>Ga0307946_1000838_pt1 | contig 15542 bp, 18 predicted proteins | sample OrgLakmetagen230_FD_203153 | JGI IMG/M metagenome (GOLD analysis project Ga0307946, IMG submission 203153) | Saline water microbial communities from Organic Lake, Antarctica - #230 | ecosystem: Environmental > Aquatic > Non-marine Saline and Alkaline > Saline | place: Antarctica: Organic Lake...
ATAACAAAGTCGGTCATCTTGAGCTCACCTGCGAGGTTAATCACAGATGAAGGCTAAGTGCTTTACTCGAATAGGTAAATCACGGAATGACGACTGCAAGTTCACGGATTCAGGTATTTTACAGACATCACCGAAGACCTGCGTCAGACGGAACAGTTGCGGCTGCTCGAAGCAGCCGCGGCCCACATGAACGATATCGTCATCATCACCGACAACGTCGAACGCGACGCATCAGGAAACGCCACGATCACCTATGTCAATGATGCCTTCGAACGCATCACCGGGTTCACGCGCAAAGAGGCGATCGGTCGCACTCCGCGTATCCTGCAAGGACCAAAGACACAGCGCGCCGAACTGGACCGGATCAGGCACGCTGTCGAGACCAAGTCACCGGTGCGCGCCGAGCTGATCAACTACACGAAATCCGGTCAGGAATACTGGCTGGAGCTCGACCTTGTGCCGCTTGAGAATGACGCAGGGTTGGTCACGCATTTCGTCGCGGTCCAGCGCGACATCACCGATCGTCGGCGTGCCGAGGAGGCCCTGCGCCTGTCTGAAACCCGGTTCCGCCTGGTCGCCGAAGCCACGGGAAATGCTGTCTGGGATTGGGATATTACGGGAGGCCGAGTGTGGTGGAGCGACGGGATGTTCCAGCAGTTCGGTCATCACCCCGATCCAGAAGGCACACTGCCAACGATCTGGCGTGCGAACGTGCACCCAGACGACGAAAAGCGCGTCGATGAATTGCTGGACAAGCTACTGTTGGGAGGAATCGGCGTCCTCCACGACCGCTACCGTTTCCGTCGGGCCGACGACACTTGGGCGGAGGTGGAAAACCATGCATTCGTGATCCGAGACGATGAAGGACGTGCCATCCGGGTTATAGGCAGCATGTCGGACATCTCACACCGGCTGGAGATGGAGGACCGGCTGCGCCAGTCGCAGAAGTTGGAGGCCGTCGGCCAGCTGACCGGCGGCGTGGCTCATGATTTCAACAATCTACTGACCATCATCATCGGTAACGTCGAACTCCTTCAGGACAGTCTCGCCGAGGACAACCCCTTGCGCCAATTTGCGGACATGAGCGCTCATGCTGCTGACCGCGGGGCCGAGCTGACCAACCGGCTTCTGGCGTTTTCCCGCAAGCAGACGCTTCAACCCGAAGTGATCGACGTCAATGCGGTAATTGGCGGGATTGAGGACATGCTGCGCCGCACACTGGGGGAGAATATCGACATCCAGATCGAACTCACCGATGGATTGTGGCTCACAGAGATCGATCTGGCACAAGTCGAAGCTTCTCTTCTGAACCTTGCGATCAACTCCCGCGATGCGATGCGCGAGGGTGGCTCATTGACCATCGAGACCGCGAATACGACGCTTGACGACGATTATGTCTCGACCGAAGCCGGGCTTACGGCGGGAGACTACGTCGTCATCGCGGTCAGCGATACTGGGCACGGTATTCCCAACCACCAGATCGATCGTGTCTTCGAGCCGTTCTTCACGACGAAGTCAACCGGTCAAGGGACGGGGCTCGGGTTGAGCATGGTCTACGGCTTCGTCAAGCAGACCGGGGGCCATGTCCGAATCTACTCGGAATTTGACGAAGGCACGACGGTCAAACTGTATTTTCCACGGTATATCGGCGACCATGCGGCGCATGGAATCGCTGCCGTAAAGACACCTTTGCAACGAGGGACTGAGACCATTCTGGTCGTCGAGGACGACGCCCTGATCTTGCAGCAGTTGATGGCGCAGCTGACTGGGATAGGCTACGAGGTGGTCACGGCCTCGGCAGGAGCGCCTGCGCTGGATATCCTGCGTGCGCGACCCGATATCCATCTTCTCCTGACCGATGTCGTCTTGCCCGGTGGGATGAACGGCCGGCAAATCGCCGAGGCCGCGCAAGCGATCCGCCCGGGCCTGAAGGTTCTCTATACTTCAGGCTATTCCGAGAACGCGATCGTCCATCGCGGTCGCCTTGACCGTGACGTGAACTTTCTGGGCAAGCCCTACCGCCGATCAGAACTCGCCGCGAAGGTTCGACAAATGTTGGAGTCCTGACGAGAATAATCGGTGAAACCTTCTGGGGTCGACGCGAGTTATGACCCAAACAAATGCTTCGCCGTTTCACTCCTGATCACTGAGCCTCCAATGCAAAAGACTTCTCCAGTGCCATTCGCATGGCGTCCCGTAGCCGAACGCGCCATCGAACACGTCCTGGTCGTCGAGGATGACAATTTGATCCGCGAGCTTGTTGTGCGCCAGCTCACCCTACTTGGCTATCGGGTGACCGAGGCGCCCGACGGTCCCACCGGCCTCAAAATCATCTGCGAGCGCACAGACATTGATCTTCTATTCACCGATATCGTCATGCCGGGCGGTATGTCCGGATACGATCTGGCCGAGGCGGCCGAACTTCTGCGTCCCGGTCTACGCATCCTGTTAACCTCGGGATTTAGCGAGGAAAGTGCCAATCAAGACGGTCGACTGTATCATAGAGAGTTGTTGCATAAGCCTTATCGGAGACAAGATCTGGCAAATCGGCTGCGCAAGGTGTTTGAGAATGGGGCCCCTATCGTCCGTGAAGCTACCAGCACAATGAAGGGTTCGAGGCAGATCGGGCTTTGATGGCGAAATACTACCTTCATTTGGCACGAAGACAACTTACTCTGATCCTCTTGAAGTCCCCGAAATGCAATCGTGGTAGACACCCCGAGGTGGCGAGCAATGCTTGCCTTCGCGACACCTCCGCCCGCGCGAGGCGTCTGATCTCGGTGTTGTCGAAAGCCCCGGTGCTCTGAGCGCCAACTGCATCGGAACCTGTGAAATGGACACGCGGCCCAGACCAGGCTGTTAGGTCCGTCTCAACCTGATGACGGCATGAAGTCCCTTGGGCAGGAAATCAAGGTCCACCGTATGCGGAGGGCCAAGGGCGTCTCGCTGTAGCAGAACCGACCCGAACCCCCGTCGGCTTGGCGGCACAACCGGCGGCCCGTTCTTTTCGATCCAATCGAGCCTGAACGTGCCGTCCTCCCAGACCTTTGTGATCTGGACTCGACCTTCGGGGGTGGACAGTGATCCATGCTTCATCGCGTTGGTCGCCAGTTCATGGAGGACGAGAGCAATGCCATTCGCCTCCTTTTCTTCCAGCTCAATGTCGTCTCCTTGGATCTCGAACGGATTTTCGCCTGCGGATCGAAACGCATCCAAAGTGCGTTCCACGAGCACATGCAAGGTCAGGCGCTCTTGACTGGCACCGAACATGAGATCCGCCGACAGCGTCAACGCACGAAGGCGGCCGAGGTAAATATCCATCGCCTCATCACGTGACCAAGTCTGCTTGGCAAAGACTCCAGCGAGACTCGCGACATTTTTGAGTCGGTGGACGACTTCACGGTTGAGCGTCCGCAGACGTTCTTCAGCGCGAGCCTGTTCAGTGATATCAAAGAGAACGCCGATCACACGCCGTCGGGCAGCCTTCTCGTCAAGAGCGAGTGAGGCCCGCAGAACGCAGGTAATTTCCCCCCGGCCGGGGATATCGTAGCGCACACGGCTCTGGATCATAGTGTCGCCTCTGGCTTGTGCTGCTGCTCCTTCTGCCTCCATCCGTTCACGTTCTCCGACGGCATATCGAGCCCGGAACTCGGCGGCGGTGGGTTTGACCTCCGCAGGAAAGCCCAAGATACGGTTTAGCTCAGGCGAGTGCGACACTTCGCCGGTCTCCAAATCAAGGTCCCAGATAGCCATCCCCGCTGCGTCAATTGCGAGGCGCAGATGGGTTTCACTTTGGGCTGCCAATTGCTGCTCGAGTTCCCGCTCGGTGACATCCTGCATCGATCCAGTATATCGCACAGCCTCGACCTTACCGCCCACCTTCCTGAAAGCTGCAATCCCATGTGCCCGAATCCAGCGGATCTCACCCGTGTCAAATCGCTGGATGCGATATGTGTAGTTCTCCTCCGCCCGGACCTCAGGGTCCAAGACCCTCTGCGATGCGGCCTGAGTGTCCGCCAGGTCATTCGGATGAATCACGGACTGAACCATCTCGAGAGTGACTTCACCATCCGGCGGAAATCCGAAGATCTCCTTGGCCAAGCCCGAATAGTTCATCCGACGACTGACGAGGTCACAATCCCAGACACCTATTCCTGCAGCACGACAGGCCACGAGCAGGCGTTCCGTGAGAACTTCAGTTGACTCCGTCTCGATCGGCTCGATCCTTGATTGTTCATCGTCACTCATGTCGACATCGTTGTCTGACACGTTGATCTCCACTACCTTCCTGATCAGGGCCATCTTTGCTCGATAAGTCTTTGCGGCCAAACGACCTAGATCATTCCAACGCTTGCATAGCGCGGGCAATAGAGAGGATCCAGCCTGCCTCGTCGTCGAACCGTTCAGCCACATCAGCTTGTCGAAGATAATCCCGCGCCCGTTCTTTTTTCGGGCCGTCGCCTGCAAGGCGAACCATCTTGCGCGCGGACCTGGCGAGTTCGCGATTGGAGGCATGGATTTCAGCATCGAATGCCATAGAGTTCCTCAATAACGCCTGTTAAGCAGACCCAGGCCAATGCATTGGGCAACCTCTGTCGCCAACGGCGAGCGGTTCCCCTGAAAACAACTTGTCAATCGTAGGCCACTCATAGCCTTCACACCTTGGTCAGGCCATGCATGGGCCCCCTGCATTGCTGCAAGACCAACTTGAACTCTCGATTTCCACACATTGCGAGTGCTGTCTGTTGTCTGCACAACAGAACGCAGAAATATTTTGTCATAGGAACGTTTCAGATAAGGAAAACTTCACATGAAAAAGCCTCAGGCAACCAAAACCATCCACCACAACCAGCTCCTCGGGGCTTTTCCTACAGAGGTCCGCAGCAGAATCCTTCCTCAGATGACCAAGGTAGATATGAAGCTCGGATCGACTGTCTGCGATGCGGGGGGTGAGCTGAAATACGCCTATTTTCCGGAAGGATGCGTTCTGTCTCTGCTGACGGTGCTGGAGGACGGCTCTGAAATTGAATGTGCGAATATCGGGCGGGAAGGTGCATTTGGGCTTTTTGCGGCAATGTATAGCGGGGTTTCCTTCAACCGGTGCACGGTTCAACTGGAAGGTCCGATGCTGCGCTGCGAGATTGCGCCGCTGCGCGAAGAATTTTCGAAGAGCGCCGATCTGCAAAATCTTTTCGTCAGTTTTTCCGAGACGCTGCTCTCGCAGATCATGCAGACCGTTGGGTGTAATTCGCTGCATTCGGTGGAGGAGCGGTTGTCGCGCTGGCTTCTCATGATGCATGACCGCGCTGAAGGCGAACAACTCACATATACGCATGAGTTCCTGGCCCGCATCATGGGGTCCAATAGAACGTCGATCACGCTGGCCGCGCAAAACTTGAAGAATGCAGGCATTATCAACTATAGGCGCGGAATGATGCAGATCGAGGATCGTGCAGGTCTCGAGGCGGTCTCCTGCGAATGTTATGCGATTGTAAAGCGACGGTTCGATTCTTTCCTGAACCCTCCTGAACTCGCTCATCAAACGACGGACAGAGTCCATGAGTGAGGCCTCAGTGTTGATGAGGGACGCACTTGATCGATTTTATAGGCGTATGCGCCGCCCCCGTCCCATTGATTTCTGCGGTTTCCCGACGCTGACCGAGCGGCGAGTCTCTTTCTGAATATTCAGAAGGAGACGACGATGGCGGATGGTGGAGAGGGCTTTGACGGTTGCATCGAGGTTGTGCAGCGGACGCGTGGATATCGGAGCTGGCCGGATGAGGTGAAAGCCCGGATCGTGGCCGAGAGCTTTCAGCCGGGCGCGCGGGTGGCGGATGTCGCGCGGCGGCATGATCTGGCAGCGCATCAGCTGTCAGATTGGCGGCGTCAGGCGCGCGAGGGCCGTCTTGTCCTGCCCGCTGACGCCATGGCCGGTGTGGCGTCTGACGCTTTGCCGGCCTTTGTGCCGGTTTCGGTGGAGCCTGAGGACGTGTGTCCGTCAATGGTTGCCGGCCGGACCGGTGGCGTCATCACAATCGAAATCGCCAACGACCTCGTTCTTCGGGTGCCGGGCGATGTTCCGGCAGAACGGGCAGCAGCGGTGGTGCGTGCGTTGCGAGGACCGGCATGATCGTCGCGGGACAGCGCCAGCCGATCCTGATCGCGACGCGGCCGGTGGACTTCCGCTGCGGCCATCGCGCCCTGGCGCTGATCGTGCAGACCGAGCTGAAGCTCGATCCGCATTCCGGGGTGACGATCGTATTCCGCTCGAAACGCGGCGACAGGATGAAGATTCTGGTCTGGGACGGAACGGGTCTCGCCCCTCTCGGGACATTGCTGCGCAATACCCTGTCGGGCAGTGGATGGTCTACAAAGTCCTGGAACAGGGCAGCTTTGCCTGGCCGAAGGTTCAGGACGGGACAATGCGGCTGTCGCGGGCCCAACACGAAGCTTTGTTCGAAGGTCTGGACTGGCGCCGGATCGTTGCGCAGCGGGTCGCTCCACCCATTGCGGCGGGATGATTTACTCAGCTGTCCGGCGTTGTTTAATTGGCCTTTCTTGGCTGGAACGGCTATGAATCCGCATGTCGCGACCCTTCGATCTCAGCCAGTTTCCGGACCTTCCGCCCGAGGTTGTGAAGGCCTTTGCCGCACAGTCGGCGGCACTGGAAGCAGCACGGTTTGAGGCCTCGGTCGAGCGTGCGGCCCGCCAGCATGAACAGGCGGTTGGGGCTGAGAAGGACGCCTTCATCACCGAGTTGAAAGCCCTGATCGAGAAGCTGGAAGGTCAGGTTCAGGACTACCGGCGCACGAAGTTCGGACCGAAATCGGAGAAGCTGGACCCCGCGCAGCTCGAGCTGGCTCTCGAGGATCTGGAAGCGGCCATCGCCGAGACCCAGGAACAGATTGCCGCGGTCGAGGCGAAGATCGCGGCCAGCGAGACCGATCCCGAGAAGAAGGCGCCGCGTAAGAGGCGCAAGACGCGCGCCTTGCCCGAACATCTGCCGCGCGTCGAGCGCGTCATCGAGCCCGACAGCATCGTCTGCCCGTGCGGTTGCGGCGACATGGTGCGGATCGGCGAAGACAGGGTCGATCGGCTGGATTACATCCCGGCGCGCTATCAGGTGATCGTCACGATCCGCCCGAAATACGCCTGTCCCAAGGGGCGCGCGGGTGTGGTTCAGGCGAGAGCCCCGGCGCATCTTCTGGAGGGCAGCTGGCCCACCGAGGCGCTGCTGGCGCAGATCGCCGTGTCCAAGCATTCCGAGCACATGCCCCTGAACCGCCAAGCCGTGGTCATGGCGCGGTGTGCCGATCGACCGGTCGGTCCTCGCCGATTGGATGGGTCGGACCGGTGCGCTGATCGCGCCGGTGGTGGACCGCATGGCGGTGCTGCTGAAACAGGGCAGCACCCGGCTCTATGTCGACGAGACGACCGCCCCTGTTCTGGACCCCGGGCGAGGCAAGACGAAGACCGGCTATTTTTGGGCGGTGCTGCGCGATGACCGGGGCTGGAACGGCCCGGCGCCACCGGGCGTGGTGTTCCACTATCGGCCCGGTCGAAAGGGCGAATATGCGACCTGCGAGACCTGTGGCGGATCAACACCGGGCATCCGCGTTATCCGCGGTTACCGCACCAATGCCTGTGATGCATGTCTTGAGAAGAAAAAGGCTGCGTTGCGGGCAAGGTGAACTGCCCCGCGGGGAGAGTATGCGGCAGCCTCCCTGGTTGCCGCGCCCACCCCTGCTTCAAGCGCATGTCGCGATAGTTGTCGCGATAAATGTCGCGATATGGACCGCCGCCATAATCCTACACTGACGAGGCGCTGAATACGGACAGATTGGTCACGTCAACCAAGCCCCGTCGGACCCATTCCACCATGTCCACTGCCCCCAACTCTTCCTCGTATCCGATCGACACGTTGCGAAGCAGGGTCCCGCCCGGCATCAGGATGTCGGCAGACCGGTGGGTATGGCCGAACAGCCAGACGTCCGGACGATACATCTCGATCTCGACCTCGAGATCGGACGCGAAACAGGGGCTGAGCGGCGTCAGCGCGCCGACCACCGCAGGTGAAGGCGCATGGTGGGTGACGACCACTGTCCTCCCGTCCCAGGGCGCGGCGAGCTCCGAGGTCAGCCAGGCTCGCTGCTTCGCGTGCTCATCGGCCGTGTCCTCCGGGCGAAGCTGACGCTCCGGATCGTCGACCATGATCACGTCCTCTTCGTAGTCCGGCATCATCTGCGCCTGCCAGAGCGTATCGGCGACAGCCTGATCGCCGTGCGGCGCGAAAAGCTTCAGGTCCGTCCAGAGCGTCGCCATCAGAATCCGCACGTCCCCCATGACAAGGCGGCGGCACTGCCCGAAGCTGCACCCGGCGTCGCGACAGATCCTGTCGAGGTCTTCATCCAGCGTGCTGAGATTGCCGCCGTAGTAATCGTGATTGCCCGGCATGACGATTGTCTGCTTGGCAGGATAGAGCGTGCTCAACCAGCGAAGCGCTGACGGCCAATTCTGAATCGCATCCTCGGCGAGATCACCCGCGACGATCATCAGGTCGGCCTCTTGGGCGACCTCGCGGATGGCCTCACCCAGTCTGCGCAGGATGTCGCGATCCTGGATTTCATCCAGATGCAGGTCCGCGAGGGCAAGGATTTTCATTGAGGATTACTCGTTCATCATGACGTTGCGCGACGATGAACCGAAACCCCGTCGGCAATCAAACTGTCAGTCGAAACAGCATCTGGCGTAGCGGTGGCCCATCTTGATTTTGTTCCCGTTATGTTCTATTTATCGCTCCAGTCATCGTTGGAGTTCTGTCATGGAAACGTCAGCTTCTGCCCTGCCCGCGACCCCGCGTCAGATCGCCTATGCCCGCTCGCTCGCCCACCGCAACCGACAGTTCTGCCGTGGGACATCCAGCAAGATCGTCGTGCGCTCAGCGTCTGGATCGACGCACAGGCACGGGTGACCCCAGCCGCCAATAACGATCCCCGGCCAAGCTCAAAGCAGGTGGCCTTCGCGGAGAAGCTGGCGCGGATCAAACGTCGCGCGGTTCCGGATGAGTGTTTCAGGGACAAGGGCCTGATGTCGAAGTGGATCGATGTGAACAAGTGATCCGGGTGCCGTGCGTGCCACAAACGGTGGTTTTTGACCACTTCACCAGCATGGACGAAGCCGACAGACGTCGTGGCTATTTGAATGCCTGCTTCGGCCGTAGTCTGGACTGGCTCTCTCGTCTCGGTCACCGATTGCATCGGCCCAGTTTCAAACAATCATCAGCACCAGCATCACGATAGCCATTCCCATCATCATCAGGTTTTCGGACAGGCTCACGAACCCCAGCGGCACATTCGAGTTGCCCCCCACGCAGGCGCATTTCAGTTCGCGCTTGTCGATGTAGACAGCCTTGAAGACGCTGATCGCGCCGATCGTGGCGATGAACAGAGCGGCCGGAGCAGCAAGCGGGGTCAGCAGCATGCCGGTCATAAGGATGCCCGCCCCGGTCTCGACCCACGGATAGACGTAAGCGTAAGGGACCCATTTCCGCGCAAGCAAGTCATAGTTCAGGAACATCGTTGTGAAGCTTTCGATATCGCGCAGCTTCTGCATCCCCAGCAGGATCATCGAGACCGAAATGAACCACCCGAGCGTCTGCCATGTGATTGCCCCGAGAAAGCCGATGGACAGCGCAAGCGCGGTCGCCGCAGCGACGGCGAAGAGGTAGAGCACCGGTTTGTAGGTCGTGGCGTCCGGATCGTAATCGGTGAGCTTCTGACGCAGGGCGTCATAGCCGCCCACGCGCTCCCCTTCGATCCAGACCTGCGGGGTCGTGGGAACGTCGAATTCTTTTTTGAACGCATCGACCTCGGGCCGCTCGCGGAACAGGCGATCATCGACCTCGAAGCCCTTGCGCTTCAGAAGCCAGCGCGCTTTCTGCCCCGCAGGGCATAGATGGTTCGGCAAGGCCATGCGGTAGAGAACGGCCGTCTTGCCGGCCGAGGCTGTGGCGGGTTCGGTCGTCACGTCGGCGACGTCGCGGGTGTCTTTGGGCATTGTCAGTTTCCTTCGTCTCAGGGTTCGGCGCGGGGCGTGCCGGGGGCTGCATCCCCGTTGGCCTCGATGTCTTCGATATACAGTTTCATCTCCTCGATCTCGCTACGCTGCGCCTCGATGATCGCTTCGGCCAGTTCGCGCACGCGCGGGTCAGACAGGTTTGCCCGTTCGCTGGTCAAGATCGCGATGGAATGGTGCGGAATCATCGCCTTCATCCAGGCGATGTCGCCCACGGTGTCCTGCGACCGGACCAGGTAGACGCCGGTCGCAAAGGCAATGGCGGCCCCGGCGAAGATCGCGATGTTCATCTTCCGGCTGGAATACATGCCGAGCATGAAGGCGAGCATGACCACCGCCATCATCCCGCCCATGTAGAGCGCCATCCACATCCGCGTCTGCGAGAAGAAGACGTGATCGAGGGCGTAGGTGTTGAGATACATCAGACCATACATCACGATTGTCGAGGTGCCGATCATCGCGAAGAACCGGCCATAGCCGCTGCCTTCACCGTTTTCGCTATCGTGGTGTTTGTCCTTTGAACCCATTGTAGTGTCGTCCTGATGTGCCATTGTCTGTCTCTTCAATATACCTATATGGGGTATACAGCCAATTTTCCAACCCAATGGTTCCGAAAAGGAGCGCCGCCCGATGAAAGCCAACAAGGAAAAGACGCTGGACCGCCTGTCGCGCCTCGAAGGACAGGTGCGCGGTGTCGCGAAGATGGTCGAGGCCGACCGCTACTGTATGGACATCCTTGCGCAGACGGCCGCGATCCGGTCGGCCGTCCTGGGGGTCGAAAAGCTCGTGCTAGAGAACCACGCTGCGCATTGCGTCTCCTCCGCCATCGATAGCGGCGACCCCGATGAACAGCGCGCGAAGTTCGACGAGTTGATCGGACTTTTGCAGAAGGCGTCGAGGTAAGCGCCATTGCTCCGACAGATGACTATGGGCGGCGCAACCGTCAATGTTGGACGCGCCGGTGCAGACGCAAAATGACCTTCACACCGGCGCAGCAATCGTGACCGTAGATCAGGCCGTCAGGAACTGTCCCATCATCCCGGCATCTTCGTGTTCGAGAATGTGACAATGGAACATGAAAGGTATGTTCTCGACGCTCGGTGCCTCGATGGCGACCAGAAGGTCGCGGGTTCCGTCTATGACGACGACATCTTTCCAACCCGTCTCCTCGGGCCGTCTCGGGTCTGGCACTCGGAACTTCACGCCATGGGCGTGAAAGGGGTGTGCCATCCCCTCTGCCGTGATCGACCAGAGCTCGACAGTTCCGATCCTGGCGGTGAACGAGATCCGATCGGGATCGTAGGGCTCGCCATTGATCGCCATTACGGGTCCAGACCCCATCATGTCGCGCATACGCTGCATCGGCCCCATGTTTTCCCGCAAGACAAACGACCGTTCGACGACCGAAGCTGGAAGCTCGCCCAGATCGTTCGTCAGCCTCTCCGGCACGCGACCGCGCGCTGGAATATCAGCGTTGCCGACAAGGGACAGCAGCGTATGCCGAACCTCGTCGCCCCCCATCATGCCCATCATCATGCCGCCCATCAGAGATGCGGCAACCGAGATCGGCACCGTGCCGCCATCGCCCATATCGACGACCACCTCCACCCGTTCGCCGGGCGCGATCGTCACATCGGCAATCTCGACGGGCCGTGGGATCAACCCCTGATCCACCCCGATCAGCCTGGCCGGGCGCGGAAACGAGATTGTGTGCTGTGCCGAGGTCGAGGCGTTGATGAAGCGCAGCCGCACAAGCCCGGCCGGCACCTCAACAACGGGGGCGTATTGACCGTTGGCGAGAACGACGTCACCGAGATAACCGTGCATGATCGTCATCATGTCGGGATCGTAGACGGCCTGACCTTCGCGACCGATCTTCTTGTCCTGAAGGATCACCACCAGATCATCGAGACCGGGTGTCGAGGGGAGGCCGAGGGCGTCACTCTCGTCGTCTTCGAGGATCAACGCCCCGGCAAGACCCGCCCATTGGTCTGGCGCTGTCCGACCGTGAACATGGGTATGATACCACAGGGTCGCAGCGGGCTGTTCCAGCGGGAGTTTGGCGCGCCAGACAGCGCCCGGCCGGATCACCGATTGCGGCGCGCCCCCATCCGCGTCGGACGGCACGTTCAGCCCGTGCCAATGGGTGGAGACTGGGATCTCCGTCCCATTGGTCACTGCCGCGTTCACGGTTGTTCCGCGCCGCATCCGCACGGTCGGCCCCAGATAGGCCCCTTCGAAACCCATGGTGGGTGTCGCGGCACCCGTGCCGAAGCGTGTTTCTCCTGCCATTGCCCGCAGTGCAAGTGTGCCGCCGCGGGCGTCGATTTCCGGCATGGGCCGAAAAGGCTGGCCCGCTTGAAGCGCGGCCGGTTCCGTGTCGGACATCCGACCCATTCCACCGCCCCCCATGCCGTCATGCATCATGCCCTGAGCCTCGGCGCGGCGCAGAAATGCCGGCACGGACAGTCCAGCTCCGGCACCAAGAATCGCTGCTCTTCGCGTGATCATCGTGATGTCTCCCTTTCGTCATGCGCGGCACGGATGTCCTGCGGCCAGGTCGATTTGATATAGCTGAGGACTGCGATGATCTCGTCGTCCGTCAGGACGCCCTCATAGATGGGCATGTTGGACGCGTAGTCGGGATCGCCGAACAGGGCACCGGTCCCGTATTTCGTCAGGCGAAACAGGGTGTCACCGTCATGATGCCACGTATGTCCGGCTTCATCATGCGGCGGGGCCGGAAGCCGTCCGTCCTCACCGGGCGAACGCCAATCCGGCTGACCTTCCAGGTTCGCTCCATGACAGGAGGCGCAGTTTTCCTGATAGACGACTGCGCCCAAGGCCACGATATCGGGATCGGTATCGCGCAACACGATGCGATCCGCGTCAGCCGACTGCGAACTGACGGCGAAGAGAGCGGCCCCGATCAGGACCACCCCCACACCGGCGACAAGCGCGATCCGCTTCATAGACCGGCTCTGAAGAAAACTCCGCCTTCACCGGCCACACCGCCGAAGGCGATCACGTCATAGCGTGCGGTCGGGTCGTTTCCCATGCCGGGGGAGCCGCCGGGCATGCCGGGCACGGCGATCCCCGTGATCTCCGGACGCTCCTCCAGCAGTTTGGTAAGGGCTGCGAAGGGCACATGGCCTTCAACTACATAGCCGTCGATCATTGCGGTATGGCAGGACGACATCGTGCCGGGCACGTCGTTCTCCACCTTCACGCTGGTCACATCACGTGTATCCGTAACTTCGATGTCGTAACCCTCTTCTCGGGCCAGGGCGACCCATGCGCCGCAGCACCCGCAGGTTGGGCTTTTCGTGACGTGCATGGTGCCGTGTTCGGCCATGTCGGAATGGCTGTCTGCATGGGCAACGCCAACAGAGCCGAAGGGGGCAAGGCCGAGCGCCAGTGCGGCGGCTGGCGCGAAGGTCCGAATTGTCTTGATCAGTTTCATGATATTTTCCCTCGATGAGCGCACGGGCCGAGCCCGTTGTGGTGTGATGTCGAAATGAGGCTGCGCAAGGCGCAGGCCAGATCACATCGTGCGCGGCGGATCGAGAGGGCCGGACGGTTCAAAGCCGGTCAAAAAAAGACCAACGGCCGCAAAAACATCTTCGCCCGTTACAGGGGCGGTCTGGTGCAACTCGGCACCCGGCAAAAGCGCTGGCAGGACATGACAGCTCTGCGTGCGTTCCGTGCCATCCTTGCAGCAATGAACCTGATCATTTGTCGCCATTTCCATGACGCCGTGACCCCGGTCGGCAAAGCCCGAGTGGCTCGCGGCCATTGCGCTGGAGAGCGAAGCCGAGATCATCACCATGACGATCAGAAGGAAACGAACCAGATACATGAGACATACCTACAAGGGGTATATACCGGTTTGCAAGTCAAAGGGGCGCTACATCCGGTCATGCCGCTCAATGTTCGTGGGCATTCTCACCCCGTGCCATCATCAGGTGATGCTCACGTTGATGATCCTGACATCTGATTTCTCGGCAATCGGCAGGGCGACTGTTGGGAACTGATCCTGATTCAGATTGGTTTCCCTGTAGGGTCGACGATAGTTCTCGACCCTTTTCAATTTTCCACAATGGAGGACATTGACGATGGACTACACTCATAACCGTTTACTACAGGACACGGCACTGGCGGATGCAGAGCAGCGTGTCCGCGATGCACTCACGGCCGAGGGTTTCGGGGTTCTGACCGAGATCGACGTCCAGGCAACGATGAAAAAGAAGATCGATGCGGATATGGATGGCTATCGCATCCTCGGCGCCTGCAACCCCAAGATGGCGTGGGAGGCGATCGGCATCGAGCCGCGGATCGGAGCGATGTTGCCGTGCAATGTTATTTTGCGCAGTGTCGAGGGCGGCACCGAAGTCAGTGCCGTCGATCCGGTCGCGTCGATGCAAGCCGTGGATAATTCCGAGCTGCACGCGGTGGCCGGCCAAGTCCGCGACCAGCTTGTGCGCGCCATCGACGCCGCCTGAGCCGGGTCATTGCAGGCGCGATTGGCACTCGTGATCGGCTTTTTGGGCGTTGCGCCGTGGGCGTCGTCCACCACTTTGCTCTGATCGCCATCGGACGGCTGGCTCCCAGACCGGACCAACGACCGAACGCCAAGATCCAGATGACCTTTGTCGGGGACAGCGGACGGATACCACTGCTCTCCAGGAGGTCAGAGTCATAGCGCTATTCTGCGCACTCCCTTTCCGGGGACACGCAGAGCTGTGACCTGGACGCCTCGTTTGGAGACAACGAACTGCCATCTTCCTGACAGAAGTCAGTTCGGGGTGTAGTCATTTGGGATGGGTCAGAACTTGAGAGATTGGGCGAATACAGACGCTGGGTTATTGCACTTCAAAAGACTGGCACGACAGCTACCGGAAGACGGGGTCGCCATCGCATTCCCGAATGAAACTTCCTGCAGAGTGCGCCTGGCAGAGGTCCGCTGGCCTGGCGGGCCGGTGTGCCCTGTCTGCTCGGCTCACAAGATAGGTCATATTACACGTGGAGATCTTTACCGGTGTAATGAATGCAGCAAAGCGTTTTCCGCGATTTCCGGGACCATTCTGCACAAGACGAGCGTCGGCTTGAGAACCTGCTTTCTGATCGCAGAACGCATCCTCACCGACCCTCCAGGATACCATCTCAGGGTTACACTCAACTCGATCGTATCTGAATTTTCGATATCAAAGACCTCGGCGCTGAAATTTCGGAGCCTGATCACAAATGATATTTGGTCGAACCCACCAGGGCTGATTACACGGTCGGTCTGCACAGGAGTGTTATAGCCTGCCGTCGAAATTAAGTCTCGGGGCGGCCTTTTTGCAGTGCACTCAAGCAACCGAACTCTTCAAGCGGTTGATGTGAGCAGAGTAGACCGTCTGTCCACAGGCGCGGCTCGCCAGCATGGAATACGCAGTTTCAATGTATCGCGGGACGCGATATTTGTA
>Ga0307946_1000877_pt1 | contig 15050 bp, 17 predicted proteins | sample OrgLakmetagen230_FD_203153 | JGI IMG/M metagenome (GOLD analysis project Ga0307946, IMG submission 203153) | Saline water microbial communities from Organic Lake, Antarctica - #230 | ecosystem: Environmental > Aquatic > Non-marine Saline and Alkaline > Saline | place: Antarctica: Organic Lake...
CCATGGTTGCCCGCCTGAAGCAGCGCGAGGGCGTGTCTTTTTCGCTGACACCAAGCAACGGGCTTCACGCGTATGCGGAGCATAACGTGTGGGAGTGAGGGTGGTGGTCATGCTAGCCGCGCGGCGCAGCATTCTGAGCAATCCCCGGTGACGCCCCGGGTCTCTTGTTCCGCTTCGAAACCCGTTCGCTCGCGGCTTAGGGTCTGAAGCAATTTAACCGCTTCGTTTTGAACGCGCCAACGATCTTACCGGCGTCAGTAACCGCGTCCGCTCTGCTTCTTGAGTTTTTTGACACGGTGCCGCTGATAAGCGTCGATCTGGCGGAATAGAGGGCATCGTTTGGGGAAGATGAGATGAGTTATGGACACGATGAAAGGGGTCTTGGTGTCCGGTCCACCAATATCCAAATGGCAAACAATCCCACCTTCGTCTCCCGTATAGAAGATGCTTGTGACCATGCATCTTTCTGGAATCGCAGACCCAGGAGATTGTTTCGCAAGAGTTTTTTTGAGGTTCGGCGACAGCCTGGTTTCCAATGGAAGTAAGGCTTCCATTTCCACCTTAAGTCGGTCGGCTTTGTCACGGTGGTCTATCATGGCCGCTACCGTTTTCCATGACTGTCATTGGGCGGTGGTCGGTTCGGCGAGATCGTATAGTTCCATTCTCCGTGGAAAGGATCACGATCGATGTTGATCGCATTCATCTGCACATCGGAAATCCTGATGGCTTTGGGATAACTGTTCTTGTCGAGGTTGCATCGCACATCCAGCCCACTTTTGGTCGTTGTGGCCCCAATGAGTTGGACGATGACTTCGTGGCTGACAAGCGGCTTGCCTCGCCAGTTCTGTGTGATGAATGCGAACAGCCGGTGCTCTATGCGGTTCCATTTGCTGGTCCCCGGCGGGTGGTGGGCAACCGTAACGGCCAAGCCGGTTTCGTTGGCGGCATGTGAAATGCCGACGTGACCAGAACCCAAGGTCCACGCGTGGCATCCTCGACCAGCTCATACGTGCGTGTGGCGTTTTCCGCCGTATTGCGCGCCTCTGGCTCCAGCATGATCCGGCTGTCTGCAACTTTGGAACGGGCAAAGAGGGTTTGCGCGCCATCCGCGCCAGAGATGCGTTGGTCAACCAGACTGGCGCTGCCACCGGTGAAAATGAGCCGGGCCTCAGGAAAGCTTTGGGCGAGCGCCAGCCCCAGGACGAGCCGCTCGGCCGCATCGTTGAGTTCCGGCAAACCGGTGGCGGCCGACATGCGCGCATCTTCTCCCCCACCCAGGATGATGATGCCCGCCGGCGCCGAGATATCGGGCGCGGCTGGAAAGCGCATTTCCAGTGGCCGCATCAGGAGTTGTCCAACAGGCACAAGGCCGATGAACAGGACGAGAAGGAGCGCTGTGAGCACAAACCTACCGGCAGCCGCAACGCGATGCCGGTGCAGCGACCAGAGGCCAACAACCAGAAGCAGGACAATCCAGTTTTCCGGCCGGGCCACCAGCCAGAAGAGCTTGGAGGCGATGAAAAACAGCGTCTCCATCAGGATGGATCCCGCAGAGACACATTGACCGACGCGTCAATCACGATCCGTCGTATCGACATGGATCGCGATCCCCCAGCCGTCTGGGATTACGTCCAGTTTCCCTCGCGGAAGCGCGAGCCTCCATAGCCAGGGCCTGCGTGCAGGAACTTGTTCCCGATCCGGCCATCCTCCGAAGGCTCGCAAATAGGCCGCATTGTCGGGATGTTCAGCCGTCATGGTAAGACGCCAAGCGTGCTATCTCGTAAGGCCGTTCGCTGCGGGAAACGCTGGTCAGGTGGTTGCCCTGAAAGGCGCCTTTCCGGTGCAGCACCAGCCTTCCCATCGCGACACCCGCGAAAAGTGCTACGTATAAAAGGTTGAGTATCGTCAGGCTTTGTGCTGCCAGAAACAGAAGGCTAAGGCAGAAAAAGGTCTCTCCGGTGCGGCGTAGCCTGAAGATCAGGAACATCAGGCCCCCATAGACCAAGACGACAGCAATGACGCCCAGATCAAAGATCATCTCTAGAAAATTGGAGTTGAGTGGCATCAAACCACCAAACTCGTTGTAGCCGGCACCTACGCCATATGCTTTGTTAAGGACCGAATAATACTGCCCAACCCCAACTCCAGTGAGGTAGGAAAGCGGATTATTGGCCAAGTAGTCCCAAGCGAAGAACTCCTGTCGGTATACGACCGTCCCGTCCACGCCGACCTCGATTTCAGCCATACGTCTCTCATAGCCGTGCTGGAGCGCCTCCAAGATGCCGAGATCAGGGACCACAACCGACACGCCGATTGCGATCGTCACAGCACCGAAAATATATATTGTGGCACGCGATGGGTAGAGCAACAAGACGCCCAACCCAAAGAGCGCAATTGCGATGAAATAGGAGCCGGCGAAGGTCATTATCGAGATCACAAAAATCCCGACAGCGGCCCATCGCAATTGTCGTGCCCGACGCGCGTCCCGCATCCGAGCGAGGAAGACGCAAGCCATCGCAGCCAGAAATAAAACGTATCCCAGACGCTTTGGTTCGTTGGTCAGGCTGTTGATACGCAGCAGGCCACCCTCAAAGGCCATGATACTCCCACCACTGGAACTGTAAACGATACCCCGCACAGGCAGGCCCGTATAAAAAGCAACGATCTGGTAGGCACCGTAAACGGCGTATACGATCCCCATCACGACGAGACCCTTGAGCAGGATCTCATAGGCTTCGGGTCTGCGTCCCATCTCGTATGCGAAGGCGAGGGTGGCGAAGATGCCCAGGTAGTATAGAATTCGAATCAATGCACGTGTTTCGTCGGCCCCGGCAGCTAGCGCATAGCCTGCCGATAAGACAAAACAAATCGCCACGACGATCACCACTGGCCGGGCGAAGCGTGGCAGACGCAATCCACCCTTAAGCAAAACCCTCCCGGTCAACAACAACGGCACCGTTTGCCAGAGCGTCAGGTTGGTCACGAGAGGTACAAAAAACCAGAGGCTCAGCGCCGTTGGCATGAAGCAAATAAGCTTCACAGCATTGTGGCTGAGATACCAGCTCGCCAGCAATGTGCCCCATAGCACCACAAGTGGGTCTAGGGGGGTGTAGCCAAATACCATAGCGCCCGTGTCCTTCCGACCTCTCAGCTGCCGCGCAGCTGCCGCTCTCGCTTGGCTTCCGCCGGAACGCCAATATGCACGGTCCACGCCGCGAGTCGAGCGCTTGCAACGCTTCCCATCGTCACCACAGCGCCAGGCTCGACCTGCGTTCCTGGCGCGAGCGCCGCCCTTGCGCCCACCCAACACCCGTCACCAAGTTTGATAGGGCCCGTAATCAGCCCGAACCTCGGGTCAGTCCAATCATGACTGCCGGTGCAGAGATACGCGCCCTGTGACAGGCAGCAATGTGACCCCACCGTCACCTCGGAAAGATTGTCAATCCAGACCTCTTCTCCGATCCAGGAATGATCGCCAACCGTCAACCGCCAAGGAAACTTCACCCGCACGCGTGGTTTGATCAAGACTCCTTTGCCGATACGCGCTCCGAAGACGCGCAGGAGCTGCCGTCGCCACCCCGAACCGGGAAGCCAGCTTTCCATCAGCAGCCCCGACACGATTATCCAGCTCAGTTCCGTCAGACGTGACGCTCCGCGCGAGAATTCGGGATTTGCGAACAGGTCGAGCCGCACACCTCCGCCGCTTTCGGGATCATTCATGGACATGATGGGGCCTTTCCGCGCGTCCCGCACACCACAAATACACGTCGCGCATTTTTGCGGCCACCTGTTTGGGAGCGAAATCCGTCGTCATCCATGACCGCCCGCGTTCTCCCATCACCCGCAGATCTCCCCGCGGACGGGTCATCGCATGCGCCATGGTTTCAGCCAGCCGCGTCCGGTTCAGCGGAATCCACCAGCCGCAGCGCTTTTCTTCCAGTCCCGCCCAAGGCGCGTTCGTAGTGGTGATCACCGGCACCTCCTGCGCCAGCGCCTCGGCGACCACGAGGCCGAAATTCTCGGCATGTGTTGGCAAAACAAAAAGGTCCGAGCTGCGATAGAGCGCGTCCTTGGCGGCACCATGAACGGGACCGAAAAAGGTAACGCGCTGAAGGCGGAGACGCTCAGCCTGCGCCTTTAACTCGGCTTCGTGGCCATTCTCATCAATCCCCGCGATCACCAGATCCCAATCGAGATGGCTGTCCTGAAGCGTGGCCCAAGCCTGCAATAATACATCCACGCCTTTCTTGGGGTGAATTCGGCTTAGAAACAGTACTTGATGCTGCTGGGTAGCGGGACGTGGTGCGAGTTCGGGGATAGGGATAGCATTGGGCACGACGGCTATCGGAGCGCGCAGACCCATCTCTCGGAAATGTTCCGCCTCCATTTCGGCGGTGGCGCGCAAACAATGGGCGTGGCGCAGATGCGCGCTTTCTGCGAAGGCCGCGAACAGGCGTTTTTTCCAGGCCGAATTGCGCCGCGCCCACGGGTCCAGCATACCCCGGGGCGTCACGACATAGGGTTTTTGATGCCGGTGCCAATAATCCAAGCTCACCCGCGAGGTCCATGTCCAAAGGCCCTGAACGTCAATAACATCTGGAGCAAGCTCCTCCACGGCTGGTGCCAATTTCGGCGCACGTTGCAGGCTCGCAGGGCCTGCGACGGGGAAGGCTTGCACTCGCGGTCCCCAGTTCGCGGCCGCCTCGGGATCATCAGGGTCCTGCGTGCCCAGGACATGCATTTCAATGTCGTCAAAATTATCGAGCCCGTGCGCGAGACCCGGAACCGACACCGACAGCCCCCCCGCAGCCGAGGACATCTTGGCAGTCAGCAACGCCACACGGATTGGATCAGGCATGGTCTGTTACTCTTTGCCTGATTAACAACTTATACCGTTCCAACAGGGTCCGAGCCGCAGTGTCCCAGGAAAACGCGCTACGCACTGCATGTGCCTGCGCGGCAGCATCCGCCCAGCGATCCTCGAAAACAAAATCAGAAATTGCCTGCGCCAAAGGTTCGGATGCGCTGTCAACCAGCGTGCCGCCAGACACGTTGGCGATCCGCGCCAATGCACCAGCGGGCGAAGCGATTACCGGCACTCCGGCAGCGGCGGCATCCAGCGCTGTGATACAAAAGCCCTCTTCGACCGAGGGCTGCACATAGAGATGCGCCGCATCGTAAAGCTGGGCAAGATCGGTGAATGGCACTGCCCCGTGAATACGTAAACGGTCTTCGAGGCTCGCCCACTGCGCTGCCTTGTGGACGCTGTCATGATAGCCCTTGATCCGTCCCTCAGGGCCGACGACGTCCCATTCAAAGTTGATACCTTGCTTCTGAAGCAGTTTGGCTACCTCTGGGATGAGGTGCTGGCGCTTGTGGGGGGCATAGCCTCCCACCGTTAAAAGCCGCAGGGGCGCTCCTGGGTCCGGGCGACGACTGGCAGGCGGGGCCATATGCGCCAGCAGGTCGCTGGTCAGTCCATGGCCGATCACCGCGACTGGGTCTTTTACCACCGGCTCGAGAAATCCCTTTACCTGTTCCGAAGGGGCGATGTGCAAATCGTAGCGGTTCTTGCGCAGCCGCGCACGGTTCTTCAGGCCAACAGCCTTCAGCCGCAGTTCTTCCCTTAGGCGGGCAGGCAGCGGCGCGTTGTGCGCAGTCTGGCGGCATTCCATGGGTGGTACGTTGTGTACCGTGGAGAGGCAGGGCAAGCCAGCCGCGCGCAGGCGCCCGGTGTCCAGAACCTCCATCACGAAGAGCCCGAACAGCACATGCAGCACATCCGGCCTGTCGGGGCCGGCCAGCGCTTGCCATGCGAGGGCATCTACCTTGCGGCAGAAATCATAACGGGCCTCGCGGCAGGGATCGCCGCTCGGGGGATAGCCCGCATCGACACAGCGCACCCGGTACGGCGGCGTGGCCATGCCCGCGGGCAGCCAGTTCTCCGGCGCCGGGCCGGGCACAAGCAGCTCTGTCTCGACGCCCTGACGGGCCAGCGCGCAGAGCGTCTCGTGCACGTAGTTCACCGTGCCACCGACGCGCGGGAAAAAGTGTTCGCTGATGGCGAGAAGTTTCATAAAAATACACCTACCCGTAGCGCTGTCGAAACAAGTCTTTTGCAAACTCAAACAGCTCCTGATCGAGTTTATTGTTTTCTTTCACAGCCTGCAGATCGACTTCGCTGTAGTTTTTTGGAATATAAGTCGATTTTTTATTTTCAGCAGGAGGATTAACTTTCCAGCCAAACTCACGAGAGATCACAGTGAGTGAGTCCTCAAATCTCTCCTGAAGGCCGAAACAATCATACCTTTCACGCAGATTCCACATTGCAGTCTTAAGTAAACGAGAAGATGCTTTGGATCTCCAGCTATTCATATATCCACTCGTATAGCGAGTTTGCATATTGTCAATCAGCCATGACGTGGCTGGAGCAAAACGCTTTGCCGAATTTATACTGAAAATATCTTTCAATGGAGTTGAAAGATGTGTCTTCCTTTGCTCAAGATTGTGAGTCAGTTTTCCATGTAATGCGCCTTGCAATATAAAGAAGTAATGAGATATAGATCTTTCTATTGGATCGCGCAATACAGTGAAGTACCTTGCCTTTCCAGAAGTAAATTGCCCCATCCCAAACGGATTGTGTCCAACAAGGATTGAAAAATCCTCATTTCGATTTTTTATAAGATCTACTATTCCCTTGAATTCCTTTATTTCACTCTCCGTAAAATTCGGGGAAATCAAGCGCGATTTTAGTGTAGTGCCTGCAACTTTTGGGACATGGGTAAAAATTATGGTCATTTTAAGCTCCATAAGTTGCGGGATTTATATCTTTCATTGATTTCATCTGGATGAATGAATAGCTTCACCCCTGCGCCCCTCCCTTTGGTCGCCCCTTGAGGCGTCGGTACAGCCCCTGCGCGGCGAAGACCATTCCCGGTCCGCCCACCGCGCGCAGCAGGCGCAGCGGTGCCTGCATGTCGGGCACATAGCCGGACGCGATGCGGCGCGCACGGACGACCAGCGCCTTTGCCTCGGCGGGAAAGGCGGTCCAGTAGGTCATCGCCACCTTGTCCATGCGCTGCGCCAGCGCCTGTGCCAGGTCGGGCGGCGGCGGGTCGCCCAGCCGGGCGAGGGCCTTGTCGCAGGCGCGGATCCGCGCCTGCATCTTGGCGAAGTCGTCATCCGTGGACACGCGCACCCCGCCCTTGTGGTGAATGTAGAGGTAGTGCACGCCATCGACCGGGACGAAGTGCCAGCCCTCGTGCAGGATGCGCAACAACAGGTCGCCGTCCTCGTCGGTGATCAGGCTTTCGTCATAGCCGCCCAGACGGGTCAGCAGATCGCGCGGGAAAAGCGCGCCGCAATGGTGCAGAAATGGACGCACCATCTGGCGGCAGAGCTGCGCCTGTGGCTCGGCGGGCAGGTCGCGCCAGCTGTCGTTCACATGGGTCGCGCCGTTGGCGAAGACGTGTTTTGTAGGCGCGAAGGGGATGGCCATCTCCTGCCCGGTTGCCGCCAGCAGCGCCGCAAGGTGACCCTTGTCCAGTTGGTCGTCGGCATCCAGAAACTTGACCCGCTCCCCCTGCGCCTGCGCCAGCCCGGCATTACGCGCCGCGCCCTGACGGCTGTTCTGCGGCAGCCGGATCAGGCGCACACCGTCGGGCAGGGCTGCAAACACCGCATCGTACCCGGCCCCCGAGCCGTCATCGACCACGATCCATTCCGCGTCGACATCGGCATTGGCGGCCATAGAGCGTTCGAGGGCGTCGAAGTTCCGGGGGTGGAAGGCTGGGATGATGACAGAGAGAGCGGTCATTCGAACGGAGCATCGCTTGCCTTTGGCGCCACGCAACCAAAAGGGTAGGGCCGGGCTCGGTGGCCAACTGCCAGGCCCAATGCAAGATCCGCGCATGGCCGTCCGATCGGTTGCTTCGATCCTTCCATCACCAAGGCGTCATGAAAACGTCCCTGAAGTGTCTCTTGTCACCACAGTCAAGACGACCTTCCCGCTTTGCCTGCCAGTCTTCTACGGTCTTCATCTCAACGCGCCCGGTGGGACGTATGGCATAGAAGCAATAGCCTATATCTTTGAATCGGTGAAACAATTCTGCGGAATCCTCTGTACTCAGCTTTTCGTTTAGTTCCATGACGATCCGGGGCCGGGCAGCCGAGATCGTCTCCCAAAGTGCCGAGAGACTGTCGAGCTCTGCCCCCTCAACGTCAATGAGCACGAGCGCATTATGCCAGTCGACCCTGTCGATGAACTCGAAATCCGAAGGATTCATCAGGCCGCCATAGGTCGTCAGGGATGGCGTATTGCCCCTGTCCACCGGCGAGGCGATCGACGATACAGCCATTCTGTCAAGATGAATGTTGTACGACAGAAGACTGCTTTCACGCGAGGTGAGCCCGAAAGGGTAGAGAGTGTAGGATGACAAGTTGTCCAGCTGCGCGCAGTTATAAGCAAGCACCGGCATGACGAGTGGGTTCATGTCGAAAAGGAAGGCGTTCGAGACGCTTTTCGACTGGCATATGTTGATAAGGTGCCAGCCGAAGGAACAGCCAACGTTCACGAAATCGCCGCCATCGGGGAACTCCGAAGCAAGCAATTCCGAGGTTGCTGCCTCATACACTCCAAACTTTCTGAGACTGGAGTTTTGATGCGAGTACCAACCCTCGGGAAACGCGAAACGAGCGTGCGAGCCCGCCGGCGAGAAGTAGCCCGGCGAGGTGTCCAGCTTAAATCTCGGCGAGACAGGGTCGTAACGACGGGCGAGGTCAAGCGCTCCACGTCGAATTTTTTGTATTACTGTGCGTTTCTTTGCCATCTTTTCACCTTCCATGTCAAAGTCTGGGTCTAATGAAAAATAAAAGTCGTTGAGATGGTTTTGCTTAAGTCCAAAAGCTTATTATATTCTGTTCTAGGTCGGCGGCAGCTTGAATGCTTTGATTTGGCTCTTGTAAGTAGTGACATCAAGTAGCTGAGATGTTGCTTGCACTAGGCCGGCTTGCCTCGCTGTTTTGGATATGTATCCGACAAAAAGTCGCAGGTCCATGCCACCAGTTTGGCTATGCGCATTTTCGTGACCGCGTCGCTTGATTGCGGCTCGGAATGGTATTGGCGATAGCGCACGTCCCAACAATTCGCATTTATTTATAAGGTGAAGATGTGAACCTAACATTTTAGTTATCCCTTCCTCCAAGTCATCGCAACTACTTATTGCTATTTTCAGCAAATCTTGACGCACGATGTGGCATGAACCACATGTCCTATGGAACTCATTTTGGGGAAAAAGATACTTCGATCCAGAAGTCCAATGAAAGCCTTTTTCTATGAACCATCCATTCGAGTTAGGACGCTCCAAAACGAAACCTGCAAGATTGGAATGCAAAAAGTCGTCATCATCGAGTGGCATGATATATGTCGCATGCGAATGAGTGAGACCTGCATGAAGTCGCAGTCCCTTATCCCGCTGGACCGCTTTTCGGAAGAATTTGCTGCCACGAGGATCATCGTGATTGGGGTTCGATGGTAGGTCTACCAGTACAATGGTGCATTCACTTTCAAAATATGCAAGATCGTCTACTGGGTTGGAGACGATTAAAATTTTACCTGTCCTTTTTGATTGGCGCAAGGTGGACTGGACAGTTTGGCGTAGCGTCGCCATAGCGGTCTTTCTGTTTCGCATGTTATCCGGGTGGCGCACCGGTATGATAAAATCCAAAGTTTCGTCTCGCATGATTTTTTCAAAACCTTCGCATCGTTGCAGTGTTCAGCCGCGGGAAGTCTCGCCGGGGCACCGGCTTGCCCAGAAAACCGCACAGCTTGTCCCAGCCCTCCCCTTGCGCCGCGTCAAATTCCATGAAATCGCGTGGACGGTCGGCAAAATACGCGCGCACCTCGGCCACGTGACGGGTCATGCGCTCCACATAGGCGCCGCGGTTGCTCTCGGGCGAGCCGGCGCCGTAAATCCATTCGCGCATCCGACTGTCACGCCCCCCAAAATGCTTGCAGGCCGAGGCGTACCAGCGATCCGGATCGCGCGTGGTCAGGATGAATTTCGACCCCGGGAAGGCGGCGTCCAGATCGCGGAACAGCACGGCCCAAGGGTTGTCGCCGAAAGCGTCAAAGCGCAGCGCCATCTCCAGCGCACGGTCGCGCATCTCCTCCGGCGAGGAAAAATCAGCCATGCTGAAGTAGCCCGCGACCCGGTAGCCCATCAGCGACAGCGCGTATTGCAGCGAGGTCGTGCCGGTCTTCTGGAATCCTACGCAGAACACCTTTTGTCGTGGTCGGCCATAGCGCAAGCGGCGTAGTTCCAGCGCGATCGTGTGGGTCAGAGTTTGGCGGCTGTGGTGGAACATGGGGGCGTTTTCTTGATGATGCGCTCTAGGGATGAGGGTCAGGCTTTCAGTAGGGCCCGCACCTTGAGCCCGCGCCTGACCCCCAGAAGGCCGATCAGTCCTCGCGCAGCCGGCGGCAACGAAGGGCTAAAATCGAACACTGAGAGCCGCTTTTCCCAAGCCGCGGCCTCTGCCACGATGTCGTCGAACTTGCGTAACGCATAGGCTGTTTTGCGGACACGGCTGAGGCAGGCACGGCGGGCAGCGTAGTCGGTCCGGCGCTCGAGGATGCGGTTTGCCACAACCTCAAAGGCATGCATGCGGCTAGCCCCGGCGCGATGCGAGATGTTGCGGCTGACGGCGCCTTCGGGCGGGCTGCGATAAAGCACGTCGGCATCCGCACAAAAAAGCGCCGGCCCAGAGAGGGCCAGGATGCGACCGAAATACTCACCATCTTGGTCGGCGGTCAGTGCGGTGTTCCATGGGCCGCTGGCCAAGGCCAGTGCGCGGGGAACTAGCCAAGGGTTCGTCGGAAAGAACCCGCCGAACAGCCATATGTCGAGCAGCAACTCGATGCCGGTGCCGTAACTTTTCCAGTACAGCCGCGGAGCGGGCGCATCTATACGTCCGTCGTCGTGCAGGAAGCGCCAGGGGCAAAGGGCGACGCTGCCCTCGGGCGCCTCGCGCAACGCGGCCAGCTGGCGGGCAATCTTGTCCGGTGGTAGGATATCGTCAGCATCGAGAAACTGGAGATAGGTGCCCGAGGACATCTCGACTCCGGTATTGCGCGCCGCACAGCCACCTCGATTTGGACCGGTGGTCCAAGTTACGCGCCCGTCAAAGCGTCGGACCTCGTCCAGGCTGCCATCGGTCGAGCCGTCGTCGATCACGATGACCTCGCAGGGATGGCTTTGGGCCAGAACGCTTTCGATAGCGGCGGCTACATAGGCGCACTTGTTGTAACAGGGGATAATGACACTCACATCGGGCTGTGAGTACGGGTACTCACTTATCAAGGAACGCCTCATCTGGGGTCCCTGACAATACGGCACGAACGTCATCGTAGTTCTCGACGAGCTGGGCCAGCGGTTTGACTACCGCCTTGCGCAGCCTCGGCGTGAGGTCAACCTCCTCGACACCAAGGAAGCTCTGGATGCGTGCGAATGTCTGTGCCTGCGCCTCTGCGCTTTCCAGATCCCGCTCATACACCAGCTCGAGACGGTCCAGCCCGGACAGCGCCTGCCGCTCGGCGGCTAAGTTCCGGCGCCGAAAGTCGATGCCCCGCCGGAGGCGCTCGACGTCGAGCGTAATGCGGTCCGGCCGTTTCGTCGTCGTTCCGGAGCGGTGGTGATAGGTCCCCGCCGCCTCAGCGAACACGTTCGACACGACGTGCCGGAGAAGATTCTCGCGCCGCAGGTAGATGATCTTCCAGCCCCGTCCTTGCAGGGTGGACAGCCAGCCGCGCACGTCTCGCACCCGTTGCCACGAGGTCAACTGGTAGATCTTGACGTGGAAGCCGAAGGCCTGGGCCCCGCTGCCCCGCGCAGCATTCGCGACGAACTGGTGCGGCAAGGCGCGCGGCAGGCCGAGGATCTCGTCGTGGCAGATGACATTGGGGTGGGTGTCCAGCGTGCTCGTGAGCAGGGTCGAACCCGTCCGACCCTGCGCGAAGATCACGAAGCGCACCGCCGGCCGCGCGCGAAGGGCATGGCGCACCGTCTTCAGCTCGTTGCGCAGACCTGCCCAGATCATCCGGCCGATGGGACGGGCCTCGTATGCTTCGGTCAGGCCTTCACGGCGGATTAGCTTCAGCATTCCAGCCCCATGATCTCGCGCAGGCGTGCGGCGGTCTTTTCGTGGGTGAAGTGAGCTTCGACGCGCGCGCGGCCCGCACGGCCCATGGCGTCCGCGCGCTCGGGATCTTCCAGTAAAGTCAGAATCGCCCTCGCCATCCCCTCCACGTCGTGCTCGGCTACCAATAGCCCGGTCTCGCCGGCTACTACTGTCTCCGAGAAGCCGTTGTGATCCGTCGTGACCACGGCCACGCTACATGCCATCGCCTCGGTCAGTGAGATACCGAAAGATTCCATATCACCGTCTTGTGCTGTCACCGAGTGCTGCACGAACAGTTCCGCTCTACTCATTAAATCTCGCACGAATTCGGGCGCCTGAGCGCCATGAAGCCGGACACTATCTCCTAATCCCAAGCGGTTTATCTCAGCAATACAGGTTTCGCGAAGCGGGCCGTCGCCTACGACATCAAGGGTGCAGTCAGGTCGTGCCCGGTAAACTTCAGCGAAAGCCTGGATCGTTAAGTGAGGTGCCTTCTTCTCGACGAGCCTGCCGACAGCCAAGATGCGACCGTTCTCTCGAGCCGTTTTCCGAAAATTCGAAAGATCGATCCCGTTCGGCGAAACCGACAGCTTGCCATCAGGACATCCGAGATCCCGCAAACGTTCTACGAGGAACTCCGACGGGGCGATCACGCCCGCCACGTCGTGGAAGAGGCGCCGGTAATGCCGCCGCCAGTGAATGTCCCGCGCCAGCTTCGTAGCGTCGAAGCCGTGGAAATGGACGAAGAGAGGGATGCCCGCACGCTTGCACGCTAGCCGCAGCTGGGCGCCGTTCGGGCCGTATTCCGCGAGCACAGCCTGCACACCATGGCGCAGAAGAAAGCCGCGCACGCGCGCCTCGTTCTCGCCACGCAGCGCCGGATCGAGAAAGCGCTCCCTTCGGAACCTCAAGCCGTTGACCACCCTCTCGCCGAGATGCCGCGCGCGGGCCATGCCGCGCAAGTCCGACAGAACGGGACACCCCAACGACGCCGCACCGCCGTCCTCGTGGCACAGAAGGACCGTGCGGGCTGGAGCGATGTGGCGGACATGCGCGCGGATGAACGTCTCCGAGGGCAGGTCGAACGTAGTGGTGGCGATGGCGAGCATTCAGTAGGCTTTTGAAGCTATTGTTTTGATACTGCTTCCAGCAAGATAAGTCGCCAGTTCCTCCGAGGTGCCGTGTTGAAAGTAGAGAAACCGCGCACCAGACGGCAGCGGCCTTACCCGCCCTGTGCCGACTGGAAGGTGATCGAAGAAGAAGCGCCGAGCGAGCCGGAGCGCAAGACGCCGCACCCGTGGGTTTTCAAGGAGCCCGAGGTTGGAGGCCACCACAAGCGGCCGCCATGACGCATAAATGAACTTCCACTCCGGCGTGAGGTCGCGGTCGGTCTTGCGCAGGGAGACGAGATTGTCGAGAAACCGTCCAAGACCCTGGCGGCGCACGATGAAGAAGGACTGTTGAAGCGGTTGTGGCGTGCCCTCTCCGCTGCCAAACATGAGATCCTTTTTCATGTGCTCGATGCAGTGCTCGATTATACCATCGCCTTGGAGCAGACAATCCTGCTCTACATAAACGAAGTAGTCTGCATCCGAATTGAGTGCATAGTGGCCGGAGAGGAGGACGGAGCGCATCCATCCGCTCCATTGTCCGACATGGTTGGTAGAATGCTTCGCGTTCAAAGGAAGCTCCAACCAGAAAACCTCTTCCCGTAACGACAGGTCCGGCTTCACGGGAGAATTCGAGTCGACTACTGCGATGGCCATGGGAGAGGTGCAGCGCCGCAAGCTGTCGAACCAGATACGAAAGAAAGTGACGCCCCGAATAGCCTCATCACCAAGCAACTTGCGCTCGGGATTGACGCTCCGCTCGTCGGTGTCGGCACACCACCACCCGGATCCAATTACATATCGCAGGGTAGCCAAAAGATGATCCTCCCGCCTTGTGCCATCGAGGTTTTCTCAGCGCCGAGTCAGCAACACGTTTGCTCCAAGTTCAAGATGAAACTCTGGATTTTTCAAAATGAATTCGTCTGTCGCGGTTCGCGCACCGCCATAATTGAAATAATCGTCTATAATTATCGCTCCCTCCCTCGATAGCCTTGAGGCAATGAAATTCAAGCAATACAAAACTGGATCGTACCAGTCGCAATCAACGTGCGCGAAGGCAATGGAGTTAATTCGAGTCTTTGGTAGCGTCTCTTCAAATAGGCCTTTGCATAACTCAACCCTTCCTGGCTCGACTGGGATGCCATACTCCAAAAACACGCGTTGAACGCGTTCGTATAAATCGTCTAGGTATCCGTAATACTCTTGGCCGGAAAGACCAATTGCGTCTCCCCTTGCAATTTCTAGATACCTCTCGCGAGATTTCTTGTCATCTTTGGTAGATGCTGGCTCTGGGATCATGCCAAAAACGTCGAAACCAATGAATGGTTGTTGCGACTTTTGTGCCTCCTTGGCAATTAGCACGCTTGATCCTCCTAGTGCTACTCCAAATTCAAGATAGAATCCTCTCACGTGCTGACGGCGAACTCTCTTCAGAGTCTGTTCAAGTCTGATAATCTTCTGATCGTTAAGGTAGGTAAGGCCATTCTCACGCACCCTTTTAGCTAGCATTGACGGTCTGTGCCCTGGGAGGATCTTACTGATCAGCTTGCGGACTAGCGTGCGATTGCATACCATTAGATCACCTTGAGTTTTTTGGCTGGTCAATTTTAGAGAGCGCCCCACGGTACACGACTCACGCGGATCTGGCGGGCTGATAGGGCCTTCGCGGGCATGTACTGACCCAGGCATCGAGTGCCTGGCCGGGCTGATGGATGATCCAGTTGCGCAAAGTATCGAAACCAGTTCGGAACCATGACTTCTCGT
>Ga0307946_1000898_pt1 | contig 14900 bp, 18 predicted proteins | sample OrgLakmetagen230_FD_203153 | JGI IMG/M metagenome (GOLD analysis project Ga0307946, IMG submission 203153) | Saline water microbial communities from Organic Lake, Antarctica - #230 | ecosystem: Environmental > Aquatic > Non-marine Saline and Alkaline > Saline | place: Antarctica: Organic Lake...
TTGTTTCCTTATTTGTAAAAGAGTTGTTTTAGGGCCAGCGTTCCATTCACTGTGATCTACAGTGAATGGAACGTAGCAGTGGCGACGTATTCCAGGCAGGGCAAAAACCTTTGTATTCAAATTAATTCATTGTCTTCGCGTGTCATGTTTTTTCCGGATACTGCCATGCATCTATTACATACCAACATTACACCCGGAATGAATTAGGTTGCTGAGGAGAGCCGTCTTTGGAGAAGAATTAGTGCTTCAAAATTGCAGGAAGAAAAAGTTGAGCATAGTATAGGTACAATAAAGAATCGAAAAAGCTATGCAGACAGGCAGTGAAAACTTACTCCCCACATTAGCTGAGGAAAGGAGCCACTTTGATACCAAGTATTGTAAAACTCCACCACCACAAACCCCCACCACAAAACGAGAAAAGGAAGAATCAATGGGGATAAGGAGGGTTGCAGGCTTGGCCTTAAACTGGCTCATGATGAGAGTTGGTAATGGCACTGGAGACGGCGGGTCTATGGAAGCTTCTTTGTTGACAGAATGCGCATGGAGCTTGGACGCAGCCAAGCTTCTTAACTCTTTGAGAAACAAGACCCAGATCCTTGAAAGGCTCCAGATTGCGAGTGATGTAGATGGTGCCACCAGCGCCGAAGAGGATGATGTGGAGAGAATTGAAATCTCTTAAAACATGGTGCAGAATGCTTTTGCTGCCACTTTGGTTGTGGCGTTGTAGCCACTTCATGGCGTTGTGATTGTTGTGTCAACAAGAATGAAATATGAACCTAAACCCCAGCCGCGCTCCGCAATCCACACCACACAGAATATAACACAGTGTGTCAGAGCGTTGGAGAGCTGCCGTGCATTTGGCTTAGCAAAACGGGAAAAGGAAATAAATGGAGAGAGAAGAGGAGGGGAGATTAAATAAGTGTAAAGTCGCTAAACGTTACATTCTTCATGATTTGTCGTTTATTACGACAAGATGGCGATCGTATTTTTGAGGCTATCTAGAACTCAGACTGGGTCGTCCACCCTGCAAACATACCAGAGAGGCACACATGTCACAAAATGATTACAACACACATGTGCAGCTGGGCTGCTTGATCCCATCTTTGTTTTGTGCTTTCTTGATCCATGCATTGGCAACTTGTCACAACATCAAGGTAGACGGCATTAGTACATGGCATTACCTGTGGCCTATGGCGTCTGATTTTATGGATTTTACACAAGACAAGTTCTAATATTGGGTATTACATATAATTCAAGGGTGCCAAAAACATTCTGTCGACAAACATCAAATTTTATGGGCTCCCGGCCTAAAATGCCCCCCAAGCCACATCCCCCTCTTTTGATCCCTGTTAAGCAAGTTGTCTCTGACTTCTTGCATTTTGCCAAGATTTTACAAGTCAGATGCACGCGTGTTGGCAACATGTCTGAACACAACCTTCGCCCTTATGCATTTCTGTGTCCTCTCACCCAGAATCCCCCTTTTATTCTCTATTCAGCCTTCAAACTATGAGTACCAACCAGGGATGAGTACCAACCAGGGATGTGTCGTACGGTCATTTGGGACGCTCAAATACGTGTTAAATACGGAATACGCGTGTAATACTATCGTATTTTTAAGCAAATTTGCAAAATGGACCCGATTTCCCCCAAAATCACCCAAAACGTTTCCAATTATTTTCCAATATACTATATGATATTAGTATATTATATAGTAGCATTGGAAGCTCGCTGGAAGGCTGTTTTTGGGGCGGAAATTGCCTAATAAGGCCAAAAATCGGCTGAAATCAGCAAATTTTGCAATCTTATAATACGGCCCAATTAGTTCAATACGGTAAAATACGCGTTGAATACAATACGGCGTATGACGTATCCCTGGTACCAACCAATATCATGTTTAACATATGTGAAAGTGCCCAAGACACAGGATTCTTCCCAAACCCTCCCTTCTGAACTTAAATCAATCATCACAATCCCGCTCCCTTAACATGGACTTTGTTATGCCCATACACAACCTTCGTCATTAAGTTTAATTGTTTTGAGCTACGAACAGGATTGAACTTCTCTTTGAAGAGCTGTGGCGTTTTAGGTTCTCGTTACAGCTCTTTGTGAGAGGAACATTCAAACAAATTGAGCGCATTTTAGCCTCAATGCAGGTAACCTAGTAACCCAATGCAGCTAGTTCACATGCCTGCCTTGCCACCAAATGAGAGACCCTTCCTATAAGGAGTGCTACCACAGCCACCTCACATTCAACGGTGCTCATAACCCCAAACAGAAAAGCTACATGAGTTGCGGCATTCAATGCCATTTGGGTAGCAAGTACCATACAGCTCCTTCATCATAACAAACAGAAAAGGCCAGCAACAAAGACTCACCTGAATCAGCAGATAAAGAAGCAGTGCAGCACTATTTGGGTATGAAGCGCCGTACAACTCCTTCATCACAGCAAACAAAAAAGGCTGAGTAAAGAAGGCTCACCTGAACCAGTAGACGATGGCAATGAGGCAGTACAGCACGACCAGCTGCACACCCATGAACCAATGGCTCTGGGCGTCAGCAGTGACTTGGGCGGCGTGCATGACGGACAGCATGAGGGCTATGACGGAGAACAAATCGTAGTTCAGGCTCATTGGCTGCAGGTTGAGGGGAGATGTGTGCACAGGTTGCTGCCGCTGTGTACAGGTTAATTCAGTACGGGGGCTTTGAATTGTACTACACGACGTCAGTAAACCGACTTCTCGAGCTGGCAATTTAAGATCAGCACTCAGCTTGTCTTAAGTCTCTTTACCCCTACTCCTACACTAAAAAACCAACAGCAACCGCAGCAGCATGCTTACCTGGCCAATGCCCCAGCCGACCAGCACGACAAGCGGAATGGCAAAAAGCGCAATCTGTGGGTAGCGATACATGCATCTGTGAGGCTGTATCCTGTGGACTGACATAATCATGATTTTGTATAATGCCCAAAGGTACAGAAACATACTCTGGCTTACTAACGAAGGAGCCATTCAATTGTGCAGAGCACGGCATACTTATTTGTGCAAAAGCATGGCATACAACCAATACCACTGAAACTGCAGACATTAATGGGGATCCTGAAGGAGCGTGGCAGGTACCTTCAAAGCCAAAGCAATTAGTGTTTGGCCCCCACCTGTAGTGAGCTGCCCACAGCAATACCCAGGGACAGATCCATCTTGTTCTTGGACGCCACGACCACTGCTGTGATGTGCTCGCACGCATTTCCAGCAATGGGGAGCACCACAATGGACAGGAAGGCGGTGCTGATGCCGGTGTCCTTGCTGGTCTCCTCCAGAGCACCCGTCAGGAACTCAGAGTGGATGGCCACCAGTACGCTGATGATGGACAGCGCGACGATGGCCCCAAAGCCTATGTACATTGACATGAAGATGTGCAGGGGTGAGCCTGGTTTTGGAGTGAAAGGCCGCCAGCACGCTGATGATGAGCGTGACGATGGCCCCGAAGCACGTGTAGATCAAAAGAAAGATGTGCATGGGCAAGTCAGTAAACTGGGAGGAAGGTGACACCAGCGCACTTGTGGAGAACTATGCAGCAATGGCCTCGACGCCTGTGTACATTAACACATGTGCGTGGCATGCAAAATGTGTGCGTAACCATTGAAATTACAGCAAGCTAATGGAGAACATTGAGACAGCTGCCCCAAAGTCTGATACAAAATACATGCGTACACGAAGAAGAGCTTACAGGCACTGGCACATTGATAAAGAATGGCACTGCAGCAAAATTTTGGATTGCACAGGTACGAGTTGTGCTTAGAAATTCAAGCCGCTTCTCTCCCTGCTTTTAGTCTAATTCCCAGGTACTCACGGATAAGTCAGCCACAACAGAGGCCCGTAATGACAAGCCAGAGGATTGATGCACCTCTTACAAGCATGCAGCAGTACCGCTCATCCAATGAGGAGACGTATAGGAACGTGCGAGCAAAACTGAGAAAGAATCAGCACACTTCCACCAGATGCGCATGAGTCTTATTTTCACACAGGGGTGTGATCGTGTCCTGCCCATTCCCTCAGCTCCACCTTTGCAGACCTCCTCACTACAAACAAAGGCACACTGCTGCACCAAACATGGGGACACAAAAGTGCGCATGTGATTATGTGTGTGGCAATGAGCCTAGCACCTCCTTTCCCTCCTGCACAAGAAAAGTGTTTCAAGCACAAAGAAATTGCCAGTACTCTTTGCCTGATAAACCTACGGCATTTCCTTCATTTGTAGACAAAGTTCAATGAGGCACCGGCTCAACCATGAACACTAGATCCTACTCCGTTTTCTTATTACCTGTCAGCACTGGCACCTCCTCTACCTCCTTCAGATCCTGCACTGAGCAGGCCACGCTGCTGCGCCGAGCACTGCCAAAGCGGCCAATGGGTGGGAGGCCTGTGTGGCACAATCGTTAGGCACATGTGCATTATAGGGTGAATAAATACAAAAAAGGAGAGGCTTGTGCGCGGGTGCTTGCACAGGTAATTTCCGTGCACGTTAATGTTAAGCACTGCCCAAGCGGCCGCAGGGGGGAAGGCATGTGAGCACATTTCTTGATTAAGCTTTTGTGAGACTGAAGAGCACTGCAATGAGGTGGCTGGTGTGAATTTTCATGTACACGTATAAGCTAGGTGCTGCCAAGGGGGGAGGGGGAGTAGAGTGATGCTGCTCACTGCCCAAGCGGCCAAAGGAGACAAGGTTCAAGCCTGCTGCTAGTTCTTGATCCACACTGCTAGCCTGCTAGTTCTTGATCAAAAAAGATATGTTGCAAGCCTGCTAGTTCTTGATCCGCGCACGCGCACGTGGCGACAATGCGTTGCGTGTCAGCGATATACTGACTAGATGGGCAAGAGCAGCTTGAGCGGCACGGCACGCGTTTGACACACCATATATACTTATGTGGGCCACCGGCAATACAAGAAAACGTAGCGGAGGCATATGTAAAGCAACCTGAACACACGCACCCTGCAACATTGTCAAGCAACAAATGACTCACCGTACGGGTTGTAGCTGTCATGGGCGTGGGCAGCCTGCAGGTCACGCGCAGCGCCATGGATTGAGTACAATGTGTTGTTAGAAAGCTTTGGAGTGTTTTTGCATAATGCTGGTGGCAGATGCTTTTGACAAACTAAAAATACCTATGCTCCTGCTCTACATGCATCGTCAATCAATTCGGGCTAAGCAAGCCAGGGCATCAGGTTTTGAGCCTGGGCGTGTGCGCATACGCACAGCAGTAGACAATCAGCTTGCCATTCTGGCTGATGTGAGCATCTTCATGCGTTGGCTAACGTGAACATCTTCTCACACATATATGCACAGGCTTATATAGAATAGATAAACATAAATTCTTGATACATCTTCCCTCCTCCCACATTTAATTTCATAACCCTAGCGCCCCCACACACTCACCGACAAACGCCAACACCCCTACATCCACCCATGCATCCACACTCACACACCTCAATGCCATGGGGGTGGACAGAAGGATCTTCTTCTGCTGCAAATGCTTGAGGCCCGTCAAAGATGTCGTGGTGGGTGTGCAGCTGAAAGACAAGATACGCAACGTAGCACAGCAGCAGCATGATGGAGGCAATCCTGCTCACGTTCAGCACCCAGTCACCTCCCTGGTTCGACTTGGGCACCACGTGCGCGGCTGCAGTGGGCAGCACGATGCCGATGGCGGCAAGATACAGCAGGGAGCTGTGCAAGCAGGGGCAGAGGAACACAAGGCACAAAGGACTTGTTTTGTTGGAAGAACGAACATGGCTACAGCCTTGGCTGGGGCGCGATGCGTGTGGATGCGACGGGCAACAATTCAAGGATAGGGTGTAGCAAGGTGCTTTGTTGGCAGGATCAAGGACAGGAGGAAGCAGGTTTGAACTGTGGAAACTGGGGTGTTTCAGGATTTTGGAAGCTGGAGTTTACAAATTAGGAGTATGCAACGCAAAAAGCTGCTAACAAAGGAATTGGACAGGACTTGCTCACTTGACAAGGTACACAAATGCAGGTGAAGATGTCGTAGATCAGATAACAAGCGTTAAGGACTTTTATAAACTGAAGTTATGCCTACAACATTTGCAATAAGCATGTAAGCAAGTCTTGGACACGTACTTGACGCCCACTCACTTGTACGATCGATTGCTGGTAGTGTTCCATTCCTGTGTCTTCCTCACAAAGCCCCCGACAAAAAAACTCATTCCTGTGTGTGTGTGTCTATGTTTGTGCATGCATGCAAGAGGTCACACTGACGCCAGACCAATTGAAATCCACAACCACAACAGAAATACAACGAGCAGGTCTACCACCAAAGCAAAGGCAGCGGCTTCAAAACAAGCCATCTGCTTTTGGATAAGGCTGTTTATATCTACGACACCACGAACTCGCAGATGACCCTTAGTTAAAGCCTTTGTCAAAGTAGGCACTGTTCTGAAATGGTCAGCCCTGCACTGATGCTGCCGGATATTGCCTAAGGTCCCACGCCAACTAAGGACTTTAGAGGTACGACGTATGGTATGCGTGTGCAAGCCAGCAGCACAGCAAGCGCTTGACGGGCCGGTAGCAATGTAGACAGCCAAGCCAGTCTCAAGCGGTTGGCTTGAGACCAGAGAGAGGTCAATAATTAATATCCATGATGAAAGGAACAAAAAGACCAATTAAGGAGAGAGCAAGGAGGGAATCAATGATGGGCCAGCGTGGTTGGGAATCACAGTGCAATCAAATGTGCACAAAGCATACGGCCCCTGATAACGTATGTCTCATGTCTTTTGAGGGGGGCGGTTGGCCAAATGATTATACATGTACACATACATTCAGCAGGGGTGGTTTTACAAGTAGAAAACAACAGATTTCGAGCAACGCTGGCGATAAGCGTTAGGGAAGCAAAAAGTCACCAACTCACTCAAGTATTACAATCGTCATTACGGAAGGCCACCCACCCATAACAAGCAATAGGTTTGACAAGATGGAGCCCACCAGCGAGTTGGCCACCACTGTGAGCAGGCCCTTGTGCAGTGCTGCTATCGAAAGCACCACCTGCATTACACGTGGGGGCGATGGTGTACACAAAATGCGTGCATGCACAGGCGGTGATATAAAACGGGGGTATGACAAAGATGCGTACCACGTGGATTATGCGGTGTGCAAACCACGCAAAGGCGACAGTTGATAATGCGTGGAGATGACATTGTAAAATGCGCAGAGGCGGTGATGTGTAATGCTTGGAGTTTTGAGACACATGGAGACGATTATCCGTGATGCGTGTCGAGATGAGGGTGCATACCCTGACGCATGAGGAGCACAAAGAACATGGGATAGTTACTCGTTTCTTGTCTAATGTTGCAAAATGTTTCCATGGAGGAGGGCTGACAGTCACAAATCGTTTTGCTGGATGGATGGATGGATTGTTTTGCTGGATGAATGGATGGATTGTTTTGCTGGATGAATGGATGGATTGTTTTGCTGGATGAATGAATGGATTGTTTTGCTGGATGAATGGATGGCTTGTTTTGCTGGATGAATGGATGGCTTGTTTTGCTGGATGAATGGATGGCTTGTTTTGCTGGATGAATGGATGGATTGTTTTGCAGGCTCAACAAGTCGACAAAAATGGAGAGGTCACTAACCTCGGTAACGTTTCCAAAGGTGGCGTTCCTGCACGCACCAAACATTTAAAGCAAGATAATTAAGCAAGGGAAAAGGAGGGAGGAAGCAGGGTTTGCCTAGCACCAGGCCCTTCCTACTAAGGTCAAGCGACTTAGGGGAGAGAACTTTGGTGTTGCTCATGACGGAAACTGTAAATTCGTGCTGACCCTCAGGATACGGAATAACTTGCAGCAGCAGTCAGGCATGCTCTCTCGTGCTACGCTGTTGTCTAGGGTTAGCCAGAACCATACGTGTTTATGTATACACGGTGTATATACAGTATTTTTAGTTAGCTTAAAAATGACCACACATACAGTCATATACGGTGTAGATATACGATTCTGGCCACCTTTAATGTTGTCTTATAATAACATCTGGAACACCCCCCAGCTAAACTCAGTCAAATTGACACGTGGTTATCTGCCCAAAAATGCCAAGACACAACATTTATCATATATCCCCTACAACAGACCCAGCCAAATTAGTACGGCTGCACAAATGATGCAAAATGCAGAATGCTTGAGTGCCACAGACGCTATGGATACACACCATACCAAGGATTTCCCTACTCCAGAGCCCAGCCACACAACACAAAGGGCCCAGCTGGGTGTGTTTGTAAATATGATGACACTTGACTCTCGTAAATGTTGAACACTCACACTAGACCTCCTGACTCAGGGCCTAGCCACACAACCCGAAGGGCCCAGCTGGATGTGATTGTAATAGTGAAAATGCGCCACACACGTAAATGTTGAACACTCACACTAGACCTCCTGCCACAGGGCCCAGCCTTAGCGATAAGTCCTCCGTGACATCCCCCAAAATTAGGGCAAGCGGCACCAGCGCCATAAAGTTCTGTACAGGTGTGTGTGTGTGTGTGTGTGCGCGTATGTGTGCGTGCATGCATGTGCTTGCACTTGTGTGTACGCACTTGTGTGCCTGTGAGTGCGTGCGATCGCGTACGCATGTGTCTGCGTGTGTGTACATGTGTGTGAGCATGCGTGACAACAGGCTTGCGTGTGCAACGCAGTAACTTCTTGGCGAGCATGCAACAGCTACAAAAACTTCAATGCATACCGTGTTATGCATGGGGTTAATAAGTTAATAATCATTTGTGTTGATGAACACATGGCGACAGGGCACGCTCTGCACACCGCAGTCATGCCCTTAGAGAGTGACCCACGGCCGTGCTGAAGGGGATGGACTGTGGTGAGAGAAGCATGGCCTTCAACACTAGATTGTTAAGACAGCCAATCATCATTGACAATCAACATAGAGCAGTGAGACTTGTCCACGATCTGTGCACCATAGTCCTGTGTGCCCCTTTGAGTGTACAACCCACAACCCCACACTGGAAGAGCAGGACTTTGAGTGCCCTTTAAGTGCCCTTTATGTGCCCTTTGAGTGCCCCTTTGAGTGTACAACCCACAACTCTGCACTGGAAGAGCAGGACTTAGATGCAATTCCGTTGTATGCCATTCAACGTGGCCCAGACAAAGACAACTGTTGTTGTTGCTGTTGTTGGATTTTTGAAACCAGGATCACAGGCAATTTAAGGAAACAAGAAAGCAACGTGCGACAGGGCATTTGCTTTTTCATTCAAATATACCACTTTGTGCCAGATCTGTGTGTGCACCTCTAAAGCGTGGCCTGTGAGTCTCATGATCTGTGTGTGAGTTGATGAATGAGACTCACGCATGCAAAGATGGCCATAGGGGACCAGGCATTCCACCCAGCGAAGAGCCCTAGAGGAACGCACACCTGTTGTGACGATCCAGACGCAACAAGGGGGAGGTTTGACAAATTGTACACATGCCGATAGATGCAAACTCACTCAGGCAAGCAGGAGGTGCGTCCTCGATAAGAAGTATTAAGGGGCCGTTGTATCAGAGAAATTCGGCCTAGAATACAAATTATACAAATTGTAAGTAACAAACAGAGGATGCTGCCTTTTGCGTGCCTGCTGAATATACAAGCATCTAGAGTGATCAAAGTGTGTGCATTGCCCTGTAGGACGAACGCATGAATATGAATACGTGTGTGTACGTATATGTGTGCGTGTGAGTGTGTGTGTGCGTGCGAGTGTGTGCACGCACACATCTGAGAGTCGCTTTAGTGTTATATGTGTGTTACATATGTGTGTATTTGTGTTATATGTGTCATATGTGCCATATGTGCGTTATACTAGTAAGCATACTCACCAGCATTAAGTTCACCCATTGAGATACTATGAGGTCCTTCATGGCACTTAGGTCAGAGAGAATGGGGTTGCGGCGGGTGACAGCGCCAGCTGCAACTGTGAACAGGGGAAAAGTATTGCATGATATGTGTCTTGAGTACAGGTGTGTGTACACTTAATAAATAAATGTGCGTATGTGTATGCATGTACCAGGCCAAGCAAGCGTAAACTGAATGGTACACAAGCTCAAAATGACGCTGATGTTCATTCGCCTACCTGGCACTCTCGAGTACTGATTTAAAAATGGGTGTGCTTGCATGTGCGTGCATACACAAAAAAAATGCACATGAGTCCGCGCGCGCACACACACACACACACATAAATGCACACACGCAAACACACAGACTCGAGTGCACTCAGACGCGCACACAAACAGCACGCACTTGTGAGCAGAGTACCATCTTCTGATGCTCCACGTAGCGGGCTAGCTCCTGATTCAAAGTCGTGCTCAGCCTGATCTGGGAATGGGAGAAAGGTGTGTGGTAGTGTGGTGGTGTCGGTATTTGGTGTGACATTTACGGCGAGGATAAATAAGTGACAATGGTTGAATGACTATGAGTCACAAAACAGCTGGAGTGAAACAAAGGAGGACAGGATGTCAGCGGGGGCCGCTGCACATTTCTTTGCAGGTGCACCTACGGACGTAACAAGAAGCGCATGACATGTACGGAGAAGGCAGGTGCGTGACTGTCCGGGACTGAAGCGTTTGCAGTGTGAGAGGAGACATGACTCATGCGCAGGTTGGTGCTAAAGACATGGTGCATGTACAGGACGGTGCAGAAAAGTGAACTTTCAGAGTCTGCAGGCTGAATGGCTGAGCTAAGTGTGCAACACTTGTGCTCGGAACTTGTTCGAGGATGCGATGTAAGCAAATAAAGCAAGACAATACATTTTTCATCAACTGTTTGTGTCTGAACATTCAGGTGTGTTTCTGTCGTGCGCGTGTGCGTTGTGATCTGTGTGTAGCGAGCCAATGTGTGTGTGCATGCGTGTATGTGTGTGCGTGCGTGTGTGTGCGTGTGTGTGTGTGTGTGTGTGTGTGTGTGCGCGCGTATGTGTGTGTGTATGTGCGTGCGTGTGTCTGTGTTTGTGTGTGTGTGCATACATGTGTATTTTCATGTGTGTGTTAGTGTGTGTGTGTGTGCATGTGTGCGTGCGTGTGCGTACGTGCGTGTGTGATGGTAATTTGGTAATTGTATGATCATGTGTTTCAGAAGTGCGTTTGTTTTGTGTGTGTGTGAGTGCATGGTAATGTGCTTATATGCATGTCTGAGTGTAAGTGCGTGCGTGCATGTGTGTGTGCTTTTTGTGTATGTTATCTTTGAGCTAATGTGTGTGTGCGTGCGTGTCTGTGTGTGTGCGTGTGTATGTGTGCGTGCATGCGTGCGTGTATATCTGTGAGCCAATGTGTGTGTGTGCGTGCGTGCGTGCGTGTGTGTATGTGCATGCGTGCGTGCGTGCAAGTGTGTGTGTGTGTCTTATGAGTATATGAGAGTGTGTGTGTGTGCATGTGTGCGTGCAAGTGTGTGTGTGTGTGTGTGTGTGTGTGTGTGTGTGTGCGTGTGTTCGCGGTGTGATGTGTGTGGGTTTGTGCTTTCGTTTCACACAAGCCCCTGTTGCCGAATGCTGTGTCTTGTGCAATACCTGGAGTCAACATGCCATTTGCTATCCCCTCGGCATCCGTCTGCTCCTTTTCTTCCGCTATTCGCTTTGCTAGAATTTTCATCTGCATGTGCCATGCCAGAACACGACCGTCAGGAAGGAAACCGAAGCCGGTCAGAGAAAAGTCGCAGAGACAAAGCGAGTAGGTACCAAATACGCACGCGACAGGCCATGCGAACCACGGTAAACGCCTGTGAACGCGAGGACCTGGAGGGCAAACCCCCTTCAGAACCTCCCATTCCTTGTTCTATTCTTCTTATATTTAGAACTGATTCCTTATTGTAATCTTCTTATATATTAAGGACGGGTATTTTTTGTTGGTGAAAAATGAATTCACCATCCCGGCGAAAACCAGTTAAAAGGCGCGATTGCGTTGGGCATATATGGGTGCATGGGCAGGTGCACACGCATATGTGCATTAAATAAGTGACAGAGGCCCTAAGATACTGAAACTAACAACATATATGGTGTAACTGATTAGAAATTGGAATGCAGACTAATGTCCATTTTCAAGACGCCACGAAGTTCTTGGCGCCTCCTGGTTTCGGGCTGATTTTGTGGGAGAGTGGGAGACATTGAGACGACCCACAAGAATTAAGAATACGAAAGTGTAACACCCATGTTCCCGAATCCCTTCATCCGTGCAGAGACGACGCGGTATTAAAGACATTTACTTTTGTTTTAATACTATTGAAAACTAATTTCCATGGAACCTGAAGGATCCAACATAACAGATTGGTGGCATGACCAATCAAGCTCGCTGTGATTGGGCACAGATTGTGATTGCCAATTCCCAAGAAACATGCCTCACAGGAGGTCCCAATCGCAGGTGCAGCTTTGCCTTGCTTTCCACGCGTTCAATCCTAGGCATTAGCACCTTCCAACGACTCCTTCTAGCTTCTAGCAAAAGTTTGCCCATTGTATGGCAATGTCATCTAAGTAATAGATGGCGCATTTTAGAGTGACACAGCACTGAGGAAGTACGTTTGCAAGCGTTCCCTACGAGGCTCCTCCTCCTGACTTTGATACACCCAAACCCATGCACACTCACACACACGCACGCACGCATGCACACACACATAATACACGCTCACACATGCACACACACGCACTCAAAACCACACATACGTAAACAGACATGCACACACATCACACACACAAACGCACACACACACACACACACACACACACACACACACACACATATATATACACACGTACACACACGTACACACACGCGCATAGAAAGAAAGCTTCACACTACATCACGTCACTCTCCTATGCTATGCTCAAGGTGGTCCAGTGGGTCTTCGTCTTGGCATGCATATCATATGTGATGCTGCTCTCCGGAACTCTTCACCCCACAGCTCAGCACGCCATGCTCGTTATCCTTCAGCCAGCTGTGCCGCCCATCATCCTACTCTGGCTGTGGGGTGCAAGGCTGAAAGGCTTCAGGGCATCCGGGATAGAGTACGAGCTATGTTTTGCTGCCAGGGATCGCAAGAACTTGGTGCCTGGGGAAGACATTCAGGCGCTGGCCCTCGTGCTTGCTAGCATCACTGCAGGTAACTTCTTCGCGTGCACACGCAATGCTACCTGTACAACACCTGTCAACTTGACACGCCAGTGGTTGCCCGTATCATTAGTGCAGCTTTTGGCTCTATGATTCCTGTGATCGTGTTTTCATTTCCTGTAGGGATGGCAGCCGTGATGTGCAGGCTGGCTACCATCCACGCTTACACTCTCATTGAGGTGGTGCCCATCGCGCTGTACCTCACCCTCTTTGCTGTGGCATTCCTTCCCTGGCCCATGCCCTACCCAAGCTCGCGGATGTTCTTCCTGCAGACATGCCAGCGTGTGGCTCTGCCGCTTCAGGTATAAGAGGATATAAGAGGTAACCTTTAGCTAATGTTTGAGGAGGGCAAAAAGTGTGCACGTGCAGTAAGGCAGCCTGTATTGATGAAAGCACAACTTACTTTACAAAGTGTTTCCCAGTTCATGAAGATAATCGCAGCAGGTGCACATGCAGCCCTTAACAGCATGGTTGATTTCCTGACAGTAAGTCAGCCCTAGGCATCTTATTGGCCTACACAACTGTGTGCCTCTTCGTGCTCATTTCAGACGGTGTCGTGGGCAGACTTCCTCCTCGCGGACATGCTGTGCTCCTTGGCCAAAAGTTGTGCAGACTTTTCACGGGCGCTCTGCTGGCTTACCACAGGTGAGGCCGTCATGGATATGGTTATGGTTACAATGGGGGGTGATTTTCAGCCAGGTTGTTGTGAGGCCGTCATGGCATGCACGCATCAGTGAGTGCTGTGTTGTTGTCGCAACTGTGAGGGCGCTGTCCTTGGAGCCTTGGGGCTGCAGGTGGCATGAGGACGAAGAAGTCAACAAAGTATGCAAGGCCAGCGCCCTGCCTCTCCCATTTATTACTTCAAGCACAGGCTGCAGGGCACCTCACGCTTTGTATACCCTTGGCACCCGGCAAGGGTCACTAGCAATATTTGACTTCTTGATGAAACCCTGCACATAGTCTACACGCTTTCAAGCTCTTCCTGTGCAAACATGTTCACAACACTAAGCCCTCTGCAAATTCCCCAGCAGCAATATCTTCACACACCCCTGCCTTTTGCAAGCGCCACACCTACCAAGGTGTAATTGGATGTATCATTACATCAATTAGCTTCCTGCGGCAGCTCGCGCATGCAATCACAAAAGAAATTGAGATATAAAATAATTACTTTAAACTCATAGTTTGCACCCACCCCACCTGTCACAGGCCCAGTAATGCAGGACCTTGTGGTTCCCAGCTTCAAGCCATCAGACGTGTGTGCCCCCACAGCAGCTCCCCAGCTCGTGGCTATGTGTGCACCCTACATCATACGCTTCATCCAATGCATCATTGTGTACCGCACCACAGGCAGAAACGCACAGGTGTGTGTGTGTGTGTGTGTGTGTGTGTGTATGTGTGTGTGTGTATGTGTGTGTGTGCGTGCGTGAGGGTGGGAAAGGGGGGCGTTCATGTTTGTGAGTGATTTGCTTGGGGTCCCAGCACATGCATTACAATTGACTCATTTTTGTACCGACTCGTGGGGATAAGGGTCGGCACAAGGTAAATTGCTTGCATGGGCTCCTGACACATGAAATCCTGAACTGTGTTCGGCGACCCGAGCCTCTCTCGACGTTGTTGTGATGTGTCTGTGCTGGGAGATTGTGGAAGTGGCTGATGGAAACCGCCAGGGCTGTCCACATTGTTTTCGCAACTCAAAGACATAAGAACCAATGCAGTGGACAATAATGTGGTAGGTGACAAGCCGTGATTGGCGAGCTTGAAGGG
>Ga0307946_1000934_pt1 | contig 14582 bp, 14 predicted proteins | sample OrgLakmetagen230_FD_203153 | JGI IMG/M metagenome (GOLD analysis project Ga0307946, IMG submission 203153) | Saline water microbial communities from Organic Lake, Antarctica - #230 | ecosystem: Environmental > Aquatic > Non-marine Saline and Alkaline > Saline | place: Antarctica: Organic Lake...
GTGCACCCACAGACAAGCGCTGCCCTGTGTGACTTACCCGTGTCGTCTCTGCACGATGGCCAGACACAAACACACACACACACATATACGCACACACACACACACACGTGCGCCCACAGACAAGCGCTGCCCTGTGTGACTTACCCGTGCCGTCTCTGCACGATGGCCAGCGACGAAAACGGGTGCAACGCATGGCCCACAAACTTGTGGGCAGCCATGGCTACGTGGAACTCCACCATGGCATTGACCTCAACGTCTGCACTGAGCTGATCCACAAAGTCTTTGGAGGTGAGCACCTGCGTGGGCAGCAAGTGCGTTGCGCTTGCGTGTGTGCGCGTTTGTATGTGCGTGTGCGTGTGTGTGCGTGTGTGTTTGTATGTGTGTGTGTGCGTGTCTCTGTGGCCCACGGGTGTTCATATAGTGTTGCGTCTGAAAGAGGTGAGTCTTCGAGTTTTTGAGAAGTCTTACTGTGTGGGGGGGTAACGTGGGAAGGTGTGCGTACAGTGCGGGACATGTGTGGCGTGCCCTGCCCAAGCAAAGACACAAGAAGGTAGTGTAGGCATAACAGCAGGAAAGCCTGGACATCTTCTGTCAAGGATTTGTAGGGAAGGCATCGTAGGCATAACAGCGGAGAAGTCTGGATATTTTGCCGAGAAATTGTAGGAAAGACGGGTGTACCATATTCAGCCCGAACGGGAGGCGTTGTTTGTGAAGTAGGCTAAGCACTTGGTAAAAGTGCAATGCGTGCACACACAAAAGCATGGCGCTTCTGCACCAAAGAATCTGACGTGCTCTTGCTTGTGAGTGCTTGTGAGGCGGACTGCGGAATGAAGGCCAGCTCTCACCTTGAAGACCTGCAGCTTTTTCAGCACAAGCTCTACTGTTTCTGGGCTGGTCTTGACCCAGTCAGCAGAGACGTACAGCGGCTCTGTCACGGGTGTGTTGAAGTTCAAAAGTGCCTGAAAAGCGTGATGTGTGTGTATGTGTATGTGTGTGTGTGTGTGCGCGTGTTCGTGAATGTGTGTGTGTGTGTTTGTGTGCGTGTGTGTGTGTGTGTCTGTGTGTGTGTGCGTGTGTGTGTGTGTGGTGTGCATGTGTGAGCATGTGCGTGTTTGTGTGTGTGTCAATGTGTGTTTGTGTGTATGCGTGTGTGTGTGTGTGTGTGCGTGTGTGTGTGTGTGTGTGTGTGCGTGTGTGTGTGTGTGTTTGTGTGTGTGTGTGTGTGTGTGTGTGTGTGTGTGTGTGTGTGTGTGCGTGTGTGTGTGTGTGTTTGTGTGTGTGTGTGTGTGTGTGTGTGTGTGTGTGTGTGTGTGTGTGTGTGGATGTGCAGGTGCTGCGCGATAAACGTGGGAGCTATTCAGCACAGATGATAGCAACTTCTGCATCTGTGCCCCAACATTCAACGTGCATTAGTGCGTTGAGTGCTTGCGCAATTGCTGTGCTGTTTAATGGATTTGCAAGCCCTTGTATGCTCGGCCAACTTCTAAGAATTGCTGCCACTCACAAGGTCGATGTCCCCCACGTTGGAGTTGCAGTTGTTCTTCGTGGTGGTGCTGTTGATGCTGGCACTGCACGCCTTGAGCCATTCAGCATCCATGGGCAGGTGCAGAAAGTTGAAAGCACGGTGGTGTGTCGCACGCGTGAGGCGCTTCGTCACGACCTTGATGTGCTTGGCAAGCTCCTTGCTGGGCTGCAAGGCATCCAGCACTGCCCACATGATGCGGTGGTTGGCGCCCGTGAAGTACATGTGAGGAAAGCGGTGCAGGGGGCACTCCACGTGGAGGTGCTTGGTGGCACGGTGCTTGGCCGCGAGCTCCTCCACTGGGTCCTCCACCTCAGGGATGTAGGAGGGTGTGTACAGCTCCTTGGGGAACGCACGGTGGGGGTCCACTGCCTCCAGGCCCACCACAGCCAGGGCGGAGATGAATTGCTCCACATCATAGAGCTGAGAAAAGGGGATGGTCCTCCCCCGGTCAGGCCCCTCCGAACCGTCTAGCAGCAAATCTGGCAGCATCACTACCCGCCCCAGCTGAGAGGCCAGCACCACGCCGGACACCAGGGCCAGACGCTGGTCGGCCATGCTGCTGCACACGCTGAAAGAGAGCAGCTGCTTGTTGCTCACGTCGAAGTCCAACTTGCTGCCCGCACTGCCCCTGGATTGCAGCGCGGACTGCACGGAGCGGAACGCGAGCAGCACTACCAGGGCGGTGAGGCAGCCCGCGAATGCCAGCAACAACCATCGCAGGGCTCCCATCAGCAGGCCCCCACATGCCTCTCCCTCCTCCCTGGACGGCCTGCGTCCCCCACCTGGACCCACCTGGCTCTGTCTGGGCAGCACGGCGTGGTGGTGGTGGGGGTGGCTGTTGTGATTGCTGTGAGCTACTGGGCCTGCTTTGTCTCGAGGACTGCGTGGGCTTGTAGTGGGCTCATCCGAAGCTGCAGAGTTCCGTTTACCCACTAGCGTGCCCTTGCGAGATATGACGTTGCTGAGGGTGCTCGCGCCTCCTGCTGGGGGGCGCCTAGAAAACCAGCTCATATACCACCGCAAGCCTGACACCCCGCTCCTCCAACCATAAATACTGTCATTGAAATAAAAACAATCCCCACGACGAAATCTTCTTCCGACACTTCGACTCTCTGACTTCGAAAAGCAAGCCCGACATGTCGCAAAAGGAAAGGTCGACCATAAAAAATATAAAAGTCAAAGGAACTTCCTCACTCACCTGTCGAGCCAGAAAGAGCAGGGTGCCCACTTGAACAGGTGAGAGAACAGCTGCTCCGTGCCGGAGGGCCCTCCAGGTGCCATCAGCTGCGGACACTTCTCCCACACAAGCTGTAGAGGGGCGCGCCCTTGTTGGTATGCAAGAGCGGGCCAGGCCTTGGGGGCGACAGCCCGACCAGGCGGCTCTGGGCCAAATGGCAGCCTGAACGAACCATCGCGTGGTTGGATTAAAAGACAAACGGGATTCACAAGAAAGGGGATGTGGCGAGGAGGGAGAGCCGATGTTTCATTTGGACACTGGTAGAGCTTTCCCTTTGATCCCAAGCGATTAAAGGCAAACAAAGTCAGACTGGTGAGCCTGCCTTATTTTAATCTGCATATTACCTCGTTTTGGAGCGGCAAGTCTTAACAGCACTTTCGTTTCAATTGAGACCTGGGGACAAGCCCCCGAACAATTCTACATGGATGGTTATTGTTTGCAATGTCTACAGCCTCTGCACATCTCACTTGCTAAAATGTTTTGGGCTTGGGTATTTAATTGGACACATTTCACTTGTTTGAAACTGTTCTGCTCTTAACACGACACGGACATTTGAAAGCTGCTCTTAACAGTGAGCATGTCATCTACGGTGTCGAAAATCCACCACACATATAACAGTATCTCACCCACACATAAAACACATGACATTTACACGCACTGGCCCCCTTCGGCCCAGTCAGGGCCTTCATGTGAGGCTGTGAAAAAATTACTTTGCACATTACCTCACTCATTCACCAATTCACGCACGTACACACGCTGGGCACCTCCGACCCCAGTTAAGGCACACACCTTTGAGGCTGCTTCAAGCAAAGGTGGGCTGCGGTGATGGTCAGAAAGTTGGAGAGCAGCACACAGCCAAAGCGAGTGGAGATGGACTCCGGGTGGAACTGCACGCCAAAGTGGGGCTGGGAGCGGTGGGCGAGGGCCATCACTATGGGCTGGCTGCTGCTGCCTATTCGGCTATCGTCCGGCTGCTGCTGCCGCTGCTGCTGCTGTTGATGAAAGCACATTGCTGCACCAGCCTCTCCATTGATCATCTGCTGGCCCCCCTCATCGCTATGTGGTTCCCAAACCGTCCTCAACGCAGCACTTGGCCCTGGTTGTGCCACAGCTGCTGCAGGCCCTTGTGGTGCCACAGCTGTTGCAGGCCCTTGTGGTGCCACAGCTGCTGCAGGCCCTTGTGGTGCCACAGCTGCTGCAGGCCCTGGTTGTGCCACAGCTGCTGCAGGCCCTTGTGGCAGTGCTACGCCACCTGCCTGGTCGAATTGGGCCCCTACATGTGCAGGGCTGTTGCAAATCGTGGAAGTGTGTGCAGCACACCCGTTTCCTAGGTGCAAGCGCGCTGACTCTCCGCTACAAACCGTCTGTTGATGCTGCGTGTGTTGCTGGCTCAACCGTACTTGGAGGTCCACGGCATGGTGGGTGCCGCACGTCCAAGCCACAGCCTCTAAGCATTCTGGTAAGGAGTGCGCATCTACCATGAGGGAGTGGTACCTGTGTTCAGGTGGATGAAACTGATATGCCGTGGGCACCAGCGTAACTAGTTGTGCGATAGAAGCAGTAGGCTTCAGAAAGTTGCTTCAGAACACATTTTTACGCAGAGATGGCACTGGTTGCACAAACCATGCTGAAACTGCCACGCACCGGACAGTGTCAAAGCCTTGGCTGGGGCCTGAGGGGATGTTTTGTAGGAGGGCATGGCCAGAGTGCCGCAACTCGCTGAGCCGCCCATGTACAGGCTCAGGGGCCTTGACCTGAGATAGTATTAGCTGACAAAATTGAGCACAGCTTTTCAATTCACTCATGCAATTAACGGCAGTTATTTGTGCATGAAACGCAAAAACGCAGTGCGTGCAAGCACTTACCTATGTTTTGCTTAAAGGATAAATGCTTGAGGATGTTCTTAAGAAAAAGCACCACCTACCACATGAGCTCCATGGGCGACCGCTAGGGCTTGATGGCCCAGGCACACTCCAAGCACGGGCACGTGGGGCAGATGGCGCAGGACATCCATGCACACCCCTGATTTGTGTGTTCAGGTTCACGGGGGAGTGAGTGGCCAAAAGGATTGATGCATGGCCAGATATCCTGGCTCACGCGGCAGGCGCTCACCTATGTCTTGTGGGCAGTGCGGAGTGCCCGGGCCAGGAGAAATAACCACGTTGTGGACCCTCCCAGACTGCAGCAATTCTGCCACACCAGCCAGCGAGATTTCATCGTTCTTGAACACGAGGGGTGCCTCTGTGTGTGGGAGGCAGGTAGGCGTGGGAAGTTGTGATGAGGTCGTGACGTGTCATAACATGCATGTGAATGTGAGTGCGTGTGTGTGTGTAAGCCTGCGTGTGTGATCAGTGTGCACATCAACTCACCACCACTGGCTTCCGCGAGTAGCTGGAAAAGGTTGTAGGTGTAGCTGTCGTAGTTGTCTATCAGGAGTGATCTAACCATTTTAGTACTGTAATCTTGTCTTCCACAACGAGCTGCCTGTCACATGCAAATGGCCATGTTTTGGTCGTGAAGAGGGTTCGCTCAATTTCGTATATTTTGTGTATACATAATATAATGTTCTAATGTTACATGTAAAGGAATCCCCAGAGGGGTAGCTGACGCAAGTCAAATCAAAAGATGCAAGCATGTCTTACCCTCTGTATAGTGTGGTTCTCATCGAATGTAGCTCTAGGCAGAAAAGTCAGCTATGACATACCCTGGGGCGAGGTAGATTTGGAGCCAGCTGCGAGCAAAGACCTGACCGCATCCTGCACCTGCAATTTGCACCCTTTTGTGTGCGATAGAGACTGCTGCTGCGACTCTGACTGCCCACAAGCAGTGTCAGATGCAAGCAGGCTGGCAGGCGCTTGCAGGCCGGAGGGACCGGCAGAGCAGACGCTGGACTTTTGCGTGCCAGATGGTTTTGTGGCAAGGGTGCGTGCACGTCTGTGTCTGTGAGTGTCAGTGTCTTTTACACATATATGTGAAAGCAAATGTGCTGGGAACTTGGAGTATGCGTGCATGTGTGTTGACATTCTTGCCAAAAAACGTCCCACAGGTGAATCTGCCATCCAGCTTTGACTTTTTTGAGCTGAAGAAGCAGGCCGCTGACGACAATTTTTTCGGGCAGCTGCTCTGCATCACCAAGAGCAGCAGTCCAAAGCTGTCAGACGAGTACTCAGGTCAGTACAATGCTAGGCTAGGTACTCCATTTATCTGACTGAAGTCGTGCGCGCCTTTTGTAGCTTTGGGTGGCTCTGTGGCAACGAGTGAATTATCTCAGGAATTATGTTATGGGGTGAGGTGCTCTGTTCTGGCTCTGTGTGGTGCGCAAAGGGGTGTCTCTTGCGTACTTGTTCGCTTTGCTCATAGTTTGACTTTTAGTACCTGTTCTCAAGAGAATGCTAGGGCACCCAAACACATGCATGCCTTACTATTATGGACCATAATTTATGGTGGTTGCTTAAATACTAGTGCCCCGCTGAATTGCTATATCATACGTGTGTACATGCCTCTGCGTGTACGTGCCGCATACTACATGTACACAATTGCAGTTCTGGGTTGACCAAGACTAAACATAACTACATTCAAATGGTGTGTACACAGTAATTATAGCAGGGGAATTCCAACACACATTGTCGAACGCAGTGTGCGTTTACACTTTCAGCCAGTCCTACACACACATGTCTAGACATCGTGTGCACACGTGTATGCCTTCCTCCTGATCATAGTCAATCGACCAACACTTAACGGTCGTCCTCACCCAAACGCAGCCTATCCCCCTCACTGAATCAAATTTTCTCGCGTGCTCGAAAACCGTATAGAAAGGAGTTACACACAGTATGCTATACAGACATTTGAATACTAATGTCCCGCTGATGGTGGTGTTAATCCTCTGTTCATATTAAGTTGTACATTGAGTTGCTCGGTTGCGATCTCTAGCAGCTTGCTCACATTGACGTCATACAACGGCCTCTGTTAGGGGGGGAGGGCTGAACGCTTGTCTATTCCTAAGCTGGTGATGCAGTTGATGTGTTTTCTCTCTCTCTCTCTCTCTTTCTCTCTCTCTCTCTCTCTCTCTCTCTCTCTCTCTCTCTTTCTCTCTCTCTCTCTCTCTCTCTCTCTCTCTCTCTCTCTCTCTCTCTCTCTGTTCGTGCCCACAAAGCCTCAGAGTGTACTGCCTCAATACATGTACAATCCATGCCAACCTGGTAGGCCTACTCGTATGCGTGTGTGTTTGTGTCCCTCCCTCCCTTCCTGCTGGATGGCGTGGATTGCAACCCCCTTATAAGGGTCGTTAGCCTCTGCGCACACGTACTTGTCCTTTCAAGTGTGGGAGAACTGCTTCTCCTTCATCATCTTGTTTGCAGGCGATGGGAAGGGTTTCTGCATTAAAAATCCCCGCGTTTGTTTGCTTTTGAAACAACTATCTGTGTGTGTGTGTATGTGTGTGTGTGTGCAGATCCCCCTGCGGGTGACGTGGATGGGAACCCCTCTCTGGTACCTTGCCCCAGTGCTACACCCACACCGACAGCACCATCTAGCTACCAAGTCCAGACACCGTTGTACATCTTGCGTGACGGTACGTGTGTTTGAGTGTGTTCGCTCTATGGTAGCTTGCCCCAGCACCACACCCACAACCACAGCACCATCTAGCTACTAGGTCCAGACGCCGTTGTACATCTTGCGTGACGGTACGTGTGTTTGAGTGTGTTCGCTCTCTGGTTGCTTGCCCCAGCACCACACCCACAACCACAGCACCATCTAGCTACCAGGTCCAGACGCCGTTGTACATCTTGCGTGATGGTACGTGTGTTTGAGTTTGGTCGCTCTCTGGTAGCTTGCCCCAGCACCACACCCACAACCACAGCACCATCTAGCTACCAGGTCCACATGCCATTGTACATCTTGCGTAACAGTGCATGTGTCATATGTCTTGGGTTGGCCAGAACCGTATATTTACACCGTATATGACCGTATATTTGGTTATTTCCCTGCCAAAAATACCGTATATACACCGTATATTTATGGTCCTGGCCAACCCTAAATATGTCATTTGCGGTCGTACCGTGAGACGCCACTCACCTTTGGAGATCTGGTCACTTGCCCATATGTGATCACAAGGAGCGTTGCTGAGAGGCGCGCTGCTCCAGGTTGTGTCAGGGCCCACTATGTGTGACACTGTTATTTGGTGCTGTTGCCGTTTTCAACTTGTGCTCTCTGCAACCTTGAGTACTTTCCGTTTGCGCATGCGCTGCTCCGATCCTAGTGCGGCTGCACCAGCTGTCGTTAGATGTGTGGCTAGACGCCTAGCCTCCCCAAGAGCAACTCTTGGCATTGCTGCAGTTAAGATCAAATACAATGTCCATGCTCTGAGCTCAGAGGGTACAGTATGCCTATAGTATTCATTTGCTGGGCCACAGCGTTATTTTGCTGCCGCCTTTTTAATACCTACACATTATAACCAAATCCTTGCAGGAGTGCAGCCTGTTTGGTTGGATGTTTGGCTGACTTTGCTTTGCCTAGGCACTTCCTCTCATTGCCGCATGCTTGCAGCGGTTGCTACATCAGCTTCCACAGGCCCTGCCAGGCCCTTTTCTGCTGCCTGAGCTGCATCATACATGTGCTCTCTTGATGTGCAGCCTAGTAGCTCAGACAAAGATGCGTTTCATTGTGCATTGTGGGATGTTAACGGCGGTGGGTCTTCATCCCATAGTAGCACCTCCTGCCTTTATTGCAATCTCAATCCCCAACCTCGAAACCATTTCAGCCTGATGCACTGCAGGAAATGCACTGCAGGAATGCACTGCCTGATGCACTGCAGGACATTTTAGGAAATGCCTGATGCCTCCAGGAGATTTCAGGAAATGCCTGATGCACTGCCTGATGGATGCACTGCAGGAAATTCCAGGAAACGCCTGATGCACTGCCTGATGCACTGCAGGAAATTACCAGTTTCCAATTTCCTTGCAGTTGGGCAGCACCGTGGCTCCCTTCATCCACCAATGGTACAAACTACCTGAGACCTGAGACGTAAATGAACTACAAATACACAAACCGGCCTGTTGTCGCCACAGCAGCATTGCCCGTGATACCTCCATAGTTTTTCATTACAGATCCCAGGACAACGTTCTCTTGTTGTCCGCGTTAATACTAGCACTGATTGCCCCGTCTTCATCATTCCTCTTACATTTTTGTGTCTTGCAGGAATACGGCAAGAGCTTGCGTTACCAGCCCCAGTGTTCAGTGCAGCCTGTGCGGACCAAGCGCTCGTGGGTTTCCTCAACAACATTCCCAAAAAGACTGAGGTAGGGTGTTCCGTCCTGGGATCATGTGGGTGCCTTGAATAAGTAAGCAGGCACACCACCAAACAGTACACCGCCATTAGCAGGGCACACCACCAAACAGCACACCACCGAACAGCACACCGCCAAACAGCACACCACCAAACAGCACACCGCCATTAGCAGGGCACACCAGCATTAGCACACCACCATTAGCAGGGCACACCACCAAACAGCACTCCACCAAATAGTGTTGTTATGGGTTGCGTGCCTTGCAAAAACAACGGCACCATGCCTGCTGTGCTCATTTGAGCATGGTACCGTTTCTTTACCATCCATTACGTGTAGGGTTGGCAAGAACTTTATACATACGGAGTATATACGGTATTTTTGGCAGGGAAATCACCAATTATACGGTCATATACGGTGTAAATATGCGGTTCTGGCCAACCCTAATTATGTGGGTGTAATCCTATATATATTGCGGCACACTTCAAATATTTTCTCGTGGTATGCCTGTGTCACTTTTTAGAGGCAGTCTTAACTGTACTGTATGCCTCTGTACCATTTCATTATTTAGTTTGTACCTGACTTGCCACAGGTGAGTATACTCGTGTCAAGCTGGCTGGTTGTGTGTGCAGCTCCCACAGTGATATTGTACGTTCGTGTGCACACAAACTCACATGCATGCACACACACACATGCGCACACATGCACACTTGACCACTTACACACTGAAACGCACACTCATACACACACGAATACATGATCACAAACGTGCACGCACAGGACGTGTTCCAGTCCTGCGTACGGGCCATCCCAGACGTAACCACTCTGGAGCAAATGTGTGAAGCAGGTGGCGTGCTGTCCCCTGAGCTCTACACAAACTTCACATTTGCGGGGACGCCTAGCAGCGATGCGAGTACTGCTCTCTTCCTGCCCCCCGTGCATGTGAGTTAGCATGAGTTGCGTTCAGTGTGTCGTACGTACAAGCACCGTGTTTGTGGGGATGCCTAGCAGCGTTAATTCCTGTTGTGCTCGTGAGTGAGTTGTGGGAGCTGCGTGTGATGTGTCGTGAGTCAAGTGTTAGGTTTGTGGGGGACGCTCAGCAGCTCTACAGCAGCACTACATTGTTCCTGCCCCTTGTGCTTGTGAGTGAGTTGTGGGAGCTGCGTGTGATGTGTCGTGAGTCAAGTGTCACGTTTGTGGGGGACGCTCAGCAGCATTATACGTTGTTCCTGCCCCTTGTGCTTGTGAGTGAATCATCGGGCTTTATGTCTTATCACTTGGGTCGGCCAGAACCATATATATACCGTGTATATACGGTATTTTTGGCAGGGATTTCATCAAATACACGTTCATGTACAGCATATATATACATACGGCTCTGGCCAACCCTACTTATTCTTCCTTGATGCCTCATTTTTTTACATGCTTCACGGTTGCTGGTCTAAATTGATGGAATATTGACTTAATGACCAGCTTCAATCAGCGCACCTGCACAGCCGTGCTTAACAGGATCTTACTGGAAGGTAAAATTATGAACGGTGAATTTGTCTGTTCTTATGCACAGGGCATTTTGGGGGGGGGTGCAAGTTTGTAAGTCATGAGGCAGCTCTAGCAATGGGGGTAGCAATGGTTGCCGTGGTGTAGTAGCATTACAACCTGTGATTCACAAGCTACCTTTCCAGCACGTGGCGTAAATTTGATGCACTCTGCTGCTTATTAAGGAGTGGGGGTTCGCAATCCCCGTGCAGAATTGCACACTTGTTTTCCCGGAACCCTTTGGCCATGCGTGTTGCATAAACTGAACCCTTTGGTCATGCGTGTTGCTTTTAACTGTCGAGAGACTGTTGCCTCTTTCTTTGGTTGGCTAGAACCGTATACCTAAAACGTACCATACGTCATCAGACTCACCACCCCCTCTGGAAAAACGATGTAAATTTCAAACAAAAGTGCAGCCACTCCCCCTAAAATATTTAATTTACAGTAACCGCCCCCCTGTTCTCTCGGGACTCTTTTCACAGATTATCAGAGCTAGGGATCCGGATTATTGCATCCAGTCATCCAACTGTTGTTAGTTACAAGCCTGACCTACTAGGCCACTACACGCCCTAAATAACGCCAAAAACACTGAATATAACCTATGCTTACACCAACCGCCCATAAAAAAAACAAATATATTATAATCGACCAATCTGAGTAGTTTGATAACCGTCCCCTTCTAAAAAGTTAGTCAGGGGCGGTGATATAAGATAAAAGAAAGGAATGGTATATACATAGGGTTGGCCAGAACCGTAACTTTTCACCGTACATGACCGTATGTATGGTGATTTCCCTGCCAAAGATACCGTATCTACACCGTATATTTAGAGTTCTGGCCAACCCTACATTTACATAGGGCTGGCCAGGACCGTATATTCACACCGTATATGACCGTATGTATGGTGATTTTCCTGCTAAAAATACCGTATGTACACCGTATATACGTATACATAAATAGTTCTGGCCCACGCTATATATACATATAGATATATAGTTCTGTCCAAGCCTACTCCTATTTTGCTCTTTGGGGCTCTGGCCAGTTCTCTCGCTCTAAGCACGTGTGTACGAGGCCACCCTCCTGTACGCTGATCTTAGTCAGCATAAACAGTTCGTGAATGACGCGATCAACGCAAACGTGTACACGGACCAAACTGGCGTTTATTCCCCTTGTTCGTAAGAAGGACTTGAGTAGGCTTGCTTAGGGGGTACCTATACTTGAGTAGGCTTGCTTAGGGGGTACCTAAACTTGAGAGGTAGACTCCCGTACACCACCATCACTTGTGCTCACACCTTAGAGGTACCCCTTCAAGTTCAACCCCCTGCTCTACACCCTTTTCCTGAAACCCTACCCTCACCCCCCTCACAGATCTCCAACGATGGAAGTGTGACGACTGAGGACGCGAGCACCGCCACGAGCTCGTTCGCGAGTGGGGTGTGCACCAACGCGGTGCAGGCCATCAACATTACTGTGTTCTACACCTTGGCCGACACAACTGATGTGCAGGCTACGATCTCGAGGGTGCGAATGTGTGTGTGTGTGTGTGTGTGGATATGTGTGTGTGTGTGTGTGGATATGTGTGTGTGCCAGATACGGATGTGTCACTGTCCTACGTGGCCTTGCAAGCTCCACCACGCTTGAGGATGCATTCCATGCGTGTGAGCGTATGTCAGTCACAGAGTGTACGTTGTAATACATCAACACATGTCACCCGGTACATGATTTAGCTAGACCCTGCCTAGAGGCTACCTGCCCTGATTAAGGAACACAACTCTTGCCATTAGACGCTCCCACAGCACAAGTGAGGCTGCTCATGGGAGTGTGGCAGGCACAGTTGTACTGTTGAGCACACGCTAAGTGAACTAGCAAACAAGTGCACACACAATTGGTGAGCATGGCTTAAACACACACAAATGTACATCTCACACAAACACACATGTACATCTCACACAAACAAACATGTACATCTCACACAAACACACATGTACACCTCACACAAACATGCATGTACATCTCTCTCTCACACACACACACACACACACACACACACACACACATGTGTACATCTTACACAAGCACACGATACGCACGCATCACACATCACACACAGACATTTACTGCCCTCACCAGAGTGGCTGCCAGCCAGGGCGCTCACACAAATATACAAATGGACTCCCAAAGTGAGCCTAAACACACACACACACGCACACACACGTGCACACATACACGTGCACACATGTCCCACACACGTCTGTACGCGTGCACAGATCTCCGTGGCCTTGACCCTGACCGACGTGACAGCCAGCCAGGATGCACACCGCCAGTTTGTGCGATTGAACTTTGTGGACTCTGAGCTCCAATCGCAAGTGCTGGTGCCTTTCTCAGGCAACCCTGGGTACATGAAGGGTCTGCCAGTGCTGGTGCGTGGACTGGCTTGCGTGTTTGTGTGTTGTGTGTTGTGTTTGCATATTCTTGTGTGTGTGCGTGTGTGTGTAGGTACATGAAGGGTCTGCCAGTGCTGGTGCGTGGACTGGCTTGCGTGTTTGTGTGTTGTGTGTTGTGTGTGCACATTCTTGTGTGTGTGATATAGTGTGTTTGTTTCTGTGTGCGTGTGTATGTTTCTGTGTGCGTGTGCGCGCGTAAATGTGTTCACTGACATGAAATTTATCAAGCAGGTGTGCATGCTGGTGACTTTTTGACTGGATCGTATGTGTGTATGTGTGTGTTGCTCTTCAATTTGGGTGCAATGTTATAGCGGAGGACTTATCTACTGCCGACAAGCTGGCGCGTCAGCTTGTCGGCAGTAGATAAGTCCTCCGCTATAACATGCAAAAGTGTCTAAGCCTTACAAGTCAATGACCCTCTCAAATGTTGATTTGAGCCATGGCCTGAGCGTCTGCCTGCTGGTGTGGTTGCAGGTAGGCACGCTAGCACGTATGCACATATGCACATATGATTTTGAAACAACGCATTCATAACCTTCCCTTACACCTTACACTAATAGTATAGTAATACTTTCTTGCAGGCAACCATGCTGGGACGGGTGGCTCTGAATCAAAGCAATCACAGCCCTCCCTTGCACTAGTGCAATCTTGTAGGCGGGCGTGTTAGGACTGGTGGCTGTGCATCAAAGAAATCTAAGCGTTCCCTTGCACTGGTACAATTACGCAGGCGGGCGTGCTAGCAGACGATCCTGACTCAGATAAAACTGCCATCCAGCGCTTTGTGCGTGGACTGACGGCACCCCAGGTGGGTAGTGGGGACGCTCCTAGGGACTTGTAAGAACACACACACACACTGCTAATTCGCCCAGGTATCTTGGTAAAGACGCTTCTAGACATATTTAGGAACACGCACTGCTGATTGTTTCCAAGTGGGTTGGGATGACCATGCTCTAATCCATGCAGCATGTTGGCACATCTAAACTCAACGCAACTACTGCGATTCAATCTGTGCATGGGAGCGCGTGCTCTAGTCCATGCCGCGTGCTGGCACATCTAAGCTCTTCGCAACTACTGCGATTCAATCTGTGCATGGGAGCGCATGCTCTAGTCCATGCCGCGTGCTGGCACATCTGAACTCTTCGCAACTACTGCGATTCAATCTGTGCATGGGAGCGCATGCTCTAGTCCATGCCGCGTGCTGGCACATCTGAACTCTTCGCAACTACTGCGATTCAATCTGTGCATGGGAGCCTACATGCCTTCTTTCGCTTTCCTGCTTGCAGGGAAGTGACACAGGGGGTATCTGTTCACGCGGCGAAGGCGCCTCCGTCCGCTTTGGGACAAACCACACCACCGGGTGTGCTGTGGAGCTGACCAGGGCAGAGCTGGAGACTTTTTGCACGTGAGATGCTGTGTTTTCTTGTAGGAGAGTGTAGGGGGAGACGTTTTGCACATGGGTTGCTGTGTTTTGGTCTGAGAGGGGGCAGAGGGTGTTCAGGGCGGACCAAGGCAGATCTAGAGTCGTTTTGCATGTGCGTCGCTGTGTTTTGATGTAGAAGAG
>Ga0307946_1000947_pt1 | contig 14475 bp, 14 predicted proteins | sample OrgLakmetagen230_FD_203153 | JGI IMG/M metagenome (GOLD analysis project Ga0307946, IMG submission 203153) | Saline water microbial communities from Organic Lake, Antarctica - #230 | ecosystem: Environmental > Aquatic > Non-marine Saline and Alkaline > Saline | place: Antarctica: Organic Lake...
GACGAAAAGTTCGCTGCTCCATGCAAGCACACGACTGGTGCACGGATTTCCACAATTCAAGTTGCAAAGGACTTTAGAATTTATGTTGAATGACGCGATGACGATGGGAGCGTGTTCTGAGGATGCGAGTCTCCATGTTTGACTGACAGATGTGAGCAGGTTGAAGGCACGCACACGCACACGCGCACACACACACACACACACGCACACACACACGCACACACACACACACACGCACACACACACAAACACACACACACACGCACGCACGCACGCACACATGCACGCACGCACATACGCACACACACACATACACACACATACACACACACACACACACAAACACACACACACACATGTATAAGCGCGCACAAAGCACACACAAGTTGCCAGTTCACAGCGCAAAAGGCTTCGCCAACTTTTCAGCATCGCTTGCGATGCTTCCCCCCACTTGTCCCCCTGTGTCCCTTGTATGATTGCCTCCCACTCACAGGCATTCCCAGTACCCCTGCCCCGAATTTGACACTGCAGCATTGTTACATAACATTTGAAAAGCTTGTATCCTGAAGCAAAGGTTGATTGGTGCAAGTTCAGAAATGCACCTTTTCCCTGCCAAAGTGGGTGAAAAAGGGCACCGAGCCCTATACAGCACCCCAGAATGCCTATTTTCCAGCAAATGTCAATGGTCAAGTTATAACATCGAGTACCAGTGTAAACATTCAGATGAGGTAGAAGGGGCTTTGAATTGGGTGGACAGTTTATTGGCACTGTTGGGTGACTTTTGGAGTGGGGACGTCCTACTATGTATACGCCGTATTTCTGTATGTACTGTATATGAGGGAATTGGACTGACTGACTCGCTGAGTATACCCAAAAAAGAAAGGTTAAGAGCCTTTAAGCCAGGAAGACCACAAAATATTTCTAGCAAATAACGAGTTTAGTGGTTAAAGAGTTTAGTGGAACAAGAGGACTATTACCACCCAGCAAAACTATTAAATATGCAAATACATGAATTTATATACCATACTGTACTAATATCACCGCACTACGCGAGCTTTTTTTACCCCCTCGCGGTGTGCCGGGAGCAATTTAGATATCTAAGTTACAAGGGCCTCGCGAAGCTCGCATTGTAATTAATTATTCATTTTTTAGCATGAACGGGGACAGGCCGGGAAAGCCTCTAAAGCCGCCCCTCGAGGCCCCCGAGGTGGACAAACAGCTTGGGAGGCTGGCCCTCTATTGGGGAGGAAGGACTAAGAGGAAGGGCGCCTTCATTCCCTTCACATGTGCACGCACGCACACGTACCCGCATGCACACACACATACACACACACCTACGTGCATGCACACACGTACGCGCACGCACACACACACAAGTACACAACGCACACACACGTACGTACACAACCGTATACACACGCACGCACGTACACAACGCACGCTCACACACACACACACACACACACACGCGCACACACAAACAAACACGCACGTAAGCGCATGCACGCACTCATGCGCACGCACGCACACTTAGGTTCGCGCACACACACACACCCGCATGCGCACAAATACACATACACACACACACAAATGCACTCACACACGCACCTGTATGGGACATGTATACATATGTATAAACACACTTACTTACACACGTATGCACACACACGCACATGTATGGGACATGTATACATATGTATACACACACTTACGTACACACGTATGCACACACACATACGCACGCACGCACGCACAAGTACACAATGCATGCACGCATGCATGTACACAACCGTTGTGTACACACACACGCACATACGCAACGCATGCTCACACGTGCGCGCACGCGCGCGCACACACACACACACACACACACACACACACACACACACATACGCACACGCACACAAACACACACGTACGCGCACGCACGCACATATGCGCACGCACGCATACATACGTGCGCACACGTGCGTGCATACGCATGTAGGTGCAGCTCATAGGGCCAGAAGGCCCTCGCATAGGCTCGCATTGTGTTTATTAACTATGTGTGCCCCCCTCGCATTGATCGCTTTGGGGTTTATTAATTGGGGTTTTTCAATCTCGGATTGGTTACGGTACAGTATGGTATAAAATAAGGGAAGAAAAGGAAGTGCTCAGTAAGAGCAGTTGCGAGGAAAAAATAATTGACCAAAAAGAGCGAAAGGTACTGCTTCCGCTGGGAATTGAACCCAAGTCTGGAGCATACCACCTGCAAATACGGTCCATACAAGGCCGCGGTCGGCCAAAACCCGCATTCAGTCATATGGATACGGATACGGTCAAGAAATTCCAAATGCGGTTTATACAGCGTATCAAAATGCGCCGTGTTTTTTGTATATACGGTTTGGGCCAACCCTAATTTAAATGGTACCAGAATCACCCTGGAGACCAGGAAACGTCATTTACCTGGGGTGAATTTTAGGCAAGGTAGGTTATGTCATTTGCACATGCGCATGCACAAATCTTACCTTGAAATGTCAATCAAATCTCTACACTTTTCTCTCTCTCTGCCTCTCTCTGTCTCTCTCTCTCTCCCTCTCTCTCTCTCTCTCTCCCTCTCTCTCTCTCTCTCTCTCTCTCTTTCTCTCTCTCTCTCCCTCCCTCTCTCATACGTAAACATACACATAAAACACACGCGCACACACAGATACACAGACACATGCACACACACATACACACACAACAGGATGACTTACATGAAGCAGCAACGGCAAGTGCTGCTCAAGAAGCTTGAAGACTCTAATAATACATCACTTCCGGTAAGTTTGCAGAACAGGCAAGCTTTTCTGCCTGTTCTGCAGTTGTGCAAGGTTAAATTTAAAGGACGATAACAAACAGTAGAAGTTACGAGTACACGTCATATTTTCCATTGCATGCTAAGCATAGTGTATAGCATGTCGCCCACTTTTAGAAGCAACCGACTGAGTGTGTGAGACCAAAAAACGTCAACGACGCTAGTACTTTTTGTATACCTTCTTTGTAACAATGTGCCCTCTGTCATCTCTCTTTGCAATGCAGACCGGGACAACAAGCAGCGCACCTGTCTTGAAGCAAGCTTCTCCTGCATTACATAATGCAGCAGCTGTCAAGGTAAACATGCAGGATTGGCCAGAACCATATATATACGGTGTATGTACGGTACTTTTGGTAGGGAAATCACCAAATATATGGTCTTATACGGTGTATATATACGGTCATGGCCAACCCTATAAACATAACTTGAACACGGCTCTAGAGCGGGTGACATTATTTAAACTGCTCAAACAGGCAGATTCATAGGAGGAAAGGCAGATGGTTCAGGTTATTGCCTCTGCTTGAAGTATGTTGTGTGCGCAAATTGATCAATGAGTACCAGAATTTCGAACCTAGGACTTGCACATAACGAATACGAGCGGCTTTGAAGCAGCTGCCTGCACGCCTTTCTGCATGTTGAGCAACAAACTAGCACGAGCAGCCTGTGTTCATGGCTCGCCACACACTTTTTGACACCTCGCTGTTAAATGTATGTTGTGCAAGGATGACCGATACTTTGTGTACGTTGCCTGACTCATTTAATATGAGCCAATGCTGCAGCAGCTCTGTACATTTGTGCCTACTTTTCAGGCGGATGGGTTGAGCGTCTCGGCCATGACAGACATTGTGATGAAGACATTGAAGAAGGAGCAAGAACCCCAAGGAACGGGGCCTGTAGAGAACTCGCCTTCTGTTCCCACATTCAAATACACGTCCAGAGTTCCAAAAAGGTGACAGCGTGCTCTTAACAGTATGCAGTGCACGGATGTCACATCCATAGTACACCATGTCCTTGTAAAGTACACCATGTCCTTGTATGCAGTGCACACATGTCACATCCATAGTACACCATGCCCTTGTATATCATGCTGGTCGATACAGCGTGTTGTCAAAGCACATGCAAGAAAGTGAAGCACGCTCTTCATCTTCATCCTCATCTTGAATTTGCTTCTACCCTCATGCAGCAATGTTAGTTTTTTCATATTTTGTGTGCAGGTCGTACCCCACTACAAGAGGACAAGCTTATCCTGTCAACATTAAGATTCAGTCCAAGATAACAGCTGACATGCTGCCTTCAGATGGTCTAGCCCTTCTAGCAGGGAGAATCAGCACCAAGTGGGTTGGCCTGTTTCTGTTGTGTGTGTCTCATCAATGCAGCGCAGAGTAGAGAAAGATCGCCAGAAGTTTGAACTCTCAGCTTGAAGGCCGAGCACCAGAGGCAGTGAGGTGTTAAGGGTATGCTGGGTTCTGTATCTAAGCGCCTGTACTGGAGTTGCTGCTGTGATGCACCTCTCTACATGTGTCAGAGGATGACCCTTCTCCAAGCGCAAACATCTGCGTTGAGTTGAATGTAGGTCAGGTTTCAGATGGATCCAGCTCAAAAGCAGCTGCAAAGGGGTCTGCCTTGTTTGTTACAACCCTCAGTAATAAAGATAGCTTACATTTATCAGGTGATCAGTAGCCGCAGTCGTCAGGCTCGTTTCCTGCTGCACTACACCTGCCTGCACGTAATCTTCATCAACAAAAAACAATGAAGTTATGACGGTGTATATTTTAAAGGGCATGAGCTAATGTTAGGTTGTTCAACTTTGCAACAACCCTTACCACGTGTGCATCACTGAACAGGGGCCCCTCTCTGTCTGTGCGCTCTTCAGCAGTTCGCGACGGCTGCATCTTGATTTCTCTGGACCTGATTCAACTGAAAAGCATCCTTCAAGCCATCAGTGTGAGGGACGAACAACAGCAAGGGGGAGAGCAAAAGCTGGAGCAAACCTCCACTGCAGAGTATGGAAAGCTGACAAGGTTTTTAATAAGGACTGTCTAGGGTCCTGCCAACTTTGTGGGATATTACATTATAACCTAGACAAACACGACATGCAAAGCACTTTGTTGCACCTTAACGCAAAAATAAGGGATTGATTCATGTGAAGTGCAATTTGTGCACATGCGGAATTGCAGAAAGCCATCATTAACTGGCTTGCAAAATTATGCACTTACACCCATGGCACGCAAGCGTACAGACAATACCAAGTGCTTACTTACATAAACACCCACTTGCGCACATACACACACATACACACGCACACACCCACACACGCACACACCCACACACGCACACCCACACGCAATGCACACAACTAACACAGGCTAGCATGCATCCACAGGCTCATCCGCGAAAAAGTGGCAGCTGCTACGTGGGACTGGCTGCGGCATGAAATGGACTTGGAGGGCAAGCTGGAGCAGGGTGCTTTGATGAGTGTGCAGGTACGGCGTGTGCGTATGCGTGTGTGTGTGTAAGCGCTCACTGGTCAAGGGCGGGTGTGGAGTGTGGAGGTGATGCCTTCTTTATACCATGTTGGATATTGTGGAGTGCTACTGAGAGAGGGTGTTGTGCCAAGTTCAGCCGCATGGAGAGCTCATTCACGGCTGCAACTCTGGAGCTGTCATGACTCAGAAAGTGAGCAGATCCTACCATCTCCTACTTCCGGCTTACAGGTGGTGCGAATGACTGTTGGGAAGTCAGGCAGTGTTGTCTGGATACGCAAATCATTTGGGGCAGCTTTCAGACTACTCAGCCTTCAACCATACCCGAGTTCTTCTGATTGACACATGTTTCAAACTTCATCACATTCAACCTCACTTGGTGCCATTGGCCGTCCTTGACTGTTGCATTTGCCAAGAACGCGCAGCTTGGTAATGCAAGGGTGGACCTTCCTGATTGTAAAAAGCAGTGCATGCTCAGCCATGGTTGTAAACGGCAGTGCATGCTCAGCCATGATTGTAAACGGCAGTACATGCTCGGCCATGATTGTAAACGGCAGTACATGCTCAGCCATGATTGTAAACGGCAGTACATGCTCAGCCATGATTGTAAACGGCAGTGCATACTCAGCCATGATTGGAAACGGCAGTGCATGCTCAGCCATGGTTGTAAGCGGCAGTGCATACTCAGCCATGATTGGAAACGGCAGTGCATGCTCAGCCATGGTTGTAAACGGCAGTGCATACTCAGCCATGATTGGAAACGGCAGTGCATGCTCAGCCATGGTTGTAAACGGCAGTGCATACTCAGCCATGATTGGAAACGGCAGTGCATGCTCAGCCATGCATCCTATCACGCCTCGCTACTTTCAAATGTGCAGGCCCTGGATGCCATGCATCATTTTACTTGGGATATGGGCAGCCACTCTTGGTCCCCCTCCGGCTCTGATCTCATCCCATTTGGCTGCCAGCACAGTATTACGGCCCTCACCCCAGTTGCACTGCTGGGGGAGATTCAGGAGTGCTGTGCCACTGAAGGTCAGCAGGCTAGCAAGCACACATCTGGAAAGCAGCAGGGCACAAATATAGCCGACGGTGTTCAGTGTGAGGATGTGTGTGCAAGTAGCCGGCCTGTACCTGTGAAAGCCCATGTTAGACTCACTCTCGAGGTGTTCACCAAGCCAGGCCAGGTGCTCGTAGGTTGGGTGGGGTCAGAGCAAGAGCAGCAAGTGAACGCTCAGTCAAAGCAAAAAATAGATACGGTGCACTTGCTGGCACGCTCAGAGGGCCGTCATGTGCCAGTGACAATCACTGGCTGCCAGCCATCAGTAGCCACTCAAAGCTCAACAGGATACCCACAGCAAAAACAGGTGTGTGTTTGTGTGTGTATTAAGTATTACACATTTGTGTGCACCAGCCTGAATACATGTGTTTGGTTATAAGTATGTGGGCGTAAGTGTGTCTGAGGGAGTGTATGTGTGTGCTCATGTGCATGTGCATGTGCATGTGCAAATTACTGCATTAACCTTTAGTTAAACCTATGCAAAGACCTCATTACTTCCTGGACTAGTGCTTTTCCTTGAAGCGGTAAAAGTGTGACGTTAAAGGATGCATGGCATGCAGAGTTACAACAGGTACTTAAATCGTACAAGAAGTTTACGTCTCAGCGCTGTACTTTTGGGTTTACAGCGGATCAAAGGGGAACACCAGGGACCCTTGAGCTGGCACAGCCTTGAATGTGCATCATAGGTCATGAGTGTGGCTAGTATGCACACAAGCCTACTGCAGCTTCAATCCATGAAATGTTTGTTTGCAGGTGCTTTCTGTGCGCATGGAATGCACGGGCCAGCCCTGCATGTTTCACTTCGAGCTGTGGCTGCAGCACGCCATCCTTGCTCCCGTGTGTGGAGTGTTAGTGCTCCCACTGGAAATGTCTGCAGTTGCACTCGAGCTCAACGCGAGAGCTCTCGATGACTTGGTAAGCAGTGGAAATGTTTAGGACGAGCATCTTTCGAATTATCGCTCTCATTTCTTGCTGTGAGCAGCCACTTTACAGAAAGCCTGTGCCTTTATTTGCAAGTTTGAATATATCTTTCCACAGAAGTGTACAGACGAGCTCATCAGTAAGGTGAGGATACTTTGTCCCAAGTTCCGAATTTGCCGCTCGCCTTTCGTCAAGGGGGACCAGCCAGGGAGTGTGGATTGGGACTGTGCAGCTTACATGGCAGAGGAGGTGGCTGCCTCCCATTCAAGCACCCTTATCTTCATAGAGGACCTTGGCTACTTTCTTGAAGATGTCAGATCTGCAGGTGATACCCTTTGTTTTGGAGGTGGAAATATAATGCTACTGGCTCTTTAAAAAAAAAGTCCTAAATGTGCAACACAGCACAAGATGCTTGGCATGCTGCTTGATGGGGTCACACTTGGTACGCACTTCAGAAAGTTTGAACGTGTTTGCAGCTGTGTGCAATGTCCAGGTCCCCAGATGCAGACGAATTGATCATTGACAGTTGTCTTTTACGATGTCTTTTTTTCCAGATGTATTGCAGTACATGCAACAAGTCTCTCACCGCCTGAATTGTGTGCCAACACGCATGCAGGCAACAATGCTAGCAGCTCCATCTCGAACAGCTTCAAAGACAGCAACTTCGCACCATCAGGTCACCTGCAGGGTGGACAAGACCAAGGGGAAAGGGAGGCTTTGCTGTTGGACACAGGAATCCAGCTGCTGCACACGGTGCGTATGAGGTACTCACTAAGGAAGAGCTTCTGCAGTCTGGCATTGTGAGCTCTGGCAACAGCATCCGGAAAGGGAGTGACAAACGTATTGTAGTAGCAATTAGTGCCTGTGGTGATGTGTTACTGAGGGAGGTGACCAGGCACAACATTGTTGCAGCTGGTGATGCACAACATGAATATGTGGTAGCTACTTTCTTGCCCGCCAATCAAGAGGTCATGCTTCAGCATGGGACGGATCGGCATATGTATATGTATTTACACAATTGTCTTTGGCTCCAGTGCAAGCTTTCTCTCTCGCTTGCTTTTTAAGGACAGGTGCGATCTGGCGCATGAATGAGCTTGAAGTGTGCAGCACGGTACTTCTGTGCAATCTGCCAATGGTGGCTTGTATTGGTGGCTTGTAGGGGCCCCGGGGGAAACTGGAATCATTGTTTTTTCCGACCTGCACTAGCTCAGTGATGAACTTGAACGTGAAGCATGTTGGAGACGTACTCCTCCATCATTCACATATTGTTTGTCAAAGCACAAGAGCATAAATCCCCAAAACTACTCCCTGCCCGAAGGCTGTTTCTTGGGGACTGGCTAATGTTGCGGAGCTGGTGCTTGTGGGATTGATGCAAATGCCCCTTAACACGTCGTTTGCGGAACTTGCCAACGGTGCGTTTGCTGTTGCGTCGCTTTACACAAACTTGTTTTCAAACAAAGGGAAAGGCAGGATTTAGGCTTTGACAAGCCTTACATCATTACTGTTGCCAACACCATCCCTTTTATCTTCCTTAAGAAGTTCATTGCAGTTGCATGTTACAGTTCTTTGGGCCTTTTATTCGCTGCATCATGCTGCTGCTGCTCCTTTTGTTTGAAGCCTTGGCTCCTTCTATTAAGCGTTAAAGGCGTGTGTACTCTTTGCAGGCACAAACCCAGAGGCCTCAAAGGATAAGCTGGCTGTGCACTTCAGAGGGTCTGACAACTGTAACGAGGTCAGTTTATGCCACAGACTTCCACACAGTATGTTAAGTATGGTGTGCGTACTACCTACACTAATTGCTATAGATACACACATACACATGCACACTCACATACGCGCGCGCACACACACACACACACATACACACACAAACATGCACATGTATGCACACACACACACACACACTTGTACATATGTAAATCAATTTGCAGGAGGACAGTGGTCCACATGTTGGCAGCCTTCTCAGCGCGGCTCTTGAAAGCCGTTCGTTGTCAATGTTGAAACGAGTACTGGTGCGTGTAAGACCTTTTCCATGCTACTTATTAAACTGTCCTTTAAAGCTGCCCTTTTTGCAAATATAGGTAATATTTAACTTGTGTCGCTCTTTTCAATCGTGAGCATTTCAACCTATTTTACGACCTGCACGTGCTTTAACAAAACGACTGCAAGGACTAACAGCAAGCTTTCCTTGCCGTGCAAATGACGTACATACAATTGCAGGATTGGGGCCACACACATGGAGGTCCCCGCTTTGAATGGTCCTTGCATCAAAAGGGTGCACCAGAGTCCCCTTTAACGCTCATACAGGTATATACTCTCAGTGCCTGCTCTACACAAGAATAGTATTGCAAGAGAAATTCCCTGAAATCAAGAATGTAGGAGCTGCTTGGTAATGTCACCCTCACTGTGTGCCAGATTTGCACACCTGGTGGAGTCATCTTCAAAAAAAGCAACGGCAAGCACCAAGTACCTCTCTCCTTTGTAATTGTTTGTCTGGTTTGAAAACCTAGGTGTTTCTTCTTGCCCCTCTTGAATGGTGCAGGCCCTGCATCAAAGCGACCATGAGCTGGTGCGGATGGTTTTGGACGACTCCTTGGCTGGACCCGGTTTGTGGGCGCAGTGGCTACACACCTTCCCAAGAGCTGCTGCACTTGCAGCCCAGCATGAAGCGCCCTTATGCTCAGGAAAAACATCACCCACTTCGGCCCAGGTGCTATTTCAGGAGTCAACCACTGCTGCGTCACTGAGCAGCCGCGCACTCATGAAAGACTTAACGCCTAGTCTCTCAGTGTTGTCGCCACCGCATCTTGGCAGCTCTGTTGCACCTGCTGGCGCAAAGCTGTGGCTTGCGAGGAAGGCATCAGGGGGTAGCATAGAGGCGCAACAATGGAAGGGATTAGGGGCTGCAGCGTGTTTTGCTGTCTTTGTAGGGGTGTTGGCAAGTTGTTTGTTTGTGAGAGCAGATAATGTGTCTGCCGTAGCAATTTGATGTGACAGCCGATCATCTATGCAGGCCTCTGCGGCCTCTGGCTAAAATGCAAAGAATGTCCTAGCCTAAGCGGAAAGCTGCCTAGCTTTGCAGGGACATAATTGCACGGGGTTGGACTTTTATGAATAGCCAGAGGTGTGAATTTACACTTGTCTTTTACTTGATTATGTCGCTTTATCTTTATGTTGATGTAGGAGCAAAGATTGAGACGCTGGTTATGTTGGGAAATTTTTTTAGTTAACATTGTAAGCGGTTAATACTCGGGTAATGTATATCACATCTGCATCTTTACATTGTGCGTTTATGAAAGATCATCATGGTAACACTTATGCATCTTTACATGTTGCATTCATGACAGATCATTGATGGTTGCTTATTTGAAACTGCACGAGCAAGCAAAGCAACAAAGGGTTTTCCATTTAGGTCTCGGCCCAAGGTGTTTTGCTGTTCAAGTCGGAAATGTGAGGGCTGCATCTGCAGCAGATTCTGTGTTTGTTTGATTAGCTTTCTTCAAACATTTATGCTGCGTATGCCATCAGGCGATTGTTATATTTGTTTTTTGACAACACCTTTTTCAATCCTTAGTCTTTCTTTAAAATTGCATCATTTTATATCGGATTTTTTACCCTGATTTTGCGGTCAAATATGAAGTTGCTGTGTGAAATACAATGATTACAATGATTACAATGGGGGGTGACCTTTAGCCAGGTTGTTTGGCTGATCGGCTGCTGACTGGTCTCGGCCAGCCACAAATAAATCCATAAGCTCAGAAAGAAAAAGAAAAAGTCTATTGTTCTGCTGAAAAAGGAAATCATGAACAAGTTGGTTGTTGACCTGTTGCAGCAAAAAGGGTTGGGCTGCTGAAAAGTCCTCAAAAAAGATGAAAACAGAAAGGAAAAATGTTTCCTCACAGCTCAAAAACTCGAAGGTCTTGGCAAAATAAAAGAGCATGCACCTCGTTCTGAACATGTTCATCTTCACCAGGGCATTGGTCACATACGCAAGAACCATCTTGAAGCCACGCTGCTGCCTCAAATTTCAAAGTAATTCAAAGTGAGATACAATGTTTCTTCCAAAAAATGGAGACAGGTGGGAGAAAGGTTTACATTCCAGATGGCAAGCAACTCTTTGGAACAGGAAGAGAAAGAAAATGAGTGAACTTTTACCCACACCAAGCAGATCCTCACAGTTGTTTATGTCTGCTGGCGAATCCGCCCCCACAAACAAGTTCAATGAATCTGCTCATGCGCAGTAGGCTTTGGCAGGGCTCTGACTGGCTCTTTGCCAGTTCCCCCAAATGCAAAACCACTGTGACAATTGTTTTGAAACTGTGCCCAACCTCTTTGTATTCATGCCCACAACTTTTGCTTCAAGCAGATGTTCTTGAGCTGGTGCAGATTGCAGTACAACATAGTGTCCTGGAATACTAAGTGTCTTAATTGTCTTAATGCAGAGAAAATCTACATTTTGTGAGCAGCTTAAGAAGCAAGTGCTATTGTCAGACTAAGGCCACAGTTAAAATTTGCGGTTGAAGCGGTTGAAATGCAGTTGAAATAATTGCAACCTGGACGGTCTTGTTCTATGTTTTACTTGTATGCATAGTGGTGTAAAGTTGTGAAGAATTAAATTTGCATTTCTTCTTAATCTGTGCACAACTGTATAGGCTGGTTGAAGCAATAATAGTAAAAACTCCTGGATCCAAAGATCAATTTAAATCTGGGGTTGAAGCGGTTGGATTTTGCTGGTCTAGTCTTTGTTCAAGACACGATTGAACAGCGGTTGAAATCTTTCGCTTGCTTGAAAGGTTAATTTATGCTTGCTTTATTGCTGCGGCTAACTTATGGCAACTTGGCTGTGTCTGACAGTCAAAAACTCAAAAGTTGAATTCAACCGCTGTTCCACTGACGCCTGTTATTTCTGACGCATGGCTCTCCTTGGAATTTTCAGGATTCCTCAGTCTGGAGGTGTTCTTTTCCAGTTGCAAGTAGCCAACTCTGATGGACCGTCTAAAACATCAAATACATGTAATATGGTGACCAGTTAGGGAAGAAAGAACATCAAGATTGGAAAGCGAGGCGATTTTTCCATGCCATCTACTGACAGCAAAAAGCAATATCTAACAATAATTATCACATGTTTACATGTTTTACATACGCAACCTTGCAGTCGCACCTTTTGACGGATGGCTTTATCTGTAAACTCTCAGGCTGTAAAAGCAATATCTAGCATAATAAACCAAGTGCCATGGCATTAAAAGCAATTACTCTATTCTTCACCAACAGCCCGGCTAGTTTTATCCCAGCCTCCACCAGACATTTAAATTTGGTCTTGTGTACAAGTCAAAAACACCAATACGCCAACAAAGAGATAAGAGCGGCAATTAGTCAAGCAGCTATATTACAAATACTTACACTACGCATCTGTTGTAGACACTATTCTTCCTCCCCCCAGACAAACACCTTGCTCCCAGCTCCACCAGCACCTGCCTCACTTTTAGCAGCCGCAGCTCCGCTTGCCTCCTCCTTCTTTGATCCTCCTTCCTCTTTACTCATCTCATTTTGCTGCGCGCAGCTATTAGTGAGGTTGGGGGAGGCAGGCAAAATTTTGCACATCAAGACATCAGCCTGGCTTTGTCGCAGACGACGAAACCAAGATGGACCAGGTTGCTGTACTTGTTTCCATCCTTGCTTGCAATAGAGCTGCAAAGCAGCTGCGTTGGACGGGTCCACATCCAGCCAAATCGAGGATCTTCCCCAGCGCTTTGCTGCACGTTTGTGTGACAACAGCACCGTTCTCAAGCAGACGCAGATATAGAATGAGCGCTTTTGCAACTGGGTATCCTATGTCCTTCAGCCAAGCGCCCATATATACTGTAAGTTCACAGTACAAAGATTTGAAAATATTTTGGCCAAAACAGGAAAATTTTAATAATTCTCGGAGCCCTCTCCAAACTGGATTCGAAGTAAAAAATTAAACATTTTTAGTGGTTTTGAGGGTAATCTAAAGAGTGAGCTCCCAACGTGCCAGTGTGAACCCCCTGGCCCTGTTCTTGAAGCCCAAGTCCCCAGCTGAGAGGCTGGCTGCTCAGCAGAGAGACCAAGAGAAACTGCAGAGGGAGAGGCAGCTCAGGGAGCTGGCAGAGGCAGAGGCAAGGGGCGAGGCCTTGAAGAGGCCCATAAGGCGCCCGCGCAGCTCCAAGAACTAATAAGCTTCCTCCTCTCGCAGCTCTTTTAGGCCCTTTTTCTGGGGCATCCACACAGAGTGAGTGAAGATGGCAAGTGGGTAAGATAAGGTTGCTTCTCTGGTCGAGGGTGCAAGTACTCACAGCTGTCCCCATGCAGCCAATGGACAGCCTCAGCAGCAACAAGCAGCAGCAGCAGGAGGATTGCGCAGGCAGCAGCAGTGGGGAGCTCTCGAATTAACAAAATGATTCCCGACGTGACCCTCGCGAAGTCCCTCCAAATTCATAAATTTATCCCAATACCCCTTTACAAACAGAAAACGAACTTTAATTAGATTCAAGATTTAGTATCACGAAATGATCGTGAATTTAAGGTATCAGGAAACAATTGAACGACTCTGTATGAAACATGTCCTCATTTGAAACGTGGACGCAGCAAGGCGTTAGACGCTTCTCTTGTGAGACGCAGGTGGAAATGATAACATAGCTCTTATCCAAATCTCGACTCGGGCTGGTTGTTTGGCTGCTTGGCTGCTGACTAGTCGGCCAGCCACAGACGAATCCATAAGCTCCAGAAATACACACACAAAAACGCAGGAGGGTTCAAAAAAACAATTTCCTGACATGTACGTGTAAATTTTGGGCCTCCGGCCAAAAATGCCCCCCCCCCCCCCCTTCCTGACCCCCCACACTAATGAAAAGGGTGTCAATCTGCTCAGAAGCCACGCAGCTATCTGCCTGCACAGTTCTCATGCCAAATAATGCAATACCTGACGAGCTACAGGGCAAAAACTAGTTTGCACACGCTTTTGCACTGACCGCCTGTTTAGTGCACAAATCCAGCCAAAACCTTTACCAAGGCACTTTTTTACTTTAATCATGCAACTTATGCATAATGCAATGCGTAAACTGCAAGTTTGGAATCAATTGCTGGTAATTTGCCTGAACACCCCCCCGCAGCCTACTTGGGGACATTCCATGCATTTCTATGACCAGGCACCCAGGGGC
>Ga0307946_1000953_pt1 | contig 14402 bp, 17 predicted proteins | sample OrgLakmetagen230_FD_203153 | JGI IMG/M metagenome (GOLD analysis project Ga0307946, IMG submission 203153) | Saline water microbial communities from Organic Lake, Antarctica - #230 | ecosystem: Environmental > Aquatic > Non-marine Saline and Alkaline > Saline | place: Antarctica: Organic Lake...
CACACACACACACACACACACACACACACCCACACACACACACACACACACGTTCCCACACGCACACGCACACGCACACACACACACACACACACACACACACACAAACACACCGCTTGTACTTTCACAGGCTCCTCAGGCATCCTGAAACGCTCATCAAGAAAGTGAGCAAATGGGCTAGGAAAGGACGCTCTAACAAGCTTGAGGAATTAGTTCAAGGCAACAGGGACACCGCTCTTTCTCCGCTCATTTTGTCTATCAAGGATAGCCATGGCCAGACCCTCTTGCACACAGTAAGTAGTGGCTTGCATCACATGCACACGTGACGTCCCTCCATCTAACCACCAGGTTTAAAACCACGCACGAGCGCACACACACACACTAACATGCACACATCGGTGCGCATATCTAAGCACATATCATACACACACGCATACACACATACGCACATACGCACACGCGCATGCATGCACACGCATGTGCGCTCACATACACAAACACACACAGCGCGCACGTTTGCATATTCTCATATGCATGCACGTCATGGTTCTGCATGCGGCTTACCAAAAAAGCTGGCTTATTTTTCCCTTAACCCTGCAGGCGTGCCAACAAGGTCACTCAGATGTGGTGGACGTCTTGCTCAAGTAAGTTTCAGCTTTTCAACCTTCAGGCTTCAAATGCTATTGCTAGTGAGGGCTCTCTCGCAGGGCGTGCTCTTTGAAATGGATGAGTGCACCCCACTTCACACGCAACCTCTCCTACCTCCAGATCTGTCCATTCAGTGCTCTGCGTCTTTTCTTCTATCCATGTTTGATGCCCATGTGCATACTGTTCGCAAGTTTCAGTGCCAATGCCTGATACCCTTTGTCCAGCATTGAAGGCCATTTAAATCTGTATAACAAATGATACGTTCAAGCTGAATGACTTATATGCATGAACTCCCGAAAAACCTGTAAAACAAGAGCTGCTCAAACCCTAGATGCCTCTTGTTGCCGCTCCTGTTTTGGTAAGCCGCAGGCCAGGTTGCGCACACGCACACAACATTACACACACGCACACAACATTACACACACGCACACAACAACACACACACTAACACACACATACACACACACTAACACACACATACACACACACGCACACGCACACACTGCACGATGCACAAAGCAGGCTGGGTGCAAGCGCTGAGGAGCAGGACCGCTCCGGAAACACGGCTGCACACTTGGCTGCCCTCCACAACCACGTTGTGTGTGTAATGAAGATACTTCAGGCACGCAAGCTTTTGGGTATATGTCTAGTGACTTTTGGATGCTTTGTTATGTTAGAGAGAATGTGTTTGTTTGTATGTGCGCACCCGCATGCGCATCCTCATCCTTGCCTTTTGGATCGCTTGAAAGAGTTTTGTAACCCTGCTTGCACATGTTACAGACACATCTTTGCGTGTGCACGTTTGTACGTACTTGTATGCGCACGTGTGACCACGTTTTTGCAACAGTGTTGTGTACAGCTCGTGGGCAAGAGAAGCTTCTCGCATCTAATAAAGTTGGTGTTTAACGCTTTGCAGTGTGACCACCCCCCTGATATCGATATCAGCAACAGGAAGGGCAAAACCATTCGGCACCTGGTGCAAGCAGCCTTGCCCGGGTAGGTCGGTGTGGCACTTTATTGACTGGTCACATAACTGTTTTGTGCGTAGTCTGTGAAGTGACCTTTTGCTTTGCATGTATGTAGTGAATGAATGTTTCAACGTGATGATGGGTGATCAATTAGTGTGCTCTTTTGTACGCCGGCCTGCTTTGCTGCACTGTGCGCGCTTTTGGACGCAGCAAATTCAACTGTACCTAGTGAGCTATGGCCTCGGGCAAGTCGTGCAGTCGGTCTGCACTCTGTGCAATCTTTGGCAAGGGAAGACGTTTTTGTGGCGCTTGCTGCTATCATCCCTGGAATTACAGCACCTGCTTTGCAACAACAAAGACAAGCCAGTGCAGTGAGCTCAGTAACCCGAATAACACACAACTTGGAGCTGCTTTGTGTCGGAAATTGTCAGAGCTTCCTCCATTGAAGAGACAGAGAAGGCCAACGGCAACTCTGCTCTCTCTATCTTCTAATGTAATTGCAGAGCAGCTTCTCCACACATTTTCATCTACCTATGCTCCTTCCCTCCGCGTCTGACCACACGCAACTACGCCACAAGGGGATTGAGGCATTTTACTAACCCAGAGGAAGTGACACTCCCTAAGGCAGCAGCCCTTCGACAACAATTACTTTATAAAAGCGTCCCATCCGTTACTTGTGCCACATGGTGGCACAACGCTCACAACATGCTGGCCTTGTGTGCAGGAAGAGTGAGGCCGTTGAGCCTAGGGGCGGAGGACCGAGAAGGCTCCAAGGGGGCAGCCCCTTTGCAGCTTTGACTGCTGGCCCTGGGGAGTGGACAGTGGGCGAGGGCATGGGTGCAAGGGAAGCGGTGGAGCGTTTCCGTGCAGCGGCGCAGGTATGCCTAGTTTAGGGTTGTGCGCTTGGCGATGACGGTGCTCCGTCAGCGCACAACTCTGTGCAAGCACGGGGTGAAGGGATAATGACCCTGTGTGCAGCTTGGGTGTGTTAGGCCGTCAGAATGTGAGCAGCTGTACAATTCAATGTTTGTGCCAATGTTTGTCAACCTTCACTTTGTGTGCATAATGACAAAGTGGATGGCGGCATGGCTGAGAAAACCATGTTATCACAAAATGTGCTCACACGCTCCCTTCACACACCCTTTGAAGACAGGTGCAAGAGACAGCAGAATATGTCTAGCTTAACAAGTTGTTGTCGCCTGAAGGCTCCAATCAACTCATCTTGCACGTTCTTTAATCTGCAGAGGGGCTGCGGGAGTGTAAAAGATGATGTCCAAAAAAAGATAACTAAGTCACCTTTCCTTTTTGCCTTTGTATAACTCTTGTTATTTGCGCGTGTTTTTTGCAGAGGGGCGGCAGGAGCGTGGAAGACGAGGCGTGGCAGCAGCGACTGCGCGAGGAATGCAGCTCAGAGCTGGAAGACTGGAAGCCAGAAGAAACATACGCAGACGAGCCTGGGTAAGCAAGCTTGAGTGTGGGGGACTCATTTTGTGTGCATTTCCTTTTGATACGAGTGGTGTTTTGTGTATTGCTGTGCGTGCCGTGCCGCTCAGCTTATAGAATGCATGGCAGGATGATGTATGGCTTTCGAGCAAGGGGAACCGTCATACAAGAAGCCTGTTTTTCCAAGTGTGCAGAAGGAACAGATGTTACTGAGTAACTATCGCAGAAGAAGTACCCTTACCTCCTTGTAATTGCATTGAAACGCAGGATCTACTGGAGCAGCGTAGGCAGCGCATCTGCTGAAACAGAGGATGAGTGGGCTGACCGCATGTGGCGAGAGATGCAAGACAAGAAGAGGCGGAAGGCAGCGGCAGAGTCAAGTGAGTGCAAGCTGTACAGGCAGTTTTATATTACTTAGGAGGTCGTCTGGGCTTCTTATATTTTATTAAACTGCTAAAAAGCCGTTTGGGCTTGTCGTTTTTTTATCCTCCTTGTCTCGGAAGCCGTCCATTTTTGTTCTTGGCGTTTGTGAGGAATGGTTATCGAAACTTGTGTAAGTTTCCTTCCCTTTTCTGTTGGAGCTTTAACTTGTGGACCACTCAACAGGGATCTGCTGTTCTTCGTTCTACCAGAAAACTGTTTCGGGGGGGAATAGCTGCTACTAAGAAGTTCATATAAATGTATTTCATTGCAGACAGCTGTCTCTCTTGTCGATGGCTGTTTGAGTGCCGAATTATAGGACAGCACTGAACATCAAAGCTGCTTTCCTCTGCTAAAACGTATTGGAATTAAGTTTTATTTCACGTTACCCCCCACTGCATGCATGAAACGCTCATGTTCCCACCCAAAAAAATCCATCACACGTGAAAGCCTTTGCTACCACTAGTCCTATTGCTCTCTGAAATATACGCACGTAAACAGAAGTAAAAAGAAAATGCTGTCCCCATGAACAAACCCCCCCAACCATTCTCACCTAGCTCTCCACCCAGTTCAAAGCCCCTCATACCTCATCAGAATGCAAGATACTTGATGTTTATCTAAACCATTGACATTTGCTGGAAATTTGACACTCTGGGGGGTTCTGTGGGGCCTGGTGCGTATTTTGCACCCACTTTGGCAGGGAAAAGGTGCATTACTAAAGTTGCCCCGATTGACATCTGCTTCAGGTTGTAAACATTATAAATTTATGTTATAATGCTGTGATGTCGAATTTGGGGCAGGGGTACTGGGAACGCCAGCGGGGACACAGGAAAAAATCCCAAATTTCTGTCACTCCATACCTGCTTCAGTTTCAGCCCAAATTTTGCTCTCAGAGTTGCGGGGTTAATCACAGGTTAATTTAAAATGGGGCCAATTGGTGGCCTGGTTAAATTTTGGTGCAAGGGTTTGTGTTGCGTGACATGCAAGCAATTTTGGCTGGAGCTTTTTCGGCTCCATTTCACACCCTCACTTTTGCCCCAATCTCCCTTTTCCCTTCACACACCAAGTCTTTTTGCCTTCTTTCTTTGTAGGCATGCAAAGAAGAAATTTAGCTATCCAACTCAACTCTCAGGTCCCAGAGATGAAGGAAAAAGGGAGATAGAGGCAAATTGGCTTATTGGGACTGTTTGGCTCGTTAAGGGGTGGGCCGTTCATGGGGACAGCCCATACCAAAAGCACTGTTTCCTAGAACAATCACGCTCATGCAGGCACAGGTGCACGCACAAATGCACCACATCAAGTACAAGGCTACAGGCACTGGGCGTACATACCAAAACAAATGAAGGATGACATCATTTGCACGCTCGCTTTGCATGCCTCACAATGCATGCTACGCATGCAGGCACATTTTCATAAGCCTGTGCAGCAGCGCAAGTCCTAAGGCGCAAATATAAACGTCTGGACTAATCATTCACCCATAAGAGTGCTTGCACGCTTCACGCATTTCTTGCAGGCGCGTTCTCCTCAGTTTCTGCAGCAGCACGTGCACAAGAGCAGGCCGCAGCTGCAAATGTTGCACGCATGGTGGAGAGCGCACGCATCCTGCACAAGGAGCAAGCCAAGGATGCCGAATGGCGGCGCAAGGCCAGTGCAGGGGCGCTGTACATGGAGGTGAGACGTTTGAGGCGGCAGTTACCAAACACGTAGGGTTGGCCAAAACCGTATGTATACAACGTATATGACCGTGTATTTGGTGATGTCTCTGCCAAAAACACCGTTAATACACCGAATATACATGGTTCTGACCAACCCTACGAGTACACTAGGGCAATGCTCGGGCCACCTACAAGAGGTGCATGAGGGGATGCAGGGTTGATCTGGGTGTGTGGAGAATTTGTTGTGGAAGCTTGACGCAGTGGGGTGGCAGGCATAATGAAAAGTGCGGTGGGAGAGCCATGCAAGGAATGCCGAGTGAGCAAGGGTCGTTGCCTCTGTGTTGGCCAGGAATGTAGAGTGGGAGGCCAAGGGCGAGCTGGGTTTAATTCAGCTCCACTCATTTGGGTCCAGCTCTACTCATATAGACAGTGGGTGAAGGGTGCAGAGAAGTGGCAAAAGGCTAGTGCGGGCAAGTATGATGCTGAGCTTACTAAGGTGCTTGATTGGATGGATGGGAGAGGAAGAGGAACACCCAAAGCAGTAAGGACTCTTTTCATGTACAAAGCCTTCCTTTATTTACACTTTGAAGTAACTTCTTAGTGACATTATATCACGCCTTTATTTTGGGGTGCGGCCTACTCAACCCCCTCTGAAATAAATAAGTATTTAAGAGGTGCAGATTACTGTGGATTGGTTTGAAATTTATTTTCGAGTTTTTGACGGGTCATGAGTGAGAAGGAGGGAAGTGAGGTGGAGGGGAGTACGGAGGAGGGGGGCAGTGAGGAGAGCGAGGAAGCCAGCAGGAGGGATGGGGAAGATGATGAGGGCTTGAGTCAGAAAAGACTAGAAGGCAGCACCAGTTGCCAACTGACGCGTGGATGACTGAGTAGAGCAGAACCAGACTTAATTTAATTTCTCAATGCTCTTGGAGAAAAAACAAAGTTTTTGTGTAAAAGAATGCACCCTGAGTCTCTTGATGCCTTTCTAGTCTCTTGGTGCAGGTCTGAGGGCATTTCGTCCTGCGGATTGGTGCGGCAAGCACAAAAATGTACATTTAGAGGGGTGCGGATTGGTGCGGACAGAGTAAAACAGTTCTTTTATTGAGGGGTGCGGAGTGAGGACATTTCAACAAAGACGGAAAAGTTATAGAGTAGCACGCAAAAAATGGAAATCCGTCCTTTTGCACGTGGCCCGTGCGGCCTTAACATTTTACAACCGTATTGCGGTTCATGCGGCCTACAATTTAGGCTGGGAGGCGCTCGTGCTGTGCAAATGCAGTGGCGTTTTTTTTACACCTGCTGCTACAGGCGGCCCGTGCGAGCTTAACTCCTTTGGATCCTGCTACGGCTTATGCAGCCTACAAAGCAGGCTGGGAGGCGCTCATGCTGCGCGTGCGCATGGCACAGCCAGGGAAACCGCTGCAGCTCAAGTTGCAGGTATGTGTGTGGATGACGGCGTGCAGAGGATGCGTAAGGGCAGAACGACAGGCCACTGTGGATGACAGTGTGCAGATGATAGGAGAGGGCAAAAAGACAGTCCACTGCGTGGATGACAGCGTGCAGATGATAGGATGGGCAGAAAGACGGTCTACAGACGCATGCACACTTAAATGCATACATAGACACACACATACACACACACACATACACACACACACGCACACGCACACACACGTACACACACACACATACACACACGCGCGCTCAGGATGTGGCATGGCCTTTACCAGAGGGGTACATTTACACAAAAGAAGCTCTAGAGGAGGTGCTGTTGTATGGGATTCAGGTGAGTTATGCACATGATTTGAATGAGACTAGGCAAGGAGAGAGAGGTTCAAATTATGCAGCTTTCTTGGTACTTCTCTGCAAATGCTTGTCATTCCAAAGTATTTGCTGTTTAACAAGTTAGATTTCCCAAGACAGTTGCTGAGGTAAGCGCAGTTGCACTCAAGCACCATCGCATTCGCTTGAATCTGTGTGACACATATTAAAAGTGTACCGTACCTTACCGTACTCAACCCGGGGTAATAATGTTCTTTGCCCTCCGGCGTGATATCAGTATCGTAAAATATATATTTATTCAGAAGCTCCGGGGTTTCCGGGTTTTGGCGAAATTTAAGTTTGGTGGGTGGCTGAACAGCGATGAGCGGAGACCTCACTGACGCACAGCAATGAGCCCACAGCGATGAGCGGAGACCTCACTGACGAACAGCGATGAGCGGAGACCTGAATTACGCACACATACATGTGCAGGCACAAGCGTATCGACACACATGCACACGCACAAACGTGCATGTGCTTGCATACACACACACTTGTACAGGCACTGGCTGGGCTAAATGCCCACCGGGGTTGGTGCAGGGAAGGCTAAAACATTTAATTACAGGGTCCGGGGTTTTCGGGGTTACCTTAAATATTTTTGAAATTGGGCGCTGGGGTGAGTACGGTAAGGTACAGTATGTGAAAAGGTGGTTGTGATGGCACAATCGCAAGAAGGAACCTAAGAGGATCAATCTTGTTGCATAGCGCTTCAACTTGTACAAGACATACAAACACAAGTTAGGCTTATGACAATGGAGAGTCCCCAACATCTGATGATGTCTTCCAGCACGTCAAGGGCTGCAAAGAGAAGGGTAAAACCTGGTGGTGGCAGAGTGTGGGCGTAGTGCTCGTGTTTTTGAAGGGGAACTCTGAAGTTATCTGCCAGTTACAGTGCCAGCGCTGCGACACGGTCCTCAGCTCCTCTAACCCCTCCAATGCCTGCAAGACACACTTGAAGAGCAGAAACTGCAGCGGGTACAGGGTGTGAATAATGGGCTCATTCCTGTGGAGGAGCGGCCAGCAGCAGCAGAAGCAGGCCCTAGCAGCAGAGCACCATGCAGCCCAGCAGCAGCAACAAAAGGCAAGCCCTGGGCCTCAGTCAGCAGCGGTTGGACGACTTGAAGGCAGGCAATTACGGAGAAGTCCATTAAGCACTTGGACATTTTTTCTTCAACAACAGCGTGACACTCCACATCATCGAGGACAAGCAGCAGCAGTAGCGTAGTTGATGGGCCAGTAATAGGCAGTGTGCAGCTGTATGGGGGGGGAGGGGCTACCAAAATTTCCGTTAACTGAAATTTCCTGGCTGACACGTCCATATTTTAAACCAAGTCTCATCATTAATAACTTATATTTATTTTAACTTAACACCAGGAAGAGTTAACAGGGGTGTGCAACACTTCTGGGGGGGGTATAACTGCTAACCGGATTTTCCTGGCTCACATGCCCATATTTTCCACCCGGTCTCAACGTTAATATTCATTAATATGTATAAGCTAAAAGCAGAAAAAAGTCGGCTCAACCCAATTTTTAATCAAAATTTCCAGCTAGGGCCTCCCCAGCGAGTACCGAGTTTCGTTGAGGCTCGCCGAGCCTCGCTGGCAAAGTCAGACACCCTATTTACCACCCTTACTAATGACTAATGATCAAAAGAACAATACTCAACTTGAGCTCCTTGCTGCAAGTCCATCTCGCCCTAGGCTCTTCTTGCACCTCTATTCCCTCTGTTTCCCTGCTCCTCCTCCTTCCTTGCCATTTCGGTACACCTTCCCCCTATGCAGTACACAGACGTGCACATTCTGAGCGCTTTTCTCCTTTCTCCTTCCAGCTCTTCCCCTTGCACCATCTCTCACTCCTTTTTGTTGTGTTTAGGCGGGTTGAATACAGTGGAGGAAGACGGCCTTGCAGAAAAACCAAAAGACACTATAGCTAACACACTGCTAACCCACCGATACCTAAACGTTCCCTCCTGCCTCTCTGTGTTTCCATAGTACAATTGGTCCTCACGCGGGCCGACGGCCGATGGGGATTTTGGCGTAACCTTCTCTGCTCCGGGGGGCGCTATTGCTCCAGTGCCTACGTGGACGCAACAGAAGCGACAACTGATGAACGGTACCTCCATGTCTTCGCCCTGCGCTTGCGGAGGCATTGCGCTCCTGCTGTCAGGCATGAAGCAGGTGAGGATGTGGTCGGTGCGGCCAGTGGTGTATACATGGCGCGTGTTGAGCCAGAGCGTATGCCACTGCTGTATGGTGCCTTGTGGATACCTCGCTTGCAATACCCTAAAAACACAGTGCTTTATTCAGCTGCCTTGCTGTGATGCATAGATTGAGCGTACTATAAGCCTCGTTTATTATTGGGTTGCTTGAAGTTAAGCTGTAACTGTGTATGTGCTGTTTGCTTATGTCAAAGCCAGATCAGAGGAACAGTTGGCCCATTTCCAATCAACGCCCCAAAAGGCAGTGGAATGTTTGCATGGAACCCAATTACTTCCTCTCTTCGACATTGTGTTCTCTCACAGGAGGGGGCAGCAGTCATGGGCCCTATCAGCCCAGCTCGTGTGCGCCGTGCAATTGAGGCCACCTGCTTAAAGGTTGGGGAGGGCAAGGACGAAGATGTGCTCACGTACGGTGCGGGCCTTATCCAGGTGTGGTTTACTCCTTGCTCGTTTCTTTACTTTGACGTAGTAAGGACGCGTGGAGTGAATGGTGGGTGACACAATTGGGTCAGCGCGTGATATGTCTCCTGCAATTGCGATGTGGCACACCGCCAAACACGTGCTGCAAGTTGCCTTTTAGAGAGCAGTCCAGCCTTCTTTGCTCAGCCTGTGCTGTTTTCATCCCTCCTTCTGCTCTTTTTATAATATGCTGCGCAGATTGACGCCGCTTTTGACTACTTGCGCAAAGCCGCTGCGGCAGATATGCCTGACTTCCGTTACGGTATGTATGGGGTGTGGCACCTCCCCACCTTGCGTTGTTTCAACACCAATGCACAAATTTGTATGCTAATATATTGCCCCTTGTAATGTTGCAAGGAGTGGAGCCTTGATTGCATCGGTCCATGCAGCAAGCAAGTGTGTTTGCATGCCTGGTTTCAGGAATCTAGGTGCTTTGATTCCTCTAAAGGCTCATAAATGCACAAAAAGCCTATATCCTGGAACTCCAAAGGAACAGAACGGTTCTTACTGCAAGCACGCCTTTAAACACTTGCAGATGTCAAAGTGTCGCCCGCTGGGGTTTCTGGTCCCCCCGGAGGCTTAAGGGGCATTTACATGCGTGAGCCTTCTGAAACCCGTGCGCCACGCGCCTTCACAGCTACAATCACGCCCAAGCTGCATGAGGTACGACCTATGTACCTCTGTTTCTCAGCAGCTGTTGCATGCAGTATGTGCTTTTGCGTCATTGCTGCGGTAGGAGCAATGAGAAGAAGACACGTACTCAAAACTTGTAAATTAACTTTATCAGCCGTAACCATGTCCAAAATGCATGAGGTTTCTGAGCATTAGCAGTTGGAGGACATGCATGCATGTACGTTGAGAGTGCACGAGAGTACCCCCTGCTTTCACAGACACCATCGTGCCCTAAGATAAACACGCAAGGGTCATGTAGGTATATGATCATTTTGGGAGCTGGTGCCTGGTGATGCAAGTATAGCAGGGTAAAATATTGCACCTCTTCGGGATGCGAGGCCTAAAGAGAGCGTAAATAGTTTTGAATATGGACGCATAAAGTATGGCTTACTGCATTTTAATATAAAACAGGCCATGCACAACGCACATTCATGCACGCATGGCTAAGTAGTGAAATTATATCAGTGCAACAAATTAAGCATGCTAACTTTTAGGCAGAGGCGACGGAAATACACCTGCGTTCCTGATGCAGCTGGTTGACACGTCCCCGGAGCCAGTGCAGTCAATCACATCTAAAACCTGCGATCATAAAACTGGGGTGAACAGGGGGTGCAGTAGTTGAGGATATGCGATGAGAAGTCCAGGAAGAGAGAGGTTGGTATGGGGGCACCCACCATTGTCAAAGTACTAGAGCAAAAGACAAAATGCGTAAGACCACGTTCACAAAGTAAGTGTCACACGACAGAAGCAACCACCGTCGTTTCACCTTGGGCTTCCCATCCGTGGTGGTTTGTAACCCAGCAGCACCTGAACAATTTGGCACGGACAAGAGACGCTTATTTTACTTGCTTATTTTACTTGCTTCTTTCCAGCAAAGCTTATGTATTCCTCTGCTTGTGAGTGCAATGCATTAAAACGCAACAAGGAGGAAGGACTATGCCAAAGTATGTTGAAGCAAGCTGCGCGCCTGATTCGTATGTTACATGAAGATGGATGTGCGTACCTGGATCAACACCCGTAGCAAAGATGGCCACAATTGTTCCGCGTCCGTCATATGTCGGGTTGTCCTTGATTGGTGAACAGGCAATGCATGATTGCAAGCTTCAGTGCATGTGTCTTAAAAGTGGTGCAAGTGATGTAGGTGTGCGAGCCTGCAGCAGTGCTTGCTGGGTTGTGCGGTGTGTAATTGTAATGAGTGCTTTGCATTTGTGCGACGACAAGCTCAACTCACCTTTAGAAAGGACAGGGCATTGATTTCCGCCTTGGGCATTGAAGCATCAAACGGTTCAAGGCTGGTGTCAGAGTCTATTGGAAGCGAGGCTGCCCTCTCTGCCATCTGTGCCATGCTCTGTGCTGCCCTGCCTGGCTTTGTGACTCCTCTTGTAGATGGAGACGAATACAGGGACTGTGAAAGAAGTCTCAACCGGGGTGAATTGAAGAGCTTGCTGCTGCTGGCTTTTAGCATGCTCGAATTCTATTATTATCCATTCGCATTATTCTGCCAGGTGCTTAAGAAGATCGGTCGATTCTCCTGTTTTTTGCTCTCCTGCGCTTGATCTTTGAACCGATCGAATTCACGAAAATGCCTGTTATGACCCCAGGATGCTCCCACGAGCGACAAGCTAGACATTGAGCAGAGGCTGGTGCTAGAGGCAAGCGCTCCATGGATTTCTGCTCCCAATGTTATCCTCATGCACCATGCAGCTCGTGCCTTCCAGGTGCGCATGGAAGATGTGTACAGGGTCAATCTGAATGCTACAAGCCCTCTCATTTTGCTGCTGCAGCCACGTGATATTTAAGTAGTACAACGTTGCTTGATGATTATCCTAGTATATTGCTGACATTCTTTTGTCAGGCAAGGCCACACCCTAATCACCTCGTAAACCTTTCCAGAAACCTGAGGATGATATCTACAGGTTGTCACAACCCACCATGTTTGCCAAACCCCTACAAACTTTTAAATGACAAAAGAACCATTGCGACATTTGTACAGCTAGAGGCCCCTCATCCCAGGGCGTTCCTGCATATTTAAGATTTTGCTCTGATGTCTTTAGAATCCTGTTGCAGCAGCATAACAGTCTGTGTTCCGCGCATCATGCAACATGCAGGTGGGTGTCAACCCTTGCGGTCTGCCTCCTGGCCTGCACGTGGGTCATGTTGCAGCGTACGATGCCGCACAGCGCTGGAGGGGACCGCTGCTGAAAATCCCCGTGATAGTCATCATGCCGCTGCAGGTATGTTGTTGCTCAACTCCACACTAGCCTGCAAGTGGTGTGGCATAAGCAACAAAAGGAAGCGTCGGACATCGGGGTAATGTAGGTAATATGGCATCCGTGGAACAGGCTGACCGTCTCCTTGCACACCCATCTGAGTCGCACTTGGCACTGACAATGCGCCTGTTTACTTTCCAATACCACTGCAGGTGCCAGGCAGCTCCATCCCTGCCCCTCAGCCCCAAGCAGCCGATGCAGTCATGGGTGCTCCTGAGATGCCTGCCACAGACCCACCACAAGGTGTGCTGTGTACACTTTGGATGCTACTTGCTGGCTTGTCTATTTGCTGGCGGGCACATAACCTTGAGCCCTCTATTTTGTACCCATAAGCGACGAGCTGATGCGTTGATAACCCTGTACTTGCTGTCTGAATGAGTACGCACGTGCGCATTTGCGTGTGCTACAGAAAAAGGAAGGGGCAGGACACTCCTGATTCCATGCACGTGTGACACCTTCTTCACAATTTATCCACTTATGCACCATTTTGTGCAAAGCCTTGTTTAACCAAATAGCTCAACATCTTTGGTCTTTGCATCACGATGGCGGTAAGTACTTGCAATTTTTCCGTCCGTGCTTTCACAGGTGGAGCTGGCAGCGCAGCACCTGCCGCAGCAAGTGAAGACCAAGGCAAGTGCTGTGTCCAAAACATTGCTGTGTGCAAAAAAATAGAAAGTACGTTGGCAGTAAAACCACTCCACACGTAATTAAGGAAAAGAAGCCACTTTAGTATTGAGAACCGTAAAACTTTCCACCACTGAAAGGGGAGGAATCTTTGGAGTTCAGGAGGGTTGCAGGCTTGACCTGAAAACGGCTCCTGATGAGGGTGGTTATGTAAATGGCTCATAAATCTCAAAGACTACCCTGTCAGGGTCAGCTCTATTGCACACCAGCACTTCATTTGTACGTATGAGCTGCCTGGGTTGCCAAGAAAGATAAAACTCCTCAGCAACAGTCATCCAGGACCCCCTGTTTGCTCCTTTTTCATGTAGGGAGTGCTGCCGATGCTCAGCTGCCAGCACTTGGGCTGGGACCCTTGAGCTTCAGTGCAGGCACAGAGCATCGTGTGTTTGTTGCGGTGCCAGAGGGGGCAACCTGGGGAGAGATGGTGCTCAAGGCTGGGGCTCACGACACACCCAAAGTAGGTTGGTGCTCTTTGGGGGGTATATATTCTGCCCAAGGTCGTTCGGCACTGTTGTACGTGTGCCAGTGGGAGTATGCATCTCACAGGCATGTATATTTTGTGTCCCAGTTTGCCTTGTCGATTTGTTCCACTGTTCTCACGTGCTCACATCCACACACTGTGTGCCTGCGCCCTCTTGCAGGTTTTCCTGATCAGGGCTTCGCAGCTCGCTCCAGCATCAAGCTACAAAGAGTTTGAAATGAGGACAATGGTGTGTGTATATATTTGTGTATATATCTGTGTGTGTGTGCTCCTCATCTCAAGAAAGTTGGTAAAAACAACACATGAATCATGGTCATCTGCGACAGACACAACGTTATCTTTCTCACTCTCCGCCATCACATTTCCTATCATACTTCTCACCTTTCCTTGCCTTCCTTCCTTTCTGATCAGTGTATTCAGCGGCCACGTGTTTTCAGCGGCCACAGTTTTTCAGCAGCCACGATTTTATATTTAACTTTTCTTAGCGTTGATCTTTTGGGTGGTTTCCCTTCTCCATGGTTGTAACCATGTTGCTTCGATCAAGCAAGAATTGCCTTCAAACTATTTGCTGTGTAGGTGACCCTGTCCTCTGGCTCAGAGTGGTCTTCCAATTTCAAGCTAATTGGTGGAAGTACCATGGAAATCACACTAGCACAGGCAAGT
>Ga0307946_1000965_pt1 | contig 14220 bp, 11 predicted proteins | sample OrgLakmetagen230_FD_203153 | JGI IMG/M metagenome (GOLD analysis project Ga0307946, IMG submission 203153) | Saline water microbial communities from Organic Lake, Antarctica - #230 | ecosystem: Environmental > Aquatic > Non-marine Saline and Alkaline > Saline | place: Antarctica: Organic Lake...
GAAACCATAGTGAGTTACCTTTTTGTTGTTATTAAATAAAGCGTTCATGGTGATGAACGCTCCCAAAATAACAGCAATGGTTAGGCCAACGTGACACAGTGCAGAAACACCCGCTTGCAGAGCTTAACAGAACCTATGTGGCGAAATTCCGCTTGTTCCAGCTTCATTGATGAGCAATATATTGCCTATTGGCAAGTGGGGCTGGGTTTTGGCTGGGAGTTGGGTTGAGTGGTTGGTTATGCTGCCCAAGGTCCTTCGACAGGCTCAGGACGAACGGGGGGTCGGTTCGGTGGTTTGGTTTGCTTTCTGTCGCGCACGGGGTGCCCTCCTACAGGGCTCTAGCCGGGAATGGTTTTTTGGTGTGTTTTGTGTGTTGCCGGAATGCGCACAAAAGATCAGGCACCAGCCGGTATCGGGTTTCGCAGCAGGCAGGGATGCCTGCGGCAGGGCTTGGGGGCAGGAGGCCCCTGCAAGACCGGGCGAAAGTCGGTGGCGGCTGGGGCCGGGTTGTGGCTCGGAGTTGGGTTATGCGGTTGGTTATGATCCCCAAGGTCTTTTGACAGGCTCAGGACGAACGGGTGGGTCGGTTCGGTGGTTGGTTATGCTGCCCAAGGTCCTTCGACAGGCTCAGGACGAACGGGGGTTGGGGTAAGAGCCGCCGACCAGAATGCCCATACCCCGTTCTCGTGGTATTGTGTGGGAAACACCGTGATTCAAACAGGTAAACCGATCATCCAACAGGTACTTATGAAACGCACCGTACTGATCCTTGAAGACACGCCCGATATCGCAGAGCTGGTGCGCATGCACCTTGAGGATCTGGATTGCACGGTGCTGGTTGAGCCTCGCGGCGATACGGGTCTTGCTCGTTTTCGCGAAGGCGGGATCGACCTGGTGATACTGGACCTGATGCTGCCGGGTTTGGATGGTCTGTCAGTCTGCCGGGAAATCCGAACTCTGCCGGGATACACGCCGGTATTGATGTTAACGGCACGCAGTTCGGAGCTGGACCGCGTGTTGGGGCTGGAAATGGGTGCGGATGATTACCTGACCAAACCCTTCAGCGTGGCCGAGCTGACCGCCCGGGTCAAAGCCCTGTTCAGGCGTGTCGATGCCCTGTCGCAAACGGCAGTAAAGCCAGACAACAAAATCCTGATCTGCGATCAGCTTCGGCTCGACCCCTCTAAACGCCGGGTCTGGATCGCCGATGCAGAGGTTGAGCTGACGGCGCGTGAATTCGAATTACTGTTCCATTTTGCCAGCCATCCGGGCCAGGTGTTCAGCCGCCTGCAACTGCTCGATTCCGTGTGGGGTTACAATCATGAAGGCTATGAACACACCGTCAATACGCACATCAACCGGTTGCGTGGCAAGATCGAAAAAGACCTCAATAACCCTCACTATATTCAGACAGTATGGGGTGTCGGCTATCGTTTCAGAGAGTGAGTGAATAAATTATGACAATGCGCAGCCTGTATGCCCGCCTATCCCTCGGCCTTTCTGTGCTACTGGTTGCTGTGGGCGTGGTGTACGTCTCTATAAGCCTCGTTGCACTGCGCAGCTACCAGGCATCGGTCAATCAGGAGTTGAACCGTAATCTGGCCAGCAATCTGGTCTCAGACCGCAATCTGGTCGATAACGGTGAAGTAAACTTTGATGAACTGAACGAACTCTTTTCGCTGTACATGTCAATTAACCCAAGCATCGAGATTTATCTGATTGATACCGATGGCGGCATCCTCTCCTATTCGGCCGATCCCGCAAAAATCAAACGAAACAGCGTTGCCATGGCACCCATCCGCAAACTGCTGGCAAACAGTGAATCCTACCCTCTGCTGGGTGATGACCCTCGCAGTCATGATCGACAGAAGGTGTTTTCTGTCACACCGGTGCCTTCAGCCAATAATGTGGAAGGTTATCTCTATGTTGTGCTTCGGGGCGAGGAGTACGACTCCGCCGAACTGATGGCCCGAGAGAGCCAGTTCTTTGTCACCAGCACATGGGCGGTCGCCATCAGTCTCGCCATTGGCTTGCTGGCCGGATTGGCTGTGTTTCATCTACTGACACGCCGCCTGACACGGCTGGCAAATACCGTCGAACACTTTCAGAACCAGCTAGCGCCCGACGGGCCCCCGGCATCAAACGTATCGGGTGATGAGATAGACACCCTGGCTTCAACCTTTGAGCGCATGTCAACACGGATCACGCTGCAACTCGAACAACTGCAGGAGAAAGATGCACTGCGGCGTCAACTGGTTGCGCAGGTATCACATGATCTGCGCACACCGCTGGCATCCTTGCAGGGCTATATCGAAAGCCTACTGATAAAACGCCACAGCCTGAGTGATGAAGAGCAAGCACGCTTCCTGACCATCGCCTTGAACGAATCCCGCCGACTCGGAAGACTGCTCGATGAACTGTTTGAGCTGGCTGCGCTGGAAGCCAGTGAAAAACAACCAGTTCCGGAGCCCTTCTCGCTACCCGAACTGATCCATGATGTGGTTCAGAAGCACCAGCCCGTTGCTACAACACGAAAACTCGAGCTGCTCATTGATGGCGACCTGTCATTGCCCCTGGCTTATGCAGATCTGGGCATGACAGAGAGAGTACTCGACAACCTGATCGGTAATGCCCTGGACCATACGCCCGAAGACGGCCGCATCAAATTGACACTCGCACAGGAGGACCAGCAGGTGACTGTCACGGTTCACGACAGCGGACCGGGCATCGACCCGGCAGACCTGCCTTATATCTTTGATGCTTTCCACCGGGGTACGTCCGGGCGCAGCGCTAACCATGCCGGGCTTGGGCTCGCCATTGCCAAGCGCATCATGATGCTGCAGCAGGGAAGCATCAGCGCCAGCAACCACATCGAACAGGGTGCGATGTTCGTCATTAGCTTGCCGCTAGATGCCACGTTAATGGTTCATTCAAACACCAATTCTTAATCGTGATACTTTTGTTATAAACAACAGACTCCCTTGTGAACCTTTACCGGCAGACTGTCTCTCGTGGCAATCAAAAACCACTTTTTATCTGTCTAACAGGTTGTTGAAAAAGGCTTCCTGCCTTTTCCAAAACACGCAAAGCAAAAAGTGTAATTTTTACTTTTCTTACGAAATCAACGACTTACCAGTCACCGATTTCGCCAGAACATCCATGTCCTGGTTGCAGGCGCTGAAATTCTGCGAATTTCAACAGCCTGCAAAGGCTTACGAGGTACACAGTATGAAACAGTCAATTCTCTATTCCAGCTTGCTGATCGCACTCACCGCTATCGGTGTTCAGGTGACAGCCAGCAATCATTCCGGCCAGACCAGCCAGTATGCACCGGATGACGCCTCTCTTGCGGTGGCCACCTTCGCTGGCGGCTGCTTCTGGTGTGTTGAGTCCGGCTTCGAAGCGCTACCCGGTGTCATTGAGGCGGTGTCGGGCTTCTCGGGTGGCTCGGAAATGAACCCAAGCTACAAAGAAGTATCCGGCGGTCAAACGAGCCATACCGAAGCGGTTCAGGTCTATTACGACCCGGATGTGATCACTTACGAAGGGCTGCTGCAAGGCTTGTGGCGCATGATGGACCCAACCGATGCCAACGGCCAGTTTGTCGACCGCGGCGCCCAGTATCGCCCGGGTATCTTTTACCATACAGCGGAACAACAGTCGCTGGCCGAAGCGGCGAAGCAGTCGCTGATCGAGGAAGATCGCTACGAAAACCCGGTCATCATTGAAATAGAAGCCTTTCAGGCCTTTTATGATGCCGAGGAGTATCATCAGGACTACCACGTAAAAAAACCGATTCGTTATAAGTTTTACACCCACAACTCAGGTCGCTATCAGTTCATCGATGCTGTTTGGGGTGAAGACCGGAACATCGATTACGGCCAGTTTCGCCCTATGGAAATGAATGACATGAACGAAATGGATGACATGAGTGACATGAGTGACATGGACATCAGTGCCAGCCCGGGTTTCAACGCAAGCACCTTTACCAAGCCGGACGAACAAACGCTCGAACAAACACTGACTGACGTCCAGTTCAAAGTGACTCAGAAAGATGGCACTGAGCGCGCATTCAACAACCCCTATTGGGATGACAAACGCGAAGGGCTTTATGTCGATATCGTCTCTGGTGAACCGCTGTTTTCATCACGCGACAAATACAAGTCCGGCACCGGCTGGCCGAGTTTCAGCCAACCGATCTTGGCGGACACGGTGGTAGAACATGAAGACAGAGGGCTGTTCTCAGTAAGAACCGAGATACGCAGCCGTTATGCAGACTCCCACCTTGGCCACGTGTTCAGTGACGGCCCACAACCAACCGGCCTGCGTTACTGCATGAACTCTGCTGCGCTGCGTTTCATTCCAAAAGATGATTTGGAGGCCGCAGGTTATGGCGACTACCTGGAGCTGATAGGGCCGCCCATTTCCTGATAACTAAATAGCCGGGTAACTGCCCGGCTCCTTATTCTGTGAATATGTTCACTTTTAGCAGGGTGTTAGTACTTTCTTAAAGACTCTTTAAACCAACCACCATAGTGTTCTATCGTCTTTCATGTGTTTGATGCTGCATTTAATTCAAAGCCGACTGTGCAGTCGGTAACTGCTTTTACCGTTCTTTTTCGCAACATACATTGCCCTATCAGCCTTGCTGATTAAGGTTTCTATATCTTTGCCATCTCTTGGATACAAAGCAATACCGATGCTAGCGCCTACACTTGTGGGGCCTTTATCGAAATAAAATGGATTTGAAATACTCTCGATTATATTTAAGGCAACATTCTCTGCGTCTTTGGCCGAGGTATTGCCACCTAATTGAATTATAAATTCGTCGCCGCCAAAACGGGCGATAGCATCTGAATCTCGAATACAGATCCTTATTAATTGACTGATATGTTGGAGCAAATCATCTCCAGCTTTATGGCCAAAGGAGTCGTTGATGGCCTTAAATCCATCAATATCAATGAACAGAATGGCATTCTCTTCTTTATTTCTGAAAGCTCTGGCGATCATCGAGAGACTTAATAGTTTAAATAGTCTCATATTAGCTAACCCTGTTAGTCCATCGTGCATTGAATCTTTATAGAACAGATCCCTTTGCTCATGCACCAGCCCAATCAATAGATTTGCAATGATAGACATAGAAAACATGACCTGTAACTCCAACACGCCATAATGAGAATATCCAAAAATAACATATATTATGAGTGTGAAAATATTACCGATGAAAGCATACATTAACCCTATACTCAGACCCCATTTAACAGAGGTCCAAATAATTGGAATTACAATAAAATAGTAGTAATTCGAAAAATCCTCATTGAATCTGCCCATAGAAATAACCAGAAACGACAAAAAAAGAAGAAGAATTAATGCGGTAATTTTATCGGGTTTCAAAATATTTTGTTTAATATCTGAACCCAAACTACGCCATCCAATAGATTTAAAATAAATATAAAATACAAAAATAGGAAGAGCCATCAACGCACCTGTCAAATTCCCTACAAAGAATGAAGCTACAGAATTTATTCGTTCTAGACTGAACAGGCTATTCAACTCAAGTGACTTGAAAATAAAAATAGCCGACGAGAATAAGGCAGTTGCTATTGACGTCAATATGAAGAAATGGAAAAATTTTGTATCAAGAACTTGCTCTTTGAACGTCTTTTTTCTTAATAACAACCCAGCTGTACCATATATAAAAAATTGCCTCAGATCTGGTGCTAGCATGTCGAGGCCGTAATTCAAAACATCTCGTTGAGGCAGGCCACCAATGATAATTGCTATAAAATATACCGGGAGATATTTTGCACCGAACAGATAAATCAGGAGCATCGCAAAACCGGATGGCGGGTAAAACACACTAACGTTTTCGGCTACTTCATAAAGGTAAGCTACCTGGTTTAAGACCCAAAAGGAAAGTACAAAAAAAATTGAATTAAGAAAGTATTGATTCGATAGAATACTGCTAAAAAGAGGGCGGGAGCTTTTTAATGAATCAGTCATTTTACTATACTCAGCTCTAAAATAGAGAAAATCTTAAAGTCCGCATCTTCTTAACTGCTTCCTCTATGTAGGAACTGCATGTACACAATACCGCCAATGTATACTCCCACCAAAAAACTCTGACCAGGAAAATGACTTTCACCTCAGTCCTTCATCGACTTCATCATTGGCTCTGCATTTCAGTTAGCAATGCTGTTACTCCTGGCGCTGCGAAACGGTGAAAATTATCCCAAAATATCGGCTGACTGAATCGCCACGGCCTGACACAGACTTGCTTCGTTAACTTTCGTAACTACCAAAAGGTTGTTGAAAAAGACTTTCTGCCTTTTCCGAAACATGAAATGTCGGACCATCTGCTCTGGCAACTTGCGGCCGACATTTTACGAATGTTAACAGCCTGCTCAGAATGTCTTTATGTTTAAGCTTAAGCCTGTCACTCAAAAATCAGGTTGGCAAGCACTTTTCTGCCAGAAGTGTCGTTCGTGTCCGCCCATATACAAAGCACTCATACAATCAAAACGCACCAGGCTCCGCCCGCACCAGCTATCGCAATATCACCGTTCATGACTATCAAGCAGTGGCTGTGGCAACTTAAAAAAAGCCCTCGCTCAGAAGTTCTCTGACTCGGTGATTCTCGGCCACCAACTGAGCATGACCCTCGAACACAACAGCTGGGGCAGGGTAGGCAGATGTGGACAGCTAACGTTCTTTGGCCCAGCTGTTTCGGGCCAGGTGCATGGCCCGGTTGACTTCATCGGTTGGAATATCGTCCCGCTCACCCTTTTCAATCGGGTCGTAGTGAAACACATACAGTCTCGACACAAACTCAGCCACCGGTAAAGAGGCTTCACCGAAGAGCTCGCCGTGGCCCTGGGTCGAGGTGATAATCCCTTGACCCCAGTTTTGCCCGCTGTCGTTATTGGGGTTGAAAAAATAGACACGCATGATCTCATCCGGGTCCAGTGCAAGCCGCTGAATAGTAATGGCATGCCAGCCGAGAAAGCGCGTGGCGCTGTCGGTCACGGCAATACCGGCCGGTTGTGGGTTAATAACCGGAATATTGCCGTTGTAAATCGGGTGATAAGCGGCATAAAAGTCGCGAATAAAGCCTTCGAAATCTTTCAGTCTACCCGTGAATACGTCTACGGCGATGCGAAAGCCGTGGCCCACATGATCGCCATGGAATTCGGAGTTGACCCATTTGTGAGGGTCTTCTCCGCGCCCGATACTGCGGCGGCCCATCTCAAAGTAGATTCGATCCAGGTGCGGCACCGTCAGCAATGAGACCGCATCCACATCCACCGGAGGCTCGCTGGCAAGGCCGGCGCCCAGGTCCCGCGAAGAAATACTGTTGCCTTCAAAGCGCATCACGATTTCATCGTCGCGCGCCGCCCAGGCAAGGATCCGAAGCAGTTCCGCCGGCATGTTGTAAGCCCACATGGACAGCGCACGGGTCGACTGGCAGGTGGGGTAGTTCCCCTGACCCACCCCCAGCGGACGACCGAGCACATTGAGTACATCAGCAAGCAGAAAGCATTCCGGCGAATGGCTGCGCCCAAAGACGGCCACAATCTTTTCGGCTGCGGCCTCGCACAGCGACAGTCGAATTTGTCGCCACAAGGACGGCGCCACCGGAGGCGCATAGAGAATACCCCGCTCGAGCATCATGGCCAGGCCATAGGCACACTGGCTGGTCTCGGGAAACAGGGCCTCATCGATCAGGGTGTGAATCAATGCCGGGTAGCAGTGAAAAGCGTCGGCACCTGTATGGCTCAGGCCCAAAGCCGTGGGAATCAGCTCATTCCAGCGACTACGCAGGTAACGAATAAACCCCGGCATGTAGGACGAGACCAGGCCGGTACTGTGCATGGCCTGGGCAAAGCCGATAGCCTCCCGCAGCAGGGTTGCATCGTCCATCTCTACCATTCGTTCAGCGTAGACATCGAAGCCGGGATCTTCGCGGCAACCCTCGGTAGGACTGAACACCGCATGGATCAGTTGCAGCGCGTCGTCGCCGACTTCGCCACCGAGCGCATCCGGTTTTTCCAGGCAGACCGCGATCTGGGTCACCATCTGTTTGACGCCATCCACCTGAACCGGTCGCTGTGCCAGAATCCGCCAGACTTCAGCCACCAAATGCTCCAGAAGGTTCTCATATCCCAGGTGTCGGAGCAGATAGTGATACAAACCCTGAACGGCGTAGCCGAGCCTATCTGGCCGCAGTCGATCGCTCTCCTGGAGATCACTGACCACCAGATCGAGATTCATCGCTAACACCTGGGCAAGAAAGTGATGGGCGTGTTCCGCAGAGATGGAAGGATGGATGTAGTCGCCTTTGACCACCGCCAGAAGCCGAATTTGACTCAGGCTTTCAACCAGGGTTGCGGCCGGCTCGCCATGGCGTATTGTGCGCAAGGCCAATGAGGGCACCAGCGTCTGGGGATAATCCCAATCGCTACCAGCAAAAAATCCCGCCGCCTCGATCGCCGGCACGCGCTCGTAGAGCGCCTCCAGGCCTTCGGCATTGAACATCAGGGCCAGTGCCGCGTCGATTACCTCGAATACGGGCGAGACGCCTGCAGTGGCATTGAGTTCGCCAAGGCGGTTGATGGCCGCGTCGAGTTGCTTCACAAGCTCCAGTGACGCGCCGTTATGCTGAGTCGTGATTTTGTCTGTAGCTTTGCTCATGCGGCATTATCCTCTGACTAATACTGGAACATGTCAACCTGGCTCTGCAAAGCCTGGGGGTGCCAGCAGAGGGGGTGCTTTTTAAGTCCCAGTGCATCTTATGTCCCAGTGCGCTGATCGGTTCAGCTGGAAGCTATTTCTGCGGTGGCCGCCAATAGCCACTGCTTCTGTTTATCAGCGTGCATTAGACCGGCATACTCTGGACCGGCGTAGTCTGGACAGGTGTCGATCGGACGCTGTACACCGGCCCTAGTTTTAGCTCTGTACAGGCCAGCCAATTCGACTGTGGTTGTTATTGGTTAGGGCGGTCAATCATTGGAGGCGGATCAACCAACAAGACCAAGCTGTCAGGTAACTGTTGATCTGACACCGACAGATGATCACCGACTGGACTGCCTCGACAGCCACAGCCAGGATGACATCCGAGCGATGCTGCTTGATCCGGCCCTAATAAGAATGTATATAGTCAATGCCATCATCGAACGAGGAAACAGTATGAAAATAGTACGAGTTCAGGACATTATAGGCACCGAACGCGAAGTAACCGGCCCGGGCTGGACCAGCCGCCGGATGTTGCTGAAGAAAGACGGCATGGGGTTTTCTTTCCATGAAACCATTATCCCGGCAGGCGCAGAACTTAATTTGTGGTACAAGCATCATCTTGAAGCCGTTTACTGCGTGGCCGGCAACGGTAGCATCTACGACAAGACCACCGGTGAAACTCATGAAATTACTGACGGCACCTTGTACGCGCTGGACAAGCACGATCCGCATACTCTGCGGGGCGGCACCGAAGACATGCGCCTGATCTGTTCGTTCAACCCACCGGTTACCGGCCAGGAAGTGCATGACGAAGATGGCGCTTACCTGCCGGATACCAGCGGGGACTAAGCCAGAGCCAGGTTAACACCAGGCCGACTAAAATACCGCCACCGAAGGCTTCGCTGCTTCCGGTGGCGGTTTTTTTGGCCACAACTTTTTGGCCACAACAAGGTGGGTATCCATCTCAATGGCTGCTGTGCGGTCAGTACCTGATCAAAGCTGTAGCAGGTTGTTGAAAAAGGCAGGGAGCCTTTTTCAACAACCTGCTAACGGTTTCTGCGAGAACTTATGGAGGGAAAGCCTCCCCCGTGAAAGGGGGGAGTATCCGGAAATATTATTCCAGGGAATCAATGTCGTCCCATTCGTAAAGCGCAGACTGGCCACCATTAACCGACACTTCAATACCATTGGCTACAACGGTATAGGTAATGGATGTACCGCCGCCACCTTCCATAATAACCTTGCCGGATGTTGGGCGAGTATTGTTGATATTCATGACGATTGGATTGATTGTCCGCACATCAACAAAACCATCACCTGCCTCTTCGATTTCAAAGGACCCTGAATAGCTGTAGCTGGCAGTCGGGTCATCAAATGAAAGGGAAGCTTCAAAATCTATCTCGAAGGAGGACTTCTCTCCATTAATGTCCAAAACAAAGGAGAATTCATCGACGTCGTATGCCATATTGAAGGTATCGAACTGGCCTGGGTTTCCGTCTACATACCCGGTCCAGTTAAGACTTGCGGACATTTCACCGTCGATTGTCATTAAAAAGCTGAAGTTTTCGTCACTGCTTTCGAAAGTGCAGCTATAGTAGATAGCTTCGAACGATGCGCTTCCGCTTGCCGGGAGCGGCTCACTATCTACATCGGCGGTATTGGCAGTAACCGACGCGGACCCAGTATCACAGGCAATGGTTCCTGGATGCGTGCGATAATAGCCCTTGGATCGGCTGTTCGGCTACTTGAATCATCGCCTGTAATCAGGAAGTCGGAAAAACCGTCAGCTGGATTGGTTAGTAATTCGTCGGTCGTAGCAAACTGACTGAGAGACTGTTTGATAATAACCTCTCTGTTAGTGCTGTCGATCACCAGGTCACCGGATGCGCTCGAGTCGCCATCGCCACCTCCGCTGTCGGGTGAGCAGGCGGTCAGCGCGAGTGGTGTTGCCAGTGCTAATGCTAAATATTTGTTCATCATAACCTCCATGGCTTGCCATGCTATTGTTCATTATTTATAAAAATTTGATGACCACTCACTCTATTCGATAGAGCAGACAGGTAGTATCCCCCAAATGGGTAGCCCCGTTTGGGGGGGGGGTGATTACCCAGATGACTCTTATAGGCGCAATGTCAGGAGCGGCTCAACGTCGCAAAAAGGGCCTGGCCACCCCCATTAGCGACGTCTCTTATTGTGATTGTCCAACCGGTTTATAGCCGGTTAGTTTTAAATACCCAATCTACTGGTGGCACCATCACCAAAGCTCTGCAGTTGCATGGTGTAGGCATTGCCGGGCATGTCCTCGGCATCATCAGGGGCATCCTGCTCGCCGTTGGACACCTGATGCTGGACAACACCGCCCGGCACCCGATCACTAAGCCACCAGACTTCCCGGGCACCGCTGATTCCGAATCGAACCCGGGTAGTATCGAAACTGCCCGCTGGAACCCGAATCGTTTCCCGGCCCTCTGTTGCGCCGGCAATGCTCTCCTCAGTTAGTATCCGCGGTGGCTGGTAATTTTGGTTATCGACCGGCACTTCTTGCGGGCCTTTGTCATCCGGGAATTGGGTGCGCAGGCGTAGCATCTGTTCCTGGTTTTCGGAGAACAGTGCTTCCATGATAATGACATCATCACTGGCGTTATCATGGTAGACCACCTGCCACCATTCCTGTCCGTCACCGGTACGCTGCAACAGCGCCCGTCGCATCTGGTTTTCCGGCACATCCTCATCCGTTGAGAGGACTGCCCACTCGGTGTATTCGCCGGGCTCATAGTCACGGGTACTATTGGTTAGAGCATAGCCCTGGCTATTAAAAGCCATTTGAATGAGGTATCCGGTGTAGAACTGGGTGAACTGTGGTGAATATCGGCGCACCACAGCGCCGCCAATCGCTTCCCCGATAACGCGGCCTGCAGCCGAACCCATTGAACTGGTTGCCGAGTTAACGGCGTTCATCGGGTCTAATGATGCGCAGCCCGCCAGGCTGACTGATAAACATAAAATACCGGTGCGTAACAATTTCATCGTACATCTCCTTGCTCTAAATGAATTTATGCTTGCCGATAGTTGGCTACTCATCACAACGTTAGTCACTTCAACGGTCGGCTTTTTTGTTGCGCACTGCCGTGGCTGTGCAATTAGGCTCTATAAAACGGCCGTGCCACCTTCCAACCTACCAACCTACCAACCTAACCTACCAAGAGAAATCGAATACGTCGCCATTAGTCACCAGCGGGCCGGATACTTTGACATTGTCGCCACCTGCCGCTAACGAGCTGTAGAGTTCGTTTACACCATCTGTATCCTGGTCTGCTCTATAAGCCAAGCGACTGCTATCCGGTGACCATTGGAAATCGACAACATCACTATTGGCCGACACCAGCGGGCCAGATACTGCGACATTGTCGCTAGCATTCGGCAAAACACTATAAAGCTCTCGTACACCAGCTGTGTCTTGGTCTGCTCTATAAGCCAAGCGACTGCTATCCGGTGACCATTGGAAATCGACAACATCACTATTGGCCGACACCAGCGGGCCAGATACTTTTACCTTACCCGCACCATCTGCCAACGAACTGTAGAGTTCGTCTACCTTATTTGTTGTCTGGTCTGCTCGATAAGCCAGCCGACTGCTATCCGGTGACCATTGGAAATCAGATTGAACATTACCACCGGCCACCAGCGTGCCAGATACTGTGACATTGTCGCCCCCTGCCGCCAACGAGCTGTAGAGTTCGAATACATTATTTATTGTCTGGTCTGCTCGATAAGCTAGCCGACTGCTATCCGGTGACCATTGGAAATTAAATAGAACATCACCACCGGCCACCAGCGGGCCAGATACTTTGACATTGTCGCTAGCATCCGGCAAAACACTATAGAGTTCGTCTACACCATCTGTATCCTGGTCTGCTCTATAAGCCAGCCGACTGCTATCCGGTGACCATTGGAAATCAGATCGAACATCACCACCGGCCACCAGCGGGCCAGATACTTTAACGGGCGCACTCCCGTCAACCAGGCTAATGACAAACAACTCCTCTTCACCCTGCGTTTCTAAATCCCCCCACACGGCCACTCTGGTTTTATCGGGTGAGACTGCAAACCCCTCAACATCGCCTGAACTCGACCTGGGCCCAATCAATTTACTGACCGTGGCCGAGTCTTTCGATGTCATGAATAGCTCACGCATGCCGTCCACATTGGCGTCGGCGCTGTAGACCAGCCCATCGAAGGCGGATAATGACAGTCCGCACAAAAATTCAGTCGATGTGACTTCCACTGTTTGCAGTACAGAATCATCGTTATTATCAATACCCGATTGAATGCGTGTGCCGCCAAACTGGCAATTAGTTCCGACGGGTTCCACACTGGTCTCTATCAAACTGATTAATCCGTTAGTACCGTTAGTACCGTTAGTACCGTTAGTACCATCAGAACCACCCCCACCACATGCCACCAGGCCCAAAGTTACCAGCCCGATCAGACCAAAACGGGCGAGGGTGACGGGGCGGGAAAATGGGCCGAACAGATTAAAAGGGCTGACGGGTTGGGACGACAAACTGACGGGCAACTGATTCATGACGCAGGGTCCTTTCGGTTGATAGCGGAGTATCTATATTTCACCTTAATTGATCGTTCAGGCAGGGAGTATCACCCAAATGGGCTAACCCATTTGGGGGGGGTGTCTACTCAGATGATTTTTGTCGGCGGAATGTTGGGAGGACTCAACTTCGCAGTCAGGGGATCCCGGGGTAGCTTGTACACCCCCCTGTTAAAGGAGGCCTTTATTGCGAGCGTCCGACTTAGTCAATTTGGATTGAAGATGCCTACGCGGGCAACGAATGGGCCAGGCTCAGTAAAGGTATACTGCGCCCGCCCTTGATACGTCATTGTTACCCTGATCCCCGTTAATGCCAGTCGCCGCGCTGGCTTCCCGCCGCGCACTCGCCGCCATCGTACTGCCATCCGCGGTAAGCGCCACACTATAGCCAAACCAATCACCGTCATCGGTGTTGCTCGCCTTCACGTAAGCCTGCTGGCTCCAGATTCCGCTGCTGCGACTGAATACATAGACGGCGCCCGCGTCTGGTGACGTATCGTCAGCCTGACCTCCATCAATGCCGGTTGCCGCGCTTTCCTCTCTTCGCGCGCCCACTGCTAGCGCATTGCCATCAGCGGACAGCGCCACACTGTAGCCGAACACATCCCCACTATCGGTATTGCTCGCTTTCACATAGGCCTGCTGACTCCAGTCCACGCCGCTGCGGCTGAACACGTAGACTGCGCCCGCGCTTGTTGCCGTATCATCAGTCTCATCCCCGCCAATAACAGTCGCCGCGCTGTCCTCAAGATATGCCCCCACCGCCAGCGTGCTGCCATCCGCGGACAGTGCCACGCTGTTGCCAAATTGATCATTTTCATCGGCATTGCTCGCCTTGACGTAAGCCTGCTGGCTCCAATCCACTCCGCTGCGGATGAACA
>Ga0307946_1000970_pt1:0-10000 | contig 14196 bp, 11 predicted proteins | sample OrgLakmetagen230_FD_203153 | JGI IMG/M metagenome (GOLD analysis project Ga0307946, IMG submission 203153) | Saline water microbial communities from Organic Lake, Antarctica - #230 | ecosystem: Environmental > Aquatic > Non-marine Saline and Alkaline > Saline | place: Antarctica: Organic...
TCAATGCCTGCACCTTGGCCTTCAGGTTGTCCAAGTCCTCCGCCTGTGCAGACAAGCAAAATCCGATTTTACTAACTCAACACCATGCAACCAGGTAGCCCAGGTTCTTTCCTCCTGTGCGCAGAAAAGTGAAGTTCATTTTACAGACTCTGTGCCAGACAACCTGGTAGTCCGGTTCCTCTGCCTGTGCAGACAGCGAAATAACGAGACTGACAACAACATTGAACATGATCACAGAACTGTGATGTTGCTAGTTTCCCTCATGCACTGTCCTGGCCATTTCTGCAGTGCGAGTTGACTTTAAAAAATCTCTCCTATTAGAGTATAGTAAGATTATATCGTGAGCAAAGCTACGACAAAACGTCAGATTGTGCGGTAGGCGAAAAGCCGAGTTGGGCTGCTAAATAGAGTTGAGCAGCAAATTAGAGTAAATCTAAGTGTACCGACAAGAACAGTCTGCGCTCCCGCAAAACTCCCTTACAAACACACTGGCAATGATACGCCACTCTACAACCTACAAGCATCCCACACCCACACTCAACATGCCCACGCATTCTGGCATGAGGTATCCATGCAGCAACCTTGAAAGGCCAACACACCCCCACAATTCTCCGTACCCTGGTGCTCATTCCTCCAAGCCCTAAAACTCATTGTGCTCATGAGCATATTGCCCATGGTGCCAATGGTGCTCACAAGCCACTCTAACAAATGGGCACCCCACACTTCCATTCCACCCCCCCACGCACCTTGACAGCCTCCCTGCAATCCCCAATGGCAGTGGTGATCTCGTCTACAACAGCCTGTGGCAGCTTATCCTTGTACTCGCCCAAACTCTTTTCTGTGCTGTACATGGCTGTGTCGGCTTCGTTACGCAGCTGCAAGGCAAACGTGTCAAATATGTCAGCCACAAACAAAAAGTAGTCGTCTCTCTGTGCTGTACATGGCAGTGTCGGCTTCGTTACACAGCTGCGAGGCAAGCGTGTCAAATATGTCAGCCACAAAATGTCTAGTTGTTTGTGTAGCACCAAGAGAGGAGCAGTAGGAGAGCAGCGGTAGGTGAGGATGTTAAATTTGCCAGCTCCCTCACAGTTTTTCCCTTCAGAGTAATGAATGGGGGCCCTGCCCCGCTGAATAAGGACAAGCACAGGAACATGAGCCTTCTTTTAAATTAGAATGAAAGTCAAGTCACGTGAAAAACGATTGCTGCTCACAGTTAATGCGACATAGCTCTACATGCCTGCACGTAACACCGTTGTAAAACCTAATACGAGCCCATATTATGAAAGGGATGTGTGGGGCACTTCTGAGTAGGCATAATGCAATCACCTCATCCATGAAATGTCAAAGGGCACACGTTTTTAGCATGAGAGCTCGAAGTACCACACTGGTTGCCTTACAATTGCCACCACCGTTTGCTGCTTACTTGCCATTACTGTTTGCTATATAATTGTCGACCCATCTACGGCGACCTCAATACCTTACGTGACCTGCAGCATCATCCTACATGCACAACTCACCTCGATCATCTCCTTGCGCTTCTTGTCATTCTCAGCGTGGGCCTCAGCGTCCTTCACCATCTGCTGGATCTGGTCCTCACTCAAGCCGCCACTGCTCTGGATTCGAATGCTCTGCTCCCTGTCTGAGTTGGCACAGACACAAGCACGGTGCATGGATGAAATTGCAATCACACATAGGATGTGAGAGTGAGGGCAACAGATCGAGCTTCAACGTGCAGGCCAGAGCCACTGCATTTCTTTTACCGTTTTTGGTAGTTGCGTAGCAATGCGTATCTTACAAAAAAGTAGCGTAGTTGCATAGCAATGCGCATCTTACAAGAAAATGTGGGTGCAAGTAAAGGGCTACGGCTAAGCAGAGTTGCCTAACTGTTCTGGTGAAGAGCGCAATGAACAAGGAACACACATGAAATGCAGAGATACTACAAAAGCAAACTGCTGAGTTGTGGCGTTGCTAGATATGGGACGCACAGTTGCAATGGCAGGTTGAGGCATGTTGTGGGGTGAAGCATTGCATCTGCGTCGCGTGTATGTTGCGTGTATAATTTGCTTCTATACACAGAGACTGCCACTAAGGGAAAAGAGGAGGCAGGAGAGGGGACATACACACACATGCAAAAGCCAGAGGGGAAAACCACACGCAGACACTCACTTGTGGCCTTGTCCTTGGCAGACACGTGCACAATACCGTTGGCATCAATATCAAAGTTGACCTGCACGCAGATTTTTTGTGTACTTCAGGATCCTGGTGACGGAGGCACAGCTGTTGTAGAAGCATAAACAAGAGCTGGGTAATGGTTGTACTGTTCTACATAAATGCCTTGTAGCCGGCTGTTCTTGAAAATACAAGGCCAAGACCTTGGTAAAATGCCAATGCTGAAGTGAGCAGTAGCAGCAGCGACGGCAGTAGCGTTATGAGTAGACTGTGAGCCAGCGCCAGCCTGGGGATTATGAGGAGTCTTATATAGTGATTATAGAGATTGTGTTCCTTCTACCTGACTGTTAGAGTAGCACGGGCAGTTTGGGAACTCAGCCATATCATTCAACCATATAATCACCTCTCGTTATTCTTTCACCCTCTTTGCATCCGTCGCACATGCTGAAGCACAGCCTTTCAGACTCAAAAAATGAAATGACGATGCGCAAATTGTGCTTTGTTGTGGCGAATGGCAATGCATTTTGTACTACGCAGCTTCTGTTTACGGTAGCTTGCATGCTTTGAGACCTCACACCACACAGATCACGAAATGCGCTCACCTCAATCTGAGGCACACCACGTGGCGAGGGGGGGATGCCCACTAAATCAAACTGGCCCAGCAATTTGTTGTCAGCCGCCATCTCACGTTCTCCTTGGAACACCTTAATGCCGACCTGAGCAGTCACGAGCCGACACACAAAGCACGAAATGTTAAAAATGAAGTGTTTAAGCCACAGCGCATAGATAATGTTCAATTTGTTCAATGAAGGTCATGCACGTGCAAAACAAGGCCGTGATGGGTTACAGTTGTGGCTTTGATGAGGGTTTAGGCACGCTTTAGCAATACACAAGGGCAGCAGTGCAGCTCTCCTGCTGATCAAATTAAAGGCTAGCTCATGCACACACCGTGTCTACGAATGTCTACATACAGCGATATATATAAATTACTACGCTAACTATACGATCAAATGCGTTTTCCCGCCATGTAAAGTGGGGACACACTCACACACACACAAAACAAATACAGGGATCACAAGCACGTAGGGCCTGAGCACTGAACACACACACACACACCTGCTGCTGGTTGTCGGCTGCCGTGGAGAAGACCTGGCCCTTCTTCGTGGGGATGGTGGTGTTACGGTTAATCATGCGTGTGAACACTCCGCCCAGGGTCTCGATACCGATGGACAGGGGGGTCACGTCGAGCAGCAGGATGTCCTTGACATCTCCTCGCAGCACACCACCTGCAATAGTAAGAGTGTGAGTGTGTCTGTGTGTGTGCGTGTCTCGCTATGTGCGTGTGTGTGTGTGTGTGTGTGTCAAACCACCTAGGAAAGTGTGTGTGTGACTCAGCACACCACCTAGAATAGTATGAGATAGTGTGTGTGTGTGTGAGTGTGTGCATGTGTGTGTGTGTCTGTGTGAAGCGAAAATGCTACGCAGGCGCCAGCTGTTTAGCAGGGCACCAGCGCCAAGGGCAATATCATGTGTGAATTGGATGTAAGACGATGTGCCCCATCAACTTCATCACCCCGGACCCGTATGAACTCTCGATTAAAACTTCTTTGGGGCCAGGAAGCTGTACTTCTAGAGAGGCAGAGATTCCAACCCCCAAGATGTTGTAAACAATCCAAAAACAGACATCATCTTGCATGTGTTCTGAATCGCAACATTACACTTGGGACATATTTCAGTATGTATGCATTGCTTAGGGGGCACCAGCAGGCTGTTCTGTGCATTTTAATATTATAATGTCTTGCTTAAACCCAACCCACACACATAATGCATAGTGCCTTTGCCTTGGTACCCTGTCAAACAGATTGTGCTAGCATTGCAATTCTGCTCAGACCGCACCCATGGCCACGGGTGACAGTATTACTTTTCTGCACAAAACACACTTGCCCATGCAACCCTCTCCCACCTTGGATGGCAGTCCCCTTGGCCACCAATGCCAGCACTGCCCTTCTGCTCATTTCTGCCCAGTACGCGTTTGCCCATACCATAACAACACCCGTTTCCCACCTTGAATGGCAGCACCCATAGCCACCACTTCATCAGGGTTCACTCCGCGAGAAGGGTCCTTGCCAAAGATGCCCTTCACAATTTCGTGCACCTGCACGTCAAGAGGAGGAGCAAAGAAGAGCAGGTGTTGTTACAAGCGGGGGAACAGAGACTACTAAAGCAGTGGTGCGATAGCATACAAACATGGTGCACAAGCGGTAGCATACAAGCAATGGCAAGCAATGGCACGCAAGCACGCTACAGAAGAGGGCCTGGCACTCATTTGCAGGCTGTAAGTTTCTGCAGAGCAAGAGAGCTGAAGCGACTGTGGTGCAAGAGAGCTTTTGAGAGGTTACAGAAAAAGGGCAGTCTTATTTGTGCCATCCTCTGCTGAACAGGAGCGTGGCAATTAGCAATTGTACACTTACACGCAGGGAATGGGCGCTTTGAAAAGCCTTGTTGTCCTATGTCCTATTTGTTTGCACGATGCTGATAGAACTGGACGTAAAGAAGCCTCAACCCTAGAATATATTCCTATTGCTTTATTGCTGAATAGTGGCCGATGATGCGATTAGGGTTAAGGGACTCCCTCACGTCATCGACCAGCAATTATCAACATCACTCACAAACTCTTCATGAAGACAAGCACATACACACGCACACACACATATAAACCACAAGTGCTCACCTTAGGCATACGGGTCATGCCACCCACTAGCAGCACCTCATTCACATCCTTAGCTTGGACACCTGCAGATCCATATGTGCGACAAGCAACAGGTAAGCACAGAGTGCTCAACTGAGCTCTTCTCAGCCTTGCAGTGGCCACTGCACCCTGGCACGCATATCCAACCAACGCCTGACAGGGCTTCTCTGGGATCTGAAGATCCTAGTTGGCCTGATGAGTGAATCCATCTGTCCTTGCCTTGCTCCCCTGCCTACACCCTCGCGACATCCCTCGCAAGTGCGGTCGGTTAGAGCCATGCAAAATAAATGCAATCACGGTAATCTTTTCAGAAGGGAATTTCCAAACATAAGGTCACATGCGGTGTATGTGTAGCGCTCTGGTCAACCCAACTGCAGAGCTTTTTAGGGCTCTGTTGTACATTGCAGAGCATCCTATAAGTTTGCTAAAGGTCTTCCCTGTCCTTGCGCCTACCTGCATCCTTAAGGCAGGCCTCACAGGGCTTCTTTGTGCGGTCTAGCAAATCCTTCACAGTAGCTTCCAGCTGAGCGCGAGTCATAGTCAAGGCCAGGTGCTTGGGGCCACTGCAGAAAAATATGCGTGTGTGCGTACGTGTAAGTGTGTGTGTGAGCGTGTGTGTGGGTGTGTGTATATGTGCCAATGTGTGTGTGTGTGCGTGTATGTGCGCTTGCGTGCATGCGTGCACGTGTGTCTCTTCACAGGACATGTCTATACCTTCATATTGACAACACGTCGCTCACTTTGTGAACTACATGTTGCTTGATTTGAGGTACCCTTGCCACTTGCCATCCTGCATTGGGGCAAACAAATGCACACACACACACACAGACACACACACACACACACAACGCATAGCACATACCTTGCATCAGCGGTGATGAAGGGCAAGTTAATGTCTGTGGACATGGTGCTGGACAGCTCGCACTTGGCCTTCTCAGCAGCCTACAAACGAGCCCAAAAACACAGCTGTTGGAGCAGCGTGCACGCAACTGCCAAGAAGTGCAGCCGCGACAGCAAGTTGAGCTCTGAACGGCCAACCGATTTTGCAAAACATACAAAGCGGTGATGCTAGGTGCGTCAACATGCCTGTCCTGTTCTTTTCATGGTATGGCATGTGTGAAGCAAATTGCGGAAGTACCCACAATAAACTATCAGCATGGCAGAAAGCTCGCCTGCAGGCCAGGAGCTCAGTGCCCATATTCACAAAGTTTGCTTTGTGGCCAAACCCCTCCCCCCCACCCCCCCTGCACAATCACACCCCCACCCCCACCTCCCCACATAGCAATGCCAACACTTTAAGTGTACATGCTTCATCAGGGGTTTAAATGAAAATAACTGGCCAGCAGGACATGTGCGGTTTGTTCATTTCACCCATCCTAACAGCCAGCTGGCACCCAGCCTCGACACTTTACAACCCAAGTCAAAACTGCGCCCACCTCACGCAGACGCTGCATGGCCAAGCGGTCACTGGAAAGGTCAATGCCGGACTCTTTCTTGAACTCGTTGATGAGCATGTTTAGGATGGCAACGTCAAAGTCCTCACCTGTGGGTACGTGTGCGTACGGTTGTGTGTACATGTGTACGTGTGTGGCGTACGTGCTTGTGCATAAGGTCAAGGAGGTGGCAACTACAGCCTGTCTTATTTATAGAGGGGCGTGCCGCCCGCCCAAATATCGACCGACGAGAACTTACATTTTTTGTGTTTTTCCTTTTCACACGCCTTCATTGCCTGTCTTTGCAACCCTGAAGACCTTTGCACAGAGCTCCACTGCCTTCACTGCCAGAACCTACCAAATACATTCTTTGACCTTGCCGTACTTTGCAAATCAGTCCAGGCATCTTAATTAAAATGCGCAAAGACGCTTCAGTCCTCCAGGCCAAGTTCTGCATGCCTTTGTCCTGCCAGAGCCTCCCAAACTCCATTCAAGTTCATAACTGTGCTGTAAAATCATAATAGTTTATAACAGCGGTATTAACTGTATCAAAAAGCGGCCGACCAAAAATCCCTCCTCGTCTGTCTCCATGTAGCCACACAAAATGACGGCGCATGATAACTGCACAGTTCCTAGACGGAATTAAGTAATAATTAAAACAGTAAATTCCGCATTTTGATGCCGTCACAACGAGCCGTTCTCCAGCCCTTATCGTCGTCAAAAGTCTGACCATCACAGCTTGCCGCGAAACCGGACACACAGGCCAGTTTAATTGTCCACAGAATCTTACGTGGTACGGACGCCCGGCCGCGGAGCTATTCAGGCCCAAAGTCCGTCCAACCGATTCGGTAACCCCCCCCCTCAGCACAAATTTCTGAAGAATTTTGGGTAAAAATAAAGGGCACCACGCTTAAACGGTTCATTCGCAACCCACAGCCTCCAGGAAAAAGACATCCTCCAACATTTATTCAAACGACAAACTATTTATCCGTACGAGGTGGCCACACTTGGAAATGCAACACACCTCCGAGGAAGGTGTCTCCGTTGGTGGCCTTCACTTCAAACACGCCGCCCATGATCTCTAGGATGGACACATCAAATGTACCACCTCCCAAATCATACCTGCGCGCAAGGAACGATAGCGACTACTCACCGCCTGAAAATATAACAACGCGGCCTAAAATTTGCCGGTTGTCACTCCTTAAAGGGTGTTTACCTAATAATCAAGGGTGCCCACCTAACAAAACTTACATAAGGTTTCTGGCACACGGTTCTGTTGCTTTGCACAGAACAAGATGCAAGTTTTGGATAAGACATCATGGTGACCAACAGTCTGCATTGGTATAGGCTATCAAATGATATACCGTCTGTTTACGATCACTTCGGAAATAATTATTTGGCCAGAAAACGAAATTTCTATTAATTCTTGGAGGCCTCTCCGAACTGAATTTGAAGTGATAAATTATCTATTTATAGTATTTTTGAGGGGTGAAAATCGAAATGAGCTCCAATCGCGCCAGTGAACCCCCTGGCCGGGTTCTTGAAGCCCAGTCCCCAGCTGAAAGGCTGCTTCAGCCTCAGCCACAGCTTTAGCCATAACCAAGCAGCAGTAGCAGTGCACAGGCAGCATTTACAGGGGGGCTCTCAAACTCAAAATTTAATTCCCGACAGGGCCCTCCCGAAGTGCCCTCGAACTCAAAAATTAATCCCCAGACCCCCTCACGAACTGAAATCGAAAATTTAATTAATTATTTGAAAGTGTGGTCACGAAGTGATCGTGAACGAACGGTATAATAAATAAGACGGCCATGTGCCACAATTTACTTGCGCATGTGCTTTACCCATGCATGCAGTAATCCTTGCTTGCAGTCGTTTTGTATTGTTTAACTGTCTTCCACGATTGCACAACAACAGGGCCTTTTGTTTGCTGTCTGAATGTTTAGCATGAGCAAAGCAATGACAAATGAAATTGCTCTCCTTTTGGATGCTTAGTAACACAACGAAGAAGCCTTTCACTTTGACTGCAAGGACCCACGCAGTTAAAGTGAAAGGCTAGAGCTAACCTTTTTTCCGTTGCTCTGTTCACGTCATTTTGATTTACAAGAATACTTACAGGGCGATGGAGCCCTTTTACAAGAATACTCACAGGGCGATGGAGCCCTTTTTGCAGTCATGACGATAGGGAAAGTTAATGAAGACATGTTCCCTCACAACCATCTCAATTCACAAGAACACTCACACAGCAATGAGGCCCTCCTTGCGGTCTGAACCGTAGGCTAGGGCGGCAGCGGTAGGCTCGTTGATAATACGTAGCACGTCTAAACCAGCAATGCGACCGGCGTCCTTGGTGGCTTGACGCTGGCTGTCATTGAAGTAGGCTGTAGGTGCCAAACAAGAAGAGTATTAGTTTACAGAACCGGGAAGCTGTTCTTGAAACTAACCGTGGGACTGAGCAAGATTGAAGCTATGAAAAAAAAAGGCAGGTCACTCGTTCAGGGTAGTCAGGTGACACAGTGTCAGCCTTTTGAATTGTTTAGTATCAACAGCAGGATATGGTCCTGAGCCTTCAGAGCGTAGATGAATGTTAAGGGGCGAGGGGGACAAGCAGCTCAGCTGGGGTCGATAAGCAATGCACGGCCCTTGAAAATGATGGCACTTGTATACCCAGCTAGGGTCCTTACCCTTCTTGTGATACAGCAATACGACAAATAACTACATAATTGAAGAGAACAAGATGCAGCAATCGGTCTGCCGCAATGCATGTGATGACAGCTTAATAGCGATTGACACCTAGTCGCTGGGACAAACTTTGAGCGGACAGGTTGGTTGCGAAAGACAAAGGCACAGGCCAAAACATTGACCCACCAGGCACGGTAATGACAGCTTTGCTGACGGGCTGTCCCAGGTAGGTCTCTGCAGGCAGGAGGGGAGAAAGGAAGGGAGACAACAAAGGGGTCAGAACTCACGTCCAGTGTGTGTGTGTGTGTGTATGTGTTTCACTTTGGACAATCCCACGGCCAATTGTGCCGGTGTGTTAGAGACAGCTGGATACAGCATCTCAGGGTATCACCCATCCAAAGGAATGCGCTTAAATAGTCCACTGACAGTTCCCCTTACAGTACAGGATGTGCGCAGCGACAGCGAAATATCTGTCGATGAACCCTCCTCCAATGCCACCAGCACCAGCAACGGGAGCCTTGTCTTGATAACTCACACTAACCAACATTCACACCTGCGGTCTCCTTCATCTTTGACAGCACAAACGCGCCAATCTGTTGGGGGGAGTACTGGTTGCCACCAGCCTGAAGGTGATATGAAAGTTTAGTGTTATTGGTACAAGCTTTGGGTCGAAAAAAAATAGGCTGGCCGAAGGACAGCCCCAAAGAGCAAAGGGCTGGGCAAACAGCGAGACGACTGCCTTGTAAATGTGCGGAGCACATAGCAGCAGTGTTGCACTTTCAATGGTAGGAAGAGGCAAGCATGCGCAAATGGAGGGTCGTACGTAGCATTCTGGCAAGAATGTGTACGCAGCTTCTTTGCCTTCGTTGCACGATGCTAGCAGTGCCATGCCAAAAGCATCGCTTCCAAAATATCACTGAACTTAAAGGAGTTGCCTTCTTAACCTATAATGGTGGACTGGCCCCCATAC
>Ga0307946_1000975_pt1 | contig 14135 bp, 13 predicted proteins | sample OrgLakmetagen230_FD_203153 | JGI IMG/M metagenome (GOLD analysis project Ga0307946, IMG submission 203153) | Saline water microbial communities from Organic Lake, Antarctica - #230 | ecosystem: Environmental > Aquatic > Non-marine Saline and Alkaline > Saline | place: Antarctica: Organic Lake...
CGCCAAAGGCGACAATCGTATGCCACTGTAAAGTTTCCCGACAGCTTGAGGCCAGCTTTCGATAATTCCCACAATCAATAGCCTCATCGAAGGTTGCTGTTTATCCTGATGCCACATGTACTATACTGACCCTTCTTCGAGAATTCGGGCATCAAGGAAGAACAAGTGGCCCAGACCAAACGTATCGGACACTTCATTGAAACGGGAATCGCTGGCGGTGCCGAACAGGTCATGATCGACCTTGCCAGGTACATTGCGGAAACGCCATCCGGCTACTCGCCTGTCCTATTACATTTTGATCACCCATGGATTCGTGAACAGTGCGAGCGATTTGGCATTGAGCAACACGTCGTCCCGTTCAGGCGCAACTTCAAAAGCACCCTTCGCCTGCCATTGTTTGCGCTGGAATTCTCACGCTGGTTAAAACAGCAAAGGATCGATCTTCTCCACAGTCACCTTTTCGGACCAATCACAGGCGGGGCCATGGGTGCGCGGCTGGCGGGTATCCCCCACGTCGGTACCTTGCATGATGTTTACATGGTGGAAGAAAAACCCGTTCGCCGTCACCTGCTCAAACTGGCCATCCTGCTTGGCACTCGGCTGGTCACGGTTTCCCGTGATATGGAGGCATTTTACCGTGACCAATGCGGTTTCAAAGCCACGCACTTGCAGACGATATACAACGGGTTGGAGTTCTCCCCGGAGTCGCCGGTGCATCGATCCGGAGCTATTGAATCCGGTATCACCGTTATCTGTGTTGGCAGGCTCGTCAAGCTCAAAAACGTCGATCTCGTTATCGAAGCCGTCGCTGAACTGGCAAAAAACTTTCCGATAAAGCTCCGCATCCTCGGGGAAGGCCCTGAGCTCGAGCCTCTTCAGCAAGCCGCCAAGAAGGCCGGGCCTGGTGTTATCAGTTTTGAAGGTGTTCAGAGTAACGTAGAACAGTGGCTCGTGGATTCAGATGTCTTCGTCCAGTTCTCTTCCACGGAGGGACTGTCCAGAAGCGTACTTGAAGCGGTTGCCGCCGGCTTACCCGTCGTGGTCAGCGACGTGGGCGGTAACCGGGAAATGGTACAGGACAGCGTCAACGGATTTCTGGTTGCCAGCAACGACGTCGCAGGTCTCAAGCAGGCGTTAAACAAACTCCTGGAGAGCAGCGATCTCAGAGAACGGTTTGGACAGGCCGGAGTGGCGATTGCCAGACGCACATTTTCACGGCAAACGTGCAACAATGCTTATATAGATTTGTATAAAAGGCTCATCGGCACTGTAGAGTAATCACTACAGACCAACAGGAAAGGAAGCTATGACCGACGATTTCAGAAGTGTTTGTGTAGTAGGTTTGGGCTACATCGGGTTACCCACTGCCTCACTCCTGGGGACAAAAGGGTTTGATGTCCTTGGCGTTGATGTATCACAGCATGTTGTCGATACCATCAATGATGGCAATATTCACATCGTCGAACCCGATCTTGATATTCTCGTCAAATCATCGGTCAATGCAGGCAAACTGAAGGCGTCAACCACCCCCCAGGAATCGGATATCTTTATATTGGCGGTGCCAACACCGTTCAAAGACAACAACGAACCCGATCTGCACTTTGTCGAGCAAGCCACACAGACTATCGCGCCCTATGTGAAGCCGGGAAACCTGGTTATCCTGGAATCGACCAGCCCGGTGGGCACAACCGAAAATACAGTCGCCCGAATCCTTGCCGAACATGGACTCGACATTGAAAAGGATGTCATGGTCGCCCATTGCCCGGAACGGGTTCTACCAGGACGGATACTGATCGAACTGGTGGAAAACGATCGCATCGTTGGAGGCATCAATCCGATCGCCACGGCAAAAGCAGGTGACTTCTATCGCTCGTTTGTTCGCGGAGAAGTGCTAGAAACCAACGCGGCAACGGCAGAAATGACAAAGCTTACAGAGAATGCCTTTCGCGACGTAAACATCGCTTTTGCGAACGAAATTTCAATGATTTGCGACAATCTTGGCATTAACCCCTGGAAACTCATCGAGCTTGCTAATCGTCACCCGCGGGTCAACATTCTCCAACCCGGCCCAGGTGTCGGCGGACATTGTATTGCGGTCGACCCCTGGTTCATCATCGCCAGTGATCGCGACAATTCTCGCCTGCTGCAAGCCGCCCGGGCTGTCAACGATCACAAACCGGAATGGGTAGTCGAGAAAGTTCGCCAGAAAGCATCTCGCTTCAAGCAAGCTACCATCGCCTGCCTCGGGATTGCCTTCAAAGCCGATGTGGATGACCTCCGAGAGTCTCCAGCCCTGCGCATCGTCCAACAGATCCAGAAAGACGCTTTAGGCGACGTGATTGTCTGCGAGCCCAACATCAAGTCCCACCCGAATTTTGACCTGGCCTCCATGGAAGACGCACTGGCCCGGGCCGACATCGTACTTCTGCTGGTAGACCACAAACAATTCCGGGGACTTAAAGCGTCCGATATGAAAGAAAAGATCCTGATCGATACCCGGGGTGCAGTACGCTAGGAATTAACCATGAAGCGAATTTTAACTGTTTTCGGAACACGACCGGAAGCCATCAAAATGGCGCCTGTTGTCAAAGCGATTGAGGCAAGCCCTGATCTTGAAAGCGTTGTCGCCGTAACCGCCCAACACCGGGAAATGCTCGACCAGGTTCTGGAACTTTTCGGAATCTCCCCGGAGTACGACCTGGACATAATGAAACCGAACCAGGACCTGTACGACGTAACATCCAGAGTGCTGCTGGGAATGCGGGAAGTCATTGAATCAGCGCAACCCGATATCATCCTGGTCCACGGCGACACCACTACATCGTTTGCGGCCGCTCTGGCAGGTTTCTATGCGAATGTGCCTGTAGGCCACGTGGAAGCCGGTCTAAGAACCGGCAATATGCGCGCACCCTACCCAGAGGAAGCCAACCGAAGCCTGACAGGCCGCCTCACCGAAATGCATTTCGCACCTACTGAAACAGCCTGCCAAAACCTTCTTCGAGAAAACGTTGCCAGGGAAAAAATATGGGTGACCGGGAACACTGTGATTGATGCCCTCCTGATGGTGAGATCAACTCTTGCAAGCTACGAACCAGAGTTCTGGACAACCAGACTGGGAGAACCACTGGTCAACAAGGTAACAGGCAACACCGGTAAACTGATTCTGATTACGGGCCACAGACGTGAAAATTTCGGCCAGGGATTTCTGAATTTCTGCCAGGCCATCCACAACCTTGCAAAAAACCACCCGGATTGGCTGTTTGTTTACCCCGTGCACCTTAACCCTAACGTGCAAAAACCAGTCGCCCAGCAACTTGGGAATTCGCCCAACATTATCCTGACCAAGCCTGCAGATTATCTTCCCTTTATCTGGCTTATGGATCAAAGCCACCTGGTACTGACAGATTCGGGTGGTATTCAAGAGGAAGCCCCATCGCTTGGCAAACCGGTTGTAGTAACTCGTGAAGTGACGGAGCGCCCGGAAGCCGTCGAAGCAGGAACCGTAAAACTGGTCGGCACAGACCGGGAAAAAATCGAGAGCACCATCGAGCAGATTCTGACAGATGACGACCTATACGTGACGATGTCCCGAGCCCATAACCCTTATGGTGATGGCCATGCTTCAACACGCATTGTCGAAGTACTGACACAAAAAAACGTGTATACACAATGAGCAGTAGAAAGCTACTAACGGGTTCAGCACTCCGCGTCGGTGCCCTCATTATTGGAATGGCCATCTCATTCCTGATGATGCCATTTCTGATCCGAACGCTCGGCGATCACTGGTACGGCTTATGGATACTGGTTGCCAGCACCTTGGGTTTCTACGGCGTGTTCGACTTCGGACTGGCCAGCGCTACCCAACGATACATTTCACACGCGCTTGGGCAGCAGGATGAAACTCGTTTAAACCAAATTCTGTCCAATTCGATCTTCATCTATACATTTATCGCACTTATAGCGGTGATCGCCAGCGTTGCAATTGCATTCAGCGCAGACCTGTTCTTCGATAACCCTGAAGACAGTGATGTTTTCCGAACCATCATACTCGTGATGGGTTGCACCTTCGCCATTCATTTTGTGATGAATGCCTACTACGGAATCCTCACAGCCTACCTTCGATTCGACATTCAGGCGAGTACCGTCATAGTCAAATCGGTGTTCCGGGCGCTGACTATTTTTCTTGTATTTCAGAGTGATCCCAGCGTCATTAATCTGGCATTAATCACTGTGCTTTATGATCTGATTTCTCACTTAATCATCCTACGAGCTGCAAAACGCGAAGCGCCCTGGATCGCTCCCAGGCTTCACCACGTATCGAAGGAAAACATGGCGGAACTTGTGAACTTTGGTTTTCACAGTTTTGTTATGTTTATCGGCAGCAAACTTCGCGAGCGGGGGCCACACTTTGCAGTCGCGGGCGTCCTATCAATCGGCACAGTGACTGTTTTCCAGATTGCAACGCAGCTAATCCAATACCTTGCTCAGCTACAGTCAGCTCTGCTGGGTGTACTTCTACCCTCATTCACACGCTTGTTCGGCGAAGGGAAAAATGACGAGCTGAATACCAACTACCTGTTTACTCTTAAAATTTCGACATTAACCGCGTCATGTCTCGCAGGTGGCATTATCGCGCTCGGCCAGCCCTTTATTCTATTCTGGATAGGCGACGGCTATGATGCGGCCTATTACACATTAGTCCCTCTGGCTATAGGTTACTTCGTTGTTCTTCTGCACTACCCTTCCTTTCAACTGATCGTTGCCCTGGCCAAGCATAAAACTTATTCCCGATACGAAGTCCTGGAAGGTATAGCGCTCACGATCGCAACAATAATAGCGGCCAAGATTGGTGGATTAACCGCAGTAGGCTGGGCCATTTGTATTATCTTGGTAATAGGACGATCTTTCTTTATCCCCCAATTTGTACAGAAAGCTTGGGGAATTTCTGTTTTTGACATTCAGCTTCAAATAATTAAGAGGTTATTGCTTGTTATTCCAGCGCAGATTACCTTGTGGTATGCCCTTAAACAGACAAATATAGAGTATGGCTTCCTAACCACTTTTCTACTGAGCATTCCGATGTTCTGCATTTACATCTTCATCTATCAATGGGTCGTTTTTTCTAGCTCAGAACGAAAGGCAATAAAAAAGATCCTGGGGACCTATCTCGTTCCGACCAAAATTAGGACCGTAAACGGCAGCCAATAAGCGGAAAATCTCAAAATGCCAGAAAGCTTTGAAATATTTTTGACTCTGTAAATCATGAGTCTCAGTGGAGCTTTTGATGTTAAATCTGCCTCTCAGCATTTTCGTTTTCCAGTAGATCCAAGTATTTTTTAAAAGCACTAGCCCACGAAAAGTTAGATTTTACATGTTCAGACAAGCGTTCTCCCATTTTTTGGGCAGCAACAGGATCATCAAGAAGAACCTTGATGCAGCGTGCCAATTCACTCTGATTATCCTGGGTGAAAAGCATGCCATTTTCTCCGTCAGACACTAACTCTGGAATACCACCAACTCGTGAAGCAATTACTGGAACCGAAAAGCTTGCGGCTTCCAACAATACAATTCCGAACGCCTCTCTCCTGCTTGGAAAGCAAAAAATTGTCGCTTTTTTATAAAAATTGGAAACTCTTCTGTGCGGAATATCAGGATAAAATTCCACGCTGTTATCAATACCTTTTTCAACGCATAGAGCTTTTAACCTGGGTAAGGCTTTACCGGTGCCTCCTACTAAAACCAGCTTCACGTTCTTATACTTACTAGCTATCTCAGAAAATGCGTTGATCAGGACATCCTGCCCTTTAATCTCATCAAATTTTCCTACATTCAAAATCATCCGGTCACCATCGGAAGTCGACTCGTCGGCCATTGAACAGAAGGAATCCACATTTAATCCATTGTAAATAACGAAATAAGGTATATCGCAACCTGCCGCGTCCACAAGCCGCTTACCAAGATCATTGGAACAAACAACAACCTTGTTATTAGAATTTGACAGCAACTTCCCCCACTGAGCTGTTTGCATTTTACTTGCCGACGAAATACCACCAACATCGGAACCATGAAACGACAAAATTAAAGGTATCTTTCTTGAGAGCCCTTTAAGCACCCGTTCTATTGCGAAAGCTTGTAGCCCAGGAAAGTGTAAATTAACGGCAACAACACTATGATCGTTACAGAATTTTCGAAACTTATAGGCGAACCGGAAACGCCAAAGACAAAACATAACACTATCCTTCAACCCCATATCCTCATGATAAGATCGAATTCGCCAGCGAACTGTTTTAATACCATGAACATCCTCAAAAATTGGATGAGTTGCGTCCCATTCATGTATAAGAACTAGCGGCAAAATTTCATTAGTTGCTTCCATTTCCCGGGCCAAATTAATCACAACTTGATTAACTCCCCCTATCGCGTTTAAAGGCCAGGGTAATACAAAAAGATAGGTTTTCTTTTTCGCTGAACTTTGCATTTTCCTAATCTCTCACGAACGGGCTGATACTCAGCTTTGAACTTTAATATGAGTGCCAAATTTCGCACTTGCGCCGCCAACACTCAAAGGCGTGACAATCCTCACGCTAAAAAAAAGATCGTCTCAAACACGTCCGAGTTGATGCCTCCCAAACGGGAATGGCGTCAGACCCAGTTAATACCCCTTGTTTTACTAGAACACCATGGCTCTGGCTACCCCGGATTTTGGACAAGTTCCTTTTAAAACTGCAGGCAAAAGCTTCCTCTGAACAGTTGGCCCGACTGGGTTCGCAGGACACCTGGCCAGAAATCGACCAATCTCAATCTTACTCGTACCCCCAATTGCTCTTCTGTTATCATTGGACATCATTAACCCAGGCAGAAACATGCAGAAGCTGCCTCGGTATTCGTGAGCAAGGTTACAGAAGACTGAAGGGACAAAAAGGATGGAAAGGAAAAAGCTACTTTGGCTCTCACACCTCGTGCCATACCCACCAAAAGGAGGAGTTCTCCAGAGATCATTCAATTTATTGCGCGAAATATCGAAAGATTTTGATGTATATTTATTTTGTTTTAATCAAGAAACTTTTCTCAAAAGCAGCTTTCCAGATACACCCGATCCGCTATCACAAGCATTAAGGGGCCTGGAACCCTACACTCGTAAAATTCAGGTAACCGATATTCCATACAGTCGGCACAGTTTTGGAAAGCACTACGTCGCTTTAAAATCTCTGCTTACCAACCGGTCATACACTCAAAGTTGGCTACAAAGTACGGAAGCAGAGAACCAAATAAAGGCCTTTATCGCAGACCAAGATTTTGACGCTGTACACTTCGATACCATAAGCTTGGGTGTTTACAGGCATTTGGTAACTGATACCCCAGCAGTTCTAAACCATCATAATATCGAATCCAGGATGTTGGTAGACCGAAGCAGAAATGAAAAAAACATAATCAAAAAGTTGTATTTCCAGATGGAGGCCCAGAGGCTTCTATCAGCGGAGAAAAAACTATGCCCATCTTTTAATCTGAATATTACCTGTTCGGAAGATGATGCGAGGGAGCTTAATACAATTTCTCCGAAAAGTAGTGTCGATGTAGTCCCCAACGGCGTTGACATTGATTACTTCTATCCCCGACCCAATGACCGGCCGACCCCATCATATTCTTACCTGGTGTTCGCAGGGGGGTTATCCTGGTACCCGAATCTAGACGCGATGAATTATTTCGTTGATGAAATATGGCCGGAACTTAAATCCCGAATACCAAGTATTCGCATGTCACTTGTAGGCCGAAACCCACCAAAAAAATTTATTGACCTCAGCGAACGAGACCCAAATTTTGTAGTGCATGGCTTTGTCGACGATGTGCGCCCATACCTCTGGGATGCGACCGCATATATCTGCCCCATCAGAGATGGAGGGGGAACAAAGCTTAAAATACTCGACGCCCTTGCGGTCGGTGTTCCCCTTATTGCGCAAAACTTCTCATGCAAAGGGATCGCTGTAGAACCAAATAGACATGTACTATTTGCAAGCTCTCCGAAAGACTACGTCGATCAGGTTGAAAAAATTCTTTCCGACAGTGAAATGTGTAACAGGTTAACCATTAACGGGCCCAAATTTATAAAAGATAACTTCTCATACAAGAACATCGGCCGAAACTATTCAGCATTAATCTCCGGATTAATAAAAGGGAAGTCCGTTGATAAAAAGGCAACGGTGGTAAAATGAATAGGAAACTAGCGAGAGCTATATTTGAGAATGCGGCACGAATCCGAAATCCGTCTTTGTGGCCGAGTTACGATGCCCTGAAGCAGACTGAGTGGATGTCCAAGGAAGAATTGGAGACACTACAACTAAAGAATTGCGAGAAATTTTTAAGTTATACCAAGCAATATTCCGATTACTACTCCAGACTCTTTACTAAACTTGGCTTTGACCCAAAGAAAATTCAAGATATATCTGAAATTATAAAAATCCCAGAAGTAAAAAAAGAAACACTTATTAAACACAATGAAGAAATACACGCCAATGATAGTTCGCTAAGGTCATCTATCGCAGAAACGTCGGGAACGTCCGGTGCAGCATTGAGTTTTAAAAGGGACGAAAAATGGGACTCATTAAATCGTGCGACAATGCTGAGGTCTTATGATTGGTATGACGTAAAACCGTGGGATAAAAACGGATATCTCTGGGGTTACAATATTGCAAAGTCCGAGGCACTCAAAGTAAAAACACTTGACGCTCTGCAAAATCGCTTTCGGCTTTTCAGCTACAGCACTAAAGAGATAGAAGGCTTTGCCAGGAAATTGACAAACGCCAGCTTTCTAAGCGGCTACTCTTCCATGATATACCAAGTTGCAAAAGCAATTAACCAAAATAATTTGCAAATACCGAATCTTAAAATGATCAAAGGTACATCAGAGATGATACTAGACATATATCATCGTGAATGTATAAATGCATTTGGCTCTAAAATGGTAAGCGAATACGGCGCAGCTGAATCTGGGTTAATTGCTTTTGAATGCCCCCATGGCAGCATGCATGTTAACATCGAAAATCTCCATATAGATACAAATGAAAAAGGCGAAGCTATTGTTACAAATTTCGCGTCGCTTTCCTTTCCTATAATACGATATAACTTAGGAGATTCAATTATTCTAGATGACAGAGCTTGTGATTGTGGACGTGCTCATCCCGTGCTTCGAGAAATACAAGGGCGCAAAGGCACAACCGTTTTAGGGCACTTAAAAGAATACCCGGCACTTACTTTCTACTATGTTTTCAAAAATTTAGCTCTAGAGAAGAATCTATTGATAAATTACAAGGCAATTCAAGAGCAAAAAGGTCACGTCACAATTTATATTGAAGGTAAAACGAATCGAACATTTGAACATTTAATTAGAACTCAATTAGAAAAATATTTCGGGGAAGACCTGTCCTTCGATATAGAGTATATGATCCAATTCGAACCCAGCAGAAAGAAGCAACAATATTTTGAATCAATGATAAATTCTTAGAGTTCTAACAATTCACAGCTAAGATGATGACAAGGCGGATGTTCAAGCTTGGAGTAATTCGCTGATTGATAGCCGAGTCAGCGGGAAATGTAGTGGTCAACTAATCCCGGATAGTATTTTAAGGTTTCCTCAGCTGTAAGGGTAATCCCCCCGAAAAACAGCGGTGATCAAAAGTAGAATTTTCCGTAAGCTACACGCAGGGAGATTCTGCATGAAGAAGTCACGTTTTCCGACGGCCAGATACTGTCGATCCTCAAGCAAGCCGAGAACGGTGTGCCGGTTCCGGAACTTTGCCGTTAGCACGGCATGAGCAGCGCCAGCTTTTACAAATGGCGCGCCAAGTTCGGTGGCATGGATGCGTCCATGATGGCCCGTTTTAAAGAGTTGGAGGACGAGAACCGCGGGCTCAAAAAAATGTATGCCGAAGAGCGACTCAAGTCGGACATTTTCAAGGAAGCCATCGAAAAAAGTGGTAAAGCCGTCTCGTCGCGGTGAGATGGTGCAGAAAGCCGTTAATGAGGAGCACGTCAGTATTCGTTTGGCTTTCTGGATGTTCAGCATCAGTGAGACCTGCTATCGCTACCGTGCAAAGCTCAGCAGCGAGAATGCCGAGATCGCGGACTGGCTGATCCGACTGACCCACAATCAGCGGAACTGGGGCTTCGGCCTGTGCTTTTTTCACCTGAGAGACGTCAAAGGCTTTGGCTGAAACCATAAACGGGTGTACCGGATTTATCGGGAGCTGGAACTGAATCTGCGGATCAAGCCCAAGAAACGCCTGGTTCGTGAAAAGCCGGAGCCACTGGCTGTGCCGGAAATGATCAATGACAGTTGGTCGATGGACTTCATGCACGACCAGCTCAACGACGGTCGCAGTTACCGACTTCTGAATGTAATTGATGATTTTAACCGCGAAGGCCTTGGCATCGAAGTGGACTTCTCGCTTCCGGCAGAGCGCGTTATCCGGTCCTTGGAATAGATCATTGAGTGTCTGGGCAAACTGCGTTCTATTCGATGTGACAACAGCCCTGAGCAAGCTGGCGACCTGGGCGGAGAACCAAGGCATTGTCCTGGCGTTTATCCAACCCGGCAAACACCAGCAGAATGCCTATATCGAACGCTACAACCGCACGGTTCGTTATGATTGGCTGGCACAGTATCGGTTCGACAGCACCGAAGAAGTCCAGGATTAATGCCACTCGCTGGCTCTGGCACTACGATCACGAGCGACCCAATATGGGACTCGGAGGGATCACCCCTCAACAGAAGTTGGCCATGATCGCCTGAGGTCTACTTTTGAGCCCCGCTAAAAATGGGGGGATTACCATTACATTGAGCGCTTTTATAACAGCCTACGGCTGCACAGTAGCCTTGGTTACCGGACTCCGATAGAGTTCGAAGGAATCAAATAGTGGGGCGTGTCCATTTTATTGGGGGAAGTCCATGCGGTTTGTGTGTCGGGCTTCACTCGGCCAACTATGGCAGGCGCTATGCCAAGCATGTCGTAGTCCTGGCAGGACACACAGGAACGTTTAACAGGTTTATATTTTATACCTTTAAGTAGGAATTTGAACGAGAATGAACTACAGAAAGGAAATAGATGGACTGCGAGCTATTGCAGTAATCCCAGTTATTTTATTCCATGCTGGATTTGACAATTTCAGCGGTGGCTTTGTTGGTGTCGACGTCTTCTTTGTAATCAGTGGCTATCTGATAACAACAATTATCCTGTCTGAAATAGAGAAAAAGGAATTTTCGCTTGTAAATTTTTATGAAAGGAGAGCAAGAAGAATCATCCCAGCGCTCTTTCTGGTCATTCTGGTATCAACGATGTTGTCATGGTTTTGGTTGCTTCCCTCTCATATGAAGGATTTTTCCCAAAGTCTGATTGCTGTCTCTGTTTTTTCTTCAAACATATTATTCTGGAAGGAAACAGGATATTGGGGAGTAGAAAATGAACTTAAGCCACTATTACATACCTGGAGCCTGGCTGTTGAGGAACAGTATTACGTATTATTCCCATTATATTTAATGTTAATTTGGCATTTTGGAAAACGTTGGATTTTAGGCTCTTTTTTTATAATTTCATTAGCAAGTCTTTCTATATCTCACTGGGCTGCGTTTAATGAACCAAATGCAAACTTTTTCTTATTACCAACGAGAGCTTGGGAATTAGCCATTGGAGCTGGCATCGCTTTTTATTTTCTCTATCGAAAATCTGCTATGAGGTCGCTATTATCAAGAACCTTAGTCGGCGAGTTACTAAGCTGGTTTGGACTAGCACTTATAGTCTATGCAGTTTTAGTTTTTGATGAAAATACACCATTTCCTAGTCTTTACGCTCTCGCTCCGACGATCGGCACCGCTTTAATAATCGTTTTTTCTTCTAAAGAGACATATTCAGGTAAATTTCTCGGATCAAGAGCTTTGGTCGGTGTTGGACTTATAAGTTACAGCGCCTATCTTTGGCATCAACCTCTCTTCGTATTTGTAAGGCACAGGAGTCTTCAAGAGCCATCCAGCCTACTATTCGCTGCTTTATCCCTTATTTCACTGATTTTAGCCTTTATTAGCTGGAAGTATATAGAAGCACCTTTTAGGGAACGTAAAACTTTTTCACGGAACCAGATTTTTTTGTTTGTTTTGATCGGCTCATTATTTTTTATCGCTTTTGGAGTGATTGGGCACTATTCAGATGGATACAAATTTAGGGTAAATGCAAAGCTATCTGAAGCTGTTGATCGAGCGAAGAAAAATAATTTTAGCGAAAATTTATGTGGTAATGTCGAAGCGAAGTCATCGCAAGGGCGTATTTACTGTGTTTTAGTGCCGAATCAGGAAAAATTTGCATTTCTATACGGTGACTCTCATGCTCAAGCACTAATGTTTGAGGCTAAAAAAGCGTTTTTGAAAACTGATTATGGATTACTATTTGCAGCCACGTCTGCATGCCCACCAGTCAAGGGCGTTTATAGAGCCGACAATCCTGACAGAAAAGCCTGTTACGAACGGAATGAAAAAGTTTACGAGGATATCGTAAATAATTCTGCAGTAGAGTACGTAATACTCTCTGCTAGATGGACTCTTGGAATGGAGGGCGTTCGTTTTGACAACAAGGAAGGTGGAGTCGAGCACGGACGGAAACCTCAACTAGATATAGTCGAAAATGGAAAATATCTAGTGCACGAAAATTACAGTCACCGAAAATTAATTGCTAGGGCCTATAAAGAATCAGTGCAATACCTTTTGGATAGGGGCAAAAAAGTTATTCTGATATATCCTGTACCAGAGGCTGGCTGGAATGTTCCTGATTATATAAGCAAGTTCAACCTTATTAATTCAGAATCCTTATCGGATGGAAAGATAGCGTCTACAAGTTTTCAAGTTTTCAAGAAGCGTAACAAAAGGACGACGCGTGCGTTAGATAAAATTGGACAGAATCGCAATTTGTATAGGGTATATCCGGAAAAAATGCTGTGCGACACAACTCAGCCAGGGCGCTGTATAACATATAAAGATGGCTCAATTCTTTATAGAGATGATGACCATTTATCAAATGCTGGTGCGAAACTAATTTTAGAGGAAATAGTTGATAAGATGAAATGACATATTAGCTATTTTTGCCTTTGTCTGAATCCTGAGTTCAAGTAATAAGTGCAGCACTGGCTGTTTTGAGGGCACCTGAGTACTCGCCCCAGAATACCTCTGCCGGTGTGCGATATCCCAGGCGTTTTCTGGGACGGGAATTCAGTTCATCAACTGTTTGGTTGAGTGCGAACTGACTCAGTTTCGAGAAGTCCGTGCCTTTGGGGTAATACCGGTGATCCCTCCGAGTCCCATATTGGGTCGCTCGTGATCGTAGTGCCAGAGCCAGCGAGTGGCATTAATCCTGGACTTCTTCGGTGCTGTCGAACCGATACTGTGCCAGCCAATCATAACGAACCGTGCGGTTGTAGCGTTCGATATAGGCATTCTGCTGGTGTTTGCCGGGTTGGATAAACGCCAGGACAATGCCTTGGTTCTCCGCCCAGGTCGCCAGCTTGCTCAGGGCTGTTGTTGCTGAAGGTCGCCGATAACAGCCATCACTTCAGCGGCGGAGAGACCACTGAAATCGGGAGCTGAGGAGGCGTTATCAGGCGTTGTTTTCATGACGAAATTATAGCAAAAACAACGCCATGGCACACCTAAAAAGTGATATAAAAGGGCTATCCAACACTCTCGTAATGCAGGGTTTTATGGCCTCGCAACAGGGTAATGTCATAGCCGTCCAGCAGCCAGTTGATCTGTTCACCGGTCAGCGGCATCAGCTCATCCGCAGGCCCCGGCCATTTGAACTTTTCTTCAGCCAGGGCTTTGTAATAGAGCACAAAGCCGTTGTCCTCCCACATCAGGCACTTGATCTTGTTCCGCTGCCGGTTGGTGAAGGCATAGAGGGCTCCGGAGAAGGGGCTGTGGCCCAGTTCCTGCTCCACCAGCAGAGCCAGGCCATTCGCCTGCTTGCGGAAGTCGATGGGCTTTCGGTACAGATAGATCTCCGGCAGATCCCAGGAAGGGCGTAGGTAGCGGTTACGCATCACAGCTGTCTCAGCACCGCGCCCAGCAACTCAATGTTGCCGGTATGCAGGCCGGTGATCGA
>Ga0307946_1000988_pt1 | contig 14046 bp, 9 predicted proteins | sample OrgLakmetagen230_FD_203153 | JGI IMG/M metagenome (GOLD analysis project Ga0307946, IMG submission 203153) | Saline water microbial communities from Organic Lake, Antarctica - #230 | ecosystem: Environmental > Aquatic > Non-marine Saline and Alkaline > Saline | place: Antarctica: Organic Lake...
CACGCCATTGGTCACCGTTTCAGCATTACCATTAATGTTCCCATCGATCGTACTTGTGAATGACGTAGTTTCTGAAAATGTTTTAGTACCACTGATAGTTTGGTCGCCAGATGTATACACACCATTGGTCACCGTTTCAGCATTGCCATTAATGTTCCCATCGATCGTACTTGTGAATGTTTTACTACCACTGATAGTTTGGTCACCGGATGTATACACGCCATTGGTCACCGTTTCAGCATTACCATTAATGTTCCCATCGATCGTACTTGTGAATGTTTTACTACCACTGATAGTTTGGTCGACAGATGTATACACGCCATTGGTCACCGTTTCAGCATTGCCATTAATGTTCCCATCGATCGTACTTGTGAATGTTTTACTACCACCGATAGTTTGGTCGCCGGATGTATACACGCCATTGGTCACCGTTTCAGCATTGCCATTAATGTTCCCATCGATCGTACTTGTGAATGACGTAGTTTCTGAAAATGTTTTAGTACCACTGACAGTTTGGTCGCCAGATGTATACACACCATTTGTTACGGTGTTTGCGTTACCGCTAATGTTCCCATCGATCGTACTTGTGAATGTTTTACTACCACCGATACTTTGGTTGCCAGTTTTACTTACTTTATTATCCAACGCATTTTGTAATCCACTTGTTTGTGAAATATTTAAATCACCTACTTCGATATTATCTTGTTTTAATTCAAACGAAGCGTCTATGTTAGACAACTCATTGTCTACGTATTGAAACGAAGTGTCTATGTTACTTAACTCATTGTTTATATTTTTATCTTGTAATATCAATTCTTTATAAATAGTAACATCGCCAATTGCATTAATCAATAAAGCGTCGCCTTCAGTACCCGCGTTGAATAACGCAACTTGGTTATTATCCCCATTGCCAAATTGTGTGACTTTTAATGCTGGTCCAGTCCCTTGGTTAGATATATCCAACTGTGTAGATACAACAATCTCATTATTGACTGTCGTGTTATTAAATATAACATTATTCATATTAAATGACCCATCCAAGGTGAAGTCACCTTTTACGTGTAAATCATTTTCAATGGTCACATTATTTACACTTATGTCTATAGTATTGTTTAGTTCACCTTGTTTTAAATCTAATTGACCTTGTATATTCGAGGTCGCGTCATTCAAATAAGATAATTCAATAGGTGTAAGGGTAGTTCCATTGACATATACATTGTTTGCGAGGGTTGTAGTTCCTGAAAATGTTTTGTCGCCAGTGATGCTTTGATTTCCGGATGTATACACACCATTTGTAACTGTTCCCGAATTACCATTAATGTTTCCGACGATCGTATTTGTGAATGTTTTGTTGCCACCAATAGATTGGTTACCATATGTATAGACGCCATTGGTCACCGTTTCAGCATTGCCATTAATGTTCCCATCGATCGTACTTGTGAATGTTTTAATATCACTGACCGTTTGGTTTCCAGATGTACTCACTTTATTATCCAATGTATTTTGCAATCCACTTGTTTGGGAAATATTTAAATCACCTACTTCGATATTATCTTGTTTTAATCCAAATGAAATATCTATAGATTCAAAAATATTATCCACATATTGAAAAGAAGGACCGAACGTGGACGAAGAACGAATATTAGATAACTCATAGTCTACACTTTGAAAAGAAGTGTCTATGCTAGAAAGCCCATTGTCCACATATTGAAACGAAGTGTCTACATATTGAAACGAAGTGTCTACATATTGAAATGAAGTGTCTATGTTAGAAAGATCATTGTCTACATATTGAAACGAGGTGTCTATGTTAGAAAGCTCATTGTCTACATATTGAAACGAAGTGTCTACATATTGAAATGAAGTGTCTATGTTAGAAAGATCATTGTCTACATATTGAAACGAGGTGTCTATGTTACTTAACTCATTGCTTATATTTTTATCTTGTACTATCAATTCTTTATAAATGGTAACATCGCCATTCGCATTAATCAATAAAGCGTCTCCTTCAGTACCCGCGTTGAATAACGCAACTTGGTTATTGTCCCCATTGCCAAATTGTGTGACTTTTAATGCTGGTCCAGTCCCTTGGTTAGATATATCCAATTGCGTAGATACAACAATTTCATTATTGACTGTCGTGTTATTAAATATAACATTGTTCATATTAAATGAACCATCTAAAGTAAAGACGCCTTTTACATGTAGGTCATTTTCAACATTTAGATTATTTATACTTATGTCTATAGTATTGTTTAGTTCGTCTTGTTTTAAATCCAATTGACTTTGTATATTCGATGTTGTGTCTTTCAAATAAGATAATTCGACAGGTGTGATGGTGGTTCCATTGACATATACATTATTTGTAATTGACGTAGTTCCTGAAAATGTTTTATTTCCATCAATCGTTTGGTCGCCAGTTCTATACACGCCATTGGTGACCGTACCCGCATTACCATTAATGTTTCCGTCGATCGTACTTGTGAATGTTTTAATGTCACGGATAGTTTGGTTGCCAGATGTGCTTACTTTATTACCCAATACATTTTGCAATCCGCTTGTTTGGGATATTATATCATCTTTTATTTTATTTATTCTTTGGTTTAAAGTTAGCATTATATCAATAAAATAAAAAAAAAAGTTGGTTTATCCTAATTAATCGATTTCTTCAATATTTGGTCCGTTTTCTTGTGGTTCGGCGCTCGGTACTTCATTGAGTGGAATAGAACCTTGTAATTCTTTTAATTTATCTTGATACACTTGAATGTTTTCTTCGTCGTGACTCAATAACCAAGCTGACGCTTCTTCTAGTTTAGTTAACGTTTTTTCTTTTTCTGGATGATCACTCTCTTGTGTGGTTGATTTTGTTTGAAAAATCCATTGTTCTAGTTGTTGTTTGGCTTCAATCACACGCTTGTATTCTTCGTCTTCGTTTTTGTATTTTTCCGCATCTTGTACCATTTTTTCTATGTCTTCCGTCGACAATCGCCCTTTATCATTTTTAATTTCTATTTGCATTTCTTTTCCAGTGGTTTTTTCTTTGGCACTTACTTTAAGAATGCCATTGGCGTCTACATCAAAGGATACTTCAATTTGAGGCTGTCCGCGTGGCATAGGCGGAATACCATCCAATAAAAACTCGCCCAATTTATGATTGTCTTTTGTTTTCGCTCTTTCACCTTCAAATACTTGAATATTTACACCGGGTTGATTGTCCGCATAAGTTGAAAATGTTTGTGTCTTTTTTACTGGAACAGTCGTATTTCGCTGTATCACATTGGTCATTACTCCACCAGACGTTTCTAATCCTAACGACAAAGGAGTCACGTCAATCAATAAAAGGTCCTTTAATGCTTCCGAGTTTTGATTACCGCTCAATAACGCGGCTTGAACCGTCGCACCGTATGCCACTGCTTCGTCTGGATTAATGCTTCGGCATAATTCTTTTCCACCAAAATATTCAGATAATAATTGTTGAACTTTTGGGATCCGCGTTGACCCTCCAACCAATACAATTTCATCAATTTGACTCTTGGATAATTTACTATCACGAATCACTTTTTCAACGGGTTCCATACATTTACGAAAATAATCCATATTCATATCTTCAAAACGAGCACGACTAATTGTTGTATTGTAATCCATTCCATCCATCAAAGAATCAATTTCAATATGTGCGTTCATAGAAGAAGAAAGCGTTCTCTTGGCACGTTCACACGATGTTCTTAGTCGTCGAAGCGAGCGATTATTGTCAAGTGTTTTTTTATATTTTCTCTGGATTTCTTGAATACAATAGTCTACCATACGATTGTCAAAATCTTCGCCACCCAAATGCGTATCTCCAGCAGTAGCTTTTACTTCAAAAATACCTTCATCAATGCTTAAAACACTTACATCAAATGTTCCACCACCCAAATCAAAAATAAGAACATTTTGTTCATTTTTCTTATCAAGACCATACGCAATGGCTGCTGCGGTTGGTTCGTTGATAATTCGTAAAACATTTAATCCCGCAATTGCCCCGGCATCTTTGGTCGACTGGCGTTGTGTATCATTAAAATACGCAGGAACCGTAATGACCGCATTTTTTACTTCTTTTCCCAAATAAGACTCAGCTGTTTCTTTCATTTTAATCAAAATCATTGAAGAAATTTCTTCTGGACTAAACGTTTTTTCTTCATTTTTATACATCACTTGAATATTTGGTTGGTCAGATTTACCAGGAACCACTTTGAACGACCAATGCTTCATATCTTGTTTTACACTTGCGTCGCTCATAGTTCTACCAATTAAACGCTTTGCGTCAAAAATCGTATTATCGGGGTTCATCGATACTTGATTTTTAGCAGCATCGCCAATCAATCGTTCGTTTTCATTAAACGCAACATAAGATGGTGTTGTTCGGTTTCCTTGATCGTTCGCAATGATTTCAACTCTGTCATTTTGCCAAACACCTACACACGAATATGTTGTTCCTAAGTCAATACCAATTGTTTCACCATCCATTTATATTTTAATGGTCTTTTTTTTAATTTATATTTTAATATATTAAATTTTAATTATAAAAGGTTCGTTAATTTCGGTAAAATTTTTTCGAATATTATCAATATATAAAGCATCCCATTTAATTGTATTATGAATGATTATATTTGTATGCGTTAAATGATTTACCCCTGGAATATTTACTTTTATTATATTGCTGTGGTTGTATAAATATTGACTTAAATTAAATAATGCGTTTTTATTATTATATCTATAATCTTCTTCTAAAAACAATATCCAACCACTTGTAACATATTGTAACATATCTTGAAATTTACTTTCTTGTACATATTTTACATTGACATAATCCTGACGATTTAAGTAATCTGTACATATGATTTGAACATCGTAATCTTGTTCTAATATATGTTTAATCTGATTTCCATTTTTGACAAGAATATTTAAAATCGGTTTTACTACTTTATATGTATCGCATAAAGATAAAACCACCCGCTCAAAAGCATGTTCTAATTGACCATCGTGTATCATTTTTGTTTGGTAATTATATTTTAATTTATGATATATTTCTTCCAGAGGTTTTCTGTAAATATTTTGTAAATGAACATAGTCATTTTCGTCACTTTCATTCAGTAAACGATAAAGACGCTCATCTCCAAAAATGGTTTCACATATATTTCTACGTAATATATAAACATTTCCTTCTACAAATGTATTGAATTGTGTATCTTTCACATTCAAATAGTGCTTTAGTTCATTGGTATATACATAATTATAATCAGGTTGTTTAATTTTGTTCGATTGTTTTATATTATATTGATTGTATAATTTATAGAGTAAATTTGGAAAATATCCATCATAATCTTCAATATATTTTACAATGTCATCTACATGGTCGTATAGCGTATCAAAATAAATATGTCTTAAATTTACATCGCTTTTGGAATGCATAAAATAAATATATTTATAATCTATATTTTTATCTTTTAAATATTTCACCATCATCATTTTGGCTCCAATATCGTATCCATTGTTTGGTATTTTTAATAAAGTAATGTATTCGTTTTTCTTATCCAAATATCCAATCGTATATGTAACTATAATATGAAAATATTTAGATAAATCATATATATAATCTTTATAAATAGTGGTAAATTGAGAAATATCATAACAATGTAAATGCGCAAACAATGATTTAGAATATAATTCAGATTTTTCGACCACATAATTCATAGGTTTTACGCGTACACAATTCAAATTTATTTTATGAAACAATAATTTGTATTTTTGTTCGTTGAAATAATTTAGAATCGTATTATTCATAACTTCGTGGAACTTGTCATTAATGTCTTTTACAATGGAATATTTTATTAGAATATTTTCTATCTTATTTGTGATTTCACTATAATCATTTTGTATTGGTTGTATAAATATTACGTTATCATTATACATATCATTACGGTTTAATTTAGGTAGTTCACTTATAATGGTTGTATTGTTTTGTAAACACTCGTTTATCCGTGTATTTTCAAGCAAACTATTGTTATAATAGGATATATTCAATACTATTTTACTTTTTTTAATCAATTCATTCAATGGTTCACCAAAGACTTTAGTAACAATTGTAATATTGAATTTCTTTTTTAACTCGTTTAATATTTTATTTCTACGCTCGTTTAGGGTTCCGTAAAATAAAATATCGATGGAATCTTTTGTGTAAATTGGAGGCGTAAAATTATGTACTTTAGGTTGAATCTGTATGTCGTAATATTTTAAATTATATGAATTGTAATCATACACATACATTGCATTTTGAAATAGTTCTAAATATTTATGGATGTTTATATTTTCGATTAAATTCTCCAATTGAAAAATAACATATTTATTATCTGATAGTTTTGGGAAAATTATAGGGCTCAAACGAGTATAAGACAAAATAACTAAAATATGTTTTTTATATTTTTGATTTTTTATAAAAAATAATAATTCGTTTACATCCGTCATCATATGTGTCGCTATGTTATGTCCGTTAAAATAACTGTTTACATTCTTAGCTAAATTATATTGATATGGGTTGTAAAATATATCCATTACAATATTTTCTTTATATACATTTGACATTAAAATAAACTACATATTATATACACAAAATAAACGATTAATATATATATGTGCGAATATACCATAAACGAATTAGAAGTTTTTTTTTATTCTGAAATTAATGACCTTAGTCAAAATTATGGTTCTTATAGTGATTTAGCAAACAAAACACAAGAAGAATTATGGAGACACGCGAACGTATTTGGGTATAAAGAACAACGACAAATTTTTCAAGATTGTTCATACAACGATGCCTTTTATTGTAATTATTTACAGACAAATAGGGATATTGTTTTACAAGAAGACCCTTTTTTCAATTGGATAGTGTATGCGCAAAATTATAGCTTGTATTCAAATAGTGAATATTATGCTTTAATAGACTTTATAAATCGTAAAGAATTAACTACTTCTTGTGGGTCGTCTATATCGTTGGGTAGTTCCATTACGCAATATAGCATCATTTCGGAAAACCCAAGTTATGTTCTAGGGTCTTTTCCTTTTCATTATGGTTCTGGACAAGAGTCTAGTGCCAATTTTGGAATGGTAATACCATTCCGGTCAAAACTATTACGCGGGCATTTCTTGTATCATTATAGTAGTTCTGAACCATCCTTAGAAGATTTTTCTTTCAATACAACCAATACAACGATTAAACTTGAATTGTACATAGATGGTTCTATGTCGAATTATTATATAGAAGAAACATTTGACGCTACGAAGTCGATGACAATCGGATTGATAAAAGAAACAGATATATCTAATATAGGATGTATTATAAACAAGACTACGCCAATCATAGAAGAAAATTCTATTTTATCTTGGTATTGTTCTGAATTAAGGTCATTTATAAATGTAGACTATACAAATAAGCCATACAATCCTTCTAGAAATAGGTTTGTGTTGGTTTTAGAACCGATTTAATATTGTTTTATATAAATGAATTCGATCGAACAACTAAAGCTATATTTTATAGACGAATTTAATTCAGATACATCCGATGTATTGAAATATGGCGGGTATGCGGATTTATCCGGAACGCCTGTGGAATCATTGTGGATGCATGCTACGAATTATGGTTATAAAGAACAACGAAAAATATTTTATGATTGTTGTTATAATAATTTGTTTTATGAATATTATTTGAAAGATTATAGAGACCTTGTATTGAAACATAATCCAGTCTTTAATTGGACCTTATACGATTGTGAGCTAAACATAAAAAGTGAATATTATGTTTTATTGGATTATATTTCGAAATATAATTTAGTTTTTTCTAGTTTTTCTGATATTACGTATAAACCTCCATATTATTCGATTATTGCGGAATGCGCGTCTTATGATTATGAAAAATTTCCTTTTGCTTACGCGGCGGCACAATGGTCCACGTCCACGTTTGGTATAATCATACCTTGTAAATCTACATTAAAACGTGGCTATTTTATGTATTTTTATGATACAATTGAGAATTATTTTAGTGATGAATATGATTTTAACGAAGATAAAGTAAACATAAAATTGGATTTATTTATAAACGGGGTTAAAAGTGATTATTATGTAGAAGAAACTATTGACCCATCACTGAATACATTAGGGTTTTTATTTAAAAAAAAAACAACCAATAATAATTACATTGTAGTCGATTATGATGAAATTATATTCGAAGAAAATACAGTTATTACATGGTATTGTTCTGATTTGTTGTCTAAAAATTTAAACGATAAATATACAAACTATCCGTTTAATCCTTCACGCAATCGTTTTATTATGATTTTAGAACCTTACGATAATATTTCTGAAATTTTAGACACAAAACAAAATGTTCTTATTCCAGGAAATAATATAAGTATCGATGAAAATAATGTAATTTCTTCAACAAGTGGAGGAGGGGTTTCAAATATTACACAAGAAGATTTAGACATAAAACAAAATATTCTTATTCCAGGAAATAATATAACGATCACTAATAACATAATTTCTTCAATTGGTGTACAAGGACCACAAGGACCGCAAGGTATTTCTGGTGAAGTTACATTAACACAATTAAACACAAAACAAAATATATTAACTACCGATAGTGACGTTAGCATAAATAATGTAACTCTTGAAAACGACCTGCGCGTAAAAGGCGACTTAACGTTAGACGGGTCGTTTAATATAAATGATGGAGAATTGACCATACCAAAAACGGACGGATTACAGAGCGCGTTAGACACAAAGCAACCTTTCATCACGGAAACAACCGATTTATCTGTAAATTCATTAAATGTAAATAACTTACTAACTGGTTCAACTAGCGGGATAAATGCGAGTTTTGATAATATTAATGTAAACAATATAGTTCCTACACAAATAAACGGATTACAAGCAATTTTTACGATTGCTATTGCGCGGGTTAATTTTAATGGTGTTGCGGACAGACAAGTGAATTGTACAACACAGTTAATTAGTACGGGTAAATACAGAATAACGTTTAACACGTCAAGACCAGACAATTTATATATAGTCCAGCTTACGTTATTTGAAAGCGTGAATAACCTCGACGACCTAATTATTACGATAGATGATAATGTTTCACAAACAAACACATCGTTTGATTATACGATTCGTGAAGGTAATGGAAATAACTCCGGAGAATTAAGAAATAGAGGACATTATGTAGCAGTGTTTGATGTTTAAATAATATATACACTATAAATATGTATTACTAAATTTCATAATCTTTATTGTGTTTAAAACATTCATTATTTATATAATACATTAAAGTATTCACGCGAAGTATGACCTCTTTTACATAATTGAAAATAACACAGACAAATATTTGTATTAAATATAACGAATCTCACTTTAGTACAAAAATAAAATAATAATGTTATTACTAGAGAAACAGCCGTTTATATCATTTTATAATTTTATTATACAAATACATATCATTAAATTTATAATATTTTATTTTTTTAAATTTATAATATTATATAAATTTATAATGTCGGGTATAAAAAGAACAAATAACGCGCGTTCAAAACAAAATGAATACAATCTCAAAGGAGTGACTTATTCGGCGGTTACAGACGAAACGGTTGTGGATAACAGCTTGAATTTGGTAGGAGAACTAAATGTACAAGGGTCAGTCAATGTAATCAGCGATGTAAACTTGAATGAAACGTTAAGCGTCGGTGGTCGCGTAGATGTAGCCAGTGACGTGAGCTTGAACGCATCGCTCGGCGTGGTTGGGGATGTAGACGTTCAAGGTGATGTAAACTTGAATGAAACGTTAAGCGTCGGTGGTCGCGTAGATGTAGCCAGTGACGTGAGCTTGAACGCATCGCTCGGCGTGGTTGGGGATGTAGACGTTCAAGGTGATGTAAATTTGAATGATACTTTAAGTGTAGGTGGTCGCGTAGATGTAGTCAGTGACGTGAGCTTGAACGCATCGCTCGGCGTGGTTGGGGATGTAGACGTTCAAGGTGATGTAACTTTGAATGATACTTTAAGTGTAGGTGGTCGCGTAGATGTAGCCAGTGACGTGAGCTTGAACGCATCGCTCGGCGTGGTTGGGGATGTAGACGTTCAAGGTGATGTAACTTTGAATGATACTTTAAGTGTAGGTGGTCGCGTAGATGTAGTCAGTGACGTGAGCTTGAACGCATCGCTCGGCGTGGTTGGGGATGTAGACGTTCAAGGTGATGTAACTTTGAATGATACTTTAAGTGTAGGTGGTCGCGTAGATGTGGTTGGAGATGTCAGTTTAAATTCATCTTTACACGTTTCGAAGAGCTTAGAAGTAGATGGTATTTCTACTTTTCTCGGAACAGTGAATATCGATGGGTCGTTGAATGTATCCGAGTCTTCTTTCACGTACACCAAGACCACTATCAATAGCGTGAACTTGGATGTAAGTGATAATATAATAAAAATAAATGTGAAAGACGTCGAAGAAAATCAAACAACCAACTTGCCTTCGGGTATTATGGTTCAAGATATAAGCGAAAATATTTATTTTGGTTACAGTGGTAGAAAAGATGGACAAGAACATTCCGATAAATTCGTCATTACAAAAACCGATTACGATGAAAGTTTACAATCGGATATTTCTCTTTCGTACGATAAGTCGATTGATGTTTTTTTGAATGGTTCATTAGATGTGAGTGGAAATGTAGTCATTGCGGGGTCTCTTGAAGCACAGTCGATGGTTGGGTTCGAATATCAAGTCGTGGGAGAAACAAACGACTTAATCCAAGGAGAATACCCATTTGCGTATGGGGCAGGTGCTTACGACCAAGATGGTCATTTTGGTTATCCAATTATGATACAAAGTAAAATAGTAAAAGTTGGATTGTTATTGAGTGACTTGTCTATGTCAACATCCCCTTATGATGCCAGTATTAACAACGTTGATTTTGATATCAATGGTACAACTGTATCGTTTACTTGGGAAGAAGATTTAAGTGGATATTGTAAAAAAATAACGAATGTATATCCTACCAAAGTGGTCGATATTGCCTTTTCAGAAGGGGATAGTGTAAATATAGAATGTTCGAGTTTAGTACTCAATAATTTCCCAGATAGATACGATGTTACAGCAGTCGAGAAAGCAAGAATTATATTGAAGTTTATAACTACTTAATATCTAATTGTTTTGTCAAATAATCAATCGTTAATATTTTAATTTGTATTTTTGTCTCCAAATTTGAAATAATTTCTCTTTGTTGTTTTACAATCTCTTTTAATTCCATTACTTCTCTGTAATAATTGGATTTATTATGATTTAAACTTAAAATCCAATTATTGTGTTTTGCGGTTTTTATATGCGCGCTAAATTTAGCCCGACTATTGTATGTTTGGTTTTCTCTTGTAGCACAAGGACACTTAAAGCAAAACCCATTATAAAACGAAGGTATATAATCAACATAATCTCCTTTTTCATCCATATTTGGGCAATACGTATCAGGCGTAAGTGTTAAATCCATAGTTATTATATTCATAATATTTATTTACAATCAATTTTTATCCAATTGGAAAGAAATAAATCTTTCAAATCTTTTACCAAAGATTGTCCAAACCAAACCGACGGATAACAAACTATTTTATCATTGTGTTCATTCAAATAAGCGCCCCACCAACTAAATGAACTATTGGCAATAATATTATGATTACAACAACTCATATATATAAGTTGTTCCCAATCACATAATTCAAATCCTACACTTACAAACATACATTCTGTATAATCTTTGCGCAATTGTTGTATTATATGTTCTACGTGTTCTTTGTCTTCTTCTTCACAAAAATAATAAACATTCCGTTGTGTATAACTAAATTGTTTAAGGGCGTTTTTATAATACATATAAGGTAATATCGGGTGACAATGTTGAATATGTTTATAATCCCCTAACCGAAAATGTATAGATATGGATTCTTTTAATTCTTCTTGAGATTTTCCTATTTTTTTTAGCAAAGTTGTTTTCATTTTTTCTATACCGATCATAGTGTTTATTTTTTCTTTATGTTCATCGAAATATTTATAACTTTGAAAATATCCATATAACATACAATCATTTTTTTTGGGTATTTCTTCATAAGTAAAGTCTTTTTCACGGTATATTTTCATATTAGAAGAAAAAGAATGGATTAAAAAGGGACGCAAACGTAAAAAAAATGAATCCCAAAAAGTAAACCGATTGCCTAATTTTTGTACATTCAAAAAGTTAAATTTCATATGATGTTGTATAGCATACGATAAAGTTGTATATATTTCAAATAGTTGATTGCCTAAACCTCCCATAAGATGACAACTAATCATTATAGTTATGGATTGAAAAATAAGTATAATGATTATACGCATTACACATTATCGGATAGATCTGAAAATTCTATATTATTAGGAAAATATGTAGGTCTGTTTGTTTCAATGTGTTCTATATTTATGTTACTTTCTCTACTATTCACGGTCGAATCTTCTTCTTCATTTATTTGTTCGCCATGATTTACCAAATCAATATTTTTGAAATACGATTGTTCTATTTTCATAATATGAATTAAGTTTTTGTGCGACATTTTCAAATATTTTCTACGAATGTCTGGATAAATACTTGTTTCTAGTTTTTCTAAAGCGTCATTGTATTCAAATAATATTTCTTTATTTATATTGGTATGATTTCTACATTTATTTAAAGTATTGGTTAATAAAGACGACGATTGAATAAGTGTCTCCATTTGTTCAGGAAATTTTTTGAATTTGATAAGCGCGGATATAGACGCAATCACAGAAGATAACGCAATGGGTATCAAGGCAACAATATCATTATCCCATTTCATCTTTATTTTAATAGACTCAAACATACCATTCATTAAAGACAATACAATAATACATTTGTTCCAATCATCATTGTCTTTTTTAAGTTGTTCGTGCGCTAAACTTAACGCGTCTCTTTTTGCTTTTAAGTCGTTGATTACTTCTTTAATTGTTGATTTTTCCATATTATATAAATATAAATTAAAAATATCATTTTATAAAATACAATGAATGTGGATTATACGTTTATAATCAACTTGAAACACCGAAAAGATAGAAAAAAGAAAATGACAAAACAACTACAAAACGCACATATACATAAATACGAATTTTTCAAAGCGATACAACCTAGTCCCCAAGATATACAAAAATGCAATACCAAATTTCTGGAACCCATTCCGGATTGGTTTAAATTAACAGGTGGTGATGAAATGAAATACAAAATAGGGTCTTTAGGGTGTATGTTGAGTCATATAGAAGTCATTAAATTATCTTTAGAACGTAATTACGACCGAGTATTGATATTAGAAGACGATACCGAATTTGAATTGGGAGACAAACACGGATTCACTCATTTAAACGACGAAATAAATGACTTATCATTTGGGCTCTTTTATTTAGCAGGAAATCACCGTGGCTCTAAAATAGAAAAAGTAAAACATAATGTTCTTCGTGTTCAAGGAACGTATACTACAGGAAGCTATGTTATAGATAAAAGTGCTATGTTATATATAGTTCAAGCAATCCAAGGATTTACACGAGAAGTCGATGTGTTTTATGCGAATGTTATACAGAAAATGTTCCCGTGTTATTGTATATATCCACATATGACAAAACAAGCCGAAGGATATAGCGATATTGTTCAAAAAAATGTGTCATATAATTTAAATCTTATCTGAAAAAATATGATTCGAATTTATATTCAATATATTTTCCTTATAAATAGGGTCTAAATAATATCCTATTGCGTGATCTTCAATATATTTTTGTTCGATATGCGTTTTCTTTGAAATTAAACATTCGACGGCTTGTTTTGATAAAAAATAAAATCGTCCGTTTGCGTATGTGGTTGCTTCTAATAAAAGACGTTCGGGTAAACAGTTGTGTACTTTCCAATATTGCGAATAATGGTCTTTATGTATAGTGACCATATG
>Ga0307946_1000991_pt1 | contig 14035 bp, 15 predicted proteins | sample OrgLakmetagen230_FD_203153 | JGI IMG/M metagenome (GOLD analysis project Ga0307946, IMG submission 203153) | Saline water microbial communities from Organic Lake, Antarctica - #230 | ecosystem: Environmental > Aquatic > Non-marine Saline and Alkaline > Saline | place: Antarctica: Organic Lake...
GGAAAGCGGCGCGCGCGCAGAATGGCGACGTGACCGAGGCCGATGCCCGCGGGGCGCTGCAACAGGTCGACCCGCTTTGGGACGAACTCTTCCCGGCCGAGCGGGCGCGCATCGTGGCGCTGCTGGTTGAACGGGTGGAGATAGGCACCGAAGGGCTCAACGTCCGCCTGCGCGTGGACGGCCTTGGCAGCCTCGCGCAAGAGATGCTGTCGGGCAGCATCGAGGCGGCCGCATGAACCGCAGCACGCCGATCCCGGAGACTGTGACGCTCCATGTCCCGTTCCGCATCGTGAAGCGCGGTGGGCGGAAGGAAATGGTCCTGCCACCCGATGCGCCCGTAGCGCGTCCCCTCAGTGACAGCACCCTGATCAAGGCGCTCGCACGCGCCTTCCGCTGGCAGCGGATGCTGGAATCAGGTGAGTACGCCACGATCGCCGAGCTGGCCGTCAAGGAGGGCATCGCGTCGTCCTACATGACCCGGGTCATGCGGCTGACCCTTCTGGCACCGGATGTCGTCGAGGCGATCCTTGACGGTAGGCAGGGACGGGAGGTGACGCTGGCACGGGTGCTGGAGCCGTTTCCGGTGGATTGGAAAGCGCAGACATCCAGGCAATCTGCCTGAACCAGATGGGGCAGGCCGCAGCCTGCCCCAATGGTGTGGATCTTTCACCTTATCGCGGGCAAGACCACGCCGCTTCTTCTGCTAGAAATTTCATGCTATCCCGGAATATGCTGGCTTGGCAAGCATTTCGGAGGGCCTATGTATCGTTTCGCTTTCGACCTTGGAACTAACTCCCTTGGCTGCGCCGTGTATCGCTTGACCGATGACATGCGGCCCGCTTCCCTTGAGAGGTTAGGGGTGAAAATCTTCCCGAACGGTCGGGATCCACAGTCGAAGGAGTCGAATGCCGCTGGTCGGAGAATGCCGCGTGGCGCAAGGCGGAGGCATGATCGAAGCCTGGGACGAAGGAGGCGGCTGCTCGATGACCTGATCGGATTTGGCCTGCTGCCATCAGATGCAGATGCCCGCAGCGCGGTCTTTGTTGCAAATCCCATCGAAGCACGGGCTCGGGCCGCACGCGAACAGGTGGCTCTGGAACAACTTGGCCGGGCACTCTGGCACATGTCGAAACATCGCGGTTTCAAGAGCAACCGGCGTGCCGACAAGGATGCGGATGAAAAGGGCAAGATTGCAATCGCTTCGGCCGCCCTTCAAGAGCGACTAAGAGCAGACGGACACCCGACATACGGCGTCTTTCTGCACGCGCGCCTCGCCCGTGGTGAAGGAACACGCATACGCCCGACAGGCGACGGCGCAAAACTGTCCTACGAATTCTATCCGACACGCGCCCTTCTGGAGGCGGAATTCGATCACATCTGGGCCATCCAGGCCGGCTTCCACCCGTCCCTGACCGAAGCGATGCGCGAGCGGCTGCGCGACACCATCTTCTTTCAGCGCCCCCTGCGCCCAGTCCGTCCGGGGAAATGCACATTCTTCCCCGATCAGGACCGGCTGCCGCGCTGGCACCCGGCCGCACAGGAGTTTCTGATCCTGTCACAGCTCAACCATTTGCGCATCGTCGACGATCACGGCGAACAGCCGCTGGACATCACCGCGCGGGATCTTGTCGCGCGTACGTTGATGGCTGGAACGAAACTGTCATGGTCGGGCCTGAAAAAGACCCTGAAGCTGCCGTCACAGGCCGAGTTCAACCTCGAAAAGGGCGGCCTGAAGGAGCTTGCACGGAATGATGTGGCAGCACGACTGCTAGGCGATACGAAGAAACCCGGACCGCTGGCGACGATCTGGCCGACCCTCGACAACGCCACGCGAGAGGAAATTCTGTGGCAGATATCGGAGGTCGCAGACCCGGAAGAGCTCATCTGCTGGCTTATGGAAAGGCTTGGGCTTTCTCGCGAGGTGGCGGAAAGGGTAGAGAAGATCCCACTGCCGGACGGTCACCTGCGTTTCTGCAAGACAGCGACGCAGGCGATTGTCGAAGAACTGCGCAGCGACGTCATTCCCTATGACGAAGCGGTTCGGCGCGCGCCTTTGCTTGGCGGAGCGGGGCTGGACCACTCCGATTTTCAGGCCGAAGAAGGCGTCGATACCCTGCCGCCCTACAACCGGCTGCCCGTTCTCCAGCGCATGATCGGGAACGGGACCGGGGACCCGAATGACCCCGACCTGTTGCGCTATGGCCGGATCACCAATCCAACCGTGCACATCGCACTCGGTCAATTCCGGCGCGTGATGAACGCGCTGATCGCAGAATACGGCAAGCCCGCGCAGGTGGCGATAGAGGCCACCCGCGACATGGCCAAGTCCGCCGAGGAGCTGAACAAGATCGAGAAAACCATCCGCGACAACGAAAAACGCAATGATCGCTGGCGTGCCGAGCTTCAGCAAGCGGGGCTGCTGACGGAAGGCGCGCGGATCGGCGACCGGTTCTTGCGGATGCGACTTTGGGAGGAGATGGGCAAAGGCCCCTCAGATCGGCTCTGTCCTTACACAGGCCGCCCCATCGCACTGTATCAGCTGCATTCCGACGAGATCGAGATCGATCACATCCTGCCCTTCGAGGAAACCTTCGACGACAGTCCGGCCAATAAGACCTTGTGTTTCCGCGATGCCAACCGCCGAAAAGGCAAGCTGTCGCCGTCCGAGGCCGCCGACCAGCAGCCGGATTTCTTCGACCTGGCCGCCATCATCGGACGCACGAAACACCTGCCCGCCAACAAATCCTGGCGGTTCCTGCCTGGCGCCATGCAGAAATGGGAAGAGACCCGCGGTTTCGAAGACCGTCAGTTGAACGCCACCGGCTATCTCGCCCGAGTTGTCCGTGCCTATGCTGAGGCGCTGTTCCCGAAAATCGACGACGAGGGCAAACGCCGTAGCCATGTCTGGGTGCTGCCAGGCCGGATGACGGCGATGCTGCGGCACCGCTGGGGGCTGAATCTTGGCGACCACAATCGAAAGTCGCGCAACGATCACCGCCATCACGCGATCGACGCCGCCGTGGTGGGCGTGATCGACAGGCGGATGGTGCAGGTCTTGCAGACCCATGCCCGGAATATGGGGGTGGAGCGGCTGGACCGCGTGCTGCCCGCTCCGCCCGAACCCTTCGATGGATTCCGTGACGCCGTCATGTCCGCCGTCGAAAAGGTCAACGTCAGCCATCGCGCGCAACATGGTAGCATCGACCCGAGCGATCCGTCGCAAACCAGCGGCAGGCTGCATGAGGATACGGTCTTTGGCTTGGTGCGAGATGTGCCGGAAAACCAGGCGGACCGTACCATCGGCAATGTCGTTGTTCGCAAACCCGTAGCCGGCCTAACCGAAAAAGAAATCGGCCAGGTGCGGGATGTCAAGCTGCGCCTCAGTCTGGAGGAGGCCACCAGGTCAGCCCGCGACAAGTCCTTACCCGAGGCCGAGCGCAAGAAACGCCTGCCCGAGGCACTAGCGAAATGGGTTCAGGAAACCGGCCACCGCAAACTGCGAATCCTGAAACCAGAGGCCGGCGTGCGCCCCGTCCTCGACAGCAACGGCAAGCCCTACAAATGGCTCGTGCCCGGCGAGATCTCCTGGCTCGACATCCTTGAAGCGCCCGACGGCACATGGTTTCAGCACGCGACAGACATTTGGGCAGCAAACTCGGGTGGGGCCGCGCCGTGGAACAGTGCGTATCCCGGCGCCCGGTTCGTCATGCGCGTCCACAAGAACGATACCATCCAGCTGTTCGATTGGGACGACAAGAACAAGTGCGTTTTCGAGGGAAGCAACCAGATCAAGCGCATCGTTCGACTGTCGCCGAGTAACTCGGTCATCTACCTCGTCGGGATTAACGACGCTGGAGACTACCAGAAGCGCCATATTGATGACGACGATCCCTTTCGCTGGGATTTCGCGAACATTGGCAAACTTAGGCTCCGCCGCGCCCGGCGCGTGCGGATCGACGAATTGGGGCGGGTTCACACGATCCCGCATGGGACAAACTGACAGGCAGGCCAACCCTTCGGGCGCATTCCCTAAAGGAGGCTCTAATGGTTGGACGGATACTGGAACTGACAAAGCCCGGGCTTTCGGTGCACAAGCGCCGCGGGTTCCTCGCGGTGGATACAAGCGACGGCGAGGCAGGGCGCATCGCCTTCGATGATGTGGAGGCGGTGCTTGTCGCCAGCCCCGGAATGGTCTGGTCGAACACGGCGCTCGCCGAACTCGCCGACCGGCAGGTGCCGGTCATGGTGCTGGGCAACAACTTCAATCCGGTGGCCGTCGTGTTGCCGCTGAACGGGCATTTCCAGCAGGCGCACCGGATCAGGGCACAGGCGGATGCGTCCTTGCCCCTTCGAAAACAGGCCTGGGCCACACTGGTCCGCCACAAGATCGCCGCACAGGCTGAGGCACTTGAGCGCGTGAACGAGCCTTCCCAGCGATTGCGACGACTGGCAACTGCCGTGCGCTCCGGCGACCCGGACAACCGCGAGGCGCAGGCCGCGCAGGCCTATTGGCCGCTGATGCTCGGCCGCAGCTTCCGCCGTGACCGCGACACCTCGGGCGCGAATGCCCTGCTGAACTACGGCTATGCCGTGCTTCGGGCGGCGACGGCTCGCGCGATCGTGGCCGCGGGGCTGCATCCGTCCTTGCCCGTCCACCACCGCTCCGGTGGCGATGCGTTGGCGCTCGCCGATGACCTGATGGAACCTTTTCGCCCCACAATCGACCTGATCGTCCGTCGCCTTTGCGCGGAGGGCATCACCGAGGTCGCCGAGGCGCGTGGCGCACTCGTTGCCAGCCTCGCGGCCGATTTCCCGACATCACAAGGCGCAAGTCCGCTTTCTCAGGTTCTCGTGCGTCTGGCGCAAAGCCTCGCCCAGTCCTGTGAGGCCGGCAAAATTCGCCTCGTCTTTCCAGACCGGCCGATCCCCATCGCCGCTGGAGTCCAGGACGATGAATGAGAACGGTTTCAAACAGCTTTCAGGATACAGAATCATGTGGGTATGGGTGCTTTTCGATCTGCCGGTGCTGACCAGTGCCGAACGCAAGCGGGCCACGCGGTTTCGGAACGACCTTTTGGACCTTGGCTTTGAAATGGTTCAGTTTTCGGTCTATCTTCGGCACGCGTGGAGCAAGGAAAAGGCTGAGAGCTATGCAAGACAGGTTGGCGACCTCGTCCCGGATCCCGGCCATGTGCAGGTGCTGTTCTTCACGGACAAGCAATATGCCCTCAGTCAGGTCTTCCACGGCAAGCGAAGATCGAAAGCCCCTGCAGAAAAACCAGCTCAACTTGTGCTGTTTTGAGCAGGCAGGGAGCGTTTTTCTGAAGCGCAACTTAGTAAAAAGCCCCGCGCAACAAGAGGTTGCGCGGGGTGGATCCTAGCAGAAGAAGCGGCGTGGCCAAGCCCGGACAGACTACCAAGGCGTGCGCCTCACATCGGCATCCTAGCAGAAGAAGCGGCGTGGCCAAGCCCGGACAGCGTGTTCTCGTGGAAGTCCTCCAGAATGATCCTAGCAGAAGAAGCGGCGTGGCCAAGCCCGGACAGGTTCGGCATACCGACGACGACCCATCCGATCCTAGCAGAAGAAGCGGCGTGGCCAAGCCCGGACAGTGTCGTGACGATGCCGTTGAGCTCGTCAATCCTAGCAGAAGAAGCGGCGTGGCCAAGCCCGGACCGAAGTCCATCTTGCCGCCGCGCCGCTTCAATCCTAGCAGAAGAAGCGGCGTGGCCAAGCCCGGACAGCCATATCTCGGCGGCGCGCACATCGCCGATCCTAGCAGAAGAAGCGGCGTGGCCAAGCCCGGACGCGTTTCTTTGTCGCCCGTCTCAGGGCTTGATCCTAGCAGAAGAAGCGGCGTGGCCAAGCCCGGACACACAGCAACAAGCCATTGTACCCACATTTATCCTAGCAGAAGAAGCGGCGTGGCCAAGCCCGGACCGGAACTGGCTGAGGGTCATGGCGCGTGGTATCCTAGCAGAAGAAGCGGCGTGGCCAAGCCCGGACCAAATAAGTTCGTTCGCAGTGATCAACAGCATCCTAGCAGAAGAAGCGGCGTGGCCAAGCCCGGACGAAGCTTCTGGACCAGACATGGCCCGGCGTATCCTAGCAGAAGAAGCGGCGTGGCCAAGCCCGGACCTGCCCGCCGATGACCTGCGCGCCGCGTTCATCCTAGCAGAAGAAGCGGCGTGGCCAAGCCCGGACTCTGTGATGGGGGATGCGCCCCACCCCGCTATCCTAGCAGAAGAAGCGGCGTGGCCAAGCCCGGACGAAAATTGCTGTGAACTCGCCCCCCCCCCGCTGCGCACATCCATGAAGTGTTTTTGGATCTCAGGGCCGCCGGCACTGGAAATGAAACTGCGAAAAGATCAATTCAGAGGGCAAAATTATCCAATCATTATCAATCTCTTACGGAAATTCACCAAATCCGCGCAGTCATGAGGTCCGGAGAATGTCGGTCCTGAGAGACCGCCTTCGGCTCATCTGGCGCAAGGGCCAGTGCTCAGCCCCACCCGCATAACCCTCGAAAACAAAGAGAAAATCCGGCGGCAGCCGGTTCGGGAGAATGCTTTCGCAAGGGCAAGTGGCGGAGGGAACGGGACTGGGGTCCAACGTTCTCAACCCCTTAACGGGTTGAATTCATTAGAGCGGCCAGCATTTTTGAACCCCACCTGCAGTAAAAGCGACTGGGATCCTCGACAATGCGCAGAGAGAGCGGGAAGCGCACGTACAGCATCACGGCGAGGCGGATGACCTCGCGGCTGGTCTTGAAGTACTTGAACGGGTCGCGGTTTTTCATACCGGCAGGGTAGGGGCAGTCCGAGCGGGCTCAAGCCGAGTTCGTCTGACAAGACCCCAACGGCGGAAATGGCGAGGACCGATATCTGTGTCATCATGGATCGGGCCCCTGGTCAATTGACATTACACCTGCAGAACGCGCACGGTAAAACTTTCGGGACAACCAGCCCGAGAAATCCAGCAGCCAATCGGGAGCTCCCATGTCGCAGTCAGCCATTACACGTTTCACCGCACCCGCAGCGGCCCTCGCCCTCATGGTCGGCGCGGCCTCGGCGCAGGACGTCACCATCAACCTCGGCTATGCCGCCGCCGAGACCAGCACCTACGGCGTTCTCGCCGACAAGTTCGAGGAGCTCGTCGAGCAATACACCGATGGCAGCGTGGATGTGAAGGTGCGCTGCTGCGGGCAGCTAATGGGCGAGGACCAGGCGTTCAAGGCCATGCAACTCGGGACGGTGGACATGTTCATCATCACCGGCAACAACGTCTCGCCGCATTTTCCCCTGATGGACGCATTCGTTCTGCCCTACATCTTCCAGAACAAGGAGCACGCGTATCGGGTGCTCGAAGGCGAGGTCGGGCGCGACTTTGCCGAGCAGCTTCAGGACGCCACGAACGTGCATCTGCTGACCTACGGCTTTGTCGGGGACCGCGATTTCTACAATTCGCGAAACCCGATCACCTCCGTCGAGGACATGGAGGGGCTCAAGGTGCGGGTGCCGAGGAACCAGGTGATGATCGACACCTACGAGGAATTCGGCGCGGCGCCCATCCCGCTGCCCTGGGCGGATACCCCGACGGCGCTCCAGACCGGCACGGTCGAAGGGGGCGACAACGGCACCTCGTTCATCAAGTCGCAGAAATTCTACGAGATCATGCCCTATTTCACGGTGCTTGAGCATTTCAGCTATTTCTCGCCGCTGTTTGCCAGCGATCGCGGGATGGGCAAGCTGAGCGACGCGCAACGTGACGCCGTGATGCAGGCCGCAGCAGAGGCGGGCGTCTACCACCGCGAGGAAATGGCCGCCAGGATCGACGATATCCGCACGTTCCTGACGACCGAGGGCGGCATGGAGACGGCGGAATTCGACCGCTCGGGCTTTATCGAGGCGGGGCTGCGGCTCCAGGACCGCTTTGCCGCCGACAAGGGCGAGGATTTCATAGCCCTCGTCGAGGCGATCCGCGCCGAAACCGAGTAACTGGGGCACCGCGCGCACGGGGGCTAGATTGCCCCCATGCCGCAGGCGACCGTCCGCGCGGAGGCCGGGCCATGCTGTCAAAACTCGACAGATACTTCGAGGAGGTGATCTGCACGATCTGCCTGACGGTCATGGTCGGGTCGGTCCTGTGGCAGGTGATCCTGCGCTACTTTTTCTCCAGCGCTGCGGCCTGGGCCGAGGAGACGGCCGTCTACGGCATGATCTTCGCGGTGTATCTCGGCGCAACGATGGCAGTGCGCGAACGCGCGCATATCCGCATCACCCTGCTCGTCAGGCGTCTGCCGCGCGCCGGCCAGATCGCCACCGTTGTGCTGGCCGATGCCCTCTGGGCCGGGTTCGTCATCTTCATGATCGTGCAGACAACGATCTACACGCAGCTGCTGTTCAACGTTACATACATCACGCCCGGCCTCGGGATGGAGCAGCGATGGGTGCAGATGGTTATCCCCATGGCCTTCGCACTGATGCTCTTTCGCATCCTTCAGGTCTACTGGCGCTGGGGCCGTGACGGGTGGAAGGACCTTCCGCTGTGAACGGTCCCATCGTCATGGCTGCGGCCTTCGTCCTTGCTATCGCCATCGGCGTGCCGATCCCGTTCGCCGCGGGCCTCGCCACGGTCGCGGGGCTCCTTGTCGCCGACATTCCCCTGACCCTGATGGCACAGGCCGCGTGGACGGCGTTCGAGCCGTTCCCGCTCGTGACGATCCCGCTGTTCGTTTTGGCGGGACAGTTGATGGAACAGGGTGGCATGTCGGAAAAGCTCGTGACCATCGCGAAACGGCTGGTCGGGGCCTACAAGGGCGGCATGGGGCTGGTGACCGTGGTGGCGTGCATGTTCTTTGCCGCACTGTCGGGCTCGGGCCCCGCGACCACCGCCGCCATCGGCTCGATCACCATCCCCGCCATGCAGAGAGAGGGCTATCGCTCGCGCTTTGCGGGGGCCGTCGCGGCCTCGGCTGGTGCGCTCGGCAGCATGATCCCCCCGTCGAACCTACTGATCATCTTCGCGCTGGTCACCGACGTCTCGATCCCGCGGCTTTTCCTCGCTGGCATCCTGCCCGGCCTTGTCCTCGGGGTGATGCTGATGGTCGCGGTCTTCATTATCTCGTGGCGCAACGACTATGGCGGCACCGCCGAGCGATTCCGATGGAGGCCCCTGCTCTGCGCGTTATGGGACGGCAAATGGGCGGTCTTTGCGCCGATCCTGATCCTCGGGGGGATCTACGCCGGCATCTTCACCCCGTCCGAGGCGGCAGCGGTCGCGGTGGCGTATGGCCTGTTTGTCGGGCTCTTTGTCTATCGCGGTCTGACCTGGGCCAAGCTGCTGCACGCGTTCAAGTTCACCGCCATCGTCATCGGCACGGTTTTGTTCATCCTCGGCTCGACCAAGGCGTTCGGTCAGCTGGTCACGATTTTCGACATCCCCAGCGACATTCTCTCGCTGTTCCAGGGGCTGGTCGCCTATCCATGGCTGATCATGCTGTTGATCGGCCTGTTCTACATCCTGGTCGGGATGTGGCTGGAAAGCATTCCGCAGATCATCATTTTCACGGCCGTCTTCTTTCCGCTGGTCACCAGCCTCGGCGTGGACCCGGTGCTGTTCGGCATCTTCACCGTCATGACTTGCGAGATCGGTTTCCTGACGCCTCCCATCGGCGTCAATCTCTTCGTCGCGGCGCGGATCAGCCGGATCAGCATCGAGGATATCTCGGTCGGGGTCCTGCCCTTGCTCATCCCTTACATTCTGATGATCCTGCTTCTGGTCTTTTTCCCGGGCTGGGTCACCTGGCTGCCCGATCTCGTCTATGGCTCGCAATCGAGGTAAGCGCATGAAGCAAGTCCCCCTTGCCGGGTACACGGACCGCCTGTCGGTGCGGCCGGGCGAAGAGATCGCCTTCAAGGTTTCCGCGACCGGCGGCGGCCGCTGTCGCGCGCGGCTCGCCCGGTCGATCTGCGCCGATCCGAACCCGGCGGGCATGGGAATCACTGAAGACGATGCAAGCGCGTGGTTCGAGCCCCGGGACTTTCCTGCCCGGCATCAGCCGTTTTTTCCCGGCTCTTGCGGCCACACCGAGACCGAGATCACGCTGCCAGCGGAGGGCGATGTCAGCCTGAGCGCGATCGTCCAGCCCACGCATCTCAACGGGTGCGACCAGGCGGTCCTGTCCTGCGGGCCGCTGAGCATGGGACTCGACGCGGGGGGCCATCTCTTCGTGGCGGCAGGCGACGAGCGGGTCACCGTTGCCACGCCGATTCCGACACACCGCTGGACGCGTATCGAGGCGCGTCTGCGAGATGGCAGGGCGACGCTTGTCCAGACGGTCCTGGGCCACCACAGCCGCGAGACGACCGAGCAAGACGGCCCCTTGCACTGCGGGGCGATCGCGGCTCAGGTCGGCCTTGCGGCGTGCTTCGACGGCACGCGCGGGTGGCATTTCTTCAACGGCAAGATCGAGGGCCCGGCCATTGCAGTCGCCGGCGACCCTGTCGCGGCCTGGGACCTCTCGGCCTGCATACCCCACAGCGAGGTCCCTGCCCTGGCCGGGCCGCCCCTGCGGCTCGTCAATTTTCCTACACGTGCGGTGACGGGGTCGTGCTGGGACGCCTCGGAGATGTGCTGGCGGCACAAGCCCGAACATTACCGCGCCATCCAATTTCACGAGGATGATATCTATGATTTCGGCTGGCAGACCGACTTCACCCTGAGGGTCCCCGCTTCCATGCCGTCGGGCGTCTATGTCATGCATATCGAGGGCGATCACGGCCGCGACGCCCTCCCGTTCTACATCTGCCCGCCGAAGGGCACGCGCAGCGCCGATCTCTGCGTGCTCATCCCGACCTTTACGTATGTCGTCTACGGCAATCACGCCCGTCCCGATTACGACCCTACATGGCAGGACCGGGGGAAGGACTGGGGGGCCTATCTCCACAACCCGGCGGAATATCCCGCTTACGGTCTTTCTACCTACAACACCCACACCGACGGGTCGGGTATCTGCCATGCCTCGCACCGGCGGCCGCTGTTCAACTTCCGGCCGGGGTTTGTCACCTTCGGAGCGACCGCCTGTTCCGGGCTGCGTCATTTTCCGGCAGACAGCCACCTGATAAGCTGGCTGCACGCCAAGGGCATCGGCTATGACATCATCACCGACCATGAACTGCACGCCGAGGGAGCGGACGTGCTGGCGGGCTACACGGCCGTCACGACCACCACCCACCCGGAATACCACACCGCCGAAACGCTGGACGCTCTGCGCGATTACCGGGATGCGGGGGGCAATCTGCTCTATCTGGGGGGCAATGGGTTCTACTGGCGCATTGCACGGCATTCCGAGAATGACAGCCTGCTGGAAATCCGCCGCGCCGAGGATGGCATTCGCGCATGGGCCGCGGAGCCGGGCGAGTATTACAATGCCTTCGATGGCACCTATGGAGGCCTGTGGCGGCGCAGCGGGCGGGCACCGCAGGCGCTTGTAGGAATCGGCTTTGCCGCGCAGGGCGAATTTTACGGCACGTCTTACCAACGGATGTGTCACGATCCCCGGTTCGACTGGGTGTTCGAGGGGGTGACCGAGGAGCTGTTCGGCGGGTACGGGTTCAGCGGCAACGGTGCGGCCGGGTTCGAGCTCGACCACGTCGATCACCGCATCGGCTCGCCTCACGACCATGTGCTCCTGGCGCGCTCGGCGGGCGACAGCCGCGATTTCATGCTGGTTCCCGAGGAACAGCTCACGCACCTGACGAACCTGACCGGCGGTCCGGAGGAAGAGGCGAAACATGCCGATATGATCTATTTCGAGTTGCCCGAGGGCGGCTCGGTCTTTTCGGTAGGGTCGATCACCTTTTGTGGCAGCCTGCCGTGGAACGATTTCGACAACGACGTCTCGCGCCTGTTGGAGAATTACCTGCGCCGCAAACTGTCCGGAGAATGGCGTGCGACATGAGCCTGCCCGCAGTGACCGATGGAATTACGACCCGTCGCCACTCCATTTGCCATGCCGGCACCTGCGCCCGCTAGAGACGAAATCCTACCGCCGGTGGCACGCTTGATACGGCCGGGCGGCCTGGTGCAAGATCGCGGGACTTGCCAGAGGAGCTCGCCCTGATAATGTACAAGATGCCGGTTGTTAAGCCCTGCGTCGGTCTGAAGGTCAACTCGCCTAACAGATCCAGTTGTCGCGTCCAAATTTAATTAAGGACGGCGCCGAAGGGCAGCGAGGGGCAATTGCTCTGACAGTGCCCCTTAGCCCGTCCGTGAAGATAATCTCTGGCTGGCCAAGCTTACGGATTGCTTCCTTGAGGAATTTCAACGTCGCTTTTTTGTTGCGCGTCTTTGTGACGAAGCTTTCCGGAACCTTGCCCTCGTGATCCACCGCGCGCCAGAGGTTGTGCAGCTCGCCTTTGATGTTCACGGACGCTTCGCCATTGTCCGCGTGTAGCGGAAATTGCCGACCCGACGCTTGTTTCCAGTCCCGAAGGTCCGCGCAGCAATCTGTCAGCGGGGCTCGCCGGTCTCGATCACCGTCATCGCCTTTTGCATCGCGTCTCGGAAGGCGTCTCTGTCGTAGATGTCGTTGTGCCCGGCATTGGCGATGGTCCGGTCAAGCACGAGATGTCTTGCCGCCTTCCGCACCGGCTCCGTCCGGCGTGGTGGCACGATCGTGTCCTTTTCGGCCGCGATCACCGCCACAGGGGCCGACACCGACGCAAGGTCTCCCGCCACGTCCATCCGGTGCCGGAGCAGAAGCCCGATCGGCAGCCATGGATAATGCTCGCGGGCAAGCGCCTCGAGCGTGTCGAAAGGCGTGACGAGGATGAGCCCCGCGACCTCGCGCGACCTGGCCAGGCGCGCCGCCGGGCCAGCGCCGATGCTGAGCCCGACAACCGCGATCCGGTCCGGCGCCAGGCGCGCCACGAGATCGTCATGGATGACCAGCGCGTCTTGCAGGAGCGCCTGGGCGCTGGGTGTGCCGGTGCTGGGCGCGTATACGGCCAAGAAGGCCGAGATCGACGAGATGCTCGCCCGGCTGCAGGCGCTCAGCGATGACCATTTCAACTGCCACCCCGACGAGGTGAACTGGGGCCACGTCGGCACCCTCGAACACTACGCCAGCCTCCTGAAGCGCATCACCGACAGCGCCTTTGGCGAGGGCGAACACGCCAAGTGATCTCCGGCACAGCCGGAACTCCTGCCGCGCGCCCTTCGCGGCTCGGGGTCGTAGGAGGGTCGCGACCGTCGCGGCCCCGAAACCGGAGACCCCAGATGACCAAGCTTTCCAACACCCAGCTCGTGATCCTCAGCGCCGCCGCGCAGCGCGAGGACCGCAACCTCCTGCCGCTTCCCGGCTCGCTCCGCGGCGGCGCCGCCGCCAAGGTGGTCGGCGCGTTGCTGAAGCGCGGGCTGATCGCCGAGACCACGACCGACAGCCAGACCAAGGCGGACACTGCGCTCAACCGCATCTGGCGTAAGGACGAGTACGGCCGCGCAATCCTCCTGCACATCACGGACGCGGGCCTCGCCGCCATTGGCGTCCAGCCGGAGGGCGGCGACAGCGCCGCTGGGGGCGCCACAGACGCGCAGCAGGCGACTGCGGCACCCCGATTTTCCGCAACAGAACCCGCCTCCAAGGCCCGCACACCGCGCGCAGGGACCAAACAGGCGAAACTGATCGAGATGCTCCGCGCCGAGGGCGGGGCGACCATCGAAGAGATCGCGACTGTCCTCCAATGGCAACCGCATACCGTCCGCGGTGCCTTCGCCGGAGCGCTCAAGCAGAAACTCGGGCTCGAAGTCACGTCCGAGAAGGTCGAGAACCGCGGTAGGGTGTATAGCTTGCCCCGCGACTGACCCCGTCCATCACGCAGGTCCCGATGCCGCCGTTCCGCATGGGGCGGCGGTGTTGCGCATTCCGACACATCCGATCAGGTGTTCCGACGACATATGATCAGCCATTCCGGAGTATCCGATCACCCCGAGATGACGCCGTCGGGCGCGGTTTGGTAATGGCTCCTTGGCTTG
>Ga0307946_1001009_pt1 | contig 13882 bp, 11 predicted proteins | sample OrgLakmetagen230_FD_203153 | JGI IMG/M metagenome (GOLD analysis project Ga0307946, IMG submission 203153) | Saline water microbial communities from Organic Lake, Antarctica - #230 | ecosystem: Environmental > Aquatic > Non-marine Saline and Alkaline > Saline | place: Antarctica: Organic Lake...
ACGGTACACAACATCTAATATACATACAAAAGCATACACACGCACACTTCATTCATTCCTTGCACCTGCCCACATGCACACATGCAGCTGTCCAAGCAGCCCTGTGTGTCTGTGCTGCGTGCGGTACACAACATCTAATATACATACAAACGCATACACATGCGCACTTCATTCATTCCTTGCACCTGCACACGTGCAGCTGTCCAAGCAGTCCTGTGTTTTTGTGCTGCGGTAAACAATGTCTTATATACATATCATATAAATGTATACACACGCACGATTCATTGATGTCTTGCACCTGCCCACATGCAGATGTCCAAGCAGCCCCGTGTGTTTGTGCTGGACACCCCTGGGATGCTGCCCCCTGCCATCCAAGACCCCCATGCTGCTCTCAACATTGCTCTCACAGGTGAGCACCATGCGTGTATGTATACCACATGCGTGTATGTATACCACTTGCGTGTATGTATACCACACACCTGCATTTTACTGTGCAAAGTGCAAAATGTAGAGTGTGTGTGGTTCACACCGTACGGCAATTACTCATGCGGGCTACTTGTACTCAAACTTAGAGCTTAGTGCCGTTTGCTTCAATGCTTTATTACTTTGCTTCAATGCTATATTACTTTGCTTCAATGCTTCCATGCTATATTACTTTGCTTTAATGCTTCAATGCTATATTACTTTGCTTCAATGCTGTATAACTTGCAAATCCTATAGAGTGACTGCAGCCCTGACAGCTCAGAAAACACAAGTGATTCGTGCATGCCAGAGCTCTGCTTCAAATAAAAGGACATTTTACTGTGTTGTCTGCTCAAATTTTTTTGCTGTCTTGGCGCTAGTTATGGGTGACTCACGCAGCACTGGGGAGTGTCTGTAAGAGTTTTTGTTGTGTCCCAGTTGCGTTCTCTGGGTGACTGGCAAAGCACTGAGGGTTACTATTTTTTATGTTATGGCTTCGTCCTCTGCCAGAGTGAATGACTGGCGCAGCATTAAGGGTGACTATTTTTGTTATGTCCCAGTTGCGTCCTCTGGGTAAATGGCACAGCACTGAGGGTGGCTAATTACCAATTATTATTTTTGTATTTTTGTTATGTCCCAGTTGCGTCCTCTTGGTGTCTAGCACAGCACTGAGGGTGGCTAAGTACTGTTTTTGTTATGTCCCAGTTGCGTCCTCTGGGTGTCTAGCTCAGCACTGAAGGTGACTAATTACTAACTATCATTTTTGTTATGTCCCAGTTGCGTCCTCTGGGTGTCTAGCACAGCACTGCAGGTGACTATTTCATGTTAGTGTCATGTTGCGGTTGCGTCCTTTGAATGACTGGCACAGGATTAAGGGTGACTATTTGCGTATGTCCGGTTGCGACACCTGAATGGCTGGCGCACCACTGAGGGTGATTATTTAATGTCTTTGTTGTGTCCCAGTTGCGTTCTCTGGATGACTGGCAAAGCACTGAGGGTGACTATTTTTTTAAGTTTTGGCTTCGTCCTTTGCCAGAGTGAATGACTGGCGCAGCATTAAGGGTGACTGTTTTTGTCACGTCCCAGTTGCGTACTCTGGGTGTCTAGCACAGCACTGAGGGTGGCTAATTACTGTTTTTGTTACGTCCCAGTTGCGTCCTCTGGGTAAATGGCACAGCACTGAGGGTGGCTAATTACTGTTATTGTTACGTCCCAGTTGCTTCCTCTTGGTAAATGGCACAGCACTAAGGGTGGCTAATTACTGTTTTTGTTACGTCCCAGTTGCGTCCTCTGGATAAATGGCACAGCACTGAGGGTGGCTAATTTTTGATGTCCCGGTTGCATCCTCTGAATGACTAGCACAGCAATAAGGGTGATACACAATTAGATCTTGGGTATAGCTTCTACACATTCATGTAGCACACACAAATGCACGTCTCAAGTATTATATCCTCTGAATGACTAGCGCAGCAATAAGGGTGATACACAATTAGACCTTGGGTATAGCTTCTACACATTCATTTAGCACACACAAATGCACGTCTTAAATATTTTATTACAACTGTGAAACGTACATCAACGAATGTTCCAATCAAAATTACACACACTCACAAACACACGCGCACACACATACACTATACACAGGAGGCATGCCCGTCACAGTAACAGACAGTGCCATCATGGTCCGGCACCTGATCTGGAAGCTCCTTCAGCACCCTCACCAGCACGCACGGTTGGTGCAGCAGCATCTGGTAGCAGCCGACGCACACACAGACGAGCTGGAGCAACAGCATGTGGACTCCGTTGATCTGCAGCAGCAGCAGCAGCAGCAGCAGCCAAGACGGACACGCAGGCGAGCATCACAGAAAGCTGAGCCGCCACAGAACCCTCTGCTTTCTCCTGCCTCTTCAACAACTCAGCAGCAGCCTGGCATCGTGGCAGTGGACATGTCGCAGCAGCATCCTGGTGGCAATGTGCTGACAGAGGTGTCTGGGCAAGGAGGTAAAAATGAAACAAGTGCACATAACAATGATGGGCAGGGGGGGGGTATCTGTTCTGACCAAAGGCTTCAGGTCCAGTCCCTCATCCAGCCCCTGATCTTTCACAAAGCCTGTAGCTCAGTGGCCAAGGCACTCATAGAGGCACTAGGGGCTCCTCAGCTATTGCTCCCACGACAGCCACCACGCAGCAGCAGAAAAAGCAGCAGGAGGGATTCCAACAGCAGCGCAGCTCAACAAGCAGATGGGGAGGGGGGCTTGGAGCCTGAGGTGTTACGTTCTCAGCAGGATAAGGGACAGAGTCAACAACAGCAGCAGCAGCAGCAGCAGCAGCAGCAGCAACAGGAACAGGAACAGGATCAGCGGCAGCAGCAGCAGTTTGTGGGGGGAAATGGCTTCGATGGGCCCCTGGATGTTGTGGACTCCCGTATGCATCACCTCATTGTGCTGCTCTCAAAGGATTCGCGCAAGGGGGCGCGAGGCTGGGGCAGAGTCAGTTCCAAGGTGCGTGTGCACGGGTGAGTGCAGACAGCTAAACTGAGCTGTAATGCTGGAAAATTAAATGTGCACGGTGTGTTCCCTCAAACAACTTGTGTGAGTGAGTGTGAGGTTGGGGCAGAGAGCCACTAATTGTGTGTGCGAGGGTGGACGTGGGTGTATGGATGAAAAAAGAAATTTGGGTTACAACGGTATTAGGGTGGTTTTATATGCTTTTCCATAAGTGATGGGGTAAGCAAGATGTGTGTGTGCTAGGGAATAAGTTGAGTTGCAAATTTGGCAAGTTTAATGCTTATTGTTCGTAGGTTTTCAGGTGGCATTTCAGTCAGTAGCAGTTGTGCGGTGTTGATCTGGCACGCTTTGTTGAAGACTATATTAAGCTTGCTGATACTTACAACGTCATCAAAGAAAATAACACAGTCTCAGTAAAAACTAGGCTCTTGATGTTAATCACAAGTTAGTGAAAACCGCTTACAATCAGAAGGGCTCAACGGTCCCTGCTGGTTTTTGCATTTTGCTTCCTTGTGAAGGCAATGGGGGGATGCTTTATCATTTGTTTTTTGATTTAGTAATTCGACCATCTTGCAAATGACATTACTCTAGGTAAAAGGGGATGAAAGGGTGGGAAGAGCTCTTGACGCAGTTGAAGCTAAATAGTTGATGCTGATCGTATTCGACTTGTGAGTTCATACGTACCTTATGTTCGGCTTTTTAAAGCTTTTATAAAGGCAAGGGGTTCAGCTAAATTTCCCAGAGGGGGCTAACAGAGGAAATGCCTGGAAATGTGCATTTTTGCATTCAGAAGGCAGCCACTCGCAGCCACTTCATCCAATCGACAACATTTTAGTACCAAATTGTATCAGGGCTACCTGAGCACGTGTTCAGTTTTATGTGGGTCGCTTTGCGTGCTGAGATCGACTGGAATAAGCACACATGTTGCATGTAAACCCTAATGTGGTGATTTCCATGGGAAAATGGCTCAAATACTCATAAAACACCAACCACCCAGCCATTTCTTTTCATTTTTGTTGCAATGAAATTCTTATATAACATTAAAAATATTCCAGATTGGTGCTGTGGGTGATCTGGTACGAAAAATCCGTGGTAAAAAACGGCCTGCACGCCACAGCAAATTAAGCACGCGCACCCAAATTGGTAAAAAAACGGCCTGCACGCCACAGCAAATTAAAAACGCGCCCCCAAATTGGCAAGCTCTAAATTTTACACCCACAGACAGCATTCATAATATGTAAAATTTGGAGCTTGCCAATTTGGGGGCGTATAAGTCAAAGAGCATAAAAAACTTGCCCATTTTGGGCCTCAGTTAACCCCCTCTGTAATTTTCCTGGGTAGGTACCGTACAGAGATGTAATCATTCCGCGCCCCTAAAATAACCAGTTTTGCGAATCTGCACCAAATCCGCACCCCTTTCAATAGTTATTATCCTATTCGCACAAATCCGTAGGGCCAGACAACCCCTGATGTGGCCCCAAACCTTACCATTGCTTCATTACATGCATGGAAGCTTACTTTTGCAAAAGATATTGACCACAGGGTGGGCTGTTGCCGCCCTCTGCATGCAAACATGAGCCTGGCAGGTTGGTACCCAAGCAAGAGTTGTCATACTGCTCAAAAAATTGACTGCACTCTTGTTGCATGTCAAAGCTCATTCCAAGCTCTGGTTCCAACTCTATGTTTGCGCGCAATTTGCACAACTTGTGCTCGCATTCCGATCATTCAGAATCTAGTCCATATCCTCTCCCTCCTCATCCCCACTGCCCTCCCCCTCGCTCATGCCCCCTAATCTCAAAAACTCAAAAATAATTAATTTTCACCAATCCGCACCCAACCGCAGCCCCAAAATATTCATTCAAATCCCTGTCCGCAGTAGCCGTACCCCTCAAAAGTGTTATTTTTGCGCCATAATATACTGTATGGTATACATTTTGTGCCGTCCCCTGCCTCCGTTTCATATGCAGATAAATGAGGTGCCCGTCAGTGCTTCGCAGCGTCAGGATGCTTGCGATCGGGTGCTGTGGGCATTTAGAAAGGGGCAACTTGGTCAGCTCATGCTCGACGATCCTCGTCAGTGAAATTGATTTTAACCAATGAAGCTTAGCTAGCTTAGATAATGAGGCTTAGCCACTTTTTTCTTGTGTGTCACGCCCAAGCAGTGGCAGTGATAAATCGTGTGACAAAGCAGTAAGTAAGCTTACGATCTGAGTATGATGCTTTGTTTGAAACAGTGCGAGATGATCCGACCTCCGAGTTTCAACGAAATCATCAAAAAAGGAGAGGAAATTGCGGCATAGACCAGGAAGGGCTCGTTTCAAACCATAGGTTATTTCCATACATACTATGGGAGGGGATTTGACAAATCATGCTCTGAGATCACAGCTGCAAATGGATGCGGGCTTGAATATTCAGAGACTTGGATAACTGCGGTATGCTGTTAGTGTAAACACAGTCACATAAAGAAAGAGAACTAGGTAGGCAGAGAAAACCGCTCCCCACTTGCAGTCAAGGAAAAGGAGCCACTTTGTAATTAAGTTCCGTAAAACTCCTCCACCAAAAGAGTAAGAACGAGATTAATGGGATTAGGAGGGATGCAGGCTTGATTTGCTTGAAACCGGCTCCTGATGAGAGTTGTTTATAGAAATACTAGAAAGTGCGCGTCTGGTATGGACACATTCGGCGGCAGCGTGATTGACAGAATGTGCAAATCCAGCTCTGAGCTTGCATCTTGCAGCTTGCAGTCTATCAGACCAACTACTGACCGAGAGAGAGAGGTTTTAGCACAAAACTGAGTTGGAAGCAGTTGGAAGCCACTTAAAAAGGATCATGGGGATTGTGGTTAAAAATATCGACCCTCCACTTTAGACTGAAAATAGTATCATGCCACGATGCACGTTGCAATGTTTGAACCTGTGCCTTTGGAGTCCTAGAAAGAAGAAGAAGAAGAAAAGACCCCGCTGGTTGTGATGACACAGCCAGCATGATTAAGGGAGGGGGTGACATAGGCGCCCGCATCAGGCAACCCCCCATTGCGCAAACAACTTAAAGTAATTGATGTGGGTCAGGGGGGTTGTGTGCCATAGCACCCAGACCCAAACCTTGACTGTTGTTGCTTTTGTTATATTGCAGTGCATACCTTGTTTTTATGAGTGCAGATGCATGTCCGATGGAGTGTTTATTTAGTGCACAGCTTGTCAGCTTGTTAATCTTATGGCAATCCAGATTGAGGTCAGCCAGAGATTTGCATATTCCTTGTAGTTATCCCCATTAACTACTTCAACTTCTGGTGGGGCTCTGGCTAGTGTGAGCAGTAGTTGAGAGCCTTTCCTTAATGCACGCTGGTGACTTCCAGTGTAAACTTTTACTTTTACTTTACTACTCCAACGAGTAGCTTGACTTCCCTATATCTATGTAGGTGGAAATAAAAGCGAGGCCTCGCTCCTAGCAGTCGCATGTTTTGACTGATGGCTTGTGTAAGCTCTGTAGGTTGGAGGTAACTACGCTGTGCTATGCTTTTGCTTTGCGTTTACTTTTTCAAATTGAGGATCAAAATTTAGATTCAATCTAGTGAACCTCTCACTGAATTGGAATCAGTTTCTTGTCTTTGGCAAGCTGCTGAAAAGAATCTGAGTTGCGGGTGGTCACCTAAGAACAGCACACCGTATTAGTTCAAAAGGATAGCGTCAGGACAAGAAGAGGGTTCAACCGCACTGAGGACCTCAGCAGAACTCGGCGTGACATCCACCTTGTCGTGATCAATTTCTGTGAGGACACCAGACCTCAGAACCAACTGAACGCCGCAAAGGAACAGCACAAAGATATCTGCAACATTCTCCAAGGAGCCTCCGTTATTCTCCACGTCATCCTTTTGGGTGTGGGTGGCACCACTTACAACACTCACACTCTGAAGCCTTTCAAGGAACCGGGTCTTGATTCTCAAAGAGTCAAGAAGCTTGCCTCCAACCTCCATGTGCACTCTGTGAACTTGGCTGATGAACTTGTCCATACCAGACGTGCCCTTTTCAGTACTGTTTTTTTTAGGGTGTTACATAGATCAAGGGGATATAGCAAACTCCCTGCTACATGAGTAAATAAAGGAATATTGAAAGAAGAAGGGCAGCAAGAGAGGCTGGTCGGACAGGGGGAGGCTTTCAAGGGAAAAAGGTTCAGGCGGAAAAAGTCGGATCCAAAGAAACCAAAGGAAGTTGGCAGAGCAAAACAAACTGAGACCTGGATACCTACACTACCAAAAGAGCAACCAGACGAAGGCAAGATAAGCTAGGAGCCAGCCAGAATAAGAGCAAACCAAGCCATAGCAATGACTGGTGCACCAAAACAGGCTCCAACACAACTCCCCCTAAAGAAACTGATACCCCTCTAAAGGGCAAAACCCGAGCCTAGCAAAAGAAAAGCCTCACAGGAAACCCTCTGAGAAGAGAGTTTAGAGAAGGAGCACACAAAAAATCTGAGGATCCTGGGCGCAGAGCAGGGGTCTACGACCTACTCTCGCCTAAGTCAGAAAGAAGAAGCTAAACCCTACGCAGGCAGTCAGGCAGGGAAACCAGGCGAGGGGGAGAGGGATGGGGTAGCACCAAAACGATGTACAGCAAAGAGCGCAGCTGACCAACAAGCAAGGAAGGAGAGGCTCTGCACAGGGAGGCAACGCTAAGGGCTGCAACAACACCAGGCAGAACACCATACCCTAGGGGAGGCTGCACATGGAGAGGCAGCGCAGACGGCTGCATCAACACCAGGCAGCACAACTCACACACTCACTAGGGGGACAGGCACGCGCTATAGACGAGGCTTTGGCAAAACCATGGACTATCCAACTAGCCCACTAAGAGGGGCGCCACAACTGAAAGAGCAGCTAACAGCCTTCCTGGCCAGCACAGAAGAAAGAGGCTGGGCTCCAATGCCCCCCCCTCCCCCCCCCCTAGCTAACCCATTAGCCTACCCGTGTCGGAACCCCTGTGGAGATGGAGCTGGTGCTGCTGCTGGTTGCCGGCGCCCTACGACGAGTCAGATATGAGCGTGTAATTAGTTAGCAAGGTCATGGCTCTTGACGACTCAGAATTGCTTGACTCTGAAAGTACCAGCCATGAATGGTCGCAGAGCTGCGTCAGCCGCAATACTCAGATTCATCTGTCTGTCGCACACCATACCAAGATATTTCAAGGTGTCTGAGTAGGGGAGCTGCGTGCCATCAAAGAAAAGGGGAGGCAAAAAGCCCTGGCCAGGAGTTAAAACACATGACCTCAGACTTTTGGGTGTTTATTCACTGTCAAGGACTTCTTAAAATTTGCCTATCAATGTATGCAGTTGCACTCCAATTTGCTTTTAATCGATTTTGTGAAACTTAATTGATCCCGTTGGAACTCTTAACAATAACACTACCTATTCTTGGAGTGACTGGTAAACAGGTTCTTTCCCATCACACAGCGGCAGGATAGACAGAACCTTTCAACCCCATAGCTGTTTAAAAACTGATCTACAAACGCTCTGATTGCCTTTTATCTTTTATCCTTTTATAACACAAATTTAAGGCACGGCAGGATACCACTAGCTATGCTGGAAGAGCAGACAGCTTCCAAGGTTTACAAGGTTTACAAAAAAAGGCCTTCAATTAAGAAGTGCGACTGCTTTCCTGCTCATAAAACGCAATTAGTGCATGGAGGAAAGAATAAAGCTTGTAATTGTTCTGGCTCAAGAAAGTAAAAACATTGTGAGCTCCTGTTGGGGGAAACAGGGGTGCACATTTCCTGCGAAGAGAATCACGTGGGGATTGACGCAGTGGAAAAGGACGTGCTGCTCATCTTGGATATCATCAGCATCACACAAGTGGGGGAATTACAGACAGCTATCTAGTACGACTCGCTCACGTGTTTTTGTGACAACGTCGCAGCAAATCACTAAAATAGACACAACACAATAACCAATTTATTTAATAAACTGGCTTCCCCAGCTTTTTAAATGAGACTAGGCAAAGTACCTCAACTGAAAAACCAGCTAATCAAATCAAACGACTCGTCACTGCCAACGATTGGGCGTGATAAACAGGATCTCAATCCTCCTCCTGTGTGCAGATAACCCATAGATCCTCAGCAGCAACAGGCTTACATGGCACAGCGCATGCAGGAGGTACTTGAAAAGTGAAGGATGTTTTGCACATGTGCGCCCTCCATTAATTAATCCTTCATTGCCTGCCAGTGTGTGCAGTTGCGCTCCGATTTGCTTTTTATCTTTTTGTGAAATTCATAAATGTTTACCACTGGCATTCTTTAACATAACACTGCCTCTTTTTGGGGTGACTAGGTAACAGGTTCTTTCCCATCACACTGTGGCATGATAGAACTTGTCCTTGCCCTGAATATTGTTGTAAAAATGATCTACAACGCTCTGATTGCCTTATATGATACAAAGTTAAGGCACGGCAGGATACCACTAGCTTTGCTGGAAAATCAGACAGTTTTCTAGTACAGCTCGCTCACTACATGTGTGTTGTGACGACAGGGTCTCAATTCCCCCTCCTGCGTGATAATAATCCAGCTTGCGGAACTGATAAACATACACCCTGTACCAATTATGCAAGGGCATCAATAGCAATGCTCAATGAATCAATGAACAACTCAAGCTTGGCATCAGCTGATCGAATCGGGCACATCTCCTTCCTTACGATTCAAGGTGGGCTCCAGCACCATTAGTTTTTCTTAAGAATTTAAATTTAGTGACAATTAGTCAGGAAAAAATGGCGTTTACGTACCTAACTACCAGCTACCAGGTGTCGATCTATATATATATCCTCTTTGTTTACATTATCCCATGCATTTTCACTCACAATATCAGACGAGCTTGCATCGTGGGACAAATTTCCTCCTGCCTTCTACAAGGCTTCACAGACATCAGTTGTTTACCCCCAGGGCCACAGGTGACAAGTCACTACACTTGCACACAACCTGCGCGTCCCCAAACACACACCTCAAAGGCCATGCTCACAAGTGCCAGTTTGAGCATTGTCCACATAATTACCATCTGCAGGCAGCGCACAGCAGAGCCTATATCAAACGCTGGGTCTGTCTGGCACAGCCACTCAAAACGACATCAAGCTTGCGTACCGAGAAATAGCGAAACAGAGCCACCCTGACTTGTTCCAAGCTCAAGCAGCAAAGGTAAATTACCGGTCGCTTCAATTTCACCGCAGATCAGGACGGGCCCTGTCTTTGCAACCAGTACCTCAAGTTATCTTGGTATGTTTGAGCAAGTTGACAAATGACAAATGTCTGCGTGCAGCTTGGCAATTGCAAGAGGAAGGGAGTGCGCGCTGTCCTGCACCACATTGTGTCAGGTCTTATCAAAAGGCACACCGCAGAAGGAGGGCTTTACATTAGTGCTCTAGAGCGTGAGCTGACCACTAGAGCCCCACCTGAGTTTGAGCAAAGAGGAGCAGGAACGAATGCTATGGGTCGGGTCCAGGGCTAATTGGTGGACAAAATGAGAGAAGCACCTGAGCAAGTGTCTGGACTGCCTGTAGAATTGGCTTTGCATAGGTGTGCACAAAAGATGAATCTTATCTGGAGGGATATAGCTGGGGGTTAGGGTTACGTCCATGCACTCCTTCATACCCTTTGTGAAGGACTTGGTGGAGGCAACGCTATAGTCAATGGCCGCCCCTTGTTGCTCTCAATTATTACGGCGCACACGTTCTTAGGGAGATCCTAGACGTCGCCCGGGGCGGGAAAAACAAGGCATTTGGGGGCCACAGACAGGCAACTATATAATAACATTTTTCTGTGCATTTTAAAAGAGTGAGCAAAATGCTCACCCCTTTGTGCTCTGTAGACTCCTCATCATGTACTCTTCGGCAGGGCCAGCCAGCAGGTTCATTCTCCTCTGTGCAAAACGGATTACTTAAGCTTATCGCCTACCTACTTGTTCCGAGTTGCGCTCTTTCTTTGAGCCCCAGAGTCCACCGTATTTTCTTGCAACAACGTATTTACGCTGCATTCTGTGATTTGCAGCTGGATGCAGAAGCACGGCTGCGAAGCGCGAATGAAGCATATGAAGTTCTGTCAGACACAGCCCAAAGAGCGGAGTATGACGTCAGGCTGAAGTTTTCGCAGGTGAGGTTGTTGTAGTGTAAGCGGTGCAAACAATGAGAATAGGTGCAATGCTGGGTCACAATAAGGGCAAAGAGCCTGGGCAATAAACAATTAATTATTCTAGTAAAAATACAGGAGTGTAGCGAACCCCCACATATATTCACTGTCTGCTAGAATATTATTTACTATATGCAGGAAGCCAAATCCGCATACGCTTCAGCAACCTGCCCTGGGGCTTACGACCCAGTCAAAGCGGTAGAGATGGCAGCGCAGGTAGGGGGCAGCTGAGGGAGAACCATGGAGACTGAAAACAAATGAAAGGGTTGCTGAGGTTTGTACATCATATGATGCATCTAGCAGCATGTGGGCCTTGCATTTATAGAAGGTGATGCACAATTCCTGCTTGCACGAGCAACGAAAGCACAACATCATTGAAAAGGACAGGTGTTACGTTTTAAATTGCAGGTGGAAGTCGCGCAGCAAGCGCTTGCGCGTGCTGCACAAGCTCGGTCCCTTGCAAGGGCAGCACGGAGACAAGCTGATGCGTTTAGGCGTAAGCAGTTGAAATACAAGGTGATTTACAGGGATGGTTCATATCGTCATTTGAGACGTTCAATACGGTAAAATACGTGTTGAATATTATACAAATACGCCGTATGACCCATCCATGGTGATTCATAAGATTTGAATGTGTGCATTTAAGCTGACCCACGTGCTTAAGGTCAGGTTTCAGGGTTGTGGTTAGGTATAGGTAGGGTTGGCCAGAACCATATACAGTGTACATACGGTATTTTTGGCTTGGGAATTACCAAATATACGGTGTATATATACGTATATATTATATATACGGTTCTGGCCAACCCTAGGTATATAGGGTATATGGTGATGATTTGTAATCTAGGGTTTTGGGTGTGGAAATGTGCTGTGGCACAAGCAGTAGAGAACGCCGATGCAAATTTTGCTTATAAATAAGTGGCTGAATGTGCTGCTACGCAAGCTGCGGAGTCGCTTTTTGCTTTTCTAGGGTACCTAAGAGGTACCGCAGGGTAGGAGGTAATAATTAAACGTAAGGCATTGCTTGTGTCCATTATGTTTTCCAGCAGCATATTGACGAGGTGATGGGTTGTGCACTGCGTGCTGATTAGTGCACTGCGTACTGAGCTGTGCACTCACTGCGAGATGAATAGTGCACTCACTGCATGATGACTAGTGCATTGCGTACTGAGTTGTGCACTGCGTGCTGAATAGTGCACTCACTGCATGATGACTAGTGCATTGCGTACTGAGTTGTGCACTGCGTGCTGAATAGTGCACTCGCTGCATGATGACTAGTGCATTGCGTACTGAGTTGTGCACTGCGTGCTGAATAGTGCACTCACTGCATGATGACTAGTGCATTGCGTACTGAGTTGTGCACTGTGTGCTGAATAGTGCACTCGCTGCATGATGAGAAGAGCTCTGCGTGATGAACAGTGTTCTCACTCCGTGCTGAATAGTGCACTCACTGCATGATGAGAAGTGCATTGCGTGATGAGAAGTGCACTACAATGCAAGCAGCTCCAGGTGGCACACTCTGGAGATTTGCTGCAGTAGTACTAATTATTTCTGTAAAATCCAATCTGCCAAGCTGTAATTAAAAAGAACAGCCAGCCATTGTACTGTGCATGCTTTTGTACTTTCCTGCTTTCTCAAGGATTGTGGGGGCATATGCAATGCCAACAAGCCTGCGCTAAAAAAAATAAAAATAACTACCCAGGCAGTGAAAAGCACTCCCCACAGTAATTAAGGAAAAGGAGCCACATTGGTACCGGGTACTATAAAACGCCCTGACCAAAGCCGGCACTCTAGATTGAACTTCAATCTCCTCTCAAAAAGGCTGCTGGTCCGTGAGGCATCTCATCCGTGTCCCTGACGCTGTAACATGCATAAGTAAAGTACAATTTACTTATCGCTTATATTCATCCGGTTAACCATTTTGGGCCACTACGCTACAGACGCAATACTGTAAAGGCTTACGAAACTTTGTGCAAAAACACTGCAGAAGAGTCAAGCTGGATCTGCTACAAGCGGGATGGCAGACAAAGGCACAGGCCATAGAAAAGAGGATCCTTGGGCCAGCAAGACCAGCAACAGAAGCTGGACTTCTTCCTCTGACCCCTTCTCTGCCAGTGCGGGCAAGGACTCTGCCAATGATGGCAGCAGTTCCGGCCGGAGCAGCGAACAAGGTGCGCATGGCCAACACGTTTGCAAATACGCAAATATATGTGCAAGAGTGTACAGTGGCAAATACGCGAGACAAGAGTGTACAGTGGCAAACACGCGAATATATGTGCAAGAATGTACAGTGGCAGCAGTCCCAGCCGGAGCAGCGAACAAGGTGCGCTTGTCCAACGCGTTTGCAAACACGCGAGCACATGTGCGCATGGCCAACGCGTTTGCAAATACGCAAATATATGTGCAAGAATGTACAGTGGCAAATACGCGAGACAAGAGTGTACAGTGGCAAACACGCGAATATATGTGCAAGAATGTACAGTGGCAGCAGTTCCGTCCGGAGCAGCGAACAATGTGCGCATGGCCAACACGTTTGCAAATACGCAAACATATGTGCAAGAATGTACAGTGGCAAATACGCGAGACAAGAGTGTACAGTGGCAAACACGCGATTACATGTGCAAGAATGTACAGTGGCAGCAGTTCCAGCCGGAGCAGCGGACAAGGTGCGCATGGCCAACGCGTTTGCAATTACGCGAGCACATGTGCGCTTGTCCAACGCGTTTGCAATTACGCGAGCACATGTGCGCTTGTCAA
>Ga0307946_1001010_pt1 | contig 13878 bp, 10 predicted proteins | sample OrgLakmetagen230_FD_203153 | JGI IMG/M metagenome (GOLD analysis project Ga0307946, IMG submission 203153) | Saline water microbial communities from Organic Lake, Antarctica - #230 | ecosystem: Environmental > Aquatic > Non-marine Saline and Alkaline > Saline | place: Antarctica: Organic Lake...
GGGCGACAACCTGACCTTCGAGGTCGAGCTGATCGCGCCGATCGCCATGGAAGACGGCCTGCGCTTCGCCATCCGCGAAGGCGGCCGCACCGTCGGCGCCGGCGTCGTGTCGAAGATCCTCGTGTAAACAGCTCAGGCCTGCGGGGCGTGAATGTGATGGGAAAGAGTGCCCCGCAGGGCCACATATGAGGCAGGATATTGCGGGCCCAAACACGTTCCTTACAAAGGGTGGACCCGTGCGTATCAGGATCAAAGAGGCCCGCGTTCAGGCTGGCATGAAGCAGAGGCAGGTCGCTGAGCTTGTCAATTTGTCACAGCCATATTTCGCACAGATCGAGCGTGGCGAGCGTCGGCTGAACACTGAATTGCAGGAGCAGATCGCCGCCGCCCTCGGCGTGCGGCCCGGGGATCTCGTCGATTTCGAGGCACCCAAGCCAGAAGATGAACAGCTTTTGCTTGATACGTTCAGGGATCTGTCGCCTGAGTGGCGCGAGGGCGTGCTGGCCCTGCTGCAGGCGGTATCTCGTCGGCGGGGTAAAGATAGCGAAGGAACTTGATCTTATCGAGTCGGCCCATGTCGGTCAGCAAGATACTCGTATAGACCACTCAAGCCTTGCGGGACTTGACGAGCCCCATGAAGAGCGTCCCTGCGGGGCGCTCTTTTCTCATTTTGTGCGCAAGCTTGTCTGTCCGGTCGGGCTTCCACGCCGCATACAACGGTATTCAATAACATATTGATAGATTGACTTTTTCCAAAGGCCCCGCCACCGTCGCGCGGATATGCGGCGGGGGACGAGGAGAAGGCGCAGGTGTCGGAACTTGATTTTTCGGGATGGATCGGGCGGCGCGAGACGCGCGACGGGTGCATTCATGCGCCGCAGGCGGCGCAGATCCACGCCACGCTGGGGCACGGTGACGCGCCCGCGCCGGTCGCGGGCGAGGTCATGCCGCCGCTCTGGCATTGGTGCGCCTTCGTGCCCACCGTTCCGACCGAGGAGCTGGGGCGCGACGGTCACCCCAAACTGGGCGGTTTCCTGCCGCCGGTTCCGTTGCAACGGCGGATGTGGGCCAGCGCCGATTTGCGGTTCCACCAGCCCTTGCATGTCGGCGAGACGCTGAACCGGCAGTCCGTCATCCGCAGCGTCGAGGAAAAGGCCGGCGCGGCCGGCCCGATGGTTCTGGTCACTGTGGCGCATGAGCTGCACGGCGCGGACGGTCTGGCGGTCGAGGAGGTGCAGAACATCGTCTATCTCGACATTCCCGACACTTACAGCCCGCCGCGCAAGCGTCCGATGCCTGAGACCCCGCTGCGGCATGACAGGCGCGAGGCCAGCGAGGTGCTGCTCTTTCGCTACTCGGCGCTGACCTTCAACGCGCACCGCATCCATATCGATCTGCCCTACGCAAGGGAGGTGGAGCGGTATCCCGGTCTCGTGGTGCACGGGCCGTTGCAGGCGATCTGGCTGATCCAGGCGGCGCATCGGGCCTACGGGTCATGGCCCGACGGGTTCTCGTTTCGCGGCGTGCATCCGATGCTGCTGGTGCACGGTGAGAGCCCGCAGGCCGATATCATGGCAGAGCCGGGCGATGCGGGTGGGCTCGCGCTTTATGCCGGGCAGGCGGGGCACCAATGCACAAACGCCACCGCCACATGGAAGGATACGGCATGAGCGGCATACTGAACGGCATGCGCGTGGTCGAGGGGTCGGCCTTTGTCGCCGTGCCGCTGGCGGGGATGACGCTGGCGCAGATGGGGGCCGAGGTGATCCGGTTTGATCGCATCGGCGGCGGCCTCGATGCCGGGCGCTGGCCGCTTGCGCCGTCGGGGCAGAGTTTGTTCTGGGCCGGGCTCAACAAGGGCAAGAAATCCGTCGCCGTGGACATGAGCCGCCCCGAGGGGCGCGAGCTGATCACCCGCATCGTCACAGCACCCGGCGAGGATGCGGGGCTGTTCCTGACCAATCTGCGCGTGCGCGGCTGGATGGATTACGAGACGTTATCGCAACACCGCAAGGATCTGATCATGGTTACGCTGATGGGCGACAGGCAGGGGCGGTCGCAGGTCGATTATACCGTGAACCCCGCGCTCGGCATCCCGGCGATGACCGGCCCCGTGGACAGCACGGAGCCGGTGGCGCATGCCATGCCCGCCTGGGACGTCGCCGCCGGGCATCTGGTGGTCGCCTCGCTGCTGGCCGCCGAGCGCACGCGGCTGCGGCGTGGCCATGGCCAGGAGGTGGAACTGTCGCTCAAGGATGTGGCGGCGGCGACCATCGGCCATCTGGGGATGATCGGCGACGCGGTGGTGAACGGGCAGGACAGGCCCAAGGCCGGGAATGCGCTATACGGGGCCTACGGGCAGGATTTCCTCTGCGCCTGCGGGCGTCGGGTGATGGTGATCGGCCTGACGAAGCGGCAATGGCGCAATCTGGTCAAGGCGACGGGCACCGAGACCGTGATGGCCGATCTCGCGACACGCACCGGGCGCAATCTCGGCGACGAGGGCGTACGCTGGGAGTTGCGCGACCGGATCACCGAGATCCTGCGCCCGTGGTTCGCGGCGCGCAGCGTTGCTGATTTCGCCGACGATTTCGATGCCGCGGGGCTGACATGGTCGGTCTTTCGCACGGTGCGCGAGGCGGTGCGCGAGGATCCCGACCTCAGCGACGCCAACCCGATGTTCGAGACGCTGGATCAACCCGGGCTGGGCCGGTTTCCGGTGCCGGGTCATCCGGCGGTGTTTTCCGGCCATGACCAAGAGCCGCCCATGCCGGCCCCGGCCCTTGGGGCGGATACCGAGGCGGTGCTCGGTGAGGTCGCGGGGCTGTGCGATACCGAGATCGCCCAGCTTTTCGACGCGGGCGTCGTGCAAGGCCCGCGTCACGGCGCGCGACCGGGGGGCTGACGGCAGCGCCGGGTGCCGGGGCCGGAAAAGTCGCGCCGGGGGGCGGGAAATCACGCGCGGGCGCTTGATTCCCGCGCGAGGCTCAAGTATCGGACACCCACGTTAGGGGTATAGCTCAGTTGGTAGAGCGACGGTCTCCAAAACCGTAGGTCCCGGGTTCAAGTCCTGGTGCCCCTGCCATTCATATCCCGTGCCCGACGTGGTGGCGCGGGCGACCCGCAGATGCATGGGCTCTTGAACTCGGCGCCACGCGCGCGTATGTCGCGCTCAAATCCGAAACCATGGAAGACAGCGCATATGGCACGCACGAACCCGCTTCAGTTCATCCAGCAGGTCCGCTCGGAAGTCTCCAAGGTGATCTGGCCCACGCGCCGCGAGGTGCTGTTGACCACGGTCATGGTGTTCATCATGGCGACGCTGACCGCGATCTTCTTTGCGCTCGTGGATCTTGGCATTCGCAGCGGTCTTCAGGCTGTGCTGGGTCTCTTCGGCTGACGCGTCGATTGACGCCCGTCAAAGGCTCTGGGGCCTTGAACCTGCGCGGGATAAAAGGTATTGCGCGGCACATATCCGGATCGGGCGTGCGGCGAATCGAGTTGCGCGCCAATTTTCGTTTCGGACGATGCGGGTGCAGCCGCTTGAAAAGATGTGACTATCCGGCTTCGGTCCGGTGAATAAAAGGACGTGGTTCTAGGATGGCAAAGCGGTGGTACTCGGTCAGTGTTCTCTCGAATTTCGAGAAGAAGATTGCCGAGCAGATCAGAGCATCCGTTGCAGAGCAGGCGCTCGAAGACGAGATCGACGAGGTGCTGGTGCCCACTGAAGAGGTGATCGAGGTGCGTCGCGGCAAGAAGGTGACCGCCGAGCGTCGCTTCATGCCGGGCTACGTACTGGTGCGCATGGAGATGTCGGACAAGGGCTATCACCTGATCAATTCGATCAACAAGGTGACAGGGTTTCTCGGGCCGCAAGGCCGCCCGATGCCGATGCGCGACGCCGAGGTGAACACCATCCTGAACCGCGTTCAGGAGGGCGAGGACAGCCCGCGCACCCTGATCCACTTCGAGATCGGCGAGAAGGTCAAGGTCAATGACGGCCCCTTCGAGGATTTCGACGGGATGGTCGAGGCGGTCGACGACGAGCATCAGCGCCTCAAGGTCGCGGTGTCGATCTTTGGCCGGGAAACCCCGGTCGAGCTGGAATTCACGCAGGTGACCAAACAGACCTGATGATGTGAACCGTGGGAGGCTCAGACGGCCGCGGTCGTCTGGCCGGACCACACAACAAGACGGCCGAAGGGGCGCGCCCCGACGGTGTTGGAAAAAGGAGAGGCCGGATGGCCAAGAAACTGATAGGCAAGCTCAAGCTTCAGGTGAAAGCCGGGCAAGCCAACCCGAGCCCGCCGGTTGGCCCCGCACTGGGTCAGCGCGGGATCAACATCATGGAATTCTGCAAGCAGTTCAACGCAAAGACTGCCGAGATGGAACAGGGCGCGCCGTGCCCGACCGAGATTTCCTACTATCAGGACAAGTCCTTCGTTCTGGAAATCAAGACGCCGCCCGCGTCATATTACCTGAAGAAGGCCGCAAAGCTGAAATCCGGCTCCGCGACGCCGGGGCGCGCCACCGCCGGATCCGTCAGCACCAAGCAGGTGCGCGAGATCGCGGAAGCCAAGTGGCGGGATCTGAACGCGACGGATATCGAAGCGGCGATGAAGATCGTGCTCGGCTCCGCGCGGTCCATGGGCATCGAGGTGAAGTGACATGACAAAGCTTTCGAAACGCACCCAAGCGATGCGCGCCGCGACCGCCGGCAAGGACAATCTGAGCGTCGAGGATGCCGTTGCGCTGATCAAGGCGAACGCCACCGCGAAATTCGACGAGACCGTCGAGATCTCGATGAATCTCGGCGTCGATCCGCGTCACGCCGACCAGATGGTCCGTGGTGTCGTGGGGCTGCCCAACGGCACCGGCAAGACGGTGCGCGTGGCCGTGTTCGCGCGCGGCCCCAAGGCCGAGGAAGCCGAGGCGGCGGGTGCCGATATCGTCGGTGCCGAGGATCTGATGGAGACGATCCAGGGCGGCAAGATCGAGTTCGATCGCTGCATCGCCACGCCCGACATGATGCCCGTCGTGGGCCGTCTGGGCAAGATCCTTGGCCCGCGCAACCTGATGCCGAACCCCAAGATCGGCACGGTGACCATGGATGTCGCGCAGGCCGTCAAGGACGCCAAGGGCGGTCAGGTGCAGTTCAAGGCCGAGAAGGCCGGCGTGGTGCATGGCGGTATCGGCAAGGTGTCGTTCGACGAGGCGAAGCTGGTCGAAAACGTGCGCGCCTTCGTCTCTGCCGTGCAAAAGGCCAAGCCGACCGGTGCCAAGGGCACCTATGTCGAGAAGATCTCGCTGACCTCCACCATGGGGCCGGGTGTGACGATCGACGTCAGCAGCGCCGCGGTCGCGTAAGAATTTGTCGCCGGGACCATGGTTCCGGCGGCGGATGGCAGGGCCGTCAAACCGCCCTGTCCTGTCCGAGACGGAGGGTTCGCCGCGAGTGGTGGTGAATAATTCCTTCCTGAGATGGGAAACGAGATGAGATTTCCAACGAGGGCATCTGCCGTCGGGTGATCTTGGCCTCGGGACCCGCGTTTTGGACCCGAACGCCGATCCCCCGGGATCGGCACAACAGAGCCGGGGGGGAACCCCCAAATTTGGAGTGAAACTGTGGATAGAGCCCAGAAAGAGAAAGTGGTCGATGAACTCGGCCAGATCTTCGAAAGCTCTGGCGTCGTGGTGGTTGCCCACTACACGGGTCTGACAGTTGCCGAAATGCAGGATCTGCGTGCCCGCGCCCGTGCGGCAGAGGCATCGGTTCGTGTGGCCAAGAACAGGCTCGCCAAGATCGCCCTCGAGGGCAAGCCCTGCGCAAGCATTGCTGAGTACCTCTCGGGCATGACCGTGCTCACCTTCTCCGAGGACCCCGTGGCAGCAGCCAAGGTGGCCGAGGATTTCGCCAAGGATAACAAGAAGTTCGAGATCCTTGGCGGGGCAATGGGCACAACCGGTCTGGACCGTGCCGGTGTCGAAGCAACGTCGAAACTGCCCTCGCGCGATGAGCTTATTGCTCAGATCGCGGGCATGCTTGGCGCACCTGCTTCGAACATCGCGGGGGCCATTGGCGCACCTGCTTCGAACATCGCGAGCATCCTTTCGACCATCGAAGAGAAGGCCGAAGCCGCGTAAGGCAAACTGCAACAGTCACGTGAGGGTGGAAAAAACCCGACGTTGGAACACATCTAGAGAACGGAAAAGAGTCAAATGGCTGATCTGAAAAAACTGGCGGAAGAGATTGTCAACCTGACGCTTCTCGAAGCACAAGAACTGAAAACCATCCTCAAGGACGAGTATGGCATCGAGCCCGCATCCGGTGGTGCGGTCATGATGGCCGGGCCTGCCGAAGGCGGTGGCGAGGCCGAGGAAGAGCAGACCGAATTCGACGTGATCCTGAAAACTGCAGGCGCATCGAAGATCAACGTCATCAAGGAAGTGCGTGCGATCACCGGGCTGGGCCTCAAGGAAGCCAAGGATCTGGTCGAGGCCGGCGGCAAGGCCGTCAAGGAGCAGGTCTCGAAGGACGAAGCGGAAACGATCAAGGGCAAGCTGGAAGCAGCCGGCGCCGAGGTCGAACTCAAGTGATCCCGCTTGTGGCGGGACCTTTCCGCCACGCGTGACAACGACAAGGCTGGGCCCGGAGGAATCCGGACCCGGCCACGCCTGTCTCGGAAAGGCCCTGCGCACGGCGGGGGTTTTCCAAGGCGAGGTTTGCAGGATCGGGAGGCTCTCTTTGGGACGAGGGCCACGAATTGATCCGACCCGCCCTCTCGGATGGCCGCGGCGCTGAACCCCGACAGCGTGCGCGACCGGTGAGAAAAGAAAGGTGACGCCACGATGGCTCAGTCATACCTCGGTCAGAAACGTTTGCGCAAGTATTATGGCAAGATCCGCGAAGTGCTGGAGATGCCGAACCTCATCGAGGTTCAGAAATCCTCGTACGATCTCTTCCTGAGATCCGGCGACGAGCCCGAGCCGATGGACAGCGAAGGCATCCAGGGCGTCTTCAAGTCGGTCTTTCCGATCAAGGATTTCAACGAGACCAGCGTGCTGGAATTCGTCAGCTACGATCTGGAACGCCCCAAATACGACGTCGAAGAGTGCATGCAGCGCGACATGACCTATGCCGCGCCGCTGAAGGTCAAGCTGCGGCTGATCGTGTTCGATGTCGACGAGGATACCGGCGCGAAATCCGTGAAGGACATCAAGGAACAGGATGTCTTCATGGGCGACATGCCGCTGATGACACCGCATGCGACCTTCGTCGTCAACGGCACAGAGCGTGTCGTCGTGTCCCAGATGCACCGTTCGCCGGGCGTGTTCTTCGACCATGACAAGGGCAAGACGCATTCGTCGGGCAAGCTTTTGTTCACCTGCCGGATCATTCCTTATCGCGGCTCATGGCTGGATTTCGAGTTCGACGCCAAGGACATGGTCTATGCCCGGATCGACCGTCGCCGCAAGCTGCCGGTGACGACGCTGCTTTATGCGCTCGGGCTCGATCAGGAAGGCATCATGGATGCCTATTACGACACGGTCGATTACAAGCTGCAGAAAAAGAAGGGCTGGGTCACCAAGTTCTTCCCCGAGCGTGTGCGCGGCACCCGCCCGACCCATGATCTGATCGACGCCGCCACCGGCGAGGTGATCGCCGAGGCGAGCAAGAAGATCACGCCGCGCGCGGTCAAGGACCTGATCGACGACGGCAAGGTGACAGAGGTTCTGGTGCCGTTCGACCAGATCGTCGGCAAGTTCGTGGCGCGCGACATCATCGACGAGGAGACCGGCGCGATCCATGTCGAGGCCGGCGACGAGCTGACCCTTGAATACGACAAGAGCGGCGAGATCACCGGCGGCACGCTGCAGGATCTGCTCGATGTCGGCATCACGGACATCCCGGTGCTGGATATCGACGGTATCAACGTCGGCCCGTATATCCGCAACACGATGGCGATGGACAAGAACATGAACCGCGAAAGCGCGCTCATGGACATCTACCGCGTGATGCGCCCCGGCGAGCCGCCGACCGAGGAAGGCTCGGCCGCGCTGTTCGAGACATTGTTCGGCGACCCCGAGCGGTATGACCTGAGCGCCGTGGGCCGGGTCAAGATGAACATGCGGCTGGCGCTCGAAAAGCCCGACACGCAGCGCACGCTGGATCGCGAGGATATCGTGTCCTGTATCAAGGCGCTGACCGAATTGCGTGACGGCAAGGGCGATATCGACGATATCGACCACCTCGGCAATCGCCGCGTGCGGTCTGTCGGCGAGTTGATGGAGAACCAGTACCGCGTCGGCCTGCTGCGCATGGAGCGGGCGATCAAAGAGCGGATGAGCTCCGTCGAGATCGACACGGTGATGCCGCAGGACCTGATCAACGCCAAGCCGGCGGCGGCGGCGGTGCGCGAATTCTTCGGCTCCTCGCAGCTGTCGCAGTTCATGGACCAGAACAATCCGCTGTCGGAAGTGACCCACAAGCGCCGTCTGTCGGCGCTCGGACCGGGCGGTCTGACGCGTGAGCGCGCGGGTTTCGAGGTGCGCGACGTGCATCCCACGCATTACGGTCGCATCTGCCCGATCGAGACGCCGGAAGGTCAGAACATCGGTCTGATCAACTCTCTGGCGACCTTCGCGCGGGTCAACAAGTACGGCTTCATCGAAACCCCGTATCGCAAGGTTGCGAACGGTCAGGTGTCCGACGAGGTCGTCTACATGTCGGCCACCGAGGAAGCCCGGCACACCGTCGCGCAGGCCAACGCCAAGCTCGACGATGACGGTCGTTTCATGAACGATCTGGTCAGCACCCGGCAGTCGGGCGAATACATGCTGGCCCCGAACGAGCATGTCGACATGATCGACGTGAGCCCCAAGCAGCTTGTCTCGGTCGCGGCCTCGCTGATTCCGTTTCTGGAAAACGACGACGCCAACCGCGCCCTGATGGGGGCCAACATGATGCGGCAGGCGCTGCCGCTGGTACGCACCGAGGCACCGCTTGTCGGCACCGGCATCGAGGGTCAGGTCGCGCGCGATTCCGGGGCCTCGATCATGGCGCGCCGGGCGGGTGTGATCGATCAGGTCGATGCACAGCGCATCGTGGTGCGCGCCACCGAGGATCTCGATCTTGGCGATCCCGGCGTCGACATCTACCGCCTGCGCAAGTTCCAGCGGTCGAACCAGAACAGCTGCATCAACCAGCGGCCGTTGGTCAAGGTGGGGGATATGGTTCAGAAGGGCGAGGTCGTCGCCGACGGGCCGGGCACCGACATGGGCGAACTGGCGGTCGGGCGCAACGTGATCGTCGCCTTCATGCCGTGGAACGGCTACAACTACGAGGACTCGATCCTGATCTCCGAGCGGATCGTCAAGGATGACGTGTTCACCTCTGTCCATATCGAGGAATTCGAGGTGGCCGCCCGCGACACCAAGCTGGGGCCGGAAGAGATCACCCGCGACATTCCCAATGTCGGCGAGGAGGCTTTGCGCAATCTCGACGAGGCGGGCATCGTCTATATCGGCGCCGATGTGGAGCCGGGCGACATCCTTGTGGGCAAGATCACCCCCAAGGGCGAAAGCCCGATGACACCGGAAGAAAAGCTGTTGCGCGCGATCTTCGGCGAGAAGGCCAGCGACGTGCGCGACACGAGCCTGCGGGTGAAGCCGGGTGATTTCGGCACGATCGTCGAAGTGCGCGTCTTCAACCGCCACGGTGTGGAAAAGGACGAGCGCGCGCTGCAGATCGAGCGTGAAGAGGTCGAGCGCCTGTCGCGGGACCGCGATGACGAGCTGGCGATCCTCGACCGCAACATCTATGCGCGCCTCAAGACCCTGATCCTCGGCAAGGTCGCCGTGAAGGGCCCCAAGGGCGTCAAGGCCAATTCCGAGATCACCGAGGACCTGCTGGCGACACTGACCCGGGGTCAGTGGTGGCAGTTGGCCCTCAAGGATGAGGCCGACGCCAAGATCGTCGAGGCGCTGCATGATCAGTACGAGGTGCAGAAGCGCACCCTCGATGCACGCTTCGAGGACAAGGTCGAGAAGGTGCGCCGCGGTGACGGTCTTCCGCCGGGGGTGATGAAGATGGTCAAGGTCTTCATCGCCGTGAAGCGCAAGCTTCAGCCGGGCGACAAGATGGCGGGCCGGCACGGCAACAAGGGTGTCATCTCCAAGGTGATCCCTGAAGAGGACATGCCGTTCCTCGCCGATGGCACGCCTGTCGATGTCTGTCTCAACCCGCTCGGGGTGCCGTCGCGCATGAATGTGGGCCAGATCCTCGAGACGCATATGGGCTGGGCCAGCCGGGCGCTCGGGCTGCAAATCGGCGAGGCGCTTGCGGAATACCGCCGTTCCGGCGATCTCACCCCGGTGCGCGAGGCGATGCATTACGCGTATGGCGACGACGTCTACGAGGAGGGCATCAAGGACATGACCGAGGAGGCGCTGATCGAATCGGCCGACTCGGTGACGGGGGGCGTGCCGATCGCCACACCTGTCTTCGACGGGGCCAAGGAGGACGACATCAACGACGCGCTCAAGCGGGCCGGATTCGACGATTCGGGCCAGTCGATCGTCCATGACGGACGCACCGGCGAGCGGTTCAGCCGTCCGGTGACCGTCGGCATCAAGTACCTGCTCAAGCTGCACCACCTTGTCGACGACAAGATCCACGCGCGGTCCACCGGACCCTACAGCCTGGTGACCCAGCAACCGCTTGGCGGCAAGGCACAGTTCGGCGGGCAGCGTCTTGGCGAGATGGAGGTCTGGGCGCTGGAGGCCTACGGCGCCGCCTACACCTTGCAGGAGATGCTGACGGTGAAGTCCGACGATGTCGCGGGCCGCACAAAGGTCTATGAGAGCATCGTCAAGGGTGAGGACAATTTCGAGGCTGGCGTGCCGGAATCGTTCAACGTCCTCGTGAAAGAGGTGCGGGGTCTCGGCCTCAACATGGAACTCCTGGATGCGGAGGAGGATGAGTAAACGCCGCGCGCCGGACCCTTTCAAAGGGTCCGGTCCGTTTTCCGTGCCGGAAAACGGCGCCTCATCATGCCCCACCGCCAGTCTTCAAGGATAAGAAAATGAACCAGGAACTCACAAACAACCCGTTCAACCCCGTGGCCCCGACCAAGGTGTTCGACGAAATCAAGGTCTCTCTGGCCAGCCCCGAGCGGATCCTGTCGTGGTCCTATGGCGAGATCAAGAAGCCGGAGACGATCAACTACCGCACGTTCAAGCCCGAGCGTGACGGTCTGTTCTGCGCGCGCATCTTCGGTCCGATCAAGGATTACGAATGCCTGTGCGGCAAATACAAGCGCATGAAATATCGCGGCGTCGTCTGCGAGAAATGCGGTGTCGAGGTGACCCTGCAGAAGGTCCGGCGCGAGCGTATGGGCCATATCGAGCTTGCCGCGCCTTGCGCGCATATCTGGTTCCTGAAATCGCTTCCCAGCCGCATCGGTCTGATGCTCGACATGACGCTGCGCGATCTGGAACGGGTTCTCTATTTCGAGAATTACGTGGTGATCGAGCCGGGTCTCACGGATCTGACCTATGGCCAGATGCTGACAGAAGAGGAATTCATGGATGCGCAGGACGCGTATGGCATGGATGCCTTCACGGCCAATATCGGCGCCGAGGCGATCCGCGAGATGCTGGCCAATATCGACCTCGAGGCCGAGGCCGAGCAGCTGCGCGCCGATCTCAAGGAAGCGACGGGCGAATTGAAGCCCAAGAAGATCATCAAGCGTCTCAAGGTGGTCGAATCCTTCCTCGAATCCGGCAACCGCCCGGAATGGATGGTGATGACGGTGCTGCCGGTGATTCCGCCGGAACTGCGCCCGCTGGTGCCGCTGGATGGCGGCCGGTTCGCGACGTCCGACCTCAACGATCTCTACCGCCGGGTGATCAACCGCAACAACCGTCTCAAGCGGCTGATCGAACTGCGCGCGCCGGATATCATCGTGCGCAACGAAAAGCGGATGTTGCAGGAATCGGTCGATGCGCTGTTTGACAACGGCCGTCGCGGCCGGGTCATCACCGGGGCCAACAAACGCCCGCTGAAATCCATGTCCGACATGCTCAAGGGCAAGCAGGGCCGCTTCCGCCAGAACCTTCTGGGCAAGCGTGTCGATTTCTCGGGCCGGTCGGTCATCGTGACGGGGCCGGAGTTGAAGCTGCATCAATGCGGCCTGCCCAAGAAGATGGCGCTGGAGCTGTTCAAGCCGTTCATCTATTCGCGGCTCGAGGCCAAGGGTCTCAGCTCGACGGTGAAACAGGCCAAGAAGCTGGTCGAGAAGGAGCGCCCGGAGGTCTGGGACATCCTCGACGAGGTGATCCGCGAACATCCCGTCATGCTCAACCGTGCGCCGACGCTGCACCGTCTGGGCTTTCAGGCGTTCGAGCCGATGCTGATCGAGGGCAAGGCGATCCAGCTTCACCCGCTGGTCTGTGCCGCTTTCAACGCCGATTTCGACGGCGATCAGATGGCCGTGCACGTGCCGCTGAGCCTCGAGGCGCAGCTCGAGGCGCGCGTCCTGATGATGTCCACCAACAACGTGCTGTCACCGGCCAATGGCGCGCCGATCATCGTGCCGTCGCAGGACATGATCCTTGGCCTCTATTACGTGACGCTCATGCGCGAGGGCATGAAGGGCGAGGGAATGGTGTTTTCCTCGCTGGACGAGGTGCAGCATGCGCTGGACGCCGGCGAGGTGCATCTGCATTCCAAGGTCACCGTTCGCGTGCCGCAGATCGGCGAGCATGGCGACGAGGTCATGGAGCGGGTGGAAACCACCCCGGGCCGCGCCCGTCTCGGCGCGCTGCTGCCACAGAATGCCAAGGCCCCGTTCAGCCTGGTGAACCGCCTCCTGCGCAAGAAGGAGGTGCAGCAGATCATCGACACCGTCTACCGCTATTGCGGTCAGAAGGAGTCGGTCATCTTCTGCGACCAGATCATGACACTGGGATTCCGCGAGGCGTTCCGCGCCGGCATCTCGTTCGGCAAGAACGACATGGTCGTCCCGGATGGCAAATGGACCATCGTCGAAGAGGCCCGCTCGCATGTGAAGGGCTTCGAACAGCAATACATGGACGGCCTGATCACCCAGGGCGAGAAATACAACAAGGTCGTCGATGCGTGGTCGAAGTGCAACGACGAGGTCACCGAGGCGATGATGGGCTCGATCTCTGCCGACCGGAAAGACGCAAGCGGCGCCACGATGGAGCCCAACAGCGTCTACATGATGGCGCATTCGGGGGCGCGTGGCTCGGTCACGCAGATGAAGCAGCTCGGCGGCATGCGCGGCCTGATGGCCAAGCCGAACGGCGACATCATCGAGACGCCGATCATTTCGAACTTCAAGGAAGGTCTGACCGTTCTCGAATACTTCAACTCGACCCACGGGGCGCGGAAAGGTCTGTCGGACACCGCGCTGAAAACCGCGAACTCGGGCTATCTGACACGCCGTCTGGTGGACGTGGCGCAGGATTGCATCGTGCGCGAGCATGATTGCGGCACCGAACGCGCGGTCACCGTCGAGGCGGCGGGCAATGACGGCGAAGTCGTGGCGACGCTGTCGGAACGGTGCCTTGGCCGTGTGGTGGCCGAGGATATCGTCGATCCGCTCAGCGATCGGGTGCTGGCCGCCAAGGGCGAGCTGATCGACGAGCGGATGGCGGATTCGCTCGAGGAGGCGGCCGTGCAGACGGTGCGCCTTCGGTCGCCACTGACCTGCGAGGCCGAGGATGGCGTCTGTGCCATGTGCTACGGGCGTGACCTCGCGCGCGGCACCATGGTCAATATCGGCGAGGCCGTGGGCATCATCGCGGCGCAATCCATCGGCGAGCCGGGCACGCAGCTGACGATGCGGACCT
>Ga0307946_1001027_pt1 | contig 13760 bp, 10 predicted proteins | sample OrgLakmetagen230_FD_203153 | JGI IMG/M metagenome (GOLD analysis project Ga0307946, IMG submission 203153) | Saline water microbial communities from Organic Lake, Antarctica - #230 | ecosystem: Environmental > Aquatic > Non-marine Saline and Alkaline > Saline | place: Antarctica: Organic Lake...
ACATTGCTTCATTGGCCCTGAAATTATCGAGAATTCGAATCACAGCTTTGAAAATTCGCTTCTCTCCCTGAACACAAAGACCTTTGGTCCGAGGCATCCCGCAATGTTCTTTAAACGAAACCGGCTAGAGACTGTTTTAGAGGAAGCGCTTGATGCAGTCGTGAGCATTGACGACAAAAATCGGGTGATCTTTTTTAATGCGGCAGCGGAGAAGTTGTGGGGTTATGCCCGTAACGAAGTTTTAGGAGAAAATGTCAAAATGTTGGTGCCAATGGATATCCAGCATCGGCACGATGGCTTTGTAGAACAGAACCGTAACTCTGGCGAAGACATCATTGTGGGTACTAACCGCGAAGTAATGATGTTTCGAAAAGATGGCTCGCCAGTTTGGGTCAGTCTTGCGCTCAACAAAGTCGTTGAGGGTAAATCGATCACCTACACCGCGTTCATTCGCGATATCACCGCAGAGCGTGACTCCCGGGAAAATATAAATCAGACCCTAGAGCAAGCGCTCGACGCGGTAGTGACCATAAACGAGAGCAATACGATTACGTTCGCCAATGCTGCAGCAGAGACGTTGTGGGGCTACTCCAGGGAGGAGATGTTAGGACATAACGTTAAGATGCTTGTGCCGCATGACATACGTGCGCAACACGATGATTTAGTAAACGCAAACAGAACGACTGGAGTCGATAAGATTGTCGGAACTACGAGGGAGGTTCCGATTTTTCGAAAAGATAACACTCGACGTTGGGCAGCGTTGGCGCTATCAAAGGTGCGGCTTGATAACCGCATTTTCTATACGGCATTTCTCAAAGATGTGACCACCGAGGTAGAACGTCGAGACGAGTTCAAGATGCTTTCGATGGTAGCCAATGAAACGGATAACGCAGTACTGATTACGGACCCACAGCGCAAGATTGTATACGTTAATAATGGCTTCACCCAGTTGTCCGGCTACAGTTTGGCGGAGGTTAAGGGAAAAGGGCCGGGTGAACTCCTCCAGGGGCCTCATACAAGCGCAGAGACAGTCGCACTCATTCGAGACAAGCTGCACAGAAATGAGCCGTTTTATGACGAAATTTTGAACTACGACAAGCATGGCGCACCATATTGGGTCTCTCTGGCGATCAACCCGGTTTTCGATGAGCAGGGGCACCTGGCTCATTTCATTTCAATCCAGGCCAACGTTACCGAAACCAAAGAAAAGTCTCTCGAGTTTGCTCGAAGATTTGAGGCCATTGGTGAGAGTAACGGTATAGCCGAGTGGACTCTCAATGGACATCTGGAGAGCGCAAACCCGTATATTTTGTCGCACCTTGGAGAAGCATCCGAGCAGTCTTTGAAGTCAAGGGTGGGCAACTTGTCAGACATCGTTGGCGTTGACGCTTTTGCAAAAGTCATGGCCGGAGAGCAGATCAAAAATATTTTCAGTATTGCGGAGAAGAATGGCCATCCTCATTGGTTTGAAATCACAATCTGCCCGATCACGGACTTTTCGAACAAGGTGAAAAGCGTTGTGACCTATTGCATAGATGTCGATGCAAAAAGGCGGGCGTCTGAGGTAACAGATCAAGAAATGGCAAAACTTCTTAAGTCATCGTCTGAGATTTCCAAAATCCTGGGCACTATTAATGGGGTTGCAGACCAAACGAATTTGCTATCGCTCAACGCCGCAATTGAGGCTGCTCGAGCTGGTGATGCAGGTCGGGGTTTTGCAGTAGTCGCGGACGAGGTTCGGCAACTTGCGTTACGGTCAGGGGAATCGGCTGGTCAAATAAATCAACTGGTGACGGAGACGAATCAGCGCATAGAAAGCTTGGCCGAGTCACTTCGGGCTCTTAATAATGTTGGTGACGAGAAAACGAGCTGAACGACAGACCCGCAAATGACGATTATTTTGAGATGGCCATGGGTTTAAATTGAGTGTACGAGAATGAACGAAAGCGAAGTCATCGATGTCTTATGGCTTATGTTAGCAGGCGTTCTTGTACTGTTAATGCAGGGCGGCTTTCTGTGTCTGGAGTCAGGCCTGACTCGAAGCAAAAACGCAATCAATGTAGCTTTGAAAAACGCGTTTGACTTGCTGGTTGTCTTGGTTGTTTTTTGGTTTTTTGGTTTTAACCTGATGTTCGGGGAGCACAACGGTTGGACACTCAGCTGGCACCTAATTGCCCCTGATTTTAGCCAGTTGAGCTTCTGGAACGCAGGGTTTTTCTTCTTTCAAATGACGTTCTGTGCGACCGCGGCTACGATTGTGTCCGGAGCCATTGCTGAACGCAGTCGCTTTATCACGTACGTTTTCCTCACCATCCTGATCGCTGGCTTCATATACCCGACAATTGGGTACTGGGCCTGGAGTGGTATTTACAACACAAGCGGTGGCTGGTTACAGCAACTGGGATTTGTCGATTTTGCCGGTAGCACTGTCGTGCATGGGGTAGGAGGGTGGGTGGCCCTAGCCGCGATCATAATGATTGGCCCCCGCCAAGGACGTTTTAAAGATGGCCAGGTTAAGGAAATTCCTGGAAGCAACGTGCCGGTAGCAATGTTGGGTTTGGTGTTCTTTATCGTCGGCTGGATCGGATTTAACGGTGGGAGTGTCCTGGCTTTCAATGAGCAGGTTCCGAGGATCATTATAAACACACTGATGGCAGGTGCCGCAGGCGGAACGATTGCATTATTGTTGACTCATCTTTTTGCTGGGGGCTACCTGGCTACCACCAAGGTCATCAATGGCACTCTGGCAGGCTTGGTGGCAATTACCGCAAGTGTTCACGGGGTTTCAACGTCAGCAGCTTTGCTGATTGGTGCTATTGGCTGCATTTTCATGCTCTTGGCAGAACAGTTGATGTTAAGGCTAAAGTTGGACGATCCCATTGGCGCCGTACCCGTTCATTTGGTCGCTGGGATCTGGGGAACGCTGGCAGTCGCGCTTTTTGGTCGTGCGGGACAGCTTCAAACCGGTTTGTCTTTTACGGACCAATTACAAGTGCAGTTGATTGGCATAGGTTCAGTTGGCGTTTTTAGCTTGTCCCTTGCCCTTTCATTTTTGTGGTTGATCAGAAAATTAATGCCCTTGCGAGTGAGTGCTGCGGCGGAACGACAGGGACTTAATGTCGCCGAGCATGGGGCCCGCACTGAGTTGACCGATTTGTTGCAGGCCATGGCTAAGCAGGAAATAACGGGCGATCTGAAGCAGAAGGTTCATGCCGAGCCTTTCACTGAAGTTGGCCTGATTGCCGACCAGTACAACAAAGTCATGACCAAACTCAATCAAATGGTTACTCGCACCCGATTGATCGTGCGTGATGTGCGGGACGGGGTAATTACCTTCGATCAAGAGGGTGTCATTTCGAGCGTAAATCCCAGTGCGGAACATCTTTTCGATCATCCGAAGGACCAATTATTAGGTCAATCAACGGCCTTGCTATTGCATTCCGACAACGCAAATCTGTACCCAAATGTGAGTCCGAAGATTGTGCTGTCTCAGCTTGCCGCCAGTGACAGCGCCGGGCCCCATCAACTGATCGCCATGAAAGCTGACAATCAACCATTTCATGTGGAGGTCACGACAGCGGCGAGTCCGACCGAGGAAGGCGTGCAATACAGTGCGGTCATACGGGACATCAGTGAGCGCAAACGAATGGAAGAGCAGTTGCACCGTCATTCGGAGCTAGCCCAAGTAACGCTGGAGGCAATTACAGAGGGAGTAATTACATTTGATGACCATTTGAAAGCGATTTATATAAACCCGGTCGCGGCTGCACTAACGGGTTGGTCTTCAAAGAACGCGTTTGGCAAGCCTGCCGCACAAATATTGCGACTGCTGGATTTAAATGGCGAGGTGATTGAATTAAAAACCCTTTGCCATAGGCGAGAAAAACACGCCTTGCGCCTGCAAAAAAAGGAAGGTGAACCTTTTGATGTCGAGCTGACGCCCGCTCCCTTGCACGACCATTCCGGCGTTCCTGTCGGCTGGGTGTTTGTGATACAGGACGTCACCCAGAGTAACAGGCTACAGCAGCAGCTAAGTTTTCATGCAACGCACGATCCTCTTACTGGTTTGATCAATCGGCGTGAATTTGAAAACTGTCTGCAAGCCCATATTCTGGATGTTGAACAAAATGATACTGAGCATTTACTGTGCTATCTCGACCTGGACCAGTTCAAGATCGTCAATGACACCTGCGGACACAGGGCCGGTGACGAATTATTGAAGCAGCTAGCGAATAGTCTAAAGCCGATGCTACGCCAAAGCGACATCATAGCCCGCCTGGGCGGTGACGAGTTTGGCGTCTTGCTAAGTCATTGCCCGCTGAGTCGTGGGCAGCAGATTGCTGAGAAATTACGTGAGGCGGTCCAAGATTTTCGTTTCTCGTGGGACAGTCAGGTGTTTGCTGTAGGAGTGAGTATTGGCATCGTTCATCTGATTCAACCCTGCGGTGACCTCCACACCATGTTGAGCAAAGCTGATACCGCATGTTACCTGGCAAAAAACCAAGGACGAAACCGGGTACAACTGCACTTGCCTGACAGCAGTGAAGTCAAAACACAAACAGAGCAGGTGCAGTGGGTTAGCCGTATTCAAAGGGCGCTGGATGAAGACCGTTTCCGTCTTTATTGCCAACCGATTGTAGCGTTGCAAGATGCGAACCCGGATGAGGCCCATTACGAAATATTGTTACGTATGCAGGATGAGCGAGGCGGCTTGATACCGCCAGGCGCATTTATACCCTCGGCGGAGCGGTTTAATCTAATGCCGCAAATAGATCTCTGGGTCATCCGCAATACTTTATCCTGGCTAGGCGACTGGCTGCGCAGTGGCCACCCAAAGTTACAGTGTTCAATCAACTTGTCCGGTGCATCGATCGGCCAGCCAGAATGCTTAGAGATCATTCGGGAACAGTTAGCCAAACACCGGGTGCCTGCCGGTCAGGTCTGCTTTGAGATTACGGAAACGACTGCCATGGCCGACCTCAAAAAAGCGCAGCACTTTATAGGGGAGCTCAGAGCGCTCGGGTGTCATTTCGCTTTAGATGATTTTGGTAGTGGTTTGTCATCTTTTGCCTATTTAAGGGAGCTCCCTGTCGACTTTCTGAAGATTGATGGCATCTTCATCCGCGAATTGGCAAAAAGCCCGATCGATAGAGCGATGGTGGACTCCATTAATACGATCGGGCACGTCATGGGTTTGAAGACGGTTGCAGAATTCGTGGAAGATCGCGAAGCCCGGGACGTCCTTCGGCAATTGGGAGTCGACTACGCACAAGGCTACTACTTTGGCAGACCAGATCCGCTGGAAAAGCTGGGAGATGTTTATCTCATGCCTCGCTAGCGACGGGGTAGAATCCTTGTGAACAAGAGATAGTTAAAAGTACCAAAAGCGTGTGGCTAAAAAGGCCCGCTGTCCAAGGAAATTACTGAGGAGTTACTCTCGCCATTCCGAGCATTTGCGAATGGCCAACTCTTGGGCTTTGGAGTGGCGCGAAAATATGCTGTGAGTCATAATTCAAGAAAACCAGAACCAAGATATTTCACCAGATCCTAGGGTGTCTCATCAGGTTGCAATACCGCTCTGGGGCATTCATTGCTGCAGACTTTACATGCTTGCTTTAAGACGCAATCAAATTCATGCTCGCGTGAAAACCGCACATAACAACCTAAAGGTCCTTGCATGGGAGAGAGCGATTTAGACGAATCTGAGAAATTGGCCATATACCAGATACAGCGAAAGGTTCTGGAGAGAGCTATTTCTGGCGATGGTTTAACCGCCAGCATGGAATTGCTTTGCCGCGAGATAGAGCAAAATCTGGAAGAGGGCGGCGCACTTTGTTCCATTTTGTTACTTGATGGTCAACAGCTCAGACACTGCGCTGCTCCCAGCCTGCCGGAGGCATACTGCGAGGCTATTGATGGTGTCGTGATTGGTGAAGGAATAGGTTCTTGCGGGACGGCACTCTTTCGTCGCGAACAGGTGGTGGTCACTGATATCGCTACCGATCCCCTTTGGCAGGACTTTCGGGACCTGGCCATGTCACACCGGCTTGGCGCCTGCTGGTCAAATCCTATTATTGCTTCCGACGGCACGGCGCTCGCCAGTTTTGCCATTTACTATCCCGAGCAGCGCTCCCCATCACAATTTCACTTGTACTTGATTCAGGCTTTTTCGGCCCTCGCACTGCTTGTCATTGATCATTACCGGCTGGTTTCACAACAGGTCAGGCTGTCTTCTGCACTGGAAAAGATAAATGCCAGGCTAACGGGCGTCATGCAGGTAATCCCGGATTTGGCTATCGTGCTCGATCAGTCGGGTCACTACATTGCTTTTGGTGGTGACACCTCGGAACTGCTGACACAGTCAGAGGCTCTCTGGGACCAGTCAATAGAAAACTTGTTCGAGCCCGAACTCGCACAAGAAGTGATGGAAGTCGCGAGCAAGACACTCGCGACCGGTGAGATGCAGATCTTCGAGTACGAAGTGATGACTGAAGGTGAACGCCGGGTTTTCGAAGGCAGAACCGCGATCGTCGACGACCTTGAAACCGATGGTCGTGAAGCCTCCTATGTCTTGTGGATGGCCCGTGACGTTACGACCCGTAAGTTCGCCGAAGAAAAGGCCGCTCACTTGGCGTTGTTTGATGCGCTTACCGGTTTGCCCAATCGCCGCTATGCCGAGGAACAGCTGGAGCAGTTACTGGAAGAGGTGAACCGGGGTCGCGCCTGCGCAGCAGTCATGTTCCTCGACCTTAATGACTTCAAACGCATCAACGACAGCCTGGGCCACCAACAGGGTGACCTTCTTCTCCAGCAGGTTGCACGGCGGCTTGAGGATCAGACGCGTCGTTCGGAAATAGTTGCCCGTCTGGGTGGAGATGAGTTCATTGTGTTGTTGCGGGAGCCTTTACTCGGCAAGGATGCACTGGCCGAATCCACTGCAGCAGTGGCTCATAGAATCCTTGAGTGCTTCAATGCGCCGCTGGAGAATCAGGGCCATGCATACAGCGTCAGCGTTAGTGTTGGTATAGCCTTAGCTGACAAGCCCGGGCTAAAAACGGAAGACCTGCTAAGCAACGCAGACGCAGCCATGTATGCTGCCAAACGTCTTGGCGGTAATCGCTTCGCGTTCTTTGAAGAATCGCTGCAACTGGAGGCCCACCGGCGCCTGGATCTGGAGCGTCGAATGGTTCACGCCATCCGGAGCATGCATTTCATGGCCTACTTCCAGCCTCAGTTGACACCGACAGGCGGCCTTTTCGGCGCAGAGGCATTGCTGCGGTGGTTTGATCCAGAGGAAGGCGCAATTCCCCCGGATGCGTTCATCCCGGTGGCGGAACGCGCAGGACTGATTTATCAGCTCCAGGATGTCGTGTTCGAACAAAGCTGCCAGATGCTCGCAGAATTGCGCAAGAAAGATCGGTTGCCGCCGGGCTTCCGACTTGCCATCAATATCAGCGCGCTGCAGCTCGACGACTACAGGCTCAGCGAACGTCTAGACTTTTTCTTGGACAGATATGACCTGACTGCGGATCGCTTTACCCTTGAAATCACCGAAAGTCTTCTGATGTGCCAACAACAGCAAACCTATCAGCAGATGCAATCACTGCGGGAGCGGGGATTTCGATTTGCTATTGATGATTTTGGAACCGGCTACTCGTCTCTAGCGTATTTGCATCATTTGGACGTGGACCAGTTGAAGATCGACAAAAGCTTTATCCGCGAACTCGGAGAAACAGCCGCCGGTGAAGCCATCGTGGATTCCGTTGTTACTCTCTCAAAAAACCTCAACTTAGAAGTCATTACCGAGGGCGTAGAGACTGAGTTTCAAGCTGGCATGCTCCGCGAAAAATCTTTGAGTGGTCTGCAGGGATTTCTTTATGCCTACCCCATGCCCAGCGCCGATTTCATAGACTACCTGGACCATTCACTACAAAATCATCCCGGCGCATGACAGTTCAGAGTCTTTTCATCAGTTCAGTAAATCTAGAGGGTGGTGACCACTGGAGATTAGTAATTGTAGAATACATCCTCCCGTTCGTCGGCTCCGAGGGCCAGTTTCAGGGTCATTGATAGCGCTCCGGCTGCGGGAACCGTGTGCCGCCAGAGCCGGAATTCAGTTGCTCTATGGAAATCGGTGCACCCTCATCATTCAGTTCCACCAGACCAATACCGGCATTGTTCCAGAGCCTCTCCCCTGCTTCACGGCCTTCAGGCATTCGGGGTGTCACGCGCATGCGCCGTCGTTTGGTAAACCAGTTAAGTGGCGACCAGGGCGCATAGAGCCAGCGATTCATCCGGTCCAGCCATTCCAGGAGCGTGTTCGGGAACTCGTTCTTGATACCACTGCTCGTGATCTGCCAGATTCTGGGCCGGTCCGGCCGATGCCGAAGGCGCACGTCGTAGGCAAAGGAATAGTGAACGTCACCGGACAGTATCACGAAGTTTTCCGGCGTCCGGGAATGGCGAAAAATGTTCAGTAGAACACTGGCGGCACCGCGGTGAGCCATCCAGTTTTCCGCATCAACCACCAGGGGTTTGCCAACGAAGGTAAACACCCTCTGGATTGCTTCAATCAGTTTTACACCAAACATCGGCGCTGGGGAGACAACAATCACGGCCTTCTGGTCGATGATGTCCTGCTGGAACTCGGTCAGCGCTTCCCAATCCATCAGCCCTGACGGCTGTGCCCGGTTAAGCTCGCTCCGCCAACGCCGGGTGCGTGAATCCAGCACCACAATTCTCGGCGATGTGTTCAACGTGTATTGCCAGTGCTGGAATTGCAGAAGGTCATCGATAAGCGCATCGTGCAGGGACTGATCAAACACAGCGTCATCCCCCGCTGATTCTGATAACGCCTGAATAGCCGGCAGGACATCGCCAAAGGCATCCGGGTTATTGCCCCATCCCTGGCAAAGCAGGTACGCAATCAGGGCATTTCCTACGATGCGCCGGGAGAACGGGTGATCGTAAGTTGTAGCCTCCCACAATGCAGACAGGTTCCAGTCATCCGTAACGTCGTGATCATCAAAGATCATGTAGTTCGGAATGTGTGCCATTACCCGCGAGGCGCGAGGCAGTCCGGCCACAAACCCGTCAATCGCAGGCTGTTGACCCTGATAGGTATTCGCATCCTCCGGGGTCAATGACGGTTGTTCCTGATCAATCAGGCGCCAACAAACCGGCGACCAGACCAACAGGTACATGGCCATGACTTCACCCAGGGAAATCAGGTGGTTTTGAGCATTGGCGGTGGTAAACACGGGCTTCCTGACACCACCAAAGAAACGCTCGGTCAGGGCTTCATTGCTCTGAACATCCGGCAGCAGCTTTTCCCGGTGAAATTAGGTATCCGGGTTATCCCGCAGTTCCTTGCTGTCGCTGACGACACTGCCGGAGAGCGTTTCGTCGTAAAGACCAAGGCAGTCAATCAGATTATGGATAGCCCGAAGCATGGGACCTGCCACATCGTCCGCATAGATCTGATCGCCAGTCATCAGCATCAGGGCTGGGCGTTTTTCACTATCGCCCCGGGTCTCGAGGAGTAATTCGTCGGCCCGCACCAAACCGTCAGCCGCAGACGAATGCGGCCGGCGGCAGGATCCATGAATGAGCCGATCCACCCGATCCTTGATCACAAAATCAGGCCGGTTTGCACCCGGCATGCAGAGGTGTGGCGCCCAGTCCGCTATCCAGGACTCTTGCCAGGATTCTTGATGGTTACCCTGACCGCCGGACACCAGACCGGACACGCCGAGGTCATATCCGATGCGGGTGTTCAAGGGCAGAGCGTCGTCCAGCTCAAAGTCGATCAGGTGCAGGCAAGCCGAGGTGCCGAAGCTAACCCGGACGACCTCGGCCTCCATCAGTTCCCGTTCAAACCAGGGCTCTTCTGAATCCTGAATAAATAAGCGGACTCTGAGCGTTAACGAGGCGGACCCGACCAGCCAGAGCGTGATCCTGTGAGCAGTTGTATGCCTGAGAATCGGCCCCGCCAGTACTGGCGGCAAGGACGACAAAGACCGGTCACTCATTGATTCCTCCAGACACACCTTGACGCTTTATCATCGTGTTGATTCGCGTAACTCGTCCCGTATTTCCAAAATGATCACTAAATCCATTACCCTTTTTCCAATCTGCTCAAGAAGCGCAGTTATATACGAGTAAAGGAGATAGTCGTGACTGAAACGCCACTCGATATCCAGCGCCTTGAACGCTACAACAACAAGTCTGAGTGGGTTCTATCCCAACTCGGCGTGGCAAAAAAGTCCGCTTTCCAGAGTTGTCCCGGTTTAATGGGCGTCCCATAGAGCTCTTTCAGAAGGGTCCTTGCGGACGGGACACAACGAACCCGGTTCAGACCTCGACCAGAGAGACCGGCTAACCCGCCAACATATCCCGCAAAGCTTTACGATTCAGCTTTCCAACGGCTGTCTTCGGGGAACATTCCGCCACCGCCGGATGCTCCGTGAGGACGTCTTCAACCTCCCGCGGATAAACATTGTAGCCACCAGTGATGATCATATCGGCGTTCAGCTGATCGGCGTTGTAATAACCTTTCATCATTGAGGGAGCTTTGACCGCGATTTCACCGGGCTCGCCGTATGGAACATCATTGCCAGCTTCGTCGAACAGACGCAACTCGACATCAACACAGGGCTTGCCACAAGAACCAAGCAGTTCCCCCTCATGGTCCTCGGGCCGGAGGACGCTAATGGTCAGCGGACACTCCGTCTGGCCATAGTATTGCCAGAACCGTTCTCTGCCCCACAGGGCCATGGCCTGTTCAATGACCGGCCGGGGCATCGGTGAGGCCCCGTAGATGACCTGCTTCAATGAAGAAACATCGGTCTTCGCGCCCCGTAACCAGAAAGGCAGGACAAACACGCCACTGGCATGAATGAGAGAGGCCGCGTGCAGCATGGCGTCATCATGCTCGACGTTGACGGTGATTTCGGGTGCAGACGCCGGTTGGGAACGTGCCGTAACCATCAGGTCATCACCACCGGCGATGTCGCTGTCCAGTCCATGACACTTCAGTCCCGGAAGCTCTTGCTCCTCTTTATTGATTATCGAATTCGCCATGTCGACCGCCCCCTTTGGTAAATCGCTCCGCGCCTGCAATAGCTTCCTCGTACACAATGGGGTAACCGTGTTTGCCCTCTTGCTTCAGGGCATCGGTCAGCGTGAGGTCCCATTGACGGTAAGCTGAGGCACGGTCAGCGTTCATGCACTGCTGCGGAAACTCTGCAATATGGGCGGCGAGCTTTTCGGCTTCGTTTCTCGCGGTCCCGTCAGCCACCACCCGGTTGGCAAGTCCGAACTGCAACGCTTCCTGTGCATCCACTGGTCTTCCCGTCAGGATCATGTCCAGTGCCCGTGACTGCCCCACGATGCGCGGCAGACGCACGGTCCCGCCATCGATCAGTGGCACTCCCCATCGCCGACAGAACACCCCGAACACGGCTGACTCCTCCACAACGCGCAGATCGCAGAGCAACGAAAGTTCAAGGCCACCGGCCACGGCGTACCCGGATACCGCTGCAATCACTGGCTTGTTCAGCACCATGCGACTTGGCCCCATCGGGCCCGCCCCCTCGCCCTCAGGATCTACCACATTCCGTGTCTGCGGATCGGCCATGGCGCTGAGGTCAGCGCCGGCACAAAAAATTCCGTTTGCCCCCCAAAGGACGGCAACACGGAGATGATCGCTACTTTCAAAATGCTCGAATGCGTCCAATAGAGCTGCGGCTGTTCGTCGGTCAACGGCATTTCTTTTCTCAGGCCGATCAAGGATTATCGTGCAAACGTGCCTGTTTTCCTCTATCCGTACCGGGGAGTTGTCCACCTGATCCTCACTATTTGTTACTATTTATGCCAATTAAAATCAATATGAGTAATATTACACATAATGACCAGTAAAGATAAAGTACGTAATGAACAGGCCGAACTAACCGGTAACGATCTGGTTCTTGATCTGCTGGCAACCCATCCGGCCCACGAACTGTCGGTTTCATCACTCTGTCAGGCCGGAACAATTGTGGGGCTGACGGAGCAAACCGTCAGGGTGGCCCTGACCCGGCTGGTCAAAGAGGGCAAGGTGAAGAACCCCGCTCGAGGCTCTTACGCTTGGAATCCGGCTGGCAACAGCTTGTTTCTGGACGTGGAGAACTGGATCGCAAAAGAGCGCCGGAGCTCACCCTGGCACGGTGGCTGGATCGGAGTTCTGGACAGTGAGGTACCGCGTCGCAACAAGACACCTTGGCGGGCCCACAAGCGGGCACTAAAGCTGCGTGGGTTCGAGCGACTGTTTGAGGGGTTAAATGTCCGCCCAGATAACCTTATCGGCGGCGTCACATTACTGCGAAAGGATTTTGGAAGCCTTGGGCTGGCTCCCGAAGCCCATATTTTTGAGGTTCACCACCTTTCTGATCAAGACGAACAGGCAGCAAAAGCGCTGTGGGACCAGCAAACCCTGATCAGGGACTACAAAAAATTGATCGAGCAGGTGTTAAATCAACTGGGCAAACTTGAAAACTTGCCGCCGGACACAGCAGCGGCCCAATCGCTGATCTTCGGTCGGTCTGTCATTCGTCAGATTATTCGTGATCCACTGCTACCCGAGGAACTTGTACCCAGCAAGCAACGGCTCAAACTGATCAGTCTGATGCAGGAATACCAGACAGAGGCAATCAAGATCTGGCTGAAGGTATTAGGTGAATAGGGCTTTAAATCAATGCTTAATATGGTCGGTTAATTTAAACCGGTTACACGCCTATCCTGACATTGAAAAAAGGTCCACTTTCCAATGATTGCGCTCCCCCGGCTACGTTGCCGATAGGAGTTGACAAAACTCAAAACGGTTAAGTCAAAGAGGGGCAGGTTAACGCCGACCTGTGACATATTGGAGTCGACAGCCGTACAACGATCAGCAACCAATATTGTAAAAGTTTAATGCTTATGAGAGGTTGCGATGCGTGGCTGTGAGTTTTTAAGCTTCAGTTCACACGGGAGTCCGTTACGTGTGTTGCAACAATTCAGCACGGGATTCGAAGATAAAATGCAAAGGAGCATGTATGCAGTTCGGTTCGAAAACCATTTTAGGAACATTGGCAATTGGCGCGGTAGCTTTACTTGGTTCAGGCACTGCCCAAGCTGAGAGAGGTTACTTTGGCGGCAACCTCGCGTTCCTTGAATACGAAGAAGAATCAATCTCTGATTCAGCCGATTTAACCGCAGGCTATTTGAGGCTTGGCGGGAATGCTAATGAATATGTGTCCGGTGAATTGAGATTAGGTCTGGGCCTGGGTGAAGATAGCGTAAACGTTTCTGGTACTACGGTTAATGTTGAATTAGACACACTATTTGGCGGGTATATTCGCGGTGGTTATCCGGTCACTGAAGAGTTTTATCCCTATGTTATTGCAGGCATCACACGCGCAGAACTTACTGCAAGCGTTCCCGGTGTTGTGTCGATTTCAGACTCGGGAACTGACACCTCATTCGGTTTGGGCGCGGACTTATCTGTGACAGATAACGCGTCATTGAACGTCGAATACATGTCCTGGTATGACAAAGACGGTACTGACGTGAGTGGTTTTTCTCTCGGTGCCAGCTTCGCGTTTTGAGGCGAGAGTTCATAGTCAACGTTCTATTGTGGTTCGTTGAAGCTGTGATGAGAGGCCCGGACAAGTCCGGGCCTTTTTGTGTCATAGCTACAAATGGCGGTGTAAGTCAAAGGTGTCGATCTCATTTTGATCGGT
>Ga0307946_1001037_pt1 | contig 13682 bp, 7 predicted proteins | sample OrgLakmetagen230_FD_203153 | JGI IMG/M metagenome (GOLD analysis project Ga0307946, IMG submission 203153) | Saline water microbial communities from Organic Lake, Antarctica - #230 | ecosystem: Environmental > Aquatic > Non-marine Saline and Alkaline > Saline | place: Antarctica: Organic Lake...
CCGGTTTCGCCATCAGGATGTCGGACACTCGTCTCTGGCCGCAATGCGGTCCTTCAGCCACTCGTAGTCGTCCTGCGCATTTTGGAGGGTCGTTACCACGCGGCCTATAGGCATGATCAAAAGCAGCCGTTGGCCCACATGATCATCTTATTCAATCGATTGACTGGGTAAACTCGAGCGATCCTGAGCACATGTGATCAGCGACGATCTACAGACCGAACCGCGGGCTTGCCGTCGCGGATTTTCGGCAGCGCCGACTCGCAAATCGAAGCGTAAGGACAGCCCTGACAGGATTGCGTTTCGCAAAAAGCAACACCAAGGCGTTTTGGGTCTCGCGATGCATAAGGCGGATCTATAGCGCGCTTCTCATCTGCGGCTTTTTCGAGCACTTGTGCCACGAAGTCCTGATCGAGCTGGTAGCACCGTATCAATTGGCCGCTGAGGCGAACGCGGGGTCCCTCCGTCGGTTGCCGGATCCCGAGCGTGCGAAGCATACGTCCGAGGGCGTTATGGTCCTGCAGCGGTACGAGGTCCTGCGGCACCTGATTGGCCGGCTCCAAAAGCCGGGCCTCCGGGATCAGTGCGAGTTCCGCACGGATCTGAGCCAATGAAATCAGGGAGCGGGCCCCGCGCTCGATCGCCGCTTCGACCGCTTGAACGATCAGGTCCTCGGCGCTCGCCGCTTCACCCTTGCTGTAGGCAAGGCGAGTCAAAGCGCCCTCCACAGCCTCAATGAAGGCCTCATCTCCGGTCATGTCGGCAATGACGCGCAATGGGGCCGCTATCTGCTCGGCACGGCTGCTGCGGCTGTTGGCCTTTTCTGCATAATGGCGATGCACATCGAGTATGTTGGCCATGCCCCAGGCGTGAAGTTCCTGACGCAGTGGCTCCGAAACGCTTAGATCGCGGCCACGGATCCGGCCGGATTGCGCGATTTCCGATGGCATTGGCCGACAGAGAATAAAGTACATTCGGGTCGCGTTCACCGCATCGATTCCGCTGATGTTGGTGATGACCTTCGGACCATAGAAATTCAGCATCCTGGTCGCGCCGGTCTTCTCGACCACCGATTTCAGACCGGTGGCCTTCGAATAGCTTACCTTCAGGATCTGGTTGATGTCGCCATAGCCCCCATCATCGGTGCCGCGGCGCCCAACAGACTCAAGATCATCGAGCACCAAAAGCCCGCGACCTTGGTCGACACATCGCACGAACGCCTTCTCGGAACCTCCGCCAAGCATTTGGCCATTGAAGGACAGATCCGCGAGCGATTCTGCAAGGGACGATTTCCCAGAGGCCTTCTCGCCGTTCAGCAGAAGCATCGGGATCGCATCGAAAGCGTTGTAGCAGTAACTTATAATGACGTAGGCCGTGATGAGGTCGTAATCCGTTTCGTTCGGTAACCAAGTGACTTGCCGCAGATGCGCACGGACATCGACCATGATCTCGCCCAAAGAGCGATGCGGTGTCTTGCCCGCGTTACGGTCGCCGGTGAACTTTCGAATGTTCGGCAAGGTCCAAGTCGAAAACTCCCTTGGCTTTGGGACCGAAAGGATTTCCGTCCCGTCATCAAGAACAATGGCACGGTCCTCATCTTCGACGCCTCGCGGAGCCGGGGCAACCCTTACCCCCAGCATTGCGCCATCGGAACGCACCACGCGGGTCTCGTAGTAGGTTGCCTTTTCCCAGAAAACATCGAATTTGCCATCGCTTTTCTGCTTGCGGCGCTGGATATCCTCGACCCTTCGAACTTGGAACGGATAATACATGTGGCCGTTCTCGAAGGCGCCGTTGATGTTGATCCGACGATCTTCGTAGATGCCCTCCTCCTGGTCCGCGAGCGGGACCGATGGCGTTGCCTTAGGGGCTTTTAGGCCGATGACATGTGCGTCCTCAAGCTGGCGCTCAAGAGCCTCGACGCCTTCGGGCTCGGGAATCTTATTGAAGAAATCGATCCAGTTGCTGCCGAGGTTGCGAGGCACTTCGATCCGCAGGAAATCTCTCTGGATCCGCATCCCGATCCTTGAGGCGGTCTGTTCACCCAGATCATCGTTGTCGTGCCCGAGATAGACCCGCTGTCGGTCACTCCAGAAGCCCGGCGACTTCCATTCTTCTGGCACCGCGCCGTAGTCACTCGGGGCGATCACGGCCATGCGGGCCTCCAGCGAGGTGCCGCGTATGGCTCGCGAGATGCGCCACGCGTCACGGATGCGCGGAGCAACGAAAAGCCATGGTTTTTCGGCATCCGGCCCGCACCAGTACGTGAGAGGTGCGCCAGGGCACCAGCTCTCGGCGTCCAGCGGGTTGACTGTAAGATCCGGAACGTTGAGCTTGACCATGCGCTTCAGCAGCAGGCCCTCTTTTGAAAGGACTGGTGCTGTCAGCCACTGGCCGCGCGGCCTACCATCCCTTGGTCGAGAAAGTGCCGCGAGACCAACGCCGAAGCGGTCTTTGATTTCTTCCGGATCAAGGCCGAGGCTTTCCAGGAAGCTCCAAGCTTCGCCATTCGAAACGAGCCTTGCCTGATCCTTGCGAAGCGTTTCCATGGAAATCGGCGCCAAGTCCTCTGCGGCATTCTTGCCTTCGACCAGCCGCAGTTGAGGACCGCGCCCATCTGCGGAGCCCCCATTTTCGAGGTGCCTGCTCATGACTGCACCCCCTGGAATTGGCCCCACCCGGCCCACGCCCTGCGCATAGCGTCGCGATGTCGCTCGCCGGGTCGATATCGACCGTAGTGCGCCAAGATTGTTGTCGGAGAGTCGAAGAGGGCAGCCGCCGCGTCGTCGATACTGGCATTCTTGACCAGATGGGTTGCTATCACATGTCGCACAGAGTGCGGTCCGTGAGGCTTAAGGTTTCTGATGGCGCCGCGGTCTGTGTAAGGATTATAGACGCCATATGTCGTGATTATGCTGCGGAAAGCATTATAGAATCCTGTGAGTGAATACTCTGGCGTGCGCGCCCGCGATGCCATCGTTTTCACAAAGAATGTGCCGGGATCCTCATGTCCACTGAGAAGAATCTGCCTCGCCTCGAGATATGCCTCGATTTCCGCGTAGAAGCGCCCATCAATATCCTCAAGTGGGAATGTGTTCCAGTCCTCGATCGCGCTTGATCCTGGCTGGGCGGCAGTGCCTCCGTTTTTGAAGGCTTCACGCGGGATCCCGATCCACCAATGGTTATCGCGCCAAAACATCTCTCCACGCCGCAGGCGGCGAAGCTCTTTTTCGCTGCGTGGCGCATCGCCGGGCAGACAAACCAGGAGTTGGCGTAGGTTCTTGCTGCGCAGCCCCGTGGTCAGGCCGACCATGAACATCATGAGGGCGCGTTGCGTTTCAGCGAGGCGAACTGGATACTCCGGGCCTGGCATGCGCAAGCGAATCTCGTCGGCGATCTTGAAATACTCGAAGAGCGGCGAAGAACCATAATCGTTTATGACAGGCGTCAACGCCTCAAATGGGTCGCGGCCCTTCTGGACGACTTCCTCGATCTGCTTGATTCGACCGGAAATTTCCTTGTACGCTTTGGCACATGCCGCGTTCCAATCGCTTGCCGCTAACTGAGCAGTATCCGACGAAACGAAGCCGGGAACTTCGGCCAAGCCCCATCCGTAGCCGGGGTTCTGGGTTAGAAAACCGGTCTCAGGATGCAGAAACGACGTTATCAGTCGCAGCAGACCGAGGTGCGTTTGCGTGTAGGCACCTCGGCGCTCGAAACGCCATAAAACGAAGCGTTCCAGCGCCTCGGGTGCAAGAAATATCGAGATCGACTGTGCCCACGTGGGCAACCCCAGCAAGTCGAGCGCGCCAAAAAGCGACCGTATCTCGTAGTCCGCTTTTTCCTGCATCGTATGCCCCCAGCGTTTGTTCCGCTTGATGCCCAGAGGCGGAATAGGGGCGGTCTTGTAGTGACTGAGGTCATTGATTTCGTTGAGCAGTTGCGGTGAGGCCATCTTAGTTCGGCGGCCCGGTTCTTGCGCCAGCGCGAAGTAGAACACATCGGCTTTTGATGCGGTGGAGGCACCTCCATCGTCAAGGATTTCCTTCGGCGTCGAGAGGATGTTCTCGCCCACCCATATAAGGATCTCCTCCTGCTCGTCTTTGGATCGGGTCTCGAAGTCCGCGGGTAGATGCTGAGAAACGCGCCGCTTGAGCGATCTGGGAAGCTCGATATCGACCGAACGCGCGAAGTTTGGCTCTTTGGGCATCTTCTCTACCAGAGATCCCGGCGGTGCATTCAGAGCCTTTTCAAGACGCTGGACCACAGCAAGACTCTCTGGCGCTGGACGACGGACGCCTTCCTCCCAATTCCGAATTACGTTCCACCGGGTCCGATGCGCGCCAGTTGAAACAACAGAGGACAACTGGCTGTAGTTCAGACCACTTAGGCAGCGCAAACGGGCGAGACGGGTGCCAAATGTTTCATCTGCATGACGGGTTTCTTCTAAACGAAGCTCTTCGAGAGCCCAAACGCGGGCCTTACCGGCAAGGCTTTTCTCGGGTGCCTTTGCCGGACCAAGCCGATCGCGGGCTTCTTCCCAGGTCGTTTGGTCGAGCATTTCCTCGCCGATCACGTCCTGGCGGCGAATGCCGTTGGCCGCCATGAAGGCTCGGATCGCTCGCACGATGTTGCCGGCAATGTTAGCGTTGCGCTTATCCTCGCCCGGATTGCTGTGCTCCAGCTCCGCCAGTCGGCGTTCTTTGGCCATCTGCAGGAATTCGCCGTAAGTGAGCTTCAACTGACTTTGCCCCGCCAGCAGGACATCATCTGTAGATGAATGAATATCGTTACTCATGTGTCTCTCGTTCGTTGTTGAACAGGAGACGCCGGGGAGCTATGCTGCTGGTGTAGGGTCTAATCTACACTAATCGCGGGGTCTCGAGACGTTGGCGCGTTTCGAGACCTTGCTCCTTTTGGGCGTCTATTTGGGCGGGCTTGATTGCCGGCCCGATCTGGTCAGCGTCCTCCTCTATGTGGAATAACGGTAACGTTTCCGGCCCGTCGGGCGGCCGTATTGAGCCCCTTGTCGCTATCGATCAGATAAACAGAGGCCGTCTCGTGGCCGCATGCGTCTTGGGTGTTGCTTGATGTCGTTCAGTGAATGACAATCGCTTTGCTGGCCCTCGTCGGTCAGCAGCCCGATGGTGCGGTCCACTTGCTGTGTGTTTGATTGGGGGTTTTGTCTCATTCAAACTTTTCATTCCTTCCGCGCGATGACAGCCAGCACGACGATGCGAAGCTGGTCAGCGATGCCGCAAACCGACATTCCCGACGGGTTTTTGCCGACGGCAATCAGAAGCTTGGCGGGATCGCTCGGAGCCGAAGAAAAAACTCCAGAAAGTGGACACACTCTCCAAAGTTCAGAAATGAAAAATCATAACGTCTTGTTTTGATGCGTTATTTTTCTGTGCCGATCTTTGTTCCGTGCCTGTTCGGGTTTCTTCGCTCGGAACAAGCCTTCTGGAACAGGAATTTGCCCTTCGGTACAGTGGTCGGAACACTGCCCCGGTATCACCGGGTCTATATATATTTCTTATATAAAATAAATACTTGGGGCGCGTAGAGATCGGATTACTGCAATATGAACGGTGTACCGGCCGATTAGGTCGGCACAAAAGCCGGGGCGAATAAAAATCTCGACTTTACAAATTGTTAGAGGATAATGTTCTGATTTCCTCGGAATGCAGAAGGCTGATGAGCGTACGGTTTGCGGTCCACTCAAGGCGATCATTTTACCCGGTTTCAACAAGGTGCGGATCACGTGGATGTAATGTATCAACAAGCCGCACCTCTAAAGCCTTGTTTGCAATGATTAAAAGGTTTTTGCGGGTTCAATATCGGCTCTCTCCGCCACTTGCCCTAGAGAAACTGTTCTCCATCTCAGTTAGCGGCCGAATTTTTCCGTTATATTCAAGGGTTATGCGGCTTGGGCTGAGCACTGGCCTTGGTGCCATTATTGGCAAAGACGTTCTCTCCAGGCCGATATTCTCCGGACCTCTCGACTGCGCGGATTTGGTGTAAAGCCTGTAAACTGTTGAAATTGTTTGGGTTAAATCTCGCTCAACCTGAACACTTCGACGTCGGTCGCGGGTCCTTAAACGGACCGAAATCGAACTTTCCTGTCATCTCGATACACTCGCAAGCCCCTTGTGCCATTGAGGAATTTTCCACGAACCTCCATGCTGCTTGGGGAGGGTTTGAAAAATGCCGGAACTGGAGCTCGATACTGATAAGCTTGACGATGCCGCCCTGGCGATCCTCAGCCTATCACTGCATGACGGAAATCGCGTCTGGAAGGGCCTCGACTGGGCCATCACTGACCGGCTTCATGCCAAAGGGCTGATCGCTGATCCTGTCGGCAAGGCAAAGTCCCTGATGCTGACCGAGGACGGGCTTGCACGCGCCGAGGCGGTTCTGGCTGCGATGTTTGCGAAGCGACAAGATGGCTCGCAAGGCACTGATCCATGAAGGAAGCGGATGAGGAACGCATCGCTGCCAGGCTGGCCAAGTTAATGGCGATAATCTGTGTGCGCAACACCGGCATTGAGGATCTTCATGCCGGGACTGTCCCGGTTACTCACACTGGTGACTTTTCCGATGTCTTTGTTACCGACGCCGACGGCTGCCGGATGGCATGGACCGATGTCAGTCACATGGACGATGAGGCGATGCGCAACTTGATGCGGCAGATCGTTGACCGGCTCTACACGTTCCATATGAGCCGGAACGATCCGCAGTTTCGTGACCACCTCGATCGCTGGCTGGCGATTTCCGGAGCATGGGATGATCCGAAGCTGGACGAAGCCCTGCTGGCGGTGATCAGAGGGAGCGAAGAACCCGACCGGCCGGTATAGTCAGGATGCGCTTGGGCCGATCGTGTGTCCCAGAAAGTCTTGTCCGCTCTACTCTGCTGGCTCAGCGACGGCAGCGTGCCTCGTGATGATGTCCTGAACTTCACCCGGCTTGAACGCCACGTCCCACTCCCAGCGTCCGAAGCCTCCGGCCGCGTTGATCGCTTTAACCCATTCGTTCAGTGCGTCGCGTTTGGCCTTATTCTGCGGGCTGTCGGTCCCTTTGATCTCGAGGGCCAGGAGCTTGCCACCCGACAGACGAACGAGGAAGTCCGGGACGTATCGCCGCCGAGAGCCTGCCCACATGTAATAGACTTGGAAGCCGAGATGGTCGTTCTTGGCATAGGCTTCCACATCATCCCGGGTCTCAAAGACATTGGCCGCATGGCCCTCCCAAGATGAATCTCCGACCAGATGGCTGATGTGAGACTTGGCTGAGGGAAAGCATGGCTTGGACGTGTACCACGTTCGCATCTGACCGGTTGCGCCGATCGGGTTTTCCTCGTCGAAGACAGGTGTCAGGCGCTCCGTGTTCTGCTCGGTCACGTTGCTCAGAACATTTTGGACCACCAGGTCAATGTTCAGTGCGATGAGGATCCGCCGACGGAGCGGGTCGGAGTGAAACAGAGATGGGATTTCGAGGCGGTCGGATTGCAAGAACGTCTCGACGATCCTGACCAACTGCGCAGCCAGGTATTCAGGCGTCCCGGAGAAACCGTGGCTCAGCTCTGCGAATGCTTTTCGGGTCGCCTGAAAGACAAGGCGCTGCAACCGGAAACCATCCGGCAGCTTTTCTAGATCGATCGCAGTGACCTTGCCCATATCCGTCGCGCCGCCGAGCGCCGGAGCAAGCTCTGCACTGATTGGCGTGCTGGCGGGGTCAAGCACCAGAGGTGGCACCTTGTCCCAGGCAACGGTCAATTGCGGTTTCACGACGGTTTCCACACGCAACACGTTCGGCCACTTGATCTCGAGGTACGCCCGGTCCGGGATAACCTCGATCTGCGTCGTCGGCTTTGGCGGCGGGGGCGGGTCGCCGCCTTCTCCAGTCTCCGAGATGGAAAGCGGCACGCCGAACACGTTGACGTACTCGGGCAGGAACAGGCCGTTTTCGTCGGTGTCGTAAGAAACCCGGCGCAGGCCTCGCCCAACGACCTGCTCGCACAGCAATTGCGACGTGAATGCACGCAAGCCCATGATATGGGTCACGTTCTTGGCGTCCCATCCCTCGGAGAGCATTGCGACCGAGATAACGTTCTGCAGGTCCTGCCCAGCCGCCCCGCGCTTGCCGACATTATCCACAATCTCGCGCAGCAGCTCCTCTTTTTTTAGGGACAGGAACCGCTGCTTCCGAGTTTCGGGAATGTCGGCCGCTTCGATGATCTCTTTCAGCCGCGCCTCGTAGTCCTTGTCCGAAGTGGCGGTTTCGCCGATCTCGGCCTTGTCGAGGACCTTTGAATCGACCCGGAGCGTTCGGGCGATGGCGTGCAGTTCCGGCCAGTGGGCGTCACCCTTGTTGAAATAGTTCTCGATTCGGGCTGCCGTTTCCGTGCGGTTGCAGACCGTCAGCATGACCGGTGGTGAATGATGCCCCACATCCCGCCACTGCCGCTGCGTCTCCCGCCAGTCGGCTCCGAGGAGCGTGTAGGCATCCTGAACCAGCTTCGGCAGGGCCTCGTGCGGCTCTGCCTTCGCCCGGTTGAGATCTTCTGACACCGATGGATCACGGTAGATATGGTAAAGCTTGGACCGCAGCGTCTTGGCGTCCGGCAGGGCATCGTCGCGAACCACGACGCGCGGCGTCTTTACCAGCCCGGCCTCGATCGCGTCGTTCAGGCCGAAGTCCGAGACGATCCAGTCGAACAGCGCGGTGTCGGTGCTTTTCTTCCCGGTCGGTGCGAACGGCGTGGCCGAAAGATCGAAGCAGCGCTGGATGCGCCGGGTCTTGTGGATTCGATCCAACCCCTCGATCCAGCGGGTCGCCTCATCAAGGTCGATGCCCTGTTCGGCGGCCTGCTTCTTGCTGATCTTCAACTCGGGCGGCTTGCGATAGGCGTGGTGCGCCTCGTCGTTGATGACGATGATGTCCTTGTGCACGGCCAGCTTGCCCAGCACCCGCCGCGTGTATGCCTCGTCGGACTCGCGGCCCTTCTTGACGACCGAGCGATCCGCTTCTTTCAGCGGCATCAGCGAATGCCAGTTATCGATCAGCACTTCGGCCTGGTTCAGCCTCGCGCGCAGCGCCTCGGACGGGCACAGATTGAACTCGTCATAGTAGCTGCCCTCGCTGGGCAGCAGCACCTGCAGCCGTTCCTTCACGGTCAAGCCCGGCGCCACGATGAACACGGCGCGGCTGAAGTCTTTGTTCCGCTTCGGATAGGTCAACGCGTTCAGCACCTGCCAGGTGATGATCATCGCCATCACCGTGGTCTTGCCCGCGCCCGTGGCCATCTTGTTGCACAGGCGTTCCCACGTCCCGCCATCGCCGGGGATCGCGATGCCCTGCTTGAACGCTTCTGCTCCCTCGACCCACCAGATCAGCGTCTCGATGGCCTCCAGCTGGCAGAAGTAGAACGGATACTGGCGCGCGTCGCGGTCATGCCAGTGCTCCAGCAGCTTGCGCGTCACGATGGTCACGCCGGGCCAGCCCGCCTTGCGCCAGGCATCGACACGCGTGCGGATCGTGTTCACCAGACCCAGCACCTCGGTCCGTTTGGTGTTGTTGCGCGCGTCGAAAACCTCGTAGCTCGCTGGCCGCCGCTCGGGCTTGATCTCCAGCTTGCCGCCGTTGGCCTCGACCCAATGCTGGGCGGGACAGACGAAGGGCGTGTTGATGATGAGGGACATGGGCTTACCCCTCCAGCGGCATGATCTTGAGGGATTCAATCCCACGATCATCGACGATCTTCACCGCGATCCGCTTATTGTCTCCGGCCTCGAACGGCAGCGACACGGTGCCGTGGAACTGCTCCAGCAGGTCCTCATCCAACTCCGCGCGGATCGTCTTGCGCAGGCGGTTCCAGCCGCCCTTGGCGTCGGCCATGGGAAAGAACACCTGATGCGGCATCAGCGAGCGCTGGTCGTAATCCACGTCCAGCGACCACATGGCGATCTGGTTCTTGCCGCCCGACACCAGATCGCCTGCCTTCGGGTCGAAATAGTCAAAGCCGTTGACCTCGACCTCCCACATCCCGTCCTTGCGCTTGCGCAGGTCCACGTCCGGTTGGCCCATCAGCCAGAACGACTGGTTGGAGGCGCGCTTCTTCTTCAGATCCTCGGTCAGCAGGTCGGTGTTCATCTGCGCCTTGAGCAGGGTGACACCCGGCCAATTCACCTCGTCGATGTCCTTGGCGGCCTCAGGATCGAAGGTGAAGGCGCAGAACAGGATGAATTTGGGCGACGGGCGCAGGGTCTCGGCCTCGGTCAGGGCCAGTTCGACCTGACGCTGTTCCAGGCTGGCGTGTTCGGGGCCGAAGCTGACGACAACGCGCTCGCCGGTGTCAGCCAGCGACCCGCTGGCGTGGATGTGTTTCAGTCCCGGCAGGGTTTCGAACTCGGCAAAGCGCAGCATCGCGCCGCCCTTGCCGCGCACACCGGTTTTCAGCAGCTCGTCGCGCCAGAGCGATTGGCGTGAGGTTTCGCCAGAGCGGGCGACGGTTTCATCCGCCTCTTGCGGCGGCACGCTGTCGTCGAGCGACAGCACGGTGGGCGCGGGCACGGCCTCGACGCTGAACGGGCCGGTGATGCGCAGGCGGTTCTTGTCGATGCGGGGCTTGTCATACAGCGTTTCCTGTTCGGCGTGATCGGCGATGGACTGGTCCATGCGGCGCTGCATCGCCTGTCGGGCTTTGTGGAACGCCTCAAAGGGCGCGCGGGCCGCGTCGGGCCAGTCGTCGGGCAGATCGAACGGCACCTCCCATTCGTGCAGAGTCTCGCCTTTGGCGAAGTCCACCGGCTTGCCTTTGCGCACACCCTGAGTGGCTTTGAGGGGCTTTGGCGGGGTGGCTGTCAGCGCGGTGTCGAGCGTATCGAGCGCCGCCGTGATCTTGGGGTGATCCTCGTCATAGATCGTGTCGATGTCGGGGTTGTTAACAATGCTTTTCAGGGCAATGCGCTTGGCAGTATCATAATCAAAGCCACCACTCAGTCCCTCATGTGGATAACGCAAAACATAATAATCGAAAGAGGAGGTCATTAGGCGCTGCTTTGCCAGCGTAATAGCTACACGTGAGGTGTCGCAGGTAATCCACCGACGTCCCAACTTTTCGGCTACAACAGCCGAGGTGCCAGACCCACAGGTGGGATCGAGTACAAGGTCGCCGGGATCAGTTGTCATAACCATACACCGCTCGATCACGTTTTCATTGGTCTGGACTACATAGGTCTTCCCTGAGGCGGGCGCTGTATCGTGCCATGGGCTTGTAATCTTCGCGTATGGATAGTCTGAATGGGGGCTTACAAAACGCGGAGAATCTTTTTCGACGAACAGCCTGTTCGCCAATCGGAGCCGATTCATTTTGTCGTACGACGTTACCCAACATTGGCCACCAGCAGGCTTGTAAGTAAATCCTTCAAATTCAAAATCAAACACTGCTTCTGGAGAGAAAGACGGTGCCCATTGCGAAATTGTCCCAAAAATTTTCTCCGGTGCAATCCCGCTGCGCAGCATTTCGCGTTCTTCCTTAGTTAACCGGTTTAGGCCGCCGGTCTCACCAACTGTCCCTGTCCATCTGCCTTTCGCGTCGGGCATAGTCTCTCGATAAATATGACGGTATTTTATCTTGCTTTGGTCCTTGCAGAACCAAATGAGAAAATCCGACATTTGCTCCAACGTCTTGGCACCAAGAGGCATTAGCTTTTTGCGAAATGGCACGATGGAAACGAACTGCTCAACCCCAAATACTTCTTCCATCATCGAACGAATATAATGCAGGTTCTCATCTGAAATTTGTACAAAAATGGACCCGCTATCACTTAGTAATTCTCGTGAAAGTATCAGACGATCACGCAAATAGCTAAGGTAGGAATGGATGCCCAATTCCCAGGTGTCGCGGAACGCCTTGATCATCTCGGGTTCCTGCGTCAGGTCATCGTCTGACCGGTCCTTCACGTCGCGCTTGTTGGTAAAGGGCTGAAAGTTCGAACCGTATTTGATGCCATAGGGCGGATCGATATAGATCATCTGAACCTTGCCGCCCATGCTCTCCTTGGTCAGGAGTGAGTTCATCACCAACAGGCTGTCCCCCGCCACCAGCCGGTTCGACCAGCCCTTTTCGTGGTGATAGAAATCCAGCGCCTGGCGCAGCGGCAGGTTCTCGAACGGCGCCGCGAACAGGTCCGGCTGCCGCCACTGGCTGGGCGCATCTTTACCCTTCAGCCGCTTGGCCGCATTGGCCAGGATCGTCGCCGGGTCCACCCGTTCGTGGACATGGAGCGAGACTGTATCGACCTCAAAGCTGGTCTTTTCCGCCTTGCCCGTCCAGTTCAGATAGGGCTGCTGGAGCCGCTTGAGCTCAACCAGCGCGTCCTTCATCCGCTGGGGATCGTCGCTGGCCAAGGCCGCGTCAATCAGCGTCTCGATCCCGCCGCGCGCAGAGTCAAAGTTCAGAACCGGATCCAGATGCGGATCATAGGCCCAGGTCGTCTTGTCCCCATCCGGATCAGTGCCCGCGTGAACCATCCCGACCTCGGGGTTGTTCACCCGCGTCTCGCCATGCCGGTAGCTGACAACCTGCGTCGGTTCATCCGATTTGCGGGTCGTTTTCTTGCGCGCCGTGGTGATGGGCCGGGCTTCTTTCATCGCTGGTTCTGTCAGTTCCAGATCGGCCACATCCGCGCGATAGATCGACCCACCGCGGCCTCGGCCACGCGCCAGCATGCCGCCCTCAACCAGTACATCGCGCGCGGCCGCATACTCTTCATCCGTCAGTCCCGGCAGATGCTCGCGCAAAAGCGCCATCATCGCGCCATTGCCGATGGAAGACCCGTCTTCGGGCGTCAGAGAGAGGATCAGGTCGGTCAGGCTGTCGGACATGGGCGGATCACCGATACTTGCGAAAAGAGCTTGTTTTCCAGAACACTATCGCGCGAGTTTGGCTTTTGCACGCTTGATTCCGCCGGGGCGTGCATCTTGTGGCGTTTGCCAATTGGAAATCTATTCCGACGTCGAGTTTTGGCTGTCAGCCTGCCAAGATATTTCTTGTTCCGCCCAATTCAACGGAAACGGGTCCATGAGCTTCGCCAAAGTAATGTGCGAGGGTTGGTGGCCCGACAGAATGGCATCAACGACCTCTGGCGACAGCAGCGAAAGCCGCAAGACTCTTGCCATGTAGGTGAATGCGATGCCCTCGGAACGGGCCACCTCCGATATCGAGACGAACTCCCCCGACTCCAGCATCTGCTTCCATCTGAATGCGCGGGCAAGTGCTTTGACCAATGTATTGTCCATCTTGCATTGGCTGGATGCTCCGTCCGGCAACTGTATCTCCTTGCGGCCGCCGCGCTTCACGAGGCGGAACGGGATGTGCACTTTCACGGTGTCGGGTATTGCCTTCGCGCGGGTCATGCCGCCGTTCCGAGGTCAGTCCTCATTTCGTGCGCCAGCCCGGTTAGACCGTCCATGCGGAGGCGAACATCCAAGCCCCCGGTGCCGATGTCGATCCGCTCGACCAGCAGCGCCACGATGCGTGCCTGTTCGGCCGGGAACAGTTCCTCCCAGAGCGGATCGAGTCGGGTCAGTGCGTCACGGGCGTCGGCTTCGGTGATCTGGTCATCATGAGTGCGCGCCGATTTCCATGTGCCAGCGACGATCTCGGGCTGCCGGAATACGGC
>Ga0307946_1001041_pt1 | contig 13655 bp, 15 predicted proteins | sample OrgLakmetagen230_FD_203153 | JGI IMG/M metagenome (GOLD analysis project Ga0307946, IMG submission 203153) | Saline water microbial communities from Organic Lake, Antarctica - #230 | ecosystem: Environmental > Aquatic > Non-marine Saline and Alkaline > Saline | place: Antarctica: Organic Lake...
GCAGGAGAGTTCAGCAAAAGGCGGATGCCGAATGAGTAACCCGATCTTGATGACACTTTTGATTGGTGCTTTCGCAGGCCTGGGAAGCATCGCGAGGTTGTTTCTGATTCGTTGGGGTGGCGTGCTGCCATTTGGTTTATTTCTCACCAACGGCTTAGCGGCAGCTTTAGTTGGATATATCCACGCTGGCAACCTGGCTCAGGACTATCTACTGATCGGCGTTGTTGGGTTGGCCGGTGGGTTGTCGACGTTCTCGGGTATAGCTAAAGCTGGCTTTGACTTCTACCACCGAGGTCGAGTAGCGCAGATGTTCTTGACCGTCGCGATAAACATAGTTATTCCACTACTTACCCTCACACTGGCTTTGAGGTTCACTTAGCCCTGTTAGAATTAAGGTAAAGATTCCCGCAGGTTTCCTGGGCAGAGATTTTGCCCAGATTATTCAGAGAAAAAGGGGGCTCGCCATGGGGCGTGGCCGTCAAAAAGCCAAGAACACCAAGGTTGCCAGAGAGCTTAAGTACTTTAGCCCGGCAACCGATTACTCTGCGCTCCAAGCAGAGCTAAGCAAAGCGCCAGAGGGCGAATCCCAATATGAAGACAAGTGGGCTGGCCTTTATGAGGACGATGAGACCGAAGAAGAACAGGCCTAGCCAGTAGTTACTTCAAAAATTCTTACCAGGCAGCTGCCGAAACAACCAGGCCAACAAGTATCTCGAGATTGATTCTCGAATCCGAATAGTCCTCGGTTAGCGCAAGTTTCTCGCCGTCTTCGGCAGCAATTCGAGCAGTCAGATCGGCATTTTCGATGTAGGAAATTGCAGCGACTTTACTCATTCCGATTACTTGGCAACCAACCAGCTTTGTCTCAGCGTGCTGCTCGGAGAACTGATCGGGGCTCGAATCAATAAAGCAAAGCTCGTTTGGAGTATCTAGAACACTCGAGACCGAAGCATTGTTGGCGCCGGTAATCAGGCCAGCGACAAAGGCGGCTGAAGCAACCAACAAGCCAATGATTGCAACGACTGCGGTTTGTTTATTTGGCATACTCCCCAACTAGCCGAACCGCGCCGCCGCGGGTGCCCTTTGCCTCCGACAAGTAGCCGTTCGCCTCTGCGTTTTCAGGTTTTGATTCGATAACACCGAGTTGCCAGCTCAAAACTCCAAGCTCTTTCAGACTTCCAGCGATTGCTGCTGCGCTATCCTCACGAACCACAACTGCGAACCCAAGACCTAGGTTCCAGGTTGATTCCAGATCGAATAGATCAATGCCAGCCGACTCAGCCAGGACCTGGAAGACCGGTTGCGGTTGCCAACTTGCCCGCTGAACATCCAAGGAAACATGGGAAGGCAGGACCCTGGAAAGATTTGCTGCAATACCGCCGCCAGTGATGTGGCTCATGGTTGAAAACTTATTTTGGAAGCGAATATCTTGAAGCAGCTTGTTCAGCACTCCGGTGTAGAGGGCGGTTGGCTCCAGTAGCTCTTCACCCAAAGTTCTTCCGAATTCAGCAATCACGTCGGTGTATTGCCAGTTGTTGTCGGCGACAATCTTTCGAACCAATGAGTAACCGTTTGAGTGCAGGCCAGATGACTCTAAGCCCAAAACGACATCACCAATTTCAACTTTTTCGCTGGAAAGAATCTTGTCTTTTTCAACCACTCCCACGGCAGCGCCTGCCACGTCGTACTCGTGTGGTCCGAGAAGTCCCGGGTGTTCGGCCGTTTCGCCACCAACAAGTGCCACGTCGACCGCCTTGCAGGCCTTGGCAATGCCCCGAACGATGTCCGCTATGCGAGTTGGCTCCAACAGGCCGCAGGCTATGTAGTCGGTCATGAACAAACTGCGAGCGCCGGTAACCACGATGTCATCAACGACCATGCCAACTAGATCCTGGCCAATGGTGTCGTGCTTATCCATGGCTTGAGCAATAGCAACCTTGGTGCCAACGCCATCGGTCGTGGTTGCAAGAATCGGGTGCTCGTAGGATTTCAGGATGCTGGCATCGATCATGCCGGCAAAGCCGCCGAAACCACCCAGAACCAAGTTGTTGTGAGTGGCGGAAACCGCCTGCTTCATAAGTTCTACTGCCTTGTCACCGGCTTCGGTGTCCACTCCTGATGCTGCATAAGGATTAGTCATGAGTTGTGCACGTGACCCTCTGCCTCGATGGTCGCGACTGGACGCTCCAATAGGTTCTTGCCCAGACGATCTGCCGCTGGAAGCTCTATTGGATACTTACCGGTGAAGCAAGCGGTGCAGAGTTTTTCCTCGGGCTGGTTGGTGGCTTCGACCATGCCGTCCTTGGAAAGATAGCCAAGTGAATCGGCACCAATTGATTGCCTGATATCTTCCAACTCAAGCCCAGAAGCAAGCAATTCGGCGCGGGATGCAAAGTCAACGCCATAGAAACATGGCCAAGTTATCGGTGGGCTAGAAATTCGAACGTGGATCTCGGCAGCCCCTGCCTCTTTCAGCATCTTTACTAGCGCCCGTTGAGTGTTGCCTCTCACGATCGAGTCATCAACCACTATCAAGCGCTTGCCGGCAATTACCTCTTTTAGTGGGTTCAGCTTCAACCGGATGCCCAGCTGGCGAATGGTCTGCGAGGGCTCGATAAAGGTTCTGCCGACGTAAGCGTTCTTCACTAGCCCGTGACCAAAAGGAATTCCAGACTGTTCGCTATAGCCAATGGCGGCTGGTGTTCCAGATTCTGGGGTTGGCATCACCAAGTCGGCCTCAACCGGGTGCTGCTTGGCCAAGGTTCTGCCCATTTCAACTCGTGCCTCGTAGACCACGCGACCGCTGATAGCAGTGTCGGGCCTTGCAAGGTAGACATACTCAAATACGCAACCGGCTCGTTTTTCGGTCGCAAACCTAGAAGACCGCAGCCCATTTTCGTCAATTGCGATCAGCTCGCCAGGCTCAACCTCGCGAACATAAGAAGCTCCAACGATGTCAAGCGCCGCCGACTCCGAGGCAACTACCCAGCCGCGCTCAAGCCTGCCAAGTACTAGTGGCCTGACTCCCTGCGGATCTCTTGCCGCATACAAAGTCGATTCGTCCATGAAAACCAAGCAGTAGGCGCCCTTGACCTTTGGCAACAGCTCAATTGCTGTTTGCTCCAGCGAGCTATCTGGGTTTCCGGTTAGTAGCGCAGTTAGCACGGCGGTGTCAGTGGTATTGCCACTACTAAGTTCTGATTCGTGGTTTGGATAGCGCTTATCAAGTAGTTCCAGTAACTCGGTGATGTTGGTTAGGTTGCCGTTGTGACCAAGTGCCACGGTTCCATAGGCAGTTCTACCCAGAGTTGGTTGCGCATTTCTCCAATGCGAAGATCCGGTTGTTGAGTAACGATTGTGGCCGACTGCGATGTGGCCCTTTAAAGATTCCAGTGCTGCTTCGTTGAAAACCTGTGAAACCAAACCCATGTCTTTATAGACCAAGATGTTTTCACCGGTGGAAGTGGCAATGCCAGCAGATTCCTGACCGCGGTGCTGAAGTGCATAAAGACCAAAATAAGTGAGCTTAGAAACTTCTTCGCCTGGAGCCCAGACACCAAAAACTCCGCACTGGTCCTGTGGACCCTTCTCCCCCGGGAGAATGTCGTGGTTTAGCTTTCCGTCGCCGCGCATCACTTGCTAACCCTATTGACCAGGGCCCGCTTGGTGCGGCGCGAAGAAATAAGGTCAAAAGCAATTGCAAACAGAACCCCGAAGCCAAGGCCCAAGCTACCGAGAGCAATAACCAACAAGCCCAGCACATTTTCGTTTGACCTGGTTGCATCAGGAATAAGTAGATTCAGACCAAAAGCCAACACAACACCTAAGGCCGCGCCAGTAAGCGCGAAGGCTAGAACCTTGGGCGCCCTGCGGATTTCTACTTCTTCAGACTTGTCTTGATTTTTTTTGGCCACGGGTCAATATAATCACGCAATTGCCCGGCACTCCCAAATCGAGACTAAACAACTAGCTTCCGACCGGAAAAACCTTTGCTAATTCAGCGGCTTTCTCGCCGGAAAAATTGCAACCAGGCGTGAGCCTGGCCTGATTGATAGTCATTTCACCCGCACAAAGAGCAAGAAAAACTTCAGAAGTGAGCTCTACAACATTGGGCGGAGTGCCCCTGCGGTGATTCATGCCCTCAATACACTGGACCGCTCCAAATGGTGGCACCCGCAACTCGACAGTTCCACCGCGGTGGTCTTTTTCAATCTGCTGCAGCAGGTATCGAACTGCAGTTGGCAGCTGGCCCTGAAGATCGGCTAACGCAGACTCACCGTCGGCAGTCAAGATCTGCTTTTTGCTCATCACCCAATTATGGCAAGTGTGACTGTGCTTATTGAATTGGTAAACTTCTTAGGATGAGAATTTTGGTTGTGGGCTCCGGTGCTAGAGAGCACGCGATTATCAAAGCTCTGATTAGAACCGGCACCGAGGCGCGCGACATTGTCTGTGCTCCAGGAAATGAATACATCGCCAAACAAGTCGAGATTCGAGCGCTCGATGATGCCAGCGACAAACTTGCAGTCACCAAAATTGCCCTGGAAGAAGCAGTTGACCTAGCCGTTATTGGCCCAGAGGCACCGCTGGTTGCAGGAGTGGCGGATGCCCTTCGTACCCAAGGTATTCCAGTGTTTGGACCCGATCAAAAAGCTGCTGCTCTAGAGGGCAGCAAGCAGTTTGCCAAAGAGATCATGGCCGCCCAAGACATCCCAACTGGTATGTCAAGACGTTGCGACACAATCGCAGAGGTCGAAGATGCGATGAGCCAGTTCGGTTCCCCCTACGTGATTAAGGCCGACGGCCTTGCGGCAGGCAAAGGTGTCGTTGTCACCTCAAACAAAAAAGAAGCTCTTGACCACGCAGCCAAGTTTTTAGACGAAGGCGTTTTAGTAGAAGAGTTTTTAGCGGGCGAAGAAGTAAGCCTGTTTTTCTTGTCCGACGGCAAAACAGTCATGCCGCTAAGCCCAGCCCAGGATTACAAGCGTGCCTTTGATAATGACCAAGGCCCAAACACCGGCGGCATGGGTGCCTACTCTCCGCTTCCCTGGCTTCCTGAAGGTTTCGTCGAAGAAGTCACAACAAGAATTGCTCAACCCACGATCAATGAGCTAAAAAAACAAGACGCAGAATTTATTGGCTTGCTCTACTGCGGACTAATAATCACCGACCGCGGCATCAGGGTTATTGAATACAACGCTCGCTTTGGTGACCCAGAAACTCAAGTTGTGCTTGCAAGGCTCACAACTAATCTTGCTGAGCTACTGATGAGTGCCGCCAGTGGGAAATTAGATGTTGGACCAACCGCTGAGTTCTCGGACAAGGTAGCCGTGACGGTTGTCTTAGCCTCCGAAGGGTATCCGGCTACAACTGCCCCAATTCGTGAAGTGACGGGCATGGAAAGTGCCGAGAGCATGGACGATGTTGAAATCTGCAAGGCGGGTGACACCGGAAGAGTACTGTCGGTTGTTGGCCTTGCGGGCTCCTTCCCGGAAGCAAGAGCACTTGCTTACGAGGGCATATCCAGAATCAAGCTTGAAGGTTCGCACTTCCGAACCGACATCGCACTCAAGGTCGCAACCAAGGCTGCCGGCTAAATGGAGATCCCAGGTTTCAGTCATGTTTATTCGGGCAAGGTTCGAGATCTCTACGCTCCAGAAGACCCTCAACACCAACACTTGGTCCTGGTGGTTGCAAGCGATCGCATCAGCGCCTTTGACACCGTCCACTCGCCTGAAATTCCGGGTAAGGGCGCGAACCTAACCGGGCTGACTAATTACTGGTTTGACCGACTTGATGTCCCGAACCACAGAAGCGATGAGCTAGCTGTTCCAGAGATCGTCAAAGACCGAGCCGTGATCGCAAAGCGCTTGGACATGTATCCGGTTGAGTGCGTAGTCAGGGGCTACATCTCTGGCTCCGGCTGGAGTGAGTATTTAGAAACCGGTGCCATTTGTGGTGTCGAGCTGCCCGCAGGGCTGAAGTTCGGAGACAGGCTACCGAAGCCGATTTTCACTCCAGCCTTCAAGGCGGAGCTCGGTGACAAAGATCAGAACATTAGTTTTAGTGAAACAGTCGATCTTGTCGGCCAAGAAATTTCTGAAAAGCTAAGAGATTACAGCCTAAAAATCTTCGAGCGAGCAAGTCAAATAGCTATTGAAGCTGGACTAATTCTTGCCGACACTAAATTTGAATTCGGCAATGACCCAAAAACCGATGTTCTGACTCTTGGCGATGAGGTTTTGACTCCCGATAGCTCAAGATACTGGGACCAGGAACTTTGGAATCAGGGGATCAGGGATCAGAGCTTTGACAAGCAAGGCGTGAGAAATTGGCTCAAGGAAAATTGGGACCTAAAAACCACTCCGCCATTATTGCCAAAGCAAATAGTTGATGAAACTTCTGCGAAGTATCAAGAACTCTCTAGCCGTCTAGGGGCTATCTAACGTAGACTGGAAGTTATTCGAGGCGCAAAATCCGCGCCCAACTGTGTCCAGCAACCAAAGAAGACAAAAAATTTGAACTTTTTAAAAACAAAACTAAGTGCGCTCGTATCAAGCTCTGACCCCCGCTATCGCCCACGCCCAACTGTCCGCGAAGCCTTGAGAAGCCCGAAACTCTTGCTTCGGGAATCTCTGGCTGGCTTAGTAGTAGCACTCGCGCTGATTCCAGAGGCAATTAGTTTTAGCATTCTGGCCGGTGTTGACCCACGAGTTGGGCTATTTTCAAGCTTTGTAATGGCAATCACCACCTCGATTCTCGGTGGTAGGCCAGCGATGATTTCGGCGGCAACTGGTGCAATTGCACTGGTGATTGCCCCGGTTGCCAGAGACCATGGCCTTGACTACCTGCTTGCGACAGTGATCCTCGGCGGTGTTTTCCAGCTGGTGCTGGCTGCCCTAGGTGCTGCCAAGCTAATGCGATTTATCCCCCGCAGCGTGATGCTCGGGTTTGTTAATGCGCTTGCAATTTTGATCTTTATGGCTCAGCTGCCTCACTTAATTGGTGTGCCGTTTGCGGTCTACTGGCTGGTGGGCCTTGGTCTTCTCGTAATGATCGGTATGCCAAGACTTACCAAGGTAATCCCTGCTCCACTGGTAGCAATCGTGCTTGTGAGCGCAATGGTTGTAATCATGGCGATCTCAGTTCCAACCGTTGGCGACGAGGGCGAATTGCCGCAGTCACTGCCGGAGCTATTGACTCCAAACGTGCCGATGACAATTGAAACTTTCAACATCATTGCCCCCTACGCACTCGCCATGGCGCTGGTTGGTCTTTTGGAGTCCCTGATGACCGCGAAGTTGGTCGATGAGATCACTGACACTCACAGCCAGAAAACCAGAGAGTCGCTTGCTCAGGGTGCGGGAAACATTCTTTCCGGACTCTTCGGTGGCATGGGTGGTTGCGCGATGATCGGTCAGACCATGATCAACGTCAAGGCATCCGGTGCCAGGACTAGAATCTCGACTTTCTTGGCCGGCGTATTCCTTCTGATCTTGGTTGTAAGCCTCGGGGACGTCGTGGCCCAAGTCCCAATGGCCGCTCTGGTGGCGGTCATGTTGATGGTTTCTTTCGGAACCTTTAATTGGCACAGCATTCAGCTCAGCACACTCAAGCGGATGCCAAAGAGCGAAACAACAGTGATGCTTGCAACCGTTGTGGTTGTGGTTTGGACCCACAACCTTGCAATCGGCGTGATTGTCGGCGTGATTGTTGCCATGGTTGCATTCGCAAGACGAGTTGCCCACTTCGCCTCAGTGACTAGAACCGTTGGTGGCGATGACGAAGTTTCCGTGGCCTACTACACGGTTCAGGGCGAACTGTTCTTTGCCTCGAGCAACGACCTGACTACCTTGTTCGAGTACTCCGATGACCCTGATGAAATTGTCATTGATGTGACTGATTCACACATCTGGGATGCATCCACAATTGCCGCCCTCGATGCGATCACAACCAAGTACGAAAACATGAACAAGAACGTCTACATCAAGGGCATGAACAAGGCCAGCGAACGCCTTCACGGCGAGCTAACCGGAAACCTTGGGCAAGAGTCAGCTTAGTTTTAGAAAAGTGACTATTATTTTTATGTGCTGAATACACTTCTAAAAGCTGAGCATGACAAGCTGGGGGCCAGTTTCACCGAATTTGGTGGCTGGGAAATGCCGGTGCGCTACGGATCAGACATCGATGAGCATCACAGCGTTCGAACTGGCTGCGGTCTATTCGACATCAGCCACATGGCCGAGATTCGGGTCACTGGCGAAGCTGAAGACTTTCTTGACTACGCCCTAATCTCTAAGCTCTCCGAAATCGATAACGGTCGCGCAAAGTACACCATGATCTGCGACGACCAAGGCGGCATCATCGACGATCTAATCGTTTACCGACTAGATGATGATGAGTTCATGATTGTTGCCAATGCCGGCAACCAACACCAGGTTGTTGAAGCACTAAACAGCCGCCTTGCAAACTTCCCAGACACCAAAGTGGTCGATGAATCCGGCATGTGGTCGCTTATTGCGATGCAGGGACCAAAAACCAAAGAATTACTCGGGCCATTGGTCGATGTTGACCTGACGGTTCTGAAGTATTACTCGATTGCTGCGGCAGTTTTAGATGGTAACGATGTGTTCCTAGCCCGAACCGGCTACACCGGCGAAGACGGGTTTGAAATCTTCGTGTCCGGAAACCCAAGCAGCATCTGGCAGCTGCTTCTTTCTCAAGAGGGGGTTTCGGCCTGCGGTCTGGCCTGCCGCGACACTCTCCGTCTGGAAGCAGGTATGCCGCTTTATGGCCATGAGCTAAATAAAGACCTCACGCCCTTTGCCGCAAACCTTGGCAAAGTCATTCGCTTCGATAAGCCTGCCTTTGTTGGCAAAGAGGCTCTTGATAGAGACAAGCGCCCTGAGCAAAGACTCTTTGGGCTTCAGGGTGATGGCCGCAGAGCAGCAAGAGCTGACTACGAGATATTTTTGCCCGGTGAGACTGAATCAATTGGCAAGGTCACCTCTGGGGTGTTGTCCCCAACGCTGCAGGTTCCGATCGCACTTGCGCTTTTGGATTCAAATACTGGTTTGGAAATTGGCTCCGAGGTTGAAGCAGATGTTCGTGGAACGAGAATTTTTTACAAAGTTGTTGAGTTACCGTTTTATAAGCGCGGAAGGTAAATAGGAACATGGCAAATCCAGAGAACCTGAAATACACCAAGGAGCACGAGTGGCTCCTTATCGAGGACGATATCGCCACGGTTGGAATCACCAAGTATGCAGCCGATGCGCTTGGAGAAATCGTCTACGTGGACCTTCCGAAGGTCGGCAGCGAAGCTGCCCACATGAAGATTTGTGGTGAGATCGAATCAACTAAGTCGGTAGGTGAGCTTTACGCACCCATGGATGGTGAGATCACCGAAGTCAACAGCGCGCTGGACCAAGCGCCGGATCGAGTAAATAAAGACCCATTTGGGGATGGCTGGCTGATTAAAATACGTTATACCTCTTTGCCGGACTTTCTTTCATCCACCGAATATGACGCCTTAGTTGGAGAGTAATTGTTACTAGATCACCATAACTTTCGTAATCGCCACATTGGACCCAACGCCAGCCAACAGCAGCACATGCTGGATTACCTTGGGGTCAAAGACCTAGCAGAGCTCATGGAAGCTGCGCTTCCAGAAGCAATTCACTACCGCGGGGGCAGCACGCTTCCAGATGCCATCAGTGAAGACGAGGCTCTTGATCGACTAAAGGGCATCGTTTATAAAAACCACATCACTCAAACTTTTATTGGCCTCGGCTACTATGGCACCAGAACCCCCGGGGTAATCAAGCGCAACGTGCTAGAAAACCCAAGCTGGTATAGCGCCTACACCCCATACCAGCCAGAAATTAGCCAGGGCCGCCTGGAAGCAATCTTGAACTTCCAGACCATGGTCACCGACCTAACCGGCATGAAGACAGCCAACGCGTCGATGTTGGATGAATCAACCGCAGTGGTTGAAGCCATGATGGTTGCGAAGCGAAGCGCCGACAGCGATTCCAACGTTTTCTTTGTCGACAACGACCTCTACCCACAAACCAAGGCGCTGCTGGAGCACCGAGCAGAGCCACTGGGCATTCTCATCACCTACTTCGACCCAACAAAACTTGACCAGCTTGACCAAGAGTGCTTCGGCGCAGTGGTTCAGTACCCGGGAGCAAGCGGTCGCATCATCGACTTCGATGGCCTGTTTGCCAAGATCCACGAATTCGGCGGCCTAGCAGTTGCGAGCGCCGACCTCATGGCACTCACACTGTTGCGAGCACCAGGCGAAGCCGGTGCTGATGTTGTTTGTGGCACCACTCAAAGATTTGGTGTGCCGATGGGCTTTGGTGGCCCTCACGCCGGTTACCTAGCGGTTCGTGAAAAGCTTGAGCGCACCATGCCAGGAAGACTCGTTGGAGTCTCAGTGGACGCGGAAGGCGCTCCTGCCTACCGCCTGACCCTGCAGACCAGAGAGCAGCACATTAGGCGCGAGAAGGCAACCAGCAACATTTGCACCGCCCAGGTGTTACTGGCAGTCATGGCCGGAATGTATGCGGTTTATCACGGTCCCAAAGACCTAAAGGCAATCGCAACCGAAATCCACCACAAAACCTCCGCGTTAGCAAAGGTTTTGGAAGAGGTCGGCTTCACGCTTCTAAACGATAAGTTCTTTGACACCATAAGAGTCACTGACACCGATACTGAGAAGTTCTACCAAGCCGCAAGGGCCAAAGAGCTGACCATTCTGCGAGTCGATGAGAAGACAATCGGCATCTCGGTTGACGAGAGCACCTCTTGGGATCACCTGGCAGAACTTGCCGGTGCTTTTGGGGCCAGGGCTCCGAGGCAAGAAGATGCAACCGATCGACTCAGAAACCACCGCACCAGCACCTATCTCGAGCACCCAGTGTTCAACACTCACCACTCTGAGACCGCAATGATGCGCTACCTGAAAAAGCTTGCCGACTACGATTACGCGCTTGACCGCGGCATGATCCCACTTGGCTCCTGCACCATGAAGCTCAACTCAGTAACCGAAATGGAAGCAGTGACCTGGCCAGAAATTGCCAACCTGCACCCCTTTGCTCCTGCCGAAGACACCCAGGGCTACCTAGAGCTAATTGCGGAACTGAGCTCTTGGCTAAGTGACATCACCGGCTACGAGGCAGTCTCACTGCAGCCAAACGCTGGTAGCCAGGGCGAACTTGCCGGACTACTTGCAATCCGTGGTTACCATCGCTCCAGGGGTGATTACCAAAGAAACGTTTGCTTGATTCCATCCTCTGCTCACGGCACTAATGCCGCCAGTGCTGTCTTGGCAGGCTTAGACGTCGTTGTTGTCGGCTGCGATGCACAAGGAAACGTTGATGTTCTTGAGCTAAAGCAGAAGATTGCCGAGACCGGAGACAAGCTCGCAGCTTTGATGATCACCTACCCATCAACCCACGGTGTTTACGAAGAAGCAGTTGTTGAAATTTGTGACCTTGTTCACGCAGCTGGTGGCCAGGTCTACATCGATGGCGCAAACACCAACGCAGTTGTCGGTTATGCAAAGTTTGGTGAATTCGGTGGCGATGTGTCACACCTAAACCTTCACAAGACCTTCTGCATCCCACACGGTGGCGGTGGACCAGGTGTTGGACCGGTTGTTGCTAGATCTCACCTGCAAGAGTTCTTGCCAGGGCACTCAATGGCTCAGATTGAGCTTCCAAACTACGGACCAGTTTCTGGTGCGCCATTTGGGTCCCCAAGCATCTTGCCAATCTCCTGGGCATACGTTCAGATGATGGGTAGCGAAGGCTTGATGCAGGCAACCGCTGTTGCAGTCTTGAGCGCAAACTACGTGGCCAAGAAACTAGCCGATGCCTTCCCGCTTTTGTACACGGGGAAAAACGGACTAATCGCTCACGAGGCGATCATTGACATTCGCCCGCTGCAGGCTGCAGCCGGCATTGGCAATGATGACATTGCAAAGCGATTGGTTGACTACGGTTTCCACGCCCCAACAATGAGCTTCCCAGTCAACGGAACCCTAATGATTGAGCCGACCGAATCTGAGCCGTTAGAAGAACTCGATCGATTCATCGATGCAATGTTGGCAATTAGGCAAGAGGCCCAAAAGGTTGAAGAGGGCACCTGGAGCCTTGAAGATAACCCGCTGGTAAATTCACCTCACACTGCAAGCCAGCTAACCGGTGAATGGAACCACGCTTACTCGAGAGAGACAGCCGTATTCCCAGTTGCCGGGCAGTCAAAGGGTAAGTACTGGCCTCCGGTCAGAAGGCTCGATGGCGCATTTGGCGACAGAAACCTCACCTGCACCTGCCCTCCTATCGAGAGCTTCATGACTAGCTAGCTCTAGTTATAGGGCTTCATGTGTTGGCCAATCCAGTTAGCCGACGCCTCGAGGTCGCGCTTTTTCGTTGCGACCGATAGCACGTATTCAAAGGCTTCGTCTTGGGAGGCGATCATTTGATGATCGTTTATTTCAAGGAAAACGTTCAAGGCAAACCACGAAGAGCGCTTATTGCCATCAATCATCGGGTGATTCAAAATGATTGATTCAACCATTGCAGCAGCCTTGAGCTCGAGTGCTGGATAGGCATCCTCGCCAAAAAGTGTGGTTTTGGGTCTCGAGAGAGCAGAGTCCAATAAACCGAGGTCCTTGACTATGAAGCCAACTCGTTCAGCCTGCTTTTTGAATGCAGCGAGCTCAACGAACCTGGTCATGCGTCTGAAAGTCGCTGGAGCAGCTCTGCATCGCGCTCGAGAACCTTGTCAAAAATTCTGCTGGCGACCGTTGCGCTGCTTTGACTTGCCAATAGCTGCTCAACAGCTGTCACAACCGCCTGGGATTTTGAAATACCGAGCGTCTTGGCAAGCTCTGTGAGCCTGAGGTCTGTGTCTGGATCCAGTCTTAGTGTCATAGCCATAACAATAATGGTATCAAAGTGGTAGCAATATGCAAGATTCTAAATCTGTGAATAACCGAGTGCTCAATTAGCTTGTTGGCAAGTGACTGGTCAGCTAAACAGTTGCGTCCTTTATCATCGGGAACCCAAGGCTCAAGAGTCGACTGTCGGCAGTGTAGAAGTCCATGCCCTCGTTGCTGGCTTGAGAAATCAACAACCGGTCAAACGGGTCAGTATTTTCTAGACTTCCGAACCTGCTTGATTCCATCACTTGGTTTGTGTCGAGCGTTAGCTCGATGAGGCCTGCTGTAAGCGAAGCTGCTGCCAGCACCTTGGTTTTAGAGGCTTGCTCATCGTCTTTTTGCATGAACTCGAACAAGCTAAGTGGCGAGTAGTAAACAGTGGCAGCATTTTCAATTGCCCTTCTGGCCTGTTTGCCGATTCGGCCAGGCTCACGGTGGAGCCAAATCAATACGTGAGTATCCAGTAGCACTCTAGAGATCCAATTCCTTGAGGTTTTCTTCCCAGACACTGAAGCCCTCAGTCATTTTTGAGCCCTCATCAAGGGCAATGTCGGCCCAATTAGGGGTCTTGCCTTCAAGTAGGCCAAATGTGACAACCCTGGGCAATTCTTGAACCAACCGGGCAACGGGCTTCCCGTGCTTGGTTATAACTATCTCTTCGCCGCTTTCAACCGCATCAATCATCTTGGAAAGCTGCGAT
>Ga0307946_1001060_pt1 | contig 13452 bp, 14 predicted proteins | sample OrgLakmetagen230_FD_203153 | JGI IMG/M metagenome (GOLD analysis project Ga0307946, IMG submission 203153) | Saline water microbial communities from Organic Lake, Antarctica - #230 | ecosystem: Environmental > Aquatic > Non-marine Saline and Alkaline > Saline | place: Antarctica: Organic Lake...
AATGACCTTCTAGCACGCAGGCACTTTACTCTCAGACAACAACACTCAGGCTTGACTAATACCTCAACCTACTTTGCAAGTGTCATTAAGCAAGGGAGGAGCAACTTTGCTAACACTACGACGATTTTTGGCTGTCGAATAGTAGGGCGAGCAGCACTGTATATCCCAGGCCTCCAACGCTTTTGGCTGACTTGTAACCGCACCTGAGACTTATTTTTGTGTTCCTCCTTCTCCCTTTGTCTGGTTTGCTGCAATGCTGCATGGTTCGAACCCATTGACCGTGCTGTTTCCAAATTTGTGCCGTAAGTGTTTGCATCATGGCTTTGCTTTCAAAGCATGTAAGTTACCAGAGGGGGTTATCTGAGCAAAAGTCTAAATGAAGCCTCGAACATCGACTCAACAAGCAACAGAATAACGTTCCAAAACCAGGCAACACAATACTTTTTACCCAGTTCACCTTTCCTCTACTTAGGTGTCACACTGTCCATGATCGTAGTAACTGGTAACACCAACATAGGCGCATGGATGAAAAACTAAAACAAAAGCTCGATGCCCTTGAAGGATCAAATGCCTCACCACGGCAAACACTCAACATAATGCGCACAGCTAGCATCCCCGGTTTGTCCTATGCCTTTGCCACGGCCGTTACACCATGCTCCTAACCAGACCTAGACAAATGGAATACAATGATTGGAAGGGTGATTGAAAGCAAGCACAACATCTGGCGCAGCATTTTAACGGCCATGATTCATGAAGATGTGCATAAGTTTTGAATTAGGTGCTCCCTCTATTTACATGGAATACCACAGGCGCTCTGCAGTGGCACTTGTAAATAGCCTAGAGGATCCCTCTGATCGTCACCGATCTGTGACGATTAATCTCCTCATTACCAAATTTATCACTTAAAACACCTCAACATTTATGTCCACAAGAGAAGGGACGTCGTTACCAATTAAGAGACAACTCAATCTCCATATGTGAGCGAGCCAACTGGCCTGCATCCACGCCAGCAACTTACAACTAGTTCTAAAAGGACAATGTGTATTCCTAGCTGATAAGTTACTTCCGCCCGGCCCCCAATGACCACCCTCATTAACTGCATTACCAAATTGCTTATAAGCCTAGGCATTAATGGTTTTCACGATCTCACGTCAGCAAACAAAGGCCATATCATCTCGGGGAAACAGCTTACAAACAAGAAAATAAGTACTTCCGAGTTTTCAAAAAGCACATTGTAGCACTTAACAAGCTTGCAGCCATCGCTTACATGCCAGGAACAGAAGAGCTAAGCACTGCCTCCATTACACAACTCCTTCAACATCCATCCATCCATCCATCCAGGTCAACAACTGACTCACTACTCTGTTTTTAACATCCATGAAGCTCACATACCGGTCGTTCACATTTTGGTACAAGCTTGCATCAAAGTGGCGGACTTTGGTTACCGCGCCCCTCTACTTCTTTGAGGTTTATCTAAAAGGTTTCAGCCATGTATCGTGGAAAACCTGATTTTGGTGACCAATTTTGTTTTAGTTATGGTGTTCTCTAAATCCTGTTTTTACAATGTTTAATTCTACAGTGTCTGTTGCTATAGCAAGACGGATCAAGCACACAAATTTTGAAATGTATGCTTTTATTTATAGTCTTGTCAAGCAAACCCAAAACGTGACTGCAAACCAGCAGCATTTTAAGTTTGCCTTCCCTCTAAGCAAAGGGTGTGCAGCAAAACATGCACCCACCTACTTAAATGGCTAGCAGAAGTGAGCAAAGATACAGACACCAATGCATTGAGAATTTCCCCATGCAAGTTCTGTGGGCACAGATCCTCCTACATGCAACCTATGAGGATAAAGATAGGAAGACCTGCAGCCGACCAGCAGCTAACACCATGACTCCCCTTAGCTTGAGACTCACAGATTAAACAATTATCAGGTAATTTGCCCTTGAGGCAACCCAGCCTCCACAAGAGTTAGTTGTATGTCCCTGTTTCCTATTCTTCACACAACCACCACATGAAATGCTGCAGATCAAAGAGGATAGCTCACTCAGAAAGCAGATAAAACGTATGATTTGTGTAACACGACCAGACAATAAAGGTGACCCCAAACGTTTAAGCCCAACGAGCATCTGGTACAGCCAAGCCCAAGACTGGGGAGGCACGCAGGGCTGCAGAGGCACTTGTAGGTGTGACCATAAAAAGGTACATACCTGGGAAGTAAGGAAGACAGGGAATTTTAATAAGGTGCTGCAGGTGTATTTGCAACGGTGGCACCAGGTAGCACCCAATTTTTAAACGCCTTGTGCAGGAGTGTGCAGCTCCCATAACTTTTGGACCGTATGCCTCTTTCCTTGACTAACCAGATATTGAGAATCCTGGCGTCGAGAGCTATCCAATGGTATATGTATGGGTCCTATCGGAGGGGGGGGGGCAGGGGGGTCTGGACTTTTTGGGGACCCCCCCTCCAAAAGGCACTCCGGATTTATAAATATTGGAATTTTCTGCTCAAGATCTGTCGAATGGCACCCTCTTTGAGGAAAATAGGTGTAATGGGGGGTTGTGGGCGCCCTCTCCAAAACTTCTAGGGTGGCATCACTATTGTGTAAAGAGGGGGTTTGTGAAGAGAAGGAAGCATTCCAAAGAGGAGCGGGTCAGGTCTAGGCCCCACTCAGGTGTTGCGCACAAAGGCGTGTGCATCTCAATTTTTGGCCCACATCCCTTCAGGAAAGCCACCAGTGCTTATGATAATGCAGCTGAATGTGAAATTTGAAAAGGAGCAGAATGGTACCCTTTTTGTCCGGAAGGGCCAGTGGTTGGGCCCCTTTGGGGAGGGGGGGGGGTCAGAGGGACCCGACTGAGAATTCAGGCATAGGGTCCTCCAGAATTATTTTACCTTCCTGCCTCATGTGTGTGTATTTAGTACCAGTGCCTTGCCAGTGCAAAATCACAGTTTGCACTTTTTTTCAATAGGGAGAGTGTTGCACCTTTGTTCCCAATGTTCTAGTTAGAAACCAAAACCAATTTGTAGCCTTTCAATTCAGGTGATTGTAGTCAGAACAAATTAATAATTGAGAGGAAAAAGACAGGCGGTTGTTTCTCTGGTACATGTCTTTTTAGGCTACAACAGAGTTATATTTGCATTCTCTTACCGCCATGCTGGGGATGTGCAGACATCACAGCAGCAGACCACGGAGGATTTGGCTGCACAATGCCTTGGTACCTGTGATGTGTGAAAGAAGTGGCACCCTTGGAGAAAACTTCTTTATGACTGCTTTAATGTGTAAGCAACGGTGGTGATTAGAACAGGTAAAGTACCATTGCGGAATGGAAGTGATTGTGTGGTGTTGGCAGCAACACACCTCAATGGTCCACCACCCCCGAAGTCAGCCTTCCAGTAAGGGAACTGCCATGAGCTAAGCAACGCGTCCTGGCCTTGGCACACAGCCGCTGCTAACATCACCTGGCCAAACAATGGCACGAGAGAAAATCAGCCATGTAAAATAACATGTGAAATAACGATTACTAGATGCAAAGCTCACATTTTATTCCTTGGGTCGCTCATACTACAGCGGACTGAAAACTTGCGCCACCAAAAGAGGTACGGGTCCAACAAACAAAGCTGATGCTCAAACTGGAGTGCCGCATAAAACTGGGGATTCTGCAGATACAACTTAGATCTGGGCAAGTCTCGCACCTGGCTACTGATTGGAGACAGGCTCATCAGGGTTGCCAGACGCAAAACCTCCATCCCACTCTGTTCTGGCTGCGTTTCGGTTTTGGTACCTGTGCAGGGACAATGATGGTTTGACTCTTTTCAGCAGGCAGGTATGCCGAGTAAACCGCGATATGTTGGAACATTTATTCAGTAACCTTTTCCTGGCCAAACAGACCTTGAGTCGAGCTGCATAAGCTTCCAGTTCCCTCCTCTCTTTTCTGCTTGCCACACGTGTCCCCTGCTCTGAACTCCAGCAGTGCTGCACGGATCCTGCCAGCACCTTGGCGCAGTGCCTCTTGGGTGCGTGAGGAATCATGCAGCTGGCCACCTGACTCTAATGCAGCAGCCACCAAATCACCAACCTGCAGTGTAAGAATTGAACAGTAGTCGATGAACACACACTGTCTCTCTGTGTCTGTGTATCTGTTCCTCTCTTTCTCTCTCTCTCTCTATCTCTATCTTTCTCTCTCTCTACCCTCCCCTTACACACACACACACACATACACACACTCACACGTACACGCATCTGCACCCATACACACACACTTTAAGTTCAAGCTGTGCACATACAAGCAAATAATATAAAATATAAAGCACAGGCAATTGTGTACAACCGACCACGCACCTTGGGCCCAAGCTGCCACATATCGCCTGTATCATCCTGGTACAAACTTGCCGGTGCTGCTGATGTAGATGGACACATTGCAGATGCTGGTGTCGGTGGAGGTGCTGTCACCACCATCCCTTTCTCCTCCTCACGCCCCTCACCCATGGGTCCTGCTGCTGCAATTTTTGGGAGATGGGCAAGAGGGTGGGTGTGCTGCATCCCGTCCAGCATTTCTGAGCCGGCAGACTTGTTTTTCCAAAGTTGCTTTTGCAAGCGGGCCTTTGCTGCAGTGTTGGCTGCTGCAGCTGCACAAGCAAAGTAAGTGTGAGGCTCTACAACTTTCCTCTTCAAAATAAAGATGTGCACTCGCAATGGTAGGCAAGGTTCACTGCTTGACTTCAGCTAGATTTGCACTTGGGTCAGTATGGTCATTCTGGATCTGTCAAGCACAGCAAGACAGCCTTTTATAAAGCTCGCCATTGGTTACCTTCTACGACTTGCTGGAAGCGGTCTTGGCCTTGCAGATCACTGTGAGACATGTGCATCTCAGGTATTAACGCTGGATGAAGTGGGGGCCTCATGGAGGGGATAGACGACCGGCTGCTATAGAGCAGTGATCTGGATTGAGGGCTGGGTTTGGGTGTGGCTGCCTCTGACACGGCACGTGGTAGGCTTGTGCTGCCAATACTGTGCTGCTCCAGCCAAGCATGAGGGACGGATTGGGCTGTTGCTGGGCCAGCTGGGAACTTTTTACTGCTGTCACTGCTACTGCTGGAGCTGCTGCCTCTGCTTGGTCTAGAGGGCTCTTCTTGTGGTGTGGGACTTACTTGAGGGGGCGCTTTGACAAGCTCAGGTACAGGCTGCCCCTGTGTCTTGGTAGTGGTGGTGGTGGTAGCAAGAGCAGAACTGCTTGCTTCAGGCACAGGGCTGGGAGCGGATGGTGCACAGTTCTTAGCTGTTGTGCTTGCAGACACATGGAGGCACCTGCGTGGATGCGTATGTGCGTGCACAAGTGGGTGTATCCGTGCTATTTATACACGTAATTTCTGACTGTCTGTTCATCTAGCTTACATCTTACCTTGCTTGGAGTGCCTCAGAAAAACCAGGTGAAGATTCTCTATTTGCTAGAACTCCTGCTCTCATCAACTTTCTCACTTTGCAAATTGCTCCTGTGTCATGTCTTGTAAGCTCAGCAATACACCTCTTCTAGTACCCGTTTCACCACTTCACATACCAGGTGGCATTGGCAAACAGGGTGAGCGGAATATGGCCAGCAAGCCCATTTCTGTAAAAACAAATACAGAATGAGATCGTTTCTGGAGAAAGATCATGCTTGCTTTTCGTTTGCATCAGGTTGTGATCAACGCTACAGTTTTTGCCTTGTCGGTAATCGTTTCTGAAATAAGTGAGCGGTATAGAAGAATTGCTTAAGCGCTAGAACCACCAGCTTGCATTCTGGTCAAATTATTCAGACATTGACCTGCGCAAATCCACAGCCAAGCCCATCGCGTTCTTTGAGCCTGCGGGGGCAGAGCCAGGGAGGGGCCTCCCTCTGAGAGTGCACATAGTAGTCCACACTAAGCTGGCTATGGCATCGTTGCTTGAAATTGCTGGCCGTCCTGCTGCACAAATGGCCTGCAGAGAAAATTATGACGCAGAAAAATGACAAAGCACTCGTCTTGGCAGAGCGTGCTCACAGCTTCCTGGATTTACACCATGCATCAGTGCTTCCCATTCAGGAATCAAGCATGCAATCTGCTCAAAGTTAAAAGCAAAGGGGAAGGCCAGAACTGGCATGCAATTGGGTCCCAGCTTCAAACTAGCCAAAGTACTACCAGATCATCCTTTTCCTTATTAGACTACCTTTAGGTGGGCTACCATGCGGTCTGGGATGTGAAGAACCTGGCACGTCAATCTCTCTGTCACGCCAGGCCACAGCTGGGACTCTGCCTCCAGATCCTTGACTGCGGACCTCAGCTGCACCAAAACCATTTTTATCATCCGTTTTAGAACTGGGGATTGCTTTGAAATGCTTGCTCAAACTGTGTTACTGATATGAGCAAGCTTACATTCTCAAATTAGTTAGCCCTGTCTCTCACCTTCTTGATGGCTTTAGGGATGGAGGGGGATGGGATTTCTTGAAGCCGTAAGCATTGAAGTGTGGGAGTGTAAGTGCTGCTGCTGCTGCTGCTGCTGCTGCTGCTGTTGTTGTTGTTGTTGATGCTGGCACTGGCCGAGTCCCCCCTGCCTCCCATGTTCCCTTTTTGTCGGCTGCGTGATTTGGCATCAGCTTGGACGCTAATAGTTGACGTTCTTGGCACAGGAGGAGTGGGAGCAGGGGCACGCAGAGCAACGACCTCGAGGAGAGACCTGTCATGGCACGGAACGGGCAGCGATGCCAGCCTGCTGCTGCTTTGGCTGCTCTTCCTCGTTGAGCCTGTCTGCTGCTGTTGTGTTGGTGAAGATGGGTAGCTGAGCTCACGGATTTGAGAGGCACTATTGTTCAGATCAGCATGGACGGCCGCCCAGTGATTTATGAACATGCAAGCTGAGTGCCCATCTGAACAAGTTGAGTAGGAGTTTGGACCTGCTTTGGGTTGGGTAAAAGCTTCTATTTTGGAAATGCCTGCATGTGCTCCTTGTGAAAAAACACCATAGATCTAACCCGCATCTAATTTCAATGGATAAGCTTTATAGGAGAGTTTAACAAACATGATCTTTACGCGCTCACCAAGCATAGCGTGTGAAAGCGTGAGAGCAAGGATGGACCCGCCGCATCCCTGTGTATAAAACAACGAGTGGGTCAGCTTGCTAAAACCTAATGAAGAACAAGATTGCTTTTGTACCTAGCCGCAACCGCCAAATAACCTACCAGCTGTGTAAGGCGCACTTTAAGGGGAGCATCTGCACCGGACAGTAGCTTGGCAGTGTCAACAGGCTGCATGCAAGGTAGGAAGGTGAATGAGTGGAAGGGATGAGAGCTTGTTGCAAGATCTGATTGCAGAATGAATAAAACCCTGCTGTACACACAGTACTGGGTGCTGGGTACACGCACTTCAAAGTAGGGAGGTAGAGTGGGGGAGTCAGCGGCAACTCGTGGGTTCATGTGGGCAAAGTTTGAACGGCCCATCGCTACCAGAGGGAAGTCCTTTTTCAAGATCAGGTCAGGGGCGTGCACAACGTGCAGTGGCACACCTGGAAGGTTAGAAGATTGTGGAGCTGGTGTAATTGAACACTGTTGTTGACTTAAGAAAAGAGCAGAGGACAGAAGCTCAAGCTTGTAGCCATAAGAAGCAAATTATTGAAGAAGCCATCTGTCTATATGCGTTCAGAGCAGCATGACTCTTTGGATCAGATACGATCAAGGAAGGTTATCTATGTGCAGGAATAATATGACACCAAACAGCATGATGCAGCCTTGTACGTTACCTGCGTTGCAAAGAATGACACGAAACGCCCTCCTCTTACGATAGCCAAGAAGGGTAAGGTTCTGCAGAAGGCCACGTCCCTGCCCCAACAAGAGAGTGGGCGGCTTCCATGTAATCAGCTTGGTACTCATGCTGGACGGGGCGCTTGACTGCTGCTGCTCACCAACGGGAACAATGCGGCCAGATAGGGGCAGGTAATGTTCCAGCGTGTATGCCAGGCTGAGCTGCAAGTTTGTATTGGTACCAAGTTACTGTCACCTTTGAAACTGGTACGTCTAAACTTCTTGCCTTCCTGCTGGAAGCAGCCTGCCACACACAACAAACAGGAGCATACTTCACACGAACATACATCACCCGTGCAACCCGTACCTGCAGGACTTTGGGGTCTAGAGGATAGTCAAACCACAGGGCCTTGGGGTTGACGCAGGCCAGGATGGCACTGAAAGGCAGCAAAGGAACAAACATTTGAGTTTGGTACAGGTCAGGTAAACCGCCTGCAGAGAACGCAACTCACGAAACATGTTAAGGAGCGGTTGCCCGAAAATTCAGTTAAACCTTGTCACCTGTGATCTATAGCACTCAGAAACTGACAGCCAGTTTGCACACAGCGTGGAGCACCACGTGCATAGACCATGTCATAGCTGCTACGTTTGATGCCTGCGCTGCCAGCGGATACTGATCTGTTAGCCGCAAGCCTCTTAAGAAAACAGCAGCTGCTTAATTGCTGACCCTCCCGTCCATCATTATGAGAAGCTGAGGAGTCTCGCATGTCTAAGGTGCTGATCTGTACCGCTAGAATACACTGCACTGATGCCTGATGCGACAGATGATTTCTGTCTGTTGCTCAAAAAGCCTCTTTAGACATGCAAATCCACATTCCACCCTTTTCTGCAAACGTTTAAATCCGACTAGCAAAAAATGAGAGTTCCAAGGACAAATCGGAATTCCGAGCGCGCCATGACGACCCTACAATTTCCAAGCTTTTAAAAATAAAATTTGAGAACGAAAGTTTGGCTTGCAACCGGCAATGCTTTTTTAACTTTGCGTATCAACCGTCTGTATCAACAGAAAGCATTGTTTCAGTTAAATTGAAAATGAGCCTTTCCGGCTGCAATCATCGCTCTGAATTTGTATCTTGCAGAACCAGACTATTTTGAGCGACATTTACCGGCAGCGAGCAGCCTACACAATTATTCAACCCTTCTTTCTATCATTGTGGTAAGAGAACAATAACTAGGGTTTTACTGCTCAATCAAAACCAGCCTGCTGCCGTATTTTACTGCCAGTGTGTGGCTGCCATCACAATTAAAGTGGGGGGGGCAGAGCCAGTTCCCTTCCCCTTCCGTCAGCACCTGCCTGGTGGAAGCTCCTCGACCCAGGCGGCCAGCTGCAGCCCCTTCCGCCCCTCAGCACCGCTCTCACCGAGCACCAAGTTTGACTCTCTGCCTGGATTGATAAAATAGAATCTGCTTACGCCTGCCTATAATAAGCCTTATCTGCTACTTTGCTTCTGGTTCTGAATAAAGCTGGCTTGACCTTCGGCGTGTCGTCAATCAATGTGGCACTGGCACTGCTTCCTTGAAGACTCTCTGTTTTTAGACCAAACTTATTCTGCTGGTTACACTTCGGCTCCCTTTTTGGCTTCCAACTTTCGCCTTCTTCTCCAAATTTCCTTTCATCATTCCATCTCGCTCTTTCTCTTAGGCGTTTCCCCTTTTGTCTTGTTTCTCTTAGGCGTTTCCCCTTTTGTCTAGCTAGCAGGTGTAGTTACAAGCTTCGTTTTAACTTCCGCTCAGATGCCCCTTGAGGCGTGAATAGCAATGTAAATTACCGTAACTTAGGCTGCCAGTCAAACCCAAACGATGATTAAACCCTCGTCGACTAGAGCGAAGGGTTGTTGGTTCCAGAGTTGACCATTCTAGTGTAACGAATTCCATTACAAGAATCGAAGTTAATGAAAGCAGGAAACAGCAATAGATCAAAAATGCAACCAAACGTTCTCAGCTTTCCTAAACTTAAAAGGAAAAAGCAGGGGTCCTTGCCTGCCAACATTGTCACGCTATGCTTGGTGAGTGCGTAAAGATCATGCCTGTTAAACTCTCCTATATAGGAGAGTTTAACAGGCATGATAATATAAAACTTATCCATTATTGAAATTAGACGCGGTGTAGATAAATGGTGTTTATTTACAATGAGCACATGCAGGCATTTTCAAAATAGAAGCTTTTACCCAATCCAAAGCAGGTTCAAACTCCTACTCAACTTGTTCAGATGGGCACTCAGCTTGCATGTTCATAAATCACTGGGCGGCGCAACCGTCCATGCTGTGCCAAGCTCGACTGCCAAACACTACTAGTTATAACTAGTGTTCGGCAGTCGAGCTATTATTAATTATATGCTGAACTGTTCAGCAGCTCTGCTTGTTCCTTTGCATGCACATGAGCATAGCCAGTAGCCAGTGGCTGTCGATGCACTTGGAGGCCTGCCTGATAACTTGAGGCGCCCGCCTGTTGGCACCTCACGCCCTTCAGCCCTGTGTAAAAGATAGAGCAGGATCGGGGGCAACAGTAGTGAGCAGTACAGCACTGGGGGAAAGAAAGACTCTGCAGAGGAAGACCTGTCAGAACATGAAAAAATATCAGAGGGGGTTAACTGAGCAAATGTCCTGAAATGTGACTTTTTTGATGCAAATCATGTTTAAATGATATAACTAGATGGTTCATGAAGTTTGGGGCCAAAAGGACCACCCCAGTGGTCTGGACAGAATACAGTTCAAATTTTGGCACTGAGTTTCCACATTACAGGCCACCACGCCCCAACCAGGGCCTCTTTTCATCCCAAAACAGGACAGGAGGACTTCCTTTATGATACCAAATCATCCTAGGGTTTGAAAAGTATACTTGGTGAAGGTTAAGTTTCCACCTTTTTAGCACCCCTTTTGCTGGTTTTCTTTTTGGGAAATGGGTTAAAATGGAGTATCTGGCCAAGTACTGCTCCGTTTTGCCCCATTTTTATTGCAATGATATTTTTATTGAATTATAGATGACTCATATAAAAATGACACAAATCAGGTCAGTGGGTGGTGAGATATGAGAGAATGATGGTGAGAAATAGGGTTCATGCCGCGGGCAATTAGACATTGGTCAGCTAGCTGGCAACATTCAAGCTCAGGTGCTATCAGCAACCTTTGGGTACTGAGCTTGATTGTTGCCAGTCCCGGCCACCATACTCAATTCACATTTCGAAACCACCCCTGTTTGGGAACTGATCACCTCTGAAGAAATATAATTGTTTTGTGACCTCAAAAAGGTACCAATGTCCCTGCTGCTGTTTCAATTCCTCTCAATACTAGCCCTAAACAATGTAAAAAATTCTTTAGACGCGCTTGTGCAAGCCAAAATACAGGGGCGAGCACACAAAACACAAATACACACATAATCGCACATGCATACATACATACACATACACGCCCCCCTCCTTGTTGATCCAAATCCACAACGCTGCAAGCACTCACATCATGGCTGTGATGAGGCGGGGAGTCACATGCTGAAACGCGCCCATGTTCATGGGCTCCTCTTGAGCCCACACGGGCTCGGCATTGGGGTATCGGCGCAGTTCACGCATTACCAGGTCAAAGGGGGAGGGGGAGAGCTGCATGAGTGAGTGTGTGGTTTGTGGGAGGGCTTACATTCCAGAAAGGTCCAGTTGGAAACAATGGTGCTAAAGAAAGCGAGGCGTTTTGCTGGTAGGAAGAAGTTATAGAGTATGCCATCAGGAATGTTGGATGGATGATCTGGTTCTACAATTATGCTGTGTGTGAATGTTTGCAGGTAGGTGAGCCATTCACAATGACCTAAATCCGCACACATAACAGCGTCGTTCAATGTGGATTGTAGCGTTGCTGGTCAAAAAACAAAAGAGTGTGCACTTTGCGGCAAACCATCATCCTGATGCAATGCACGCACCTGCTCCAGGCGCACAAGGGCAACTGAGTTGTCCTTGTCCAGGCCCCGCTTTTCCCTCTCTGCATGCAGCTCATAGAACACCTTGCCGCTGCAAAACACGATGCGCCTAGAAGAAGGACGCATAGAAAGAGGCATGCGTCGGTAAGTGCTACATGGCAGGCTAGCTGGCTTTTTTTATGGTTACTTTTCAGGTTACTTTATCTGTTGGTTTCCTTTATTCGGTCTCTGTAAACATTTCGCCCTTAAGTTCAACAGGTTATGGGCCCAGCACGCTAACCACTGCACAGCTAAGGAATGAGCGACATGCAGAGCAAGGGTTCAGACAGCGGTTTCAGGGTTATGTCGAAGTTGGGGCCAGCGGGCCTTGATGAATGGCAGCGGGATTTTACAGCGGGTGCTGTACTGCATGGCAGTTTTGAGCTACTTGAAGCACCAGGAGTGGGTGCAGCACTTGAAACACCAGGAGTGGGTGTAACCACAGCAGGTCCAGCAGGTGCTGGTCCAGCAGGAAGTGGTAGTGCAGTAGCAGGGGATGCGCCAGGTGCGCAAAGTGTAGCGCTGAGTGCGCAAGACAGGGTGAAGGACAGGGAGCTCAAAGCACACATGTTGTTGTGTGTGGACAGCCAGTTCAAGGAGTTAGTAGCAGGTGCAGCTACGGCCAAGGAGGCATGGATTGCCATTGAGCAGTGCTTCAAGGGTGAAGCACGCGCAAGGAAGAGAGAGACGGCTACCAAGTGGGCAAGCACTGCGGCGCGCAACGGAGAAGGAGCACAGCGGGATGGAGAGAAGGTGTATGAGTACGCTCAGAGGGTCAAGGGAGTGGCCAAAATATGGAGAGAGCAGGTGACAAGAGGGATGAGGGCGCTGTGGTAGATGCTTTTCTGCAAGGGCTGCATGGCAGGCACAGCACTCTGAAAACGGTGCTTGAACCACAGGATGGGCTGACGCTTGTGTCGTGATTGTGTAGACCGCTGCATTTTGCCTTGTCAAAAGCCTTTCGTAGTATATGTTAAGGCGCTCGGGAGTAAGAAAACCTTTACACTTCCGTCGACATTGTAATTACAGGCTACTGTGTCAGTGAACACTTCAGGAAGCATAGTGTCATCTGGGGAGGATAGGGTACTCTTCTTGATACTCCATGAGATCAAAGGTTGTGATCCAGTTTTCACAATGCCCTGTGCCCGTAATATCAGCCTGTGGGTTGGTGGGTTGAATGTCAAAGCTAACTTTGTTCCAAAGATCATCATTGTAGGATTGGTACATGTTGCCCTCTTGGATGGCAGATGACCCTTGTTTCTGAAGATCAATCAGGTGTTCATTTGGTGCAGGCTGAGATAAGTTTGATACGTACAAGGCTGCATCATGCTGATCTGAACGCATACAGACAGATGGCTTCCTCAATAATTTGCTTCTTATGGCTTATGGGGACCTAAGTCCGAGTGGGTATCTTTCCATGGTGGTCCCTAAAAACGCGTCGTTTGCCCAGAGGAGGGTCGCACGGCTAAATCCCACTCGGCACGCAGCAGCAACAGCAGTTTACAGTCGCAGCAGCAGGGATGGGGTGGGGCGGGTTGGAATTGGGGTTGGTGGGGTCTGCAGCAGCAGCAGCGGGCAGCAGAAAGCAGCGTCGTGCAGCAGCGTGTGTGGTTGGGCTAGGCAGCAGCTCTTTGGGGCTGGCTTGTGGCGGGGAGCGTGCACGGGCTGGGAGAAAGGCCTTTGGCTGGAGGTGCGGCCTCCGA
>Ga0307946_1001064_pt1 | contig 13445 bp, 12 predicted proteins | sample OrgLakmetagen230_FD_203153 | JGI IMG/M metagenome (GOLD analysis project Ga0307946, IMG submission 203153) | Saline water microbial communities from Organic Lake, Antarctica - #230 | ecosystem: Environmental > Aquatic > Non-marine Saline and Alkaline > Saline | place: Antarctica: Organic Lake...
GCGGTACCACATTGTAAAAGAGTTTACAGAATAATTTCAAGAGCTTAGCTGTTAGCGGCCCGTCAGCACTGGTATATCGAGAATAAATTGCATTGGTCTTTGGACGTAGCACTGCATGAAGACGCCTGTAAAATCCATCGTGGTTACGCCGCTGAGAACCTCGCGAGAGTGCGCCATATCGCGTTGAATTATCTAAAAGGTGAACCGAATTTTAAAGGCAGCATTCGGCGTAAACAGAAGAAAGCGGCACTGGATGAAAACTACCTTGCCGCGATTCTCGCGGTGTGAAATGTTTCATGCGTTTTCCCTGCAGCCCTAACCCCGTCAGACTCGAAATCTCTTTAAACGCGAAAGTTAGTTAAACAAAGGCTCCATGAAAAAGACTCCTACCGAACCAAGTTGGAAATACGAACGTGGAGAAGGTCGCCACAAGCATCGCTGGAAAAATGACTACGCCGGTTTCGAGCCTGGAGATAAAGGCCCGGTCGGGAAGTGCCCCAAAAGTATGACAGAGGATCTGGCGACTAAAATCCTCAACCAAGGTGTGCCATACTACGATGATCCGGGCGATCAAATACCGGCAAAGATCTACACAGTGTACAAAGGTGTGATTTACGAAGCAGCACCTACGATGCCCGGCATATCCTGGCACGGATATCCTTGGCGAGGTGATCTTAAAGGCCGCAGGCCCCTGCCGGGTAAGATTATTAAATGGCTGAGAAGGCAAGCGGAAAAAACTGGCCACGGTAACGAGTTTGAGCAATGGCTAAACAACTACACTTAGGTTCCAGAGATGGCGTTTTTCTGGAATTACAGCTGGACACCAAGCGAGATGATGAGCCCGGCCTGATTTGGGGCAAGGGGCGTTTGCGTATTAATGGTGCAGACGTTCTGGTCGGTGAGCACGATGGAGCTGTTGAGTGGACATGGGTGGACTTGTTGGAATGGCTTGCGAAAAACTGGGCCTACCTTCTGTGCGAGCAGAGTTTCCCCTTTCATGTTGCGGCTACCGGGATTTCCACGTTAATGAGAGATTTGGAAAAACGCTGGGAGAACATGGCTGAAGAGAGGGTTGAAGATGAGGAGGAAGAAGCCTATCGCTTTCTCGATCGTCATGATCTGGTAAGTGCCTTTAAGGGGCTTTATTTCCCCGCCATTTTTGTCATGCGTCAGGGGGCCTTGGTAGAGGTTTCCAATGTTGAGAATGGAAAGACAGTGCGCCTTCCGCTGGAGCAGGTCGTTACGGATTTGGAAGCAATCGGTAACAAACTTGCAAGCCTGGCTCACGGCGCCAGTCAGGGGCGTGGCCAGCTGGCAGCGCAACAATGGTTGGCTCGCGGACAACAGCTAGAAACTAGGGCGTTGCCCTTGCTAACTGGGCTGTCCTCTGAAGCGCTGGCCCTGATGAACCCCAAAAACGACTCTACATTTTGGGAGCAAAACCCAGCAACGCCCCTGGCGGATAGCGAATTGATGGCCGCAGCAAGGATGACTAGCGGTGTGCTCCTTGCAGAAGAGCAGGTGCAAATCTTCGACATGATTCGCGGTTTGGATAACACCTCTACGGATGAGCTGGATACATTGACAGATGCCTTGGCCATTGACTTTAAAGAAGTGGGCAAACCCTATGATCAAGGCTATTGGGCCGCAACTTGGCTACGTCGCAAGCTTTGCCTGAAGGAAGCAGAGGTTGTTCAACCGGCGGTGTTGTTAAGGGCATGGGGTGTTCGAATTCAGGATTTTGAAATGCCTGAATGTAAGCTGGATGCTTTGGCTTGCTGGGGACCGCGACACGGCCCAGCGATACTTGTCAACAAATCGCACGAAAGCACGCCCGCGCACCTGCATGGTGAAAACACAACGCTAGCCCACGAAATATGTCATCTTCTTTTAGACCGCAAAGGCGCATTACCCGTTGCCGAAGTACTAAACGGCAATACCCCTGAACGCCTAGAAAAACGTGCTCGGGCATTTGCGGCTGAATTTTTGTTGCCCAGATGCATTGCCGCTACCGCAGTGCAGCAAGCCAGTGCTCTAAAAGATGCCGTGGTCAATCTGTCTGATAAGTATGCTGTAAGTAATGAGTTGGTCTGCTGGCAGATTATCAATTCTGAAACCTATACAGCGTTATCGGACAACGAACAGCGTTGGCTGCAAAGCCTGGTTGGGCGCAAAGGCTGAGGCTTTTTCGGGGAGGTTCGCTTGTTTCGAGCTCTCCATGTGACCCCCTTTTTCCCTGAACCCTGTTGTGCTGCTTGGACAGGCACTAGCCACCCGGTGCGATGATCGTTTCAGGTTGCATCACCGCCAGCCGGGCTCGGCGCAGTGTGGATCTGCCGGTGCTAGTGGTTATTGCAGCGTCGTTTGCGCTGGGCAATGCAATGACGGTCACCGGGGCTGCAGGATGGGTTGCGGGTGGTATTCTCGGATTCGGTGAGTTAACTCCCTGGGTTGCGCTGGTGTTGATTTATGTTCTGACGGCCGTTTTTACCGAGATGATCACCAACAACGCTGCAGCAGTATTGATGTTTCCCATAGCGTTGGCGGTTTCACAGCAGCTTGGTGTTAACTTTCTGCCTTACGCTGTCGCGGTAATGTTTGCGGCTTCTGCCTCTTTTATTACGCCGCTCGGTTATCAGACCAATCTTATGGTGTTCGGCCCGGGAAGGTATCGTTTTGGGGACTATGTTCGGATTGGCCTTCCGCTTAGCTTGCTGGCTGGCGGGGTGGTTCTGTCGTTAGTGCCTTTGTTTTGGGCGTTTTAATCCTGAAGTGAGCTGATGGTCGTAGCTTTTTGGCATAAATGGGCAAAGTGGTGAGGGCTGGCGGTCTGTCGACGAGGAACGTGGGGTTCAGGTCTTGCCTTTTGCCTCGCTTTGCTTATTCAGAGATTTCCTAGTTTAAAATTCATCAAAATCAGGTGTTAAGTCAGTGCAAGCTAATTCAGACAGCCCTCTAGTTTCCGTTGTCATTCCGGTTAAAGACAGACCAAAAGAGCTCGAGCGCGCTGTACGAAGTGCTCTCGCTCAGACATATAAGAATATTGAAGTAATTGTTGTCGAAAATAACTCGAAGGATCGAGAGTCTGTCAGAGGTGTTGTAGAAAGCTTTCGGAAAGGCACGATACTCGTCTATCACCTAGCTCCCTGTGCCAACACGAATGTTGCAAGAAATTTTGGAGTATCAAAAGCTAATGGAAGTCTGGTGGCTTTTCTGGACTCTGATGACGAGTATGAACCACACCATATTGCTACCAGTATTGAAGTGATGAGGCAAAAAAACTGTGATTTTGTCTATGGATCAATCAAAGTAGATGATGGCGAAAGTACAAAAATAAATATGGCCCGCAATCTGGAGACAGGTGAAACTGGACTCGATTATTTGTTTGGGAAAAATAGAGGTTGGGCGCCAACTCCTACCTATGTGTGCCAAAAGACAATTTTTGAGAAGGTGCTGTGGGATGAAAACTTGAAGCGCCATCAAGATTTTGATTTCTTTATACGAGTTGTAGCGGCTTTTCGCTCGGCTTGCAATGCAGAACCGTCAGTTATTGTACATTGGAAGAAAGGTGAAAAAAGAGATATTGACTTTGAGTCTTACGAGCTATTTGCTAAGAAATGGGTTCCCAGTATGAATATGTATTCTACTTTTTTGTTTTGTGCATTTAAGGTTAAGGCATGTTTATCTGAGCATGAATTTCGAAGCTGTTATTTCTTTACCCGTTTATTATTGCTCAGATTTTTTTCTAAACGGAAATTTAATGCGCGTAATTTTTATTGAACAGAAAAAAGGTTGAATAGTTGAAAATTCTGCATTTCATATCCTCCCCAGCAGCAGGTGGCGCAGAGACATACGTACGCGATTTGTCTATCTTAATGTGCCAGAAAGGGCATGATGTCCATGTCGTGTTTCTCGAGTCAGCAGTTGAGAGCGGTAGGGATCTGACTTTCGAACAAGCTTTCCTTAAATCGCTTTCGGTCGAGTCCGTTTCCTATTCATTTATCGGAAAGGAGGCTCGGAGAAGACCATGGCTGGGAGTCTTGGGACTACGAAAAGTAGTAAAATCCTTTCAGGCTGACATAGTTCACTGCCATCTTTATTATGCCCTTTTATTTTCGTTTTTCTTATTCAAAACGCCCGTGCTCTACACGCATCACAATATTAAACTGGGCTTGCCACGTGCCTTCTATCGCCTTTTTGATCTGAAGGTAAAAGCCTATATCGGGATATGTAGTGCCTGTAAAGAAATGTTGGAGGGTGGTCGTGCTCGTAGCGTCGTTCGGATAAATAACGCAGTATCTAAGCAACGAATTCCAGAGAGGGTAGTTGATAAGCATAGGTCTGGCTCAGAAATTAACTGCGTGTTCGTGGGTCGTTTGGGAAAGCAAAAGAACTTAACGTTAATGCTGGAGGCCTTCGCAAGGCTTCAGGATCTTGAAGTGAGGCTTAAAATCGTTGGCGAGGGGCCGGACAGGAGCAAGTTGGAAAATTTAGCGAGGATCCTGGGGATAGATACGCGGGTTCAATTTCTTGGCAATGTCTCGAACGTAGGAGAGGTTTTGGCAGAAAGTGATGTTTTTCTCATGTCCTCTGCATGGGAGGGATTACCGATAGCCTTGATTGAAGCAACCTTGGCTGGCTTACCTGTTGTTGTTACGGATGTTGGTGGTTGTGCTGAAGTGGTGCATCGGTGTGCAAACGGTTTCGTTGTGGACAGTTTAGATGTTGACGACTATTTGGCGGCTTTGAATAAAATGGTGTCTGACGAAAAGTTGAGATGTTCGTTTTCGAGTAACGCTCTTCAATTTTCCGAAGAGTTTGAGATAGAAAAAGCTGTGGAAAAGCACCTTTTGCTTTATCAGAAAATCGTTAATGGTGATGTGGATAGGGTGTTTTTATAGCTATTTTGTAGGCGGAGGGCTCTTACCGTTTTTGGTTTTATTAAGACTGAATAAGCGTGATCTGCGTAATCAGTTAGGTTAGAAAAGTAGTGAGGTCAGGTTGCGTGAGAGATCTTGATTGGATAATGAGTGAAAATTTTTGGGCTATGCGTTTTTACGATATGCCTAACCTAGTTATTTGTTTGTTATTTGTTTTTACCGTCTGTCGGCTGGTGAAGGTGCCACGATTAGCTGAAATAACGCTTATTGGGCACTGCGTGTTGCCAATGTTTCTAAACGGCGTACTTTTTCCGTTTTCTTACATGCCCGATTTCTTTAGGTATTGGCATGCCTTCAATGCCATCAGAAGTGGGGAGCTCGGTTTTTTTGAAGCATTGGCATCGGGCAACGTTGAGCAAGCCGCCGCATTTTTCGCACTAATGCCATTCCCGTTAGCGGTTACCCCCTTAAGTTTGGGTTTTCTAAATACTTTTCTGTATTTGGCGTTGTTTTTTTGGTTGTATAGGAAAAATGTTTTTACTAATTTCTCCATGTGGTTTTACCTCCTTTATCCTAGCTTTGCTCTATATACCGGTATGGGCCTGAGAGACAACTTTATACTGGTGTTTATGGTGGTCGCCATTCAATGGGCTCGTGAAGGCCGTTGGTTCGTTTTGTGGTTTCCACTTGGATTGCTTTTTATAATTAAATTTCAGAACTTTTTTGTTTTGGCCCCTTTACTTCTTGCATACACTTGGTTCGGGATTCGATATACCGGCGTTTCACTAGGGAAGGGATTGTTGACGCTAGGTATGAGCTTTGCTGCTTTACTCGCTGCGGCTCCCATAGCGTTGCCACTCGTCAACTATTATCGTGCCGCGATGTTTGTGGAGGATGGAGGTGACAGAGCGCAGGTAGCATTGATAAGCGGGCCAAGCGAGTTTGTTCTGGAGGGTCTTACTAGTGGTTTGTATTTTTTTATGAAGCCTTTTCCTTGGGAAGCTACAAGTGCTTTGCAGCTAATCCAGTCGGTTGAAAACCTTGTGGTAGCGATTTTACTAATATTGATTACAAGGGTAGCTTGGCGGCGTGCTCCAAGGAAGCTGGTTTTTTGGTTGTTATTTATTATCTTCGCGCTATCGATTTATGGGTTGGTTGTGTTCAATTATGGTACCGCAGCTCGTTACCGTTACCCCTTCATTGTTGTTTTTGTACTATTTGTGTGTTCGGACTGTCATGTCCGTTCGCTATTCAAGCCGCTTGCTCCCGCTCGTTGGCGATCAGGGCGTGCCGGTCAGGCTCAGAGTCGTCCTAGTGCCACTCGTTCTTTTGAAAAAGGAAACTAAACCTCCTGATGCAATATCTTGATTTCTGTACTCGCCTTGAAAGTGAATCCAACACCTGGCTGATCACTGGCATAGCCGGCTTCATAGGCTCCAATCTTTTGGAGCAATTATTGAAATTGAACCAGCAAGTGGTCGGCCTGGACAATTTTGCTACCGGTTATCAACGCAATTTGGATGAAGTTCAATCGCTGGTAACACCAGAGCAATGGTCTCGCTTCAGCTTCATTGAGGGTGATATTCGTAACTTCGAAGATTGCCAAAAAGCCTGCGCCGGGGTGGATTACGTGCTGCATCAGGCAGCGCTAGGCTCTGTACCGCGTTCCGTGGCTGACCCCATTACGACCAATGCCGCCAATATAACGGGTTTCCTGAACATGCTGGTCGCAGCTCGTGACGCAGATGTAAAGAGCTTCACCTACGCAGCTTCCAGTTCTACTTATGGCGACCATCCTACGTTGCCGAAGGTAGAGGAAAATATTGGTAGCCCATTGTCACCCTATGCGGTAACCAAGTATGTAAACGAGCTGTACGCGGATGTGTTCGCGCGCAGCTATGGCTTCAAAGCCATCGGGCTTCGTTATTTCAACGTGTTTGGTAAACGTCAGGATCCGGATGGTGCCTATGCAGCGGTCATCCCCAAGTGGACTGCCGCTATGGTGCGTGGTGAGGATGTGCTCATCAACGGCGATGGCGAAACCAGCCGGGATTTCTGTTTTATTGAGAATGCTATTCAGGCCAACCTGCTGGCGGCGATAGCTGATGAAACTGCCAAGAACGAGGTGTATAACGTGGCAGTTGGGGATCGCACCACGCTGAATATTCTGTTCAATTCGCTGACAGAGGCTCTGGCGGAAAACGGTGTGGTGTACGAGAAACAGCCGGTGTACCGCGATTTCCGCCCTGGAGATGTGCGGCATTCCCAGGCAGATATCAGCAAGGCGGCCAGCAAGCTGGGTTATGCGCCGAAATATCGAATTATTGAGGGCATTGCCAAGGCGATGCCTTGGTATCTTGAACATTAGGTGGGTGTTTCCCCCCTCTCCCCAACCCCTCTCCCGCTGGGGGGAGAGGGGCATTAATTTGAACCAATTGGAAAGGAACTCATGAAAAAAATCGCAATCATCGGTCTCGGGTACGTAGGTCTGCCCCTAGCAGTGGCTTTTGGTGAAAAACGCCAGGTTGTTGGTTTCGATATCAACACTAAGCGCATTGCCGATCTTAAAAACGGCGAGGACTTCACCCGGGAGGTTTCTCCAGAAGAGCTGGCGGCAGCACCTCAGTTGTCATTCACGGATTCTTTGGATGACATTGCCGACTGCACGGTGTTCATTGTGACCGTTCCTACGCCTATTGATGATTTTAAAACGCCTGATCTTACGCCGCTGGTGAAGGCCAGCGAGAGTGTGGGTAAGGTGTTAAAAGTCGGCGATATCGTGATTTACGAATCTACGGTCTATCCTGGCGCCACTGAGGAAGTGTGTGTTCCGGTACTGGAACGGGTGTCTGGCCTGCAGTTCAATGCTGATTTTTACGCAGGTTACAGTCCGGAGCGGATCAATCCGGGAGATAAGGAGCATCGAGTGACCACGATTATGAAGGTCACTTCCGGCTCGACGCCCGCTATAGCCCAAGAGGTGGATGCCCTTTACGCGGATATAATTACCGCAGGCACTCATAAAACAAGTTCCATAAAAGTGGCAGAAGCGGCCAAGGTGATCGAAAACACCCAGCGGGACCTGAACATCGCCTTGATAAACGAATTGGCTATGATCTTTGCTCGTTTAGGGATTGATACCCACGAAGTTCTGGCCGCTGCCGGTACCAAGTGGAATTTCCTGCCGTTCAAGCCGGGCCTGGTGGGTGGTCACTGCATCGGAGTGGATCCGTATTACCTGACCTATAAAGCTCAGGCGGTTGGCTATCATCCGGATATCATTCTGGCGGGCCGACGGGTGAATGATGGTATGGGAGCATACGTGGCTTCTCGACTGGTGAAAGCCATGATTAAGGCCGGCCACACTGTCGCTAATGCCCGTGTGTTGATCATAGGGTTCACCTTTAAGGAAAACTGCCCGGACTTGCGTAACACTCGTGTGATTGATGTGGTGCGTGAGCTGGAGGATTTTGGCTGCAACGTGGACGTAACTGATTGCTGGGCAGATAGCGCGCAAGCGGAGCATGAATATGGCATCTCGTTGGTCGCTGAACCGAGTAAAACTGCCTACGATGCAGTGGTGTTGGCAGTGCCGCATCGAGAGTATTTGCAAATGAGCGCTGCTGATTTGAGGAGGTTTACCCATGATGGCGGTGTGCTTTTTGATTTGAAAGGAACGTTAAAGCTGGGTGAGGCAGACATTCGGTTGTGATTGATCTTGATTGATGGACAAGACCTGCGTTTATGAAAAAAATACTGTTTGTTGTAAATGCGCCTGAGTACTTTGTATCTCACCGCTTGGCCATCGCGAAAGAGGCCCAGGCCCGAGGCTACAGAGTGCATGTGGCGTCAGCTGCTGGTAACGGAGTTGAGTCCGGCGGTACGGATGCTATTCAGCTTATCGAAAATAATGGTTTTTCATACCATAAGGTCGCCCTCAATCGAGGCGGTCAAAATCCGCTGGTTGAAATTCAAGCGGTTTTTAGACTCTTCGTGTTAATGAGAAGCATTAAACCTGATCTTGTCCACCTGATTACGATAAAGCCTGTGTTGTATGGAGGCATTGCAGCTAGGCTGGCAGGCGTTGCTTCAATGGTAGCTGCAGTAGCTGGTTTGGGTACAGTATTTCTAGCCCAGTCACCGATAGCGCGCTTACGTCGTTGGTTGGTTACGCGCCTATATAGATCTGTTTTTATGCATAGAAATTTGGTCGTTATTTTTCAGAATCCGGACGATCAATCTGCTTTGGTTGATTTGGGCCTCATCGCACCCAGTCGAACACGGATTATTCGTGGCTCAGGTGTCCAGATTGCAGACTATCCTTATCACCATGAGCCGGCTGGCGTGCCAGTCGTAGCCATGGCGGCACGTTTACTCAAAGATAAGGGTGTATACGAGTTTGTTGATGCCGCACGTTTGTTGCGAGACCGAGGCGTTGAAATAGAAATGCGATTAATTGGCTCACCGGATCGAGGTAATCCGACCAGTGTGAGCCAGCAAGATGTTGAGCGCTGGTCAAAGGAAGGCTACGTTCGTTTGCTGGGTTTTCGCAATGATATTGCGGAGCAGTACGCACAGGCTAATATAGTCTCTTTACCATCGTACCGGGAGGGATTGCCTAAGAGTTTAGTTGAAGCGGCGGCTTGCGGCCGTTCGGTAGTGACGACTGATGTGCCGGGTTGCCGCGATGCAATAACTCCGGGGGTTACTGGCATGCTTGTACCCGTTAAAAACTCGGTGGCATTGGCTGATGCTCTTCAGGCGTTAGTCGAAAACACTGAACAACGGAATCAGATGGGGGCAGCAGGCCGGCGTCTTGCAGAGGAAGTGTTTGCTATCGAGAAAGTGGTTGAACAGCATATGAGCATATACCGGGAGCTATTGCATAATGCTTGATGTCAGTACTGTTCTTGTCACCGGTTCGACCGGGTTTGTCGGATCTCGTTTAGTCAGCACTCTCGCTACCGAAGGTAGGTACAACATAACAGCGGCCACTCGACAGTCGGGATCAGTGAGTTCGCTGGAAAAGGTAGTACAGGTTCAAATCGGAACGATAGGCCCATCAACAAATTGGGTCAAGGGGCTCGGCGGACAAGATATTGTTATCCATGTTGCGGCCGTTGCTCATATGCCATCTAGCTGCGATGACGTATTAGCTCGATATCAATCAGTTAATGTCGAAGGCACGCGCAATTTAGCACTACAGGCTGCTAAGGCAGGGGTTAAGCGGTTTATTTTTTTAAGCTCTATTGGTGTAAACGGCAATGCATCTAGTTTGCCCTTTAATTTAATTGATGATGTGAATCCGCAAGAGCCCTACGCGGAATCTAAATGGCATGCCGAGGAGGGGCTTAAGGCGATCTGCAGCGTCGAGGGAATGGAATTTGTTATTCTTCGTCCTCCTCTGGTTTATGGCCCGAATGCTCCGGGTAATTTTGGTACTCTGACCCGCTGGGTTGATAGGAGCCTACCCTTGCCACTCGGCGCTGTTCATAATAAGCGCTCCCTCGTCGCTTTGGACAACCTTGTTGATTTGATCATTACCTGCATAGATCACCCAGGTGCCGCTAATCAAACGTTCCTAGTGAGCGACGGAGAGGATTTGTCCACAACGCAACTTCTTCAGGGGGTTGCGGAAGCTATGGGTAAACCATCACGGCTTATTCCTATTCCGGCGAGTTTGTTGCAGCTTGGTGCAACCTTGCTTGGCAAGAAGTCGGTTGCCCAGCGTTTATTAGGATCGCTTCAGGTTGATATCAGCCATACCCAAAAGCGTTTAAACTGGACGCCGCCGCTCACTGTGAAGCAGGGGCTTCAGCGTTGCTTTCCCGACCATCAGGATTGAATTTGTGATTCGTACCTTGGATTTTTTGTTTTCGTTACTCGGTTTGGTGCTGGGCTTTCCGGTGTTGCTGGTGCTTTGCGTTATTGGATTATTTGATACTGGCTCTCCTGTTTTCCGGCAGGTGCGGGTTGGGCGGAACAAAAAGCCGTTTACGTTGGTGAAATTTCGCACTATGTCTGTAGACACCGAGTCGGTTGCCAGTCACTTAGCAAACAGCTCATCCATCACTAAATTCGGCCACTTTTTGCGCCGCACCAAGCTGGATGAACTGCCACAGCTGTGGAATGTTCTAAAAGGTGAAATGAGCCTGGTTGGGCCACGGCCCTGTTTGTTTAATCAGGAAGAGCTGATTGCTGAGCGTGAACAACGGGGCGTGTTAAAGGCCCGGCCGGGGATTACCGGTTTGGCTCAGGTAAATGATATTGATATGTCTACGCCGCAACTGTTGGCGGAAACAGATGCCAAGATGCTGGCTAACCTGAATATCTCGGCTTATTTTAAGTACATCTTTATGACGGTTTCTGGTAAGGGTTCAGGGGATAGAGTACCTGGGAAGGGTTGATTCGTTTCCCCCTCTCCCGCAAGGGGCGAGGGGCTTACTGATTTTTAGGGATTGAAATCATGTTTAAGAGCTTTCTGGGGCTGCCTCGCCTGCAAAAGCGGATTGTTTCTGTTTCGGTAGACGCGGTTGCCCTTTCTTTCGCCCTTTGGGCGTCGTTTGCGTTGCGTTTAGACGAGAGCCTCTGGCTACCCAACCAAGGCCAGTTATTGGTCACTGCACTCACGGTCGTTTTCACTTTGGGTGTTTTCGTTCGCCTGGGTCTCTACCGGGCGATTGTGCGCTACATGAGCGACCGGGCGTTTCTGACCATTATCATGGGCGTCGGTATCTCCGCGCTCTTGTTGATCATGCTCGGCTATATTCTCCAAGTTCAGGTTCCACGCTCTGTGCCTGTCATATACGCCGCGCTTGCCTTTATTTTTGTGGGCGGCAGCCGAATGAGTGTGCGCATGCTGGTGCATCACACTTCTAACCGGGGCAAGGAGTGCGTAGCTATTGTGGGTGCAGGTGAAACCGGCGCTCAGCTGGCTAAGGCCTTGCAGCAGGGTACTGAGTATCACCCTGTGGTGTTCATTGGTTTGTTGCCCGCCAATCACAAGGCGCTTATTGCTGGCTTGCCCGTACTTGCCCTGAGCCATCTTGAGGAGGCGGTGCGCGTTCATCGTGTAAAGCGTTTGTTGTTGGCGCTCGATGTCGATAAGCAGATCGATCGCCGGCAGCTGCTTAACCGGTTGGGGTCTGTGAAACTGCCGGTTCAGACAGTTCCTTCTATGAGTGAGCTGGTGGCGGGCCAGGCGCGGATTAACGATATTCGCGATCTGGAGCTCGAAGACCTGTTGGGCCGCGATCCGGTTCGGCCAGATAACGCCCAGGTGGCTGCCAGTCTGTATCACAAAGCAGTGATGGTAACGGGTGCGGGTGGCTCCATTGGTTCTGAGCTGTGCCGGCAGATTATTCATCATCGGCCCAAGGTTTTGGTGCTGTTCGAGCAATCTGAGTATTCGCTATACGCCATTGAGCGGGAATTGCAGGCTATTAATAGGGTTGACGGGCTTGATGTGGAGATTCACCCACTTCTTGGGAGTGTGGCTCATCGTCGCCGGTGTGAGATGGTGATGCGTGGCTTTGGTATTGAAACGGTCTACCACGCCGCCGCCTATAAGCACGTACCCCTGGTTGAGCACAATGTGATTGAAGGGGTTCAGAACAATACGTTTGGTACGCTGCACGCGGCAGAGGCGGCTATTGCGGCGGGTGTTGAGCGGTTTGTTCTGATCTCTACTGATAAGGCGGTTCGCCCTACAAATGTGATGGGTGCCAGTAAGCGCATGGCAGAGCTGGTGTTGCAGGGGTTGGCGCAGCGGCAGAGCAAAACGGTTTTCTCCATGGTTCGGTTTGGCAATGTGCTGGGTTCTTCGGGCTCGGTAGTACCTTTGTTCCGTGATCAGATTCGCGATGGCGGGCCGATTACGGTTACTCATCAAGACATCATTCGCTACTTCATGACGATTCCAGAAGCCAGTCAGCTGGTGTTGCAGGCGGGCAGTATGGGCCGTGGTGGCGAGGTGTTTGTGTTGGATATGGGCGAGCCAGTAAAAATTGCGGATTTGGCTCGCAAGATGATTCATCTGATGGGGCTTGTGGAGAAGACTCCGGATAAGCCGGAAGGTGACATTGAGGTGGTCTTCACGGGGTTGCGGCCGGGGGAGAAGTTGTTTGAGGAGTTGTTGATTGGTGATGACCCTCAGGGCACCTCGCACCCGCGCATTATGATGGCGCGGGAAGTGTCTATGGCTTGGGGCGATCTGGAAACTGTGTTAAGTAAGCTTTCCCGGGCTAGCCAGGAATTCGATTGTAGCCAGATTGTTGAAACCCTGAAAAACGCGCCCACAGGGTTTACGCCGAATGGGAATGTGGCTGATTTGGTTTGGTGTAATGGGGGTAGTGATTTGACGGTTGCTCATGAGGGTGCGGGGAAGGTGCATCGGCTGCCTGTTTGATTGGAGTTCGGAGGTGCTTGCCCCCTCTCCCCCGAGGGGCGAGGGGAGCTACACACCCGAGAACATCCCGTTCCACCTACTGAAAATCCTGAGCGTGGTATGGTAAAGTTTGCTGAGTCAGGAGGACGCATGGCAACGAATCACCACGACACCGGTTA
>Ga0307946_1001084_pt1 | contig 13299 bp, 17 predicted proteins | sample OrgLakmetagen230_FD_203153 | JGI IMG/M metagenome (GOLD analysis project Ga0307946, IMG submission 203153) | Saline water microbial communities from Organic Lake, Antarctica - #230 | ecosystem: Environmental > Aquatic > Non-marine Saline and Alkaline > Saline | place: Antarctica: Organic Lake...
ACCGTCGATTTTCCAGACCCCGGCGGTGCAACTATTAAACCTCGCTGCCCCATTCCAATCGGCGTGATCAAATCCATCGCGCGCACCGTGAGTTCTTCTGAACCTGACTCCAAGCGAATCCCCGGCGTTGGATTGATAGCCACAGCATTTAAAAAGCGTTTTTGTGGATCAGCCTCACCTTCAACCTCAACCATAGCTTCGGCTTCCTCAGCCACTGGTTTAGCGTCTTTACTTCGTTTTCGGGTTAAACCTAATGTCTTTCTCGTCATGATTGTTTGATAGCTCTTATTTGATAGATATTTTTCGAAATGGGCTGATAACGTCAAAAAAACAGAAGCCCTAACGGATTGCTAAACACCGTTTTCGACAAAGACAGCCCAAGGCAAAAAACCAGTGTGCACAAAATCAGTCTGTCCCGGTTTTCCCTGATTTCCAATAGCGGCAGCGATCAAAGAAAAAAATAAATCTGTCCCGGTTTTCCCATTTGCTTGATGCTATGGTGGCTACAGAAGTCGTCTATGGCGAGGGCATCTTGCGCTAAGTTCCTCGGGGTCAGGTCTTGCGTTTTGCCTCTCGAACAACCTGGCTTACGCGAGAATAATGCAGACTGTGACGATTACAAAGAAATAGAAAGGCAGGGGCAAAACGCAAGACCTGACTCCGGCAACTCATATCGATCGATCCAAGTTTCAACGCTAATCAAAAAATGGATCTATCCCGGCTTCTATTTTTAATAATCCCTTATCCGATAAACAGACACACCCCATCATCACTGCTAGTCTTCCTTAGCGAATTGATATAAATCGAAGCCTGGAGCTAGCGCTGTGACGACTCGTCCTGAATTTCTGTCTGGTGGTGAACCTGCCCGTCTTATCCCGATAACTGCAGACAGTGCCCGTGAACAAAAGTCTATATCCGTATTACTCGCAGGTATGCGCTCAGTGCTTGAACTTCGCCAAGCACTGCTTAAATCCATTGGCACCCGTGTCGGAAGCAGCGCCACGCTAGAGACCTGGACTGAAGTGGTTTTTGCGAATGAAGATAAGAAGACCGCGCAACAAAAAGACCGACCAGACGGAATTCTGATTCTCCGTACTGGGAAGCGTGAATGGCGAGCATTGATTGAGGCGAAAGTGGGGAACGAAACAATCGGCGAAGAACAGGTATCACGCTATCTACAACAAGCGAAGAACCACAAGCTGGACGCAGTCATTACCATCACCAATCAGTTCGCAGCACTCCCAACTCATCATCCGGTAAAACTTCCAAAAATCGCCACTCGCTCAGTCGCTCTTTATCACTGGTCTTGGGCATTTATCCGCACCCAGTGCCAACTCCTGCTCAAGAATAATGATGTTGAAGACGTAGACCAAGTCTTCATCCTCGGTGAAATTCTCCGGTATTTCGAAAGTGACCGGTCTGGCATCAGTAACTTTGACCAGATGAATAGCGAGTGGAAAGATGTTGTCAACAAAGTGAAAAGCCATGCCTCGCTTGCAAAATCCAGCGACGAGGTACAAAACACCATTGCAGCCTGGCATCAGGAACAGCGTGACCTTTGCCTTATCATGTCCAGGCTGACCGGCAGCAACGTTTCTCTAAAGCTCAAAAACAGCCATCGGACAGACGCAGCGGAGCGTGTCAAAGATGACGCGACGGATTTCTGCAAAGAACCCGTACTCAAATGCGCGTTAAGCATCATCAACGCCGCTGCTGATCTGGAAATACATGCAGACCTGCAGCGACGAATGATTTATTGCTCCATGAAACTCACAGCGCCGAAAGATAAAAAAAGCACAAAGGCCAGAGTCAATTGGCTGCTGCGGCAACTGAAACGCACTAGCCCGGCTAATTTCTTTGTTCGGGCAACCAGACCCGGGAAAGCCGAGACAACATACCAGCCGTTGAGTGCCCTGCGGGAATCGCCTGAATTGCTGGAGTCCGAAACTTCCAATACCACCGCCACCAACCTGGAGGTGGTATACGAGGTAGATCTCGCAGGTAAGTTCAGCGGTCGAAAGATATTCATTGAAGAGCTAGAAAAAGCTGTGCCTCATTTCTATCATGAGGCTGGTCAATGGTTGAAGGCCTGGAGTCCGGCACCTCCGAAAATCTCTCAAGAGTCGGGTGTTGCAGAAACTGAACAATCGGATGCAGCGGATCAGTCAGCGGAAAGTTCGTAAAATAAGTCTGCCTTGATTTTCGCTGTGAAATGCCCCCTGCGTCTATGGCACTGAATTCCTTCAGTGCCCAAAGTTCCTCGCAAAGTTCCTCGGGGTCGGGTCTTGCGTTTTGCATCTCGAATAATCCGGCTTACGCGAGAATAATGCAGTCCAAAGAAATAGTTTTAATCAAAAGATGATGGTGATTGCCCATCAGGCGGTAGGCGTGGCATTCCCGGTTGAAAGTCTCACACTCTTCGTCGCAAACTGACAAAAAGGCACGGCGGTCATCGTTGGTTTCAAAATTCATCTAACGCCGATTTCCGCGAGACAGACTGAGACGATTACAACGAAATAGAAAGGCAGGGGCAAAACGCAAGACCTGACCCCGTCATCTTCTAGCGAGTCCGCCATCTGCATGAGATGGTCGAGCCGCTGGGCCACGCCCTCCCGACCCCAAGCAAGAAAGGTTGCCAGTAAAGGAATAGCAGCAGCCGATCGCGAACCTTGAACGCCAACATTGGGCTTTGATAGATAATCACCGCCGAAGCTGATCGCTGCATTCGCTATGTCCAAGTCGCGGAACATTACCAGGGCCGAATCCTTGGGTTGAAAGAGCCACTTGTGGGCAGACACGGCCACTGAATCGGCGGCTTCAATGCCGTCGAGTATTCCGGAGTGGGATCGGCTAAGTCGGAGAGGGCCAGCCCATGCCGCATCGACGTGTGTCCACTTCGCTGCGCCGACCAAGTCCAACGGGTCGACCGCACCTGTCGCAGTCGCTCCGGCAGTGAGAACAAGGCACGCGTCATCAAGGTTCGGGAGTTGGTTGCAGTCCAAGCGTCCTTTCCGGTCAACTGCAACCTTCACAAACTCAAGGCCCAACAGTCGGCACGCCTTCTCAACGCTTAAGTGTGCGGCTTGTGAGGCGACGACCTTTTTAATGCCTACAGCATCACGTGCGGCCCAAATTCCTGTCAGATTTGCAATTGTTGACCCCACGCAAAAGTGACCGCCCTCCATGCCAAAGTAAGGTACCAGCCAACTCAAAACCCGTGCCTCTGCCTGGGCGCCAAAAGGCGAGGTCATTTCATGGAGCATGTTCTGGTTGAGACTGGCATTCCATAGCGCCATGGCCCAAGTAATCCAAGGGGTTGGAGGGTCCATATGCGCCAGCGAAGTGGGCGAACCAAGTCGGGCGGCCTTGCCTAAAACGTGACCCGAGAGCATTTCCAGCACACGCATATCGCCCAAGCCAGACTCAGGAAGCGTGAAAGGCAGCTCGACAACGTCACAACTTGGCGACGTAAGAAGCTCAAGTGCCTTGTTCAACCCGTCGTGCGGGGAAAAGCTGGGGTCGGGAATACGCATACAAGATCCTGTTCGAGTCAGGTTTGGTTGGTTAACGACTCGTGCGTCGATTAAAGACGCCTAACGCTTGCAGCATGCGCGCCCCTGGAATGGAGCCGAAGGCGCAATGGATAGGGCGTCGCCGTGCCTGCACTGGTTAGCCCTTGCTCGATCACCGAAATGAGAACGGCCCAACCCTAACCAGATGGGTTTTAAGATCACTTGTATTGTACTCTAGCTCAATGCCAGCAAAGCTGAAGGATATAGACCTGACCTCACTTTCGTTCGTTGCACCACCCTCGGAATGAGTAATCTCAAGTTCTTCGATCTGATCCTCGCTGGGACTTCCCACACAACGCGCAAAAAGCTTTATTTTCTGAGATGGGTTTAATGCTTCTGTTTGAATAACCAGCTCGTTCCCTGTCTGCCTAATTGGTAGATCAGCGGGCGACGCTTCAAAGTTTTCAATCGCCGAAGTAGTTTTAAGCCGAATAATAATATTCTGGGTCGCTTTGTTGCCTCGACTCGTAACGGTTATCGCCAATGGCGCTCGTGGGACGTCAGCCAAGAATGAAATAGGCACACCAAAATCAGATAGCTGAGACGTTTCATAGGTAAGCTTGGAAACCTTCCTTGTGCTTATATGGGTATATATCCCCCAGACGAGAGCCAATCCCCCCCCTATAACAGCTGAAGTAATTGCAACGACGGTTGCGGGTTCGAACACCATTATCTACCCCTAATAGTTTTGGCTAACGCCTTTGTAACCGGCTTGGGTATGTTGGCGTTTTTTTTGCGTATTTTTGCAAAAAAAGTGACAGCGTACCCAAGTCCGCGTTCACAAACTTGTGTACGCCCAGCATGGGCATGCGGAAAACCGGGACAGATCTATTTTTCAGTTGTCCAGCTCATAGATCTGCTTCCATTCCTGAAGATTCGCCAGGTAGCACTCAAAATCACGGCGTTCGACGAACACCGGTTGGCGATGATGACCGCGCTGAACAATATGGTGGGAAAACCGGGCACAATCACCCTGGCCTGTCTTGGCATAAGCATCTCCTTGCTTCTGAAACACAGATTCCATTCTGTGCGCTGCCATCCGATATTAACCGAAGTGCGAAGAGGGTTGGTAGTGATGCAAATCAGCGCCAAGCCATCAGAGAAGCCGCTAAAATAAATCTGTCCCGGTTTTCTAGTGGCAGGGTTGCAGCTGGCTGTGCCCTTGGTGTTGCTAGGGGGCATTCACCGCATTGAAGACGATGTAATGCCGATGCCCGGAAGTCCGTCCTGGTATATGGGTATTCGCCCGGGCCGGGACAAAAACCTGCGGGTAGTCGACAGTGCCGAATGGATTATGATCCGTAGATTATTCTGTAACACGAATTAAAATTTCAGTTCCGTTTATTCCTCTAAAAATCTAGGGGACTGTAATCGTTCGCGTATAAAAGCCATAAAGTGGGCAGCTTTAGCGCCATCAATAACTCGGTGATCATAGGATAATGAGAGAGGTAACATTTTTCGCAATGCAATTTCTCCTTGATACTCTACCGGTTTAAACTGCATTTTAGAAACACCCATAATGGCAACCTCTGGTGCATTTATAATCGGTGTAAAACCAGTACCGCCCATTTTCCCCAAGCTAGTCACAGTAAATGAGCCCCCTTCTACATCGGCAAAACCTAGCGTTCCAGCTCTCGCTTGTTCAGCTAGCTTTTGAGAAGCTAAAACGACCTCTATTAAACTCAGTTTATCCGCCTGTTTAAGTACGGGCACGATGAGACCTACCGGAGAATCTACCGCGATACCAATATTATAATACTCCTTGAGGATGATAGTTTTACTCGATGGGTCCAGCGATGCATTAAAATCAGGAAACTGCTTTAGGCCAGCAATACAAGATTTTATAATACAAGCCAAGGTTGAGAGCTTTCCACTGTCTGAGCTCACCTTAGCATTATAGCTATCCCGGCTAGCTTCCAGATCAGTGATATCAATATCATCATGATGCGTGACATGCGGAATATTTTGCCAGCTCGCTAGCAAACGTTTACCAATAATCTGACGAGTATTATCCAATGGCTGTTCTTTAATATCGCCAAACAGCGAGTAATCATATGTTGGTACATCCAGATGTGATGCGTTAGGGCTTTGAGCCGTCATTAGTTTATCTCCATGAATTAAAAACGCTGGGTAACCAACGTTTTAAGGTGTCCCAAACATCGTATCGCCGCCATACAGCTAAGACTCTTCCTGTGGTTTAAAATTACCAACGAATGTGTCAATGTCTGCTTCCGATGTTTCTGCGTCTGCAATAACACCGATCAATCCTCCCACGGAGAGTGTGTCCCCCACATCGGCGATACACCTGCGAAATACGCCGTACGCCGGTGCTTCACAGGCATTGGTAATTTTCTCAGTTTCGATGCCAACGATTTCGTCTCCTTCTTCCACCTCGTCTCCGACTTTGACCTGCCAGTCAACAACAACACCTTCCTTCATCGTCATACCGAGCTTCGGCATGACAACAGCATATATATTCCCTGACATTATTTCGCTCCCATAACTACGTTAACCGCTGCCTGAATGTCGGTAGGACTTGGAATATAGGCATCTTCAAGATTAGGCGCAAAGGGCACCGGAGAATGCGGCGGCGTCACACGTTGGATGGGTGCTTTGAGCGCGCCAAAAGCATACTCGGCGACAATGGCTGAAATATCCGACGCCATCCCGCAACGTGGCGATGCCTCGTCAACAACAACCAAGCGTCCAGTTTTTTCTACTGATGACAAGATGGAGTCTGAATCCAATGGAGAAATTGTGCGCGGATCAAGCACCGTACATTCAATGCCTTCCTCAGCAAGTTTATCTGCGGCTGTTATCGCAAAACCAACCATTCGACCAATTGCGACGATAGTGACATCCTTGCCTTCTCGCACGATCTGAGCCTCGCCGAATGGGATAGCATAAGGCTCATCAGGCACTTCTCCAGTGTCGTCAAACATCGTGTTGTGTTCAAAGAATATAACCGGATCATCATCCCGGATCGCCTGCGTCAACAGACCTTTAGCTTCGTAAGGGGATGATGGAATAACGACTTTGAGACCTGGAATATGTGCCAACATTGGATACAGCGCTTGGCTGTGCTGACTGGCACCACCAAAACCTGCACCATATAAGGTTCGGACCACAACAGGGGTTGTCGCCTTGCCGCCAAACATATACCGAAACTTTGCCATCTGGTTCATGATTTGATCGCCACAGACGCCAAAGAAATCGACAAACATCATCTGAGCTACAGGACGCAGACCAGTAAGGGCTGCACCTGCTGCTGCCCCGATGAATGCGCTTTCGGTGATCGGCGTATCAAGGACACGTTCGCGTCCAAATTCAGGCATAAGACCCTTGGTCGCGCCAAGTACGCCGCCCCAAGCATCTTGCTCTCCACCCGAACCCATACCTCCAGCAATATCTTCACCCAGAAGAATGACTTTAGGGTCGCGGCGCATTTCATCGCGCATAGCTTCATTTAAAGCTTGGCGGTAAGATTTTACAGACATAATAAATCTCCAAATTCAGGAATCAGTAGGACAGGTAAACGTCTGTCGTGAGGGTTGAGAGATCTGGTACCGGCGCTGCTTTTGCTTCGGTGACTGCTTCGTCAATTAGCGTTTCGACGGCCTCATCAATGGCGTCTAGATCCTCGACCTTCAGCATTTTTCCACCGATCGTCCGAGCACGAAAAAACTTCAATGCATCAAGGTAGCGGCGCTCATCTTTCACTTCACCTAATGGCTTGTAAGACGATGCATCCCCTTCAAAATGGCCGTAATAACGGGTAAATTCAATATGGATAAAGCGCGGGCCTTCGCCGTTGCGGATGGCTGCGATGGCTTCCTCGGCGGCGCGATAAACGGCAAAATAGTCATGACCATCAATCCGAGTTCCAGGAATACCGAAACCTTCTGCGCGGCGCACCGGATTGTGTCCACCAATCGACCATGAACTCGATGTCGATTCTGCATATCCGTTATCTTCAAGCACAAACAAAACAGGAAGATCATAGACGCGAGCGAGATTCATCGATTCTGCGGTCGTGCCCTGATTGAACGCTCCGTCACCAACAAATGACACAGAAAGACCGCCTGTCTTGAGCGTTTTGGCGGTGAGTGCCGCGCCACATGCTAAAGGCGACCCAGCACCAACGATCCCATTTGCGCCCAGCATTCCGACGTCCATATCAGCGATGTGCATTGAACCACCCTTGCCGCCGCACAAACCACCAGCGCGGCCAAAAATCTCCTGCATCATCCCTTTGACATCGCAACCCTTGGCAATTGAATGACCATGCCCACGGTGTGTACTGGCAACAGTATCATTTTCTCCAAGCTGATTGATGATGGCTGCGGCAGACGCCTCCTCACCCGCATAAAGATGCACAAATCCAGGGATCAGCCCCGTCATGAATTCCTTATGTACGCGCTCTTCAAATGTTCGAATAATCATCATGGTCTGATAACCTTCAAGCAGTGTTTTCTTATCAATTTTCATGATTTTGAGCTCCTTGGATAATGTACTTTCAGCAGGGTCCACGACTGAGTCACGGGGATTTTTTAATTAGCAGATTCGTTTGCAATAATTGAATAGTTTTTCATATATAAATCATTTTTATATTTTCTATTTATTTCAAGATACAGAAAAAACAATATTTTTCCATGATCCAGATCAATGAATATGACCGGATAATTGTTTGCTATTGATATTAAAGGGTAAGCGCCAATAAATCAGCACCTACATTCCGGCTCGCCGATTGCACACACTGACATCCTCACCCATTCCATGAGGAATCAGCATGACCCCAACCGAACGAGCACAGGTCTGGCAACAGCACATCACTGACTGGGAAGTCTCCGGCGTGTCCGGCAGCGCTTACTGCAAGCAACAGTCGCTGGTTTACCATCAATTTGTTTACAACTGGCGCCAGAAGCTAACCCCGACTGAAGACTCTCCAAAGCAGGCGCAAGCGACCACCGGGTTCACTCGGGTCGTTTCTGCTCCTGGCGCTGGCATCGGCGTAGCCGATGGCCTGACCGTGGCGCTGCCCGGTGGTGTTTCCATCACCGGTCTGCACGCCGGCAACATCGAGTTGCTCGGCGCTGTTTTGAGACAGCTGTGATGCGCCACCGATATTTACGCCCGTCCTTGTCGTTGCCAGAGATTTATCTGTACCGGGCACCTGTTGATTTCCTCAAGCAGGCCCAGGGCCTGGCGGTCTTGGTTGAACAGGAACTGGGCCATAATCCGTTTACCGGAGCGCTTTACGCCTTCACCAACAAGCACCGGAACAAGATCAAATGCCTGATGTGGGAAGACAACGGTTTTGTGCTCTATTACAAGGCGTTAGCCGAGGAGAAGTTCAAGTGGCCTAAGGCCTCGGATGAGTTGATGCCACTGACGGGGGAACAGATCAACTGGTTGCTGGACGGCTACGATATTGCCTTGTTAAAAGGTCACAAAACACTGCATTATGAGGCTGTTAATTAGCTCTTTTTTGGTGCTTCAGAGTGTTGTTTTTGCTATACTTTGTTCATGAAATTAAAGCCTGAAGCACCTTCAAAAACACCCGATATCAGCGGCCTTTCGGCCGCTGAATTGCGGTCGGTTGTCGAAGGTCTTCAGCAGGAACTGGCGGCCAAGAGCGCTGAAATCCAACAGCGCGATCAAGCGGTCAAACAACGCGATCACACCATCCAGATTCTCGAAGAACTGCTGCGCTGGAAACGGATTCAGCAGTTCGGCGCCAGCAGTGAGAAGTCCGCACACCAGATTCAACTGTTTGATGAGGCCGAGCTGGAAGTTGAGATTGATGCCCTGCGCGATCAATTGCCAGACGATGTAGAAAGCACCAGAGACAGGCACTCTACACACCACCTAATCTCGCGGGGATATATTGTATCCTGTCCATTGGTAAGGTCATTTTGCCGATTCTGGAGCGGTTGTACCTTGGTCTTGGCCGATGGTCCGAGCGGCCCACGAGCTTTGAGGCGACCTATCAGGATTTCCGACGGCGCCTTCAACGACAGGCAGGCTGAGCACTTCCCTCCCCCTCTGAGTAACACTTTTCAATCTGGCAGACTGGCCGGCGTTTTGGCGTGTCTGGCACACAGCGCTATCGGGCAGTATTGTTCATTTTTCACAAACACGCTTGGACATAAACCCGCTATTCGCATCAGAAAAAGCAAAAGACCGAGGGGGCGGAGCCTCCGGGCTTTTTAGATCAAGTCAGGCTATGTTGTGCCTGTCCTTTCTGGATATGATTAAATCCAACCGTTTAATACCCTCGAAAAGCGTCTACTTGATTCATTAAGGCCCGACCGCTTTTCATCAGTCGATAATTTTCCAAAATTTGAGGCGCGACTGAGTTAGGGTCTGTAATGCTTGAGCAATGGGGGGTTAGGAGTATTTTGTTATTCTGCCAAAATGGATGCATTTGAGGTAATGGCTCCTCTCTAAAAACATCGAGGCACGCTCCTCTCAGCTGACCTTCATTTAGTGCTGTTATCAGATCTTCATCTATCAAATGTTCACCTCTTGCCACATTAACCAAGCAAGCCCCAAAAGGCAGTTTATTAAAGTTCTCAAGGTTAAGAATACCACGCGTCTCGTTTGTCAGGGGCAATAAGCAAATCAATATATCTACTTGTGAAAGAAACTCTCCTAGCTGCCTGTCACCTGCATAAGACTTTACTCCGGTAATCGTTTTTTGAGTGCGCGACCAACCAATGACATTAAATCCGATCTCAGAAAACTTGCTCGCCGAATATTCCCCAAGCTTACCTAACCCCATTACACCAATGGTCGTATGGGCTATTGATTTGGGTAACTGCTGTTTCCAGTTCGATTGGTGTTGCTGAGTTTTATATATGTCAAAATCCCGGAAGTAATACATAACGGCTGTATGAAGATATTCATACATAGACTGTGCTAAGAGAGGGTCTATGATTCTTATCACTGGTAGGTCTTTTGGAAAAAACTCATCATTCAGTAAATGATCTATACCTGCGCCCATAGAGCAAATGCATCGCAGATTTGGGTAGTCTCGTAGAACGCCTTCAGGATGATTCCAACATAAGGCAAACTCAACGTCAGCTTTTCGGCTTTCGTTTGGCCATATTTGAACGTCGAGAGTAGGGTCTAATGCCCTTAGGGCGGCTACCCAGGGTTGAGGGTCTTTATTGGTACAAATAATTGATATTGTCATGTTATTTTGCTTTTTCCCGCAACCATACCGAACGCTTCATTGCCGTCAAAACGCGACTTCCTCATTGTCACGCACGAATGCAGAGCAAAGGTTCAGCCAAGCTATATCGAAAAAATACCCTAGCTCAAAAATGACGCGAGCGCACGGCACCGCGCGACGTCCAGGTTATTGCAATAATCCGGAAGTTGCGCGATTCCAAAACGGGTACGGGGAAAGAGCTGGCGTTTGCCGCCAGCCTTTCTTGCAGGGACGCTGAAAGGCTGCGCAGTCATCGTCTTAACTCTCAGCGACGTTGCTTAATCTTCTTCCAAGCCGTAAACGCTATCGCGCTGACGATCACTGCAGCAACCAGGTATTCAATATGCAGAATGTCACCAATGGCTTCGTGGCCGGAGTGCGCCAGCGCGTTCGTAGAGGCCAGTAGGAGTACTGCACTGATACTCATTTTTTTGATGTTTTTCATGACTGTTTCTCCGTTTTAATCCAAAAGAAAAAAAGGTATTCGGTCAGGCCGTTTCAGCCAGCTTTTCCGGCCTGCGCTCTGGCAGCATGCCCCGTTCCAGAATGAAGCTGATAATCGTCTCCAGCCCTACGCCGTCGTAAAGATTCGCAAACACAAATGGCCGTTCGCCGCGCATCATCTTGGAGTCACGCGCCATGATGTCCAGCGAGGCGTGCACGTATTCGGCGATGTCGATTTTGTTGATGATCAACAGGTCGGATTTGGTAATGCCGGGGCCGCCTTTGCGGGGAATTTTGTCGCCAGCGGATACGTCGATCACGTACAGGGTGAGGTCAGACAGTTCCGGGCTGAAGGTTGCCGAAAGGTTGTCGCCACCGGATTCCACCAGCACCAGTTCCAGGTTCGGGTGTCGGTTTTGCAAGTCGTCGATGGCCGCCAGGTTCATAGAGGCGTCTTCGCGTATGGCCGTGTGGGGGCAACCGCCGGTTTCGACGCCCAGTATGCGGTCTGCCGGTAGGGCGTCGTGCTTCAGCAGGAAGTCGGCGTCTTCTCTTGTGTAGATGTCGTTGGTCACCACGGCGATGTCGTAGTGGTCTTTCAAGGCGTTGCACAGCTGGCGCAGCAATGCGGTTTTGCCGGAGCCTACCGGACCGCCAACGCCTATTCTCAAGCAATGTGTCATGGTTATTTCCTCGTTCGCTATTCGTTTCTGAAGACGTCAGTTTCTGAAAAAGTTAACTTCTAAAAAGTCTCGAATACTGTGTTTCGTGCAACGCGCTGCCCAGCGCCAGCCCCGGCAGAATGGGGCCGAGTTCATCGTCTTCCCTTTGCAGTGCAACCTCCACGGCGGTCACCAGCAGTGGGCGCATGTGTTCGGTGATGCGCTGCGCAGCGGTGTGGCCAAGGGGCAGCGCTTTGCAGGCAACGGACAGCTGGTTTTCCAGCCAGGCCCAGGCAAAGCCGATGAGCGTTTGGCGCGGCGGTACCTGTCGGTAATGGGCTACCCAGGCGAACATGGTGATGTAACCCGGTTGGTTTGGAATCAGGTTCGCGCCCGGTAGCAGGCCCAGGCTGCGCAGCAACGTCACCAAGGCGGCGCCCAAGCGGGTGTCTTCGTCGCTCAGTTCGGCGGTTTCACGGATCGCTTGTAACCAGGTGTTCCACTGGGCAATGGCCTCTGCATCGTCCGTTGCCCAAGCCGTTTGAAGCCGCGCCAGCAGGGGCAGCTCGCATCGGCTTAGGCCATCTTCAAGAACGCCTTCCAGCCATTCGCGTAAGTCGGCTTCGGTTTTCACCCAGCCCAGTTCAAACGCACTTTCCAGGCCCTGGGACCAGGCAAAGGCACCGATAGGCAGCGCGGGGCTGACCAGTTGCATCAGGCCCAGTAGTGCCAAATCGCTCGAAGCGCTTGGTTGGCTGTCAGTAGTCATGGTTTTCAGTGCTCATGGCTGTGCGCGGCCGGCGAATAGGCACCCGGTTCGGGGTCGAATTTGGCGTTGTGGTGGACCAGGGTGGCACCAAGGTGCTCGGCCAGTTCTTCCAGTACGTGGTCTGGCGGGAAGCGAATCCAGCCGCCCTGGTCGTCTTCGCCAATGGCCAGTGACACGTGCCGGTTACCCAGGTGAAAGCACAGGCGTGCCAGCGGCAGTCCGGCGGCAATGCGTGCGGTCACCACCGGCTCGTCGGCGGCGCGAATGCGGATAACTTCGCCGGTTCGGGCTTGCAGCAGGTCACCATCACGCAGTACCGGGCCACGGTCCAGAAACAGGCCTACGTCGAGGCTGGTTTCGGTGGTGGCGCGCAGACGGCCGCGCATACGCAGTTCGTAAGGCAGTATCAGGTTGTCGTGAATTTCTGCGCTGTCGATGTTGTGGATGCGTTCTATTAATTCCAACATAGGATTCTCCGGTTGCGCCTTAAAACAAGTGGTAGCGTTGGGCCAGCGGCAATTCGCTGGCCGGCTCGCAGGTGAGCAGTTCGCCGTCTGCGTACACTTCGTAGGTTTGCGGGTCTACGGTGATGTGCGGGCAGGCGTCGTTCAGTTTCATGTCGGCTTTACGCACCTG
>Ga0307946_1001086_pt1 | contig 13290 bp, 9 predicted proteins | sample OrgLakmetagen230_FD_203153 | JGI IMG/M metagenome (GOLD analysis project Ga0307946, IMG submission 203153) | Saline water microbial communities from Organic Lake, Antarctica - #230 | ecosystem: Environmental > Aquatic > Non-marine Saline and Alkaline > Saline | place: Antarctica: Organic Lake...
ACAGACTAAGCGGGCCGCTTGCATGGTGAAACGCGCTGAGAACCTGCATCGCCTTGGCAGCTGATCGGACGAACAACCGGTCGTCTTCCGCCTGAAAATTGATCGGTTTTGGGGGATCAGCGCGAAAACTACTGGTCATTGAATGCTCATTGTTGACGAATCTCATAATCGCTAGCTATGATTGCATAGCACTATATCTGTATCGCCTGTCAATATAAGCTGCGTGATCTGACACAATCCGCCGTGACGTCATGTGGGGTAGGGGGAAAGGAATGAGAGTCGCTTTTGCGGGCTGTCTGCACGAGACCAATACATTTGCGCCGACGCCAGCGGATCTGAACGCCTTCCGTTTGGGCGGCGGCTATATCCCCATGACGCGCGGTGCCGCGATGATCAAAGCGGCGCAAGGCGTCAATCTGGGGATCTCCGGCGCGCTGGACGTGGGCGCAGAATTGGGATGGGAAATCGTTCCAACGCTTTGGGCCGGTGCAATCCCGTCAGCACATGTGACCCAAGACGCGTTTGAGAAGATCGTGACCGAGATTGTCACCCGGATCGCCGATGCCAGGCCTCTGGATGGTGTGTTTCTTGATCTGCACGGCGCAATGGTGACTGAACATCTGGACGATGGCGAAGGTGAAATTGCGCGGCGTGTCCGTGCCGTCGTGGGGCTGGACGTGCCCATTGTGGCGGCGCTGGATCTGCACGGAAACATCTCGCAAGAGTTTGTGAATATCGTAGATTTGCTGGTCGGGTTTCGAACCTATCCGCACGTTGACATGGCGGCGACGGGTGCTGCCGCAGCGCGGCATCTGGGGCAGATGATGACAAATGGGACACGTCCGGCCAAAGCGATTCGGCGCATGTCGTATCTTGTGCCAATCCCGTTTCAAACCACCGACACCGCGCCCGCAGATCGGCTTTATTCAGGTCTTGCAACCGTTGAGCATGATGGCGCGCTATCCGCGTCGCTGTTCATGGGATTTCCCGCAGCGGACATTTCCGATTGCGGCCCCACCGCCATTGCCTATGCCACAACGCAACAAGACGCTGATCGCGCGGCGGACCGCATCGCGGTCGCGTATGAGACAGCGGAATCCGCCTTTACAGGAGTGAGCTATGATCCGGCGTCCGCAGTGGCCAAGGCGATGCGGCTGATCGTTTCTGATGGCCCAGACCCAGACGCGTCTGGGCCAGTGGTGATTGCGGACACACAGGACAATCCCGGTGCGGGTGGCGTTTCGGCAACGACCGGGATGCTGCGCGCTTTGATCGCTGCTGATGTGCACGACGCGGCTCTTGGTCTGATCGTCGATCCGCAAACCGCCAAACAGGCCCATGCGTTGGGTCAAGGCGCGTCGGCGCGGTTCCGCATTGGTGGCCATGCCAGCGTCGCGGGGGACGTCCCGGTTGAGGCAGACGCGATGGTCGAGACGCTGTCAGACGGCAAACTGCACGCAACCGGCCCTTATTATGGTGGCACGCATATCGACCTTGGCCTTTCGGCCTGCCTGCGCATCGGCGGTGTGCGTGTCGTTGTCACCAGCCGGATTGCCCAGATGGCGGACCGCGAAATGTTCCGCTTTGTCGGGATCACGCCAGAGGATCAGGCCATTCTGGTCGTCAAAAGCTCGACCCATTTCAGGGCCGATTTTGCACTCATTGCGCGCGAGATCCTGATCGCCTGTGCGCCCGGCCCGATGCCGCTTGATCCCGCAGACCTGCCGTTTACGTGTTTGCGCGACGGGCTGCGGCTTTCTCCGAACGGGCCTGCTTTTGTGGCCGTGCGTGACGATGCGATGCACTCTGATATCGGCGGGACACACTCCGCCGCTGTCCAATAAACGTAAATGAACCTTCAACCAACATGGAAGACACAACATGCTGATATTGAGATCCGCACTTAAGGCAACCCGCAGCGTGGCTGCGGCCTTGCTGACCACATCTGCGCTGCTTGTTCCCGGCACTCTGGTCGCGCAGGAGGACGAAATCACGGTCACCGCTGTAATGCATTCGGGTCTGCGCGTTCTGGACCCGGTAATCACCACAGCGCATATCACCCGCAACCACGGTTACATGATCTATGACGTGCTCACTGCTGTTGACGACGAATTCACGCCACAGCCACAGATGGCTTCGTGGGAGGTTTCGGACGACGGTCTGGTCTACACCTTCACCCTGCGCGACGGTCTGATGTTCCACGACGGCGCGCCGGTAACAGGCGCTGACGTTGTCGCCTCGCTCAACCGCTGGGGCCAGCGCGATTCAGGCGGTCAGCTGATCTTTGACGTGACCAACAGCCTTGAGGCACCCGACGAGCAAACAATCGTCTGGACCCTGACAGAGCCTTTCGCGCCGCTGCTTGAAGTGATCTCCAAGCAATCGGCAGTGCCGCCCTTCATCATGCCCGCGCGCGTGGCAGCGACATCGCCGGATGAGACGATCACCGAATATGTCGGCTCTGGCCCTTTCGTCTTTAACGAAGAGGAATTCGAACCCGGCGTGTCGGTCACCTATGAAAGGTTCGATGACTACGTGCCACGCGACGAAGAAGCGTCTTGGATGGCGGGCGGTAAGGTTGTGAATGTGGACCGGGTTGTCTGGACCACCATGCCCGACTCCCTGACGGCAATCAACGCGCTGGCGGCAGGGGAAATCGACTATCTGGAACAGGTGCAGATCGACCTGACGCCGATCATCGCATCCAATCCCGATGTGATCATCGAGACACGCGATGAACTGGGATATGTGACCATCGGTCGTCCGAACCATCTTTTGCCACCGTTCGACAACAGACTGATCCGTCAGGCGGCCATGGCAGCACTTGATCAAACCTCCATGCTGCAAACCATGCAGGGCGATCCGGATTACTATAACGTCTGCGGTGCGATCTTCGGCTGCTCTACGCCGCTTGGCAATGAATCCAACTCCGAACTGGTGACCGGCGGGGCCAATATCGAACGGGCTAGGGAACTGCTTGAAGAGGCGGGATATGATGGCACACCCATCGTTTTGATGGCGCCCACAGATGTGACCAGCCTGATCAATCAGCCGGTCGTGGCGGCGCAGGCATTGCGCGAAGCAGGGTTCGAAGTTGATCTGCAATCGATGGACTGGCAGTCGGTCGTTCAGCGCCGCGCACAGCAAAGCCCGGTTTCCGAGGGTGGCTGGAACATGTTTTTCACCAACTGGATGGTGCCGGAAATCTCTGATCCGCTAATCAACGTGATGGTCAACGGGCGCGGTGATGATGCGTGGTTCGGCTGGCCCACCGACCCCGAGATCGAAGAGATGCGCGCGGCCTTTGTCGCAGCGACGGATGCCGCGACGCAACTAGAGATTGCGATCCAGATTCAGGAACACGTGATGGACAACGTCAACTACATCATGATGGGCGAATACCTGATCCCGCAGGCGCGTCGGACGACAATCGAAAACATGATCCCGTCGCCGGTCCCGGTGTTCTGGAACATGACTAAATCGGCGGAGTGAACTGCCTTTGGGGGCGCGCCTGACCGCGCGCCCTCTTCCGATGCCCTGCCGCCCTGCTAGGATTTGCCCGCATGTTCTTCTACATCCTGAAACGCGTGCTGGCCACGATCCCGGTGATGCTGATCGTCGCGATTTTCGTGTTCCTTCTGTTGCGTCTTACTCCGGGCGACCCGGCGGCAATCCTGGCGGGGGATGCGGCAACGCCAGCGCAATTGGAACGCATCCGCGAACGACTTGGCCTGAACGATCCGTTGCTGACGCAGTTTTTCACCTGGATGGGGCAATTGCTGCGCGGTGATCTGGGTACATCGCTGCTGTCCAATACCTCTGTGGCAGGTATGCTCGCCGACCGCCTTGGCCCGACCGTCAACATCGCGCTGATGACCATCGTCATCTCAGTTGCTTTGGCTGTGCCGATGGGGGTGATCGCGGCGTGGCGTCATCGCACATGGGTCGATTTTCTGGTCATGTCCTTTTCGGTCCTCGGCTTTTCTGTTCCTGTCTTCGTGATCGGCTACATCCTGATCCAGATTTTCGCGATTGAGCTGCGATGGGTGCCTGTGCAGGGCTACGCCGATCCGTCCGATGGGTTCGGCGCATTCTTTGCCCGCGCGATCCTGCCGTCGCTGACACTGGCCACGATCTATATCGCGTTGATTGCGCGCATGACGCGGGCCTCAATGCTCGAAGTGCTGGGTGAGGATTACATCCGCACCGCGCGGGCCAAGGGCGTACGCGAAAACGTGGTGCTGTTCCGCCATGCCTTGCGTAATGCCGCCGTGCCGATCCTCACGATCATTGGCACTGGTTTCGCGCTTTTGATTTCAGGCGTGGTGGTGACGGAGTCGGTGTTCAACATTCCCGGCATCGGACGTCTGACCGTCGATGCCATTCTCGCGCGCGACTATCCGGTGATTCAGGCGATGATCCTGCTGACAGCAGGCATTTACGTCTTTGTGAACCTGATTGTCGATGTGTCCTATTCCTTCTTCGACCCAAGGATCCGGTACTGACATGACAGAGATCCCCCAATCGCGACACAGCGCCTTTCAGGTGCTGACCGGTCTCTTTTCCCTGCCCGCAGGCGCGCGCATCGGGATCGGCCCTATGATCGCCGCCGTGATCCTTCTGGTTATCATTCTCGCGTCACTTTTTGCTCCGCTTTATGTGCCATATGACCCGCTGGCGATGGACTCCACCGCGCGGCTGCAACCACCCTCCGGGGTCCATTTTTTGGGCACCGACCAGTTCGGGCGCGACACGTTCAGCCGCGTCATGATGGGCGGGCGCGTGTCGCTTTTGATCGGCGTCGGCGCGGCGGTGGTGAGCGTGGCTATCGGGTTGATCATCGGCCTTGTCGCCGGGTTCTTTCGGTCAGCCGACGGGATCATCATGCGGATCATGGATAGCCTCATGGCGATCCCCGCGATCCTGTTGGCAATTGCGCTGGTGGCACTGAACGGGCCAAGCCTTGGATCGGTGATCATCGCGATCACAATTCCCGAGGTGCCGCGTGTCGTACGGTTGGTGCGCTCAGTTGTACTGTCCGCCCGCGAAGAACCTTATGTGGAGGCGGCGATCGCACTTGGATCGTCGATGCCGAAAATCCTGATCCAGCATCTGATGCCCAACACCTTTGCACCGCTGATCGTTCAAGGCACCTATGTCTGTGCCTCGGCCATCCTGATCGAAGCGCTGCTGTCCTTTCTTGGCGCGGGCGTGTCGACCGAGATTCCAACTTGGGGCAATATCATGGCCGAGGGACGGACCTATTTTCAGATCAAACCGGGGCTAATCTTTTGGCCCGGTTTGATGCTGTCGCTCTGCATCCTTGCCATCAACCTTTTGGGCGACACAGCGCGCGATCTGCTCGATCCCCGGCTGAAAAAGCGGGAGGGGTAAGATGGACTTCAAATTCCGCGATTTCAGCAACGCGAGACAAATTCTCAAGATCCGCAAATTGAAGGTCGGCCTGACCGACCGTGCAGATACCGCGCCTGTCCTGAACGAGATCGACCTCGATATCCGTGCCGGTGAAACCCATTGTCTTGTTGGCGAAAGTGGGTCTGGCAAATCAGTCACATCACTGGCGGTCATGGGGCTGTTGCCCAAGGGCGCGTTGGAAGTGCAAGGCGGTTTGATCGACCTGGAAGGGTTTGACATCACCAAGGCCACACCGGCGCAGATGCGCGACCTGCGTGCACGCCGCATCGCGATGATCTTTCAGGAACCGATGACGGCGCTGAACCCTGTTATGCGCGTCGGCGAACAGATCGAAGAAGTGCTCAACATGCACACCGACCTGAGTCAGTCAGAGGCAAAAAAGCGCACGCTCGACATGATGGATCAGGTGCATCTTCCGGATGTGCAACGCATCTACTCCGCCTTTCCACATCAGCTTTCCGGCGGGCAACGCCAGCGCATCATGATCGCGATGGCGCTGATCCTTGATCCTGATCTGCTGATCGCGGACGAACCGACAACGGCGCTTGATGTGACGACGCAGTTGCAGATCCTCAAACTGATCGCCGAGATGCAGGAACGCCATGGCACCGCCGTGCTTTTCATCACGCATGACATGGGGGTGGTGGCAGAAATCGCCGATACGGTCAGTGTCATGCAACAGGGCGAGATCGTCGAACGCGCGCCGATCCGCGAATTGCTGACCAATCCGCAGGACCCCTACACGCGCAAACTTTTGACCGCCGTGCCCAACCTCGCCCCGCGCCCCGCGCGCAGGGCTGCAACCGCCAAGGATGTGATCACCGTGGACGGGCTGGACATGACCTATGGCGGCAGCGGGTTTTTCCGCAAATCCGAAGGTGTCAAGGCAGCGCGCGATGTGAACTTCGCCATCGCGCCGGGCCGCACGCTTGGCATCGTCGGCGAAAGCGGGTCGGGCAAATCCACCGTGGCGCGCTGCATCATGCGTTTGATCGACCCGACGGCGGGCAAGGTCACGGTTAACGGCACCGAGATCGCGCAACTGAGCCGTCGTCAATTGCAGCCGCATCGCAAGCATCTGCAGATCGTGTTTCAGGACCCTTACCGGTCGCTTAACCCGCGCTGGACAGTCGCGCGCAGCTTGTGTGAAGGGCCGATAAACTTTGGCACCTCGCGGGATGAGGCGATGACCAAAGCCACCGAACTGATGGAGTTGGTGGACCTGCCGCGCGACACTCTTGATCGCTATCCGCATCAGTTTTCAGGCGGCCAACGCCAGCGCATCGCGATTGCCCGCGCGGTGGCGATGAAGCCTGATCTGCTGGTCGCGGATGAAGCCGTGTCTGCGCTTGACGTCAGCGTGCAGGCGCAGGTTTTGGACCTGTTGGACGATGTGCAGGCGAAATTCGGCGTTGCCATGCTGTTCATCACCCACGACCTGCGGGTCGCCGCCCAGATTTGTGACGAGGTGCTTGTCATGCAGAAAGGGCTGGTTGTCGAACACGGGCCTGCGGGAGAGGTGCTGGCCCATCCGCGCCATGACTACACCCGCAACCTGATCGAAGCCGCTCCCGGACGTCACTGGGACTTTGCCAATTTCCGCGCGCTAAAAACCGCGCCCGCCAGTCAAGGAGCCACCCCATGAGCGTTATCCCAAAGATTGAAGCGTTTGCCGCCGACCTGACCGAAATTCGCCGCGATTTTCACGCCCATCCCGAACTGGGGTTCGAAGAGGTCCGCACCTCTGGCATCGTGGCACAAAAGCTGCGCGCCTACGGGGTGGACGAGGTGCATGAGGGCATCGGCGGGACCGGAGTTGTCGCTCTGATCAAAGGAACAGGCGGCGGCAATCGCCGTGTGGGCTTGCGCGCCGATATGGACGCGCTGCCGATTGAGGAAGCGTCGGGTGTTTCCTACGCGTCGACCAATCCGGGGCGGATGCATGCCTGCGGCCATGATGGGCACACCACGATGCTGCTTGGGGCTGCGCGCTATCTGGCGGAAACGCGCGATTTTGATGGCACTGTGGTCCTGATCTTTCAGCCCGCCGAAGAGGGTCTTGGCGGCGCGCGGCGGATGATTGACGAAGGATTGTTCGACAAATTCCCCTGTGATGAGATTTACGGGATGCATAACGATCCCAATATCGACCCAGGTCTGGTGCGTGTGACCCCCGGCCCGGCAATGGCGGGTGCCACGTTTTTCGACATCACTGTCAAAGGGACCGGCAGCCATGCCGCCATGCCGCATCAGTCCAAAGATCCGATTGTGATCGGCACGGCGCTGGTGCAACAGCTTCAAAGCGTGGTTAGCCGCAACACGCCACCGACCAAGCCGATTGTTCTGTCGGTGACGAAGTTCAACGCGGGATCAGCCTATAACGTGGTGCCGGATGTGGCGATGGTTTCCGGCACAATCCGTTATTTCCATGACGATGTGTCCGACATGGCCGACACGCGCATTCGCGACCTTTGCGCAGGCATGGCCCAAGCTTACGAGGTCGAGATCGCGGTCGAGTTGCGCAACGTGTTTGACGTGTTGATGAACGATGCCGACCTGACAACCGCCTATGTCGCGGCGGCAGCCGATATCGTGGGCGCGGACATGTCTGCGGAATCGACCGAACAGGCAACCGGGTCCGAGGATTTCGCAGATATGCTCAAACTTGTGCCCGGCGCGTATTGCCGCGTCGGACATGCGGGCAGCATTCCCTTGCATAACCCTGCCTTCGTGCTCGACGACGCGATCCTGCCCGTGGGGGCGTCGATCTATGCGCGCATCGTGGAAACTCGCCTGCCCAAAGGGTCGGCGGGCTAATCACCTGTTGCAAGACTGACATGAAGAAACATCCCGCACCGGCCAAGACGGCGTCCGGGCTAAGGAGCTAGCCGATGACCAACCCGCTCGACCTGCCATTTGATGCCGATGAAATGCTCGCAGGGCTTAAGCCCTGGATCGAAACCGAAAGCCCGACTTTTGATGCCGCCGCAGTCAATCGCATGATGGATATTGTTCAATATGACATGGCCGCCATGGGCGCGCGGGTTGAACGTATTCCAGGCCGCATGGGGCTGGGCGATAGCGTCCGCGCAATGATGCCGCATCCTAGGACGGGCCAAGGTGGCATCTTGATCTTGGGTCATCTTGATACCGTGCATCCCATCGGGACATTGGCCAAGCTGCCCTACAGGCGCGAGGGTGATATCTGTTATGGCCCTGGCTTGATGGACATGAAGGGTGGCAACTACGTCTATCTGGATGCGCTGCGCAAACTGTTCGCTGCCGGGGTTGAGACGCCACTGCCGGTCACGGTGCTGTTCACCCCGGATGAAGAGATCGGAACGCCGCTCACTCGGGCCCTGATCGAGGAAGAGGCAAAGCGGCACAAATATATCCTTGTCCCTGAACCCGCCCGGCCCGATGGCGGCGCGGTGATCGGGCGCTATGCCATTGCAAGGTTTAACCTACAGACGCGCGGCAAGCCGAGCCATGCGGGCTGGGCGCTAGCCGATGGGCGCTCTGCCATTGCCGAAATGGCACAGAAGGTGTCCGAGATTGAGGGCATGACCAGCGAGGATTGCACCTTTTCGGTCGGAGTGTTCCACGCGGGGCAATGGGTGAATTGCGTCTCGTCGGTCTGCGATTCAGAAGTGCTGACCATGGCCAAGACGCAAGACCTGCTGGATGAGGGCGTCGCCAAAATGATGGCGCTTAATTCCGACACAGGCGATGTGATCATGGAGGTTCGGCGCGGCGTGACCCGCCCCGTTTGGGAACCGTATCAGCCGGGTACAATGGCGATGCTGTCGTTGGCGCAAGAGATCGCGGGCGAGATCGGGATCGAGATCACCGGCAGTTCCGCAGGCGGCGGGTCGGATGGTAATTTCACCGGCTTTCTTGGCCTGCCGACGCTCGATTCCATCGGTGTGCGCGGCAAGGGTCTGCACACGCTGAACGAGCATATTTTCGTCGATAGTCTTGTTGAGAGGGCCAAACTGGCGGCAGCGCTTTATTGCCGGTTGGGGGCGTAATGTCAGACGCGCTGTCCCGCTCAATGGTGATCCGCAAACACGTGGTAGAAACTGATCTCGGGGTTGTTGCGTCGCAACACCGCCAAGCCGCCGAGGCCGGAGCGGACGTGCTGCGCGCAGGCGGTGATGCGGTGGATGCCGCCGTGGCCTGCGGCTTTGTCTGCGGCGTGCTGGAGCCTTGGATGTCCGGCCCAGCGGGCGGCGGAGGCGCGATGCACTGGCGCGCCGATACCGGTGAGGCGCATGCGCTGAATTTCGGGATGAAAGCGCCTGGCGCTTTGCGGGTCGAGGATTTCCCGCTGTCAGGTGAGGGGATCGCGGGCGATCTGTTCCCATGGGACCGCGTGGTCGAGGATCGCAATGTCATGGGGGCCAAGGCGGTTGCGGTGCCTGCGATGGTTGACGGGCTTGAGACGGCGCATAAACATTGGGGCCGATTGCCTTGGGCCGAGTTGCTGGCACCGGCCATCGCGCACGCCAAGCGCGGTATGGAAATCGATTGGTTCGCGTCGCTCGTCATCGCGAGCGCCACCCGCGATCTGGCCCGCGACGGGCACGCCGCGGCGATGTTCCTGATGGACGGCCAATGGCCGCGACCGTTTTCATGGACCGCTTTGGCCGAGGATCGGATCGACCAAAGCCGCATGGCCGACAGTCTGGATATTCTCGCAAGGGATGGTGCCGCTGCTTTGCATGGCGGCGATCTGGGGGTCGCGATGGCGCAGGATGTACGCGACAAAGGTGGCTATCTGACGTCCAAGGATCTGCGCAGCAATCGCGCGCAGTTTCACGCGCCGTTGAATGTGCCTTATCGCGACGCGCTTTTCCACGTCATGCCGGGGCTGACCGCCGGGCCTACCTTTGCCCGCGCGATGGAATGTCTTGAGGGGGAATACCTGTCTGGCGTCGATCACGCATACCCCGCTTATGCCCGCGCGCTTTTTGCCGCATATGAGGATCGGCTGACTAGCATGGGCCCTGACGGCGAAAGCGCAGGCGCACCCGGCTGCACCACGCATTTCTCGGTGGTGGACCGCGATGGTAATATGGTTGCCCATACGCAAACCTTGCTGTCGATTTTTGGGGCCCGCATCGTGTCGCCATCCACCGGGTTCCTGATGAACAATGGGATCATGTGGTTCGACCCGGTGCAGGGACGGCCAAATTCGCTTGGACCCGGCAAAACCTGTCTGATGAATGTTTGCCCTGCCTTGGGGCATTCAGGTGGCAAACGCTTTGCGCTTGGGGCGTCTGGGGGGCGCAAGATTGTTGGGGCTGTCACGCAGCTTGCGTCATTTCTGACTGATTTCGATATGGATCTTGAAACTGCGTTCCATCATCCGCGGATCGACGTGTCTGGTGGCGGTGGGATTGTTGTTGATAGCGCGGTTCCGGTATCGGCACGCCAAAGCCTCGAGGCCATCGCGCCGGTGACTGTGGCGCGCAAGTCGATGCTGCCTTATCCGTTTGCCTGTCCTGCGGGTGTTCTTGATACTGGCAACCGCCGCTTTGGGGCCACCGAACCCATGACAGCCTGGGGCGACGCCGTCGCAGAATCCGTGACCGGCGATTGACCTTCGATCCCGCCAAAGGCATCTGGCCTTAGCCTGCTGTATCTGTCACGTCTTTTCTGTCCCCGAGCGCGAGCCAGACCGATAAGGCAAGGAACGTGGGAGTGGCAAGGTAAAGGGCCGCGGAAATCCAGCTTGCGATCAGCACGCCGGGTATTATCAGAGAAAACTAGCTTGAGCAGGGCAGGTCGGGCACTTAGGGTCGCCTGATGACCAAACGCTCCCCATTCCGATACTTCAAGACTAGCCCTGAGATTATCCGACTGGCGTTGATACTCTACGTCGGGTTTCCACTTTCTCTGCGCAACGTCGAGGATTTACTTCATGGGCGTGGCGTCGATGTCAGCCATGAAACTGTCTGATACTGGTGGCTTCGCTTCGGCCCTATGTTTGCGGCAGAGATCAGAAAGCGACGGATCCAGGGATTTAAATCGAGCCGTTGGCGCTGGCATTTGGACGAGATTTTCGTGAAGATCAATGGCAAGCAGCACTAATCTTGGCGAGCTGTGGATCACGCGTGTGCGATTAGCTGAGGAGGTCCGGGTTAGATCTCAGTCGCGTTTACGACAAGTGGAGTTCAACCTTCGAGATAAGCATAATAAAATCAATAACTTGAGAGGTGGAGAGGGTTAGACGCCAGACCCATCCCCTCCGCCACTTGCCCTCGCGAAAGCGTTCTCCCGATCCGGCTGCCGCCGGATTTTTCTGTTGTTGTCGAGGGTTATGCGGGAGGGGCTGAGCACTGCCGCTGGCGCCAAGAGGCCCGGAAGCGGTCTCTCTAGGCCGATATTCTCCGAACCTGTTGCCTGCGCCATTTTGGTGAATTGCTGCCAAGTCCTTGATATCGATGCGCTAAATTACGCACCATCTGAACACTCCGATTTCAGGGGCGTGCTCCGAGAAGGAACAGAGATCGAAATTCCGCGCGGCTCAGGTCAGTCAGACTCTGGCAATGGTGATAGGCCAAGTTGCTGCAGAAACGCGTTGTGCTTCGCCGTTGCTTCCTGAATTCGCTCCTCGATCTCGACCAAGTCCTTGTGCGTGGCAGACAGATCGATCGCAACCTCCTCCTTTGCCGTACTGACATAGCGCGAGATGTTCAGATTGAAGTCGTTGACCTCGATCTCGCCCACTCCCACGCGCCTAGCGTAGCGCTCGATGCCCTCTGGGCGAAGTTGGTAAGTGGCGATGATCTTCGCGATATGGTCGTCGGACAGGTAGTTTTGCCGCTTGCCTTTCTCGAAATGCTCGGATGCGTTGATGAACAAGACGTCTTCGAACTTTTTGCACTTCTTCAGGACGAGGATGCAGACAGGGATGCCTGTTGAGTAGAACAAATTCGCGGGCAGGCCGATGACGGTGTCGATATGGCCGTCGTCTAGGAGCTTGCGGCGGATTTTCGCTTCCGCACCGCCGCGGAACAGCACGCCGTGCGGCAGGATGATGGCCATCACGCCGTCGTCCTTGAGGTAGTGAAACCCGTGCAGCAGGAAGGCAAAGTCCGCTGCCGACTTCGGGGCCAGCCCGTAGTTCTTAAACCTTACGTCCTCGCCCAACGCCTCGTTCGGATCCCAGCGGTAGCTAAACGGCGGATTCGCAACCACCGCGTCAAAGTAGGGCTTCTTCGCCGGGTTGATCTCGCGGAGCATGTCCCAGTCGTTCTCTAGCGTATCACCGTGGTAAATTTCGAACTCCGTGTCCTTCACCCCGTGCAGCAACATGTTCATCCGCGCGAGGTTGTACGTGGTGATATTCTTCTCTTGCCCGAAGACCTTGCCGATGCTGCCGCCCGACTTCCGCATGCGTTTTCGGACATTCAGCAGCAGCGAACCAGAGCCGCAGGCAAAGTCCATCACGCTAGCGAGGTGTTTACGCTTGCCAGTCTTCGGTTCCTGGCTGTCGAGCGTGACAATCTCGGAGAGGATGTCCGAGATCCGCTGCGGCGTGTAGAACTCGCCAGCTTTCTTGCCCGAGCCCGCGGCAAACTGGCCGATCAGATATTCATATGCATCGCCCAGGGTGTCGCTGTCGGTCGAGAACTCCGCGAGCCCCTCGGCAATCTTGGTGATGATCGTGCAGAGCTTCGCATTCCGGTCCGCGTAGGTCTTACCGAGTTTGTCGGAGCCGAGGTTAATCTCCGAGAACAGACCTGAAAACGTACTCTGGAATGACTCGTTCTCGATGTATTTGAAACCGGCCTGGAGCGTGTTGAGCAGCTCGCTATCCTGGGTGCGGGCCATGTGGGCGATGCT
>Ga0307946_1001110_pt1 | contig 13141 bp, 17 predicted proteins | sample OrgLakmetagen230_FD_203153 | JGI IMG/M metagenome (GOLD analysis project Ga0307946, IMG submission 203153) | Saline water microbial communities from Organic Lake, Antarctica - #230 | ecosystem: Environmental > Aquatic > Non-marine Saline and Alkaline > Saline | place: Antarctica: Organic Lake...
GTCACGTAATTGGATCGTGATTCGGGGAAAATTGAAAACTGAATCACATGCAGGTACATTGATGACGAAGCGTTATTCATTTGATAGGCAAATGTGAATGTGTGTCATTTTGATTCTGCTTGATAATTTCGCACACGTGAAGGAATCCCTTTCTAACAAAAACCTGCTGCACATATGACTGTTACTAAACCTGCTATTGGATCCATAACCACTGTATTTGCCTGCAAGTACTGTTTACTGGTCAGTTCACAGTGAATATCAAAGTTGACGAGAAAAGGGAATGTGTCCTGGATCCACTTTGCATGTTGTAGATAAACACGGATAATTGTGTTGCTCAGTGCAACCATATAGAAGACCCACCAATTTGCCTCACCTGCCAAAAGCTAGGCGGCACCTACCACATGCTGTCAGGCTGCAGCCATCCCATAATATATAAAATGATAATAAGTAGGCACGACGTTGCTGGATAAATGATTTTAAAGCGGTTTTATCCAGAAGGCTGCTACCATTACCAGACATGACTAAGGGTGGGTCATGACCTCGCCGAGACTCGCCGAGTGTGAGGCTCGCCGAGCCTCGGCGAGCCTCTTTCCCGGTGTGGAAGACACTCGTCAGCCAGCGAGGGTGTTCACTTTTTGGGCGGAATTAGCCCCATCTCCCCAGAAATCCCCAACAATTCCCAAATCCGAATTTTTCGTGGCTATATCGGCTGACAGGCCCATCTTTTAAACCAAGTTTCTTCATTATTTATTTATTATTATATAAAACCAGGAGGATCTAGAAAGGGTGTGCAACAGGGGAGGGATGTAAACGAAAACCAATTTTTCCTGGCTCACATGCCCATATTTTTCACCCGGTCTCAACGTTAATATTCATTAATATATATGTGTACAACAGAAAAAGTTCCCGCTCAATCCGTGCAGATTTGAGAAAGTCATTTTCTAACCGTAATACACCAACTAGGGCCTCCCCAGCGAGTGTCAAGCCTCGTTGGCAAAATCCGACACCCTATTGACCCACCCTTAGACATGACACAGTTATGAATACGCATAAGGTTACCGCGCTGCCTATATTTAAACATCCTGCTGTGTCTGCTGTGCAGGATGATGCAGTTTTGGATGGCGGCAGCTCCCACATGGGCAACACAGACTTTTCTGCTCTGCACCTCAAACCTGACCATATGAATCGACCTTTATGGGCAACTCCGGACGGCCACATCTTCCTGGAGACCTTCTCACAGGTATATCGCTCTCTTGACATGTATACCCCAGCACACCCTGGCCACCAAAAACTTAAAAACAATTCACACGCCTTGGCCAATTACTGATGTTTTCTTGCACCGCAATGTCAAGTTGGCTTGTACACAGAGTCGAAATACTCTGGACTGAGGGTTGTTTGAAGTAAGGAAATGTGTTTTTGGACACAAGTGACATAGGGTAGGCAGAACCATGCATACAAACATATATCAGGTGTATAGGTGTACGTTGCTTTTAGCAGGGAAATTACTGCAACATAGGTGCAGTCATATGCAGTACATAGGTATACGGTGTTTTTGGCATGAGAATTACTGTAAGATAGGTTCGGTCATATGCGGTGTGTGTACAGTTTTGGCTAACCTTGCCTACAAGATAACAAAGCATGCGTGACAAACAAGTACCCCAGTACCCCTTACCTCCTGGCAAATCAAGCACCTCAAATCAATGGCATCATTTTCCATTTAGGTGTACAAGCAGGCTCAGGACTTTTTGGTGGCCATTGCTGAACCTGTGTGCCGACCTGAGCACCTCCATGAATACCAGGTACTGGCAAACGACTGACCCTGTCTAGCTGCAGTGTAATGTGTGCTGGTCTGGGTATCTCCACAAGTACTGGTTTCTCCACAAGTACTGGTCACAGACGATTTTATGTCTGAGCACACGCAGGAAAGAGCTAGCTGCCCTTCTGGTGTTTGCTAGCCTGGGTCTCTTGATAGTATTGCAACATTACGTTTAACCAACTGCAGGCCAGAGCCAACACCTTTATAGAAAGACACCTGCCTGCCTGCATGCCTGCATGCCTGTAACATTCTGTCTCTGGTAGGAAGTTTAAAGGAACCGTGCAGCTGATTATTGTTGTGCATGTGTAGTGAGGAGTGAAAGGCTGTGGCGTCTTAAACTATCTGTTTGCTCCCTCAAGCCTTGACTGCAGTGCTTGTGCGAGCTCAACCCTTATTCCTTCTATGCTGCTGCGTGTGATATTTGGTAGGCAGATGCACACACATGCACACTTATAACACACACATACAATCCCATAAAAACAAATGCACATATGGAAACACGCATGCGTGCACGCAGCTCACCCCCCATTCATTGTATGCTGCCGTGAGTGTGGGGCTGGACACAGAGACCATCATCAGCGTGTTGAATCGGCTGTCAAAGGTGCGTTTCAGGCGCCTGCAGCTTTGCAGCCTTTTTAAACGTGCTTTGGTAGGATATTCAGAGGACGGAAAAGTGTGCCGGAAAAGTATGCCACATCTTACAGCTGGTTGTGACAGGCAATCACACACAGATTGTCTCTTCCTGCTGATGTGCACCCATTCCTGCTTTGTTTTCTTTTTCCTTATAGTACAAAAGTACAATACCTAAGTGCATACGTCCTGAGTGTACTTGTCCTATAGTTTTGATCACTTTTCTTGCGCGCCTCCTCGGCCTTCCCTGTATGCCTCAAGCGCTGATTCATCTTATCAGGTCACTTGCCCCCCTTGTGTACGTAAGACGGAGTTCTCTGTTTCTATTATGATGGAAATAATGCTCCATTTGCTCCTGACACATCTTAGGTTTTCTGCATTTGTGCAGGTGGAGCTAGACAAGGGTCTTATGAACTTCATCCGCGCAGCTACCCAAAATTACGGCAAGGTACGTAAGGGTCTCAATTCATCGCAGTTTAATATGTTCGGGGCTTCATAGTTCAGGTTGACAATGTCATAGCTGAATGTGGCAACCGTTTGTCAATTTTGACACGGCCATAAGAAAACGCAGGTCTTTTTAACATCAGTGCTCTTCCAGGAACGCTACCCAGTCTAGTTGTTCCATATATCACGTCATAAAATATCATCTGCTTTAGCACTCGTCGTTACCGCACAGGTGAAGCTCGTCCTTAAAAAGAACCGCTTTTTTGTGGAGACCTCTGATGCTGCTGTGTTTGAGCTCCTAAAATCTGACCCAACCATTGCAGCAGCACGCACCAATGATGAAGGTAAGGGTGCTGATGCTTTATTATGTAGTGCTGCTAAGGTTGCTGAGTACTGGTGCACATGCCGCTTGTACCATCATGCTGATGTTGGTGATGGTGATAGTCGTGCATGATCTCTTATCATTTCGTCCCACCCATGCTTTCATAATGTCAGAAACACGCGTTTATGTCTTGTTACCATGGATACATTGGAAAGCGTGCGTCGTGTACGTTGCCTTGCCTCACACATCCCCTGAACCTCACAATTAGGTCCTTCTGTTTGCTCAAACCCGTTCGCAGAAATTATGGAGAACTCACCACAGGAGCATGTGATGGCGAGCGTGACTTTTCCCACGATCCCTCCGTATACAAACACTCGTTCCCTGCTCCAAACCTCCCACAGAGATCGTGGAGAACGCACTGCGAGAGCGTGCAGTGGCAAGCCTGACGCGTGTGGACGAAGAGCACTTGCTCCCCCTTCAGCCAGCCCTCCCTTCTTCCAGTCACACTGCTGGGCGCCCTTCACGTCAGGTTACACGCCCTGGCTCCTCTACCGTGTCAGGCCAGCAGCAGCAAGGGACTGAAGGAGAGCAGGGGCAGGGGCAGGGAGGGAGGGGGGTGGCAGTAGTGGATGGGGCATCAGGCCCTGGGTTCTTTCATACGGCGGCTACTACGGGGGCATCAGGTATATGGGGCCCATGTTTGTACCCCGTGCTTTCTTTGCTGCCCAGGCTGGCAATGATTTCATGACAAGCACCTGCTTGTTTATGGGAGATGGTTGCAACCTTTATACAATTAAGTGCAGAAGCTTGTTAGGAAAAAGAATTACATAGGTACAATCCTCTGTCTTGCTTGCAACCTTTGCACAACCACCAATTGCAGAACCTGTTAGGGGAAAGAACCAGACATAACCTTTCTCTTATTTACGAGCTCTACTTGCAACTCTGATGCTTCATCAGGTAGCTCAACTTTTCCTGATGGCCCTGCTGCGAAAGGGGGCGCCACAGAGGAGGCGGGGCATGAGGGGGGAAGGCTGAGTATTGATGACGTGGAGGAGGGGCACATAGAGGGCAGGGTGGTGAGGTCGTTTGAGATCCATGGCGATCAGGTGAAAATAGTATGTGTGTGCCTGAGGTTTTCTGTGTGCCTGTGTGTGCATGCACGCGTTTGTGCGTGTTCATGTATGTGTGTATACGTGCATATGTTGGGTATTGTTTGTGTTTGCTTGTGTGCGTGTATGTATGTGTGTGAGGGAATAGGAAAAGGCAAGAAAGTTGCATCACATGCTGTTAGTAACTTACTTTGTGGCGTTGCTGTCCATACCTTATATGTACAGGTCGAACTTGTAAAGAAGCGATGCCTGCCCGGACATGAAGGCCTAAACTTGCCAATGCTGGAGGAGTATGACTTCAGGAATGACCGCAACACGCCTGACCTCAATGTAAGCTGCGTCTTGTATCATGTCAATTTTTTTGTCGTGTTTTTGTCATGCAAGCTGCGTTTTTGTGTGTGTGTTTGGTCCATTAAGCCTTGGCATCTTGCACAGATTCAGGAAGCAGTTTCTGACGCTGCGGCAGCAACAGCAAATTATGAAAATATGCCAAAGCCCCAGACCTACGTTGTGTTGTACTGGTATAAAAGAGGTGTACAGCTTATCTGATTTTGTCCAGAGGAAAGGAGGGGTCGACAGGAATGTACAGGAGGAGAGAAAGAAATAGAGACGTTGGATGTTTCTCAAGAAAAAGCAGCCACTTCTCAATCGAGGCCAGGAGTAAAGATAAAGTATGTTTGAATTAGCTTTCTCTGGTGCCTCTACCTAAACCCCTACAATTGCCTCGACTTCATCACAAAGAATATTCCGCTATTCACTTTGTTTGCTCAGGCAGACCTCAAGCCTCATGTCAAGTTGCGACCGTACCAGGAAAAGAGCTTGAGTAAAATGTTTGGCAATGGGCGAGCAAGGTGAGCTGCTTTGAGTTGAGAAAAGCAATCGGTCACCTGTTGCACTCACTGCTTTTGAGTAGTTATGTAATGATTGCTCCTCCTTTGCAAAGCCCCTCCTGTGTGTGTGTGTGTGTGTGTGTGTGTGTGTGTGTGTGTGTGACCATCCAGGACTTGCCCTTACACAAAATCCCAACTGTTCTCACTTTACAAATTTTGTAACAGACGAGTTACCTTTTGCAAAAAAAGTGACAAATGAGTTACCTTTCACGTTCAACTTGATGTCCCTCCATCCTTGTTAGGAAAGGCTTGTAGCTGGACATTAACCTCGGGTTCTGTCTGCAATCACCGTCCTTTCAAGCTTTTCAAAATAAGGCTGGCTTTCCCTTTGTATCTATTCCAAACAGGTCTGGCATCATTGTGTTGCCATGTGGCGCTGGAAAAAGTCTGGTGGGCGTGGCGGCGGCGGCACGCATGCGCAAGAGCTGCCTGTGCTTGTGCACGAGCAGTGTGAGTGTGGACCAGTGGAAGCACCAGTTCATGCTGTGGACGGGCTTGCAGGTAAGTGCAAGCCGAAAATGAAGTTGTAATGTTTTCCCATGTCATGTGCACATGCACAAACCAAGACTTATGGCTACCCGGTATAAGTAAAGAACCTAGTTCATACACAGGCAGTCCAAACACTAAAGCTAGGGGCAAAAGCCCTGCCCCATGTTACAAGCAGAATTATGGGCACCATTTGTGCTACAGGCAGGTCTCTAAGCATGCTGTGCTAAAATACTGCTTCACGCGTTAGCTGAGGAGGGCTGCTAGCATGCTGTAGGACTGTGAAAAGGTTGGGTGCTTTCCCTCCTCATACTCATCTTGCACCCCAAATTTCAAACATGTTTCTTCCCCAAAGAATATGCCTGCCCTCCCCGCATGAACCCTGTAGGGCTTTTTAGCTCAGCACCACTGCTCAAGACTTACAACGTCCCAAAGTTCATACCAACCCCACACAATCCCGCAGAGTGAGATTGTGTGTACTGTAGAGACATGTGACCAATACCATCTTTGATTAAAATCCCAATGCGAGCTATGCGAGGGGCACATAACCTAGTCATTTACCCCAATGCGGCCTATGCGAAGGCCTTCGGCCCCCTGAGCTGCACGTACATGCATATACACGAGCGTGTGCGCGCATACGTGTCCGTGCGTGCGCATGTGTGCGTGCAAGCGTGCATGTGCGTATGTGTGCGTGCTTGTATGTGTGTGTGTGTGTTTGCGCGTACCTGTGTGCGTGCGTTGCGTACGTGTGTGCGTGTGTAAACGGTTGTGTACTTACGTGTGTGCGTGCGTGCATTGTGCACTTGTGCATGCGTTTGCATGAATGCCTGCGAGTACGTGTGTGCGTGTGCGTACGTGTGTGTGTATGTGCGTACGTGTTGTGTGTGTGTGGGTACGTGTGTGCGTGCGTTGTGTACGTGTGTGCGTGTGTGCGTGCGTGTACGTGTGTGCATGAGTTGTGTACGTGCGTGTGTGTACGGTTATGTACGAACGTGTGTGTGTGCGTTGTGTACTTGTGCATGTGTGCGTGCGCGCGTACGTATGTGTGCGTATGTGTGTGTGTGCAGGTACGTGTGAAGGAAATAAAGTCGCCCTTCCTCTTGGTGTCCTTCCTCCCCAATATAGGGCCAGCCTCCCAAAGCAAGCTTCTCGAGGCCCTTGTAACTTATAAGTTAGTGATTTAGATGCTCCCAACACATCGCGAGAGGGTCAGAAACGTTCGCGGTACGCGGTGATGCAACGTCCCTACAGTATGCTAAAAATGCCATAGTTGCCCCGCAGGGCAAAAAACCATATTTATGAGGGGTATAATAGGGAAGGCACAATATGGCAGAGATTGACAGCCACTTCGTGCTGCCCAATCCCACACGTCAATTTAGGCTTGATTAAAGATCAGGCCCGCCACCCTGTCTTTACAATAACCTGCTCGCTTTTCAATTTAAATTGTCAATATGTTTAGTTGAACACACCAGGCACCCTTGCACACTAGGTATGTGCAGATGAGAGCCCGTGTGTTCTAAGGAGGCTTATTCCCTGCAAAAGTTTCTTCCAGAAAAAAGATGCAGGGGTTTTGCGAGGTAATCTTCGCGATGTTTTGGTGAGGTTCCGGGTTCCTGGTGTCAGGATAGCCATTGCCCACCCAATAAAGGGGAAATTCATGCCCCTTTTCTGAACTGCACATCTGAGGTCACCCAATGATTTCTTTACATACATGTAACTCTTCTGCATAAAAAATAATGAGTTTGGGGTCAAGGGTGAGAGTGGGGGGCTGGATTTGTGCCGTTTCCCTGCCAGAATGGGTGTATGGGTGTAGAAATGCAGGTTTTGGTCCAAATTTCACCAATTCTTTTGTTCTCAGATAGGTTTAGGGTCAAACCATACCCATTAAATTAAAAAAAGGGGGGTGAAAATTTGCCCCTAAAGGACAGTGCGTGGGCCTGTTTACTGGGCAAAAATGGTGCATTTCTGGGAACCCGGAAACACGCTTCTTGGCCACCACCTGAGTGTCGGGAGCTCTTCAGTATGCTCCCAAGGCATGCCCTGTCAAGTTTTATGGTCTGGAATGCTGGGGTTGGGCCGTGGTGGGCAGCTGAGATTTTCAACAGCCATCAACTTTAGCTTGCACTAACAACCTCCCACAAAAGAAGCTTAGGCTCTCTTAGTATTATAAGAACATCAAGCCCAAGTAATTGCTATTGATAATTATTGTTATAATTGTTTCAATGAATCAGCTGCAAAGATCGGTTATCGGATTCATGCAGGGAGAAAAAGGCTGAAGTTTTTCGATATTTCCAAAAGAGGGGTTCAAAACCGGACCTTCACCCCAGACCCCCGGACCTTCACCTAAACGTCCCCAATATTACTTTAAACACCCCTGGGAAGTTGCTGGCAGAGGGGAGCTTTTTAAAGTCCACTTTCTGACAGGGATTACCACCCTGCCCACCTGGGCACCTCCCGCCACAAACTGAGTGTGCAGGGATGCTTAGATATATCTAGTTAAGGGTCCTGGATACTTAAATGTACTTTTTAGCTTTGGGGCAAGAACTCTCACAGGGATGGCTCACCGGACTTGGAGTGAGGGTCCGTTTTATGGTCCCTTTGACCCCACTGTTGGCAGGGGAATTGCTAAAATTAAAGCTCTGGACGGGATGCATGGATTGCAGAGCCAAATTTTGCGATGGGCTGCATAGTGTTGAAGCCTGTAAACTAGACAAGTTTCATGGTCTGAAATGGCCCAGCAAATTTCAAACAAGCATTTCAGCCCGCTCACAGCTTCTCCTGAGGTAAGCTTGTCAATAATTTTAGTGTATTTGCAACAGTCTTTTAGTCAAATTGGATGCAAAATTGGGGAGCTGAGCATGATCCTTGTTATTTTTTACCTCAGCTGTCGCTGCCCACCACTGCCCACCCCCAGGATTCCAGACCATATAACTTGGCAGGGCATCCCTGGGAAACTCACTGAAGAGCTTCTGAAATTTAATTGGTGGCCAAAAAGCATGCTTCCAGGGTCCTTAAAAATGCACCATGTTTGCCAGGAAACAGGCCCACGCCGTGCGTTCTTGAGTGCGTCCTTTAGGGGGAAGTTTCCATCCCCCTATTCTTGAGTATGGGTGTAGTGTGACCCAAACCACAAAAAAGTTGAGTTTGGACCAGGAATCAAATTTCTGTACCCGGCATGGGTACAGCTACCTTTTTGGCACGGAAATGGCACAAACCCAGCCCCCGACTCCTCACCCCCTGGACCTCAATCCCATTTTTTGTGCAGAAGTGTTTTACATGTTATTTCTTACTACCTGAATTATTGAAGGGGGAAAATGGTGAGGTTTGCTTTTGGGACAAAACTTAGCAGGAATTAATGGGCCTGATTAAGCAAGATGGAATAAAAAAGAGCCCATCTGGACTAGATGCTCAGAGGTTGAACCTGGCTTGCTGCTTGTCCTATCTGCACATAATTTCAAGTCTAGACTTCGTCACGCTTTCTCCAACAGTGGCTTGTTGCTGACGTTCGCAAATTTTGCCTTTGCACAATTTGCACCATTTTAACATGCACCTGATCTCTGCCTTGGGTGACGCATCATACTTGTGCCATTCTTCTGCTTTCTCCTTTTTTGCAGGATCATCAAGTGGCTCGCTTCACCAGTGACAGCAAAGAGCAGTTTGGTGGGGTCAGTGGGGTGACCATCACCACATTCACGATGGTGGCCTTCAGTGGCAAGCGCAGTGAGGAGTCTGAAAAGGTGATACTAGCAAGGGACACTTGTAGGGTGCTTGTAGGTGAGGTTACGCTAAAGCTTCTCGGGAATATTCTTGTCAGAGCTGTCATAGATTTCTCCAGAGAAAAGCTAGACAGGTCGATGCAAGTCACTGCACATGAGTGTGTACGCATGACTTTATAATAAATGTTTTCACTTTCACAATGTGCATCTGATACAGGTGATGGAGGCCATTCGTTCCAGGGAATGGGGGCTGCTGCTGCTTGATGAGGTCCATGTTGTCCCAGCCGCCATGTTCAGAAAGGTATGCCTTCTCGGGCTTTGTTACTGTGGGGTAATCAGGAGCGGCTGTGCTGTGCCTGGATACCTGTGCTTACAGCGTAACAGTGTAAAATTATAACAAGTTATTACGCTGCTCAAAATTTATGCTTCATCAAACCTACCAAAATGCTTAGACAAACGCGTTATAACAAGCGTTATTGGAATCTGATTTGCATGTGGTGTTCAATGCTGGCAAATCCTCCAAATGTTCCCTGCAGGTCATCGGCATCATCCATGCACACTGCAAGCTGGGCTTGACGGCCACTCTGGTGCGAGAAGATGAACGAATCGGGGATCTAAACTTCCTCATCGGTAAGTTATATCAAGAACTGTACGTGATTCCGCGTTTTTTGTGTGCGATTCCGTTTGCTATAAGACCGTCTGAGCTGTGTAGGTGACTGATTTATTATATGTATGTAAGACATTAGCTTTTTGGAGATCTCTTCTGTAACATAGGAATATGTCTTTACCAGGCTCTTGCAATTACGAGATTGTGTGACACTTAGCTAGTGGTGAGGGGCACGCTGTTCTTCTTAAGTTAACCAAATTGTTCTTCACCTGACAAACTCTAGACACAGTTTTATGTTTGAGCTTGGGAATATTGGGGTCGCTTGTGAGCTGTACTTGGCTGGTTGGCTGGCCTTGGCTATGATGATGCACATCACCGCATTGGTAACCATGATGTGTGATGCGCACCTAGAAGTAGCAAAGGCGTGTACAAATGTTTCCTTTCTTTTAGGTCCCAAGCTGTACGAGGCCAACTGGCTGGATCTGACAAGGGCAGGCCACATCGCCAACGTGCAGTGTGTGGAAGTGTGGTGCCCCATGACCAAAGAGTTCTTCAAGTAAGCTGCTGCTCGTCCTCTTGCCTTATGAATTAAACTCCTCTCTTTTCTCGAACTGCAGCCAACCCAGGTACTTACTTTGGAGGCTTGTTTTCAGCTGCTCATGCATCACTGGATGCTGCATATTGGCCGCACATGCAGCACTGAATGCTGCGTTCAAGTTTTTTGTAGTATGCTGGCCTTGTAGATGTACCTCACACTCATTCATAATCTGTTGGCGTCATTTACCTCTGGTCTTGTACTGTCTGCACATCCACATCTGCATGCCAAAAGTAGCTGCATCACACATGCCATCACGATCCGCCTGCTCCCTTGTTCTCTTGCCAGGGAGTACCTGAGGCCCCAAAACTCTTCACGCAAGCAGCTCATGTATGTCATGAACCCTAACAAGTTCATGGCCTGCCAGTTTCTGATCAACTGGCATGAGCGGGAGCGTAAAGACAAGGTTATCGTCTTCAGGTGCGTTGAGCATGATTTAAATGAGCAAGCTGAACAGTGACTTGTCAATGGTCAAGGATGAAAACCTTCCCGTCCTCTGTAATGTTAAGCATCTCCAGGCTCAACGTTAGTGGACGGGCAGTTTGAGTCTGTTTGGGTCAGCGTTGCTTGCTTGGTCTAAGACTGTCTAGACCATGTTGATCGATGAGTTGCATGCTGCTTTCAATGCTTGCAATGGAGGTCACCAGGGCTCCAGCTGGCCTGGATGATGGCAGTTATTTAGTGCAATTCAGATGAGCCAAGTTCATATCTCTGGCCGCACACTTGCTTACAAAGTTTTGCAGCAGCACGTCCATTGGGTTTCTGGAAGCACAAACAATATTTATTTTTTATTTCCAAAGCCTTTTGAACCTTCCCTTACTGCTGCTCCCATTCCCTCAGTGACAACATCTGGGCACTACGAGAATATGCACAGCGTATGCATAAGCCTTTCATTTATGGGCCTACCAGCCACGCTGAGCGCACGCGTGTGCTGCACGCCTTCAAAAACGACCCCAGCATCAACACTATCTTCCTCTCCAAGGTGGGTGCTGCTAAGGATAGTCTATGGTGTAGCATGTGCAGGATTTGTATCAATTTGGTATTATGAATCATTACAGTGTCTGAATGAAAGCAGTCTTGCCTTTTGTCCTCTCCTTGATTTGCCTTATTACGTACTATGCTATATGAATGTGTTGATCTGTATAAACTAGGGTGTTTGGGTTACCTTCTTCAATTTAGAAGGCAGCAAACTTGGTAATTATTGCCAAACCCTGTATGTGTAGGGTTGGCCAGAACCGTATATCACCTTTTCAAATACTGTCTACCGTAAGCCGTAAGTATAGGTATACCGTAGGTTCACAATAATTTCAGAAATAAATAATTAAGAGGAAATTTAAGGAAGTTTTTGATAATTTCCGAAGCTCTCTCCAGACTCAATTTAGAGTCATAAATTAGTTTTTAGTGGTGTTAAGGGTGGTTGTACAAATGAGCTCCCAGCGTGCCAGTGTAAACCCCTTGGCCCTGTTCTTGAAGCCCCTGTCCCCAGCTGAGAGGCTAACTGCTCAGCAGAGAGACCATGTGAAGCTGCAGAGGAAGAGGCAGTTCAGGGAGCTGCCAGAGGGACAGGCGCTGTTGAGGAGTGCACTTGTGTTGATGAGTGCACTGAGGTTGTGTGCACGTGAGACTGAGTGGGGCGCCCGTGCGGCTACAAGAGCAAGCCTCCTACTCTCAGAGCCCCTTCTGGCTCTTCTTTTGGAGCATCCATCCAGAGTGAGTATTGCTGGCAAGTGGGTAAGAGAAGGTTGCTTCTCTGATTTAGGGAAGCGCACGTGCAAGCTCACAGCTGTCATTCTCCCCATGCAGCCAATGTGCAGGCTACCCAACAGCAGCAGCACTACACAGGCAGCAGCAGCCAGCAGTGGGGGGCTCTCGAATTCACAAATTAATTTTCGATAGGGCCCTCCCAAAGTCCCTTCAAACTCTAAAACAATCCCCAGGCCCCCTTACGAACTAAAAACGAAAAAATGGTGTCACAAAGTGATCGTGAACAGTCTACCGTAGAAAACCGCATTCTGTATTCACGGAGAAAGTAATACCCTTTAGATATTAACCACAATAGGCTCATTTTGTAGCTCTTGAGGAGCTGCTCACCTGAATCCCATTTAGTTGCGCCAAAAAATCAAAGTTTGAAAGGCTAGGTCTGTCCAAAGTTAAAAAGACCCCAAAATAGCCATTTCCAGTGCAAAAAGAAGCCCAACTATATAATTACCAATAAAACATTGTGATTGATGCAAATACATGCATTTACAAAAATGGGAAGCAAAGAGAGTGCTCAAATAAAAGAAGTGCAAAGAAGAAAAATGACCCCAAAGAACAAAAAAAGCAAAAAGGACTGTTTCTGCTGGGATTTGAACCTGAGTCTGGGGTGTCCAATCCGAAATACAGTTTTGCACAGTGTTGTTCAGGCGTATTTTCAAAGTTCCGGTTTGCCCTAAGCCTTGTTGAGAATAAGTGCGGGCTGCCCTAAGGGGCTTTGGAAATAGTTGCGGTTTTGCCTTTTAAAAATTTTCCGCGCCTGAGGCGCAG
>Ga0307946_1001119_pt1 | contig 13101 bp, 10 predicted proteins | sample OrgLakmetagen230_FD_203153 | JGI IMG/M metagenome (GOLD analysis project Ga0307946, IMG submission 203153) | Saline water microbial communities from Organic Lake, Antarctica - #230 | ecosystem: Environmental > Aquatic > Non-marine Saline and Alkaline > Saline | place: Antarctica: Organic Lake...
CCGCTCAACATCGACGCGGTGATGATCTACGCCCAGCAAGGCCACGGACGCCGCGCCAACCTGTTCACGGATTTCACCTTCGCGGTCTGGGACGGCACTGCGCTGGTGCCCTTCACCAAGGCCTATTCGGGCCTGACCGATGCCGAGTTCCGCCAGATCACCGCCTGGGTGCGCCGCAACACGCTGGACCGGTTCGGCCCGGTGCGGCAGGTGCGCCCCGAACATGTCTTCGAGATCGCCTTCGAGGGCATTCAGGCCAGCCCCCGGCACAAGTCCGGGGTGGCGCTGCGGTTTCCGCGCATGGCCCGCTGGCGCCACGACAAGCCCGTCTCTGAGGCAAACACGCTGGCCGATCTGCAGGACATGCTGGCGCAATACGGCTGAGCCCTTTGGTGCCGGGGGTTGAGGCTGCGCGCCTTCGGGCCTATCGTGGCTTTGATATCAAATTGAGGTGACCCGATGCACGCCAAACCCTGTCCCGTTCATGATGCCAACGCCACATCCGGCGACAAGGATCTCGGGAACCTGCCGGAATGGGATCTGAGCGATCTCTACACCTCCCCCGAGGCACCGGAACTGGCGCGCGATCTGGAATGGCTCAAACAGGCCTGCGCGCATTTTGCCGACGATTACGAGGGTCAGCTTGATACGCTCGACGCAAAGGGGCTGCTGGATTGTCTGCACCGCGACGAGGCGCTCAGCCGGACCGCCGGGCGCATCATGTCCTATGCCGGGCTGCGCTATTACCAGCAGACGACCGACAGCGCGCGGGCCAAATTCCTGTCGGACTGTCAGGAAAAGGTGACGACCTACAGCACGCCGCTGGTCTTCTTCTCGCTGGAACTGAACCGGCTGGACGAGGACAAGCTGACGGCGATGTATGCCGAGAATGCCGATCTGGCGCGCTATGCGCCGGTGATCCGCCGCATCCGCGCGATGAAGCCCTATCAGCTTTCCGACGAGCTGGAAAAGTTCCTGCACGACATGGGCGTCGTCGGCGATGCGTGGGAGCGCCTGTTCGACGAGACGATCTCGGGGCTGAGCTTCACCGTGGATGGCGAGGATCTGGGCATCGAGGGCACACTCAATCTGCTCACCGAGCAGGATCGCGGCAAGCGCGAGGCGGCAGCACGCGAACTGGCACGGGTGTTCGGCGAGAACATCCGCACGTTCAGCCGCGTGCACAACACCGCCACCAAGGAAAAAGAGGTCATCGACCGCTGGCGCAGCATGCCGACGCCGCAGACCGGGCGGCACCTGTCCAACGATGTCGAGCCCGAGGTCGTCGAGGCGCTGCGCGACGCGGTGGTCGCGGCCTACCCAAAACTGTCGCACCGGTACTATGAGCTCAAGCGCAAATGGCTGGGCGTCGAGCGGATGCAGGTCTGGGACCGCAACGCGCCGCTGCCGATGCAGGACAGCCGCACCGTCGGCTGGGATGCGGCACAGGACACGGTGACGCGCGCCTACGCGGCCTTCGATCCGCGCATGGCCGAGCTCGCGCAGCCGTTCTTCGACAAGGGCTGGATCGACGCGGGCGTGAAACCGGGCAAGGCGCCGGGGGCCTTCGCGCATCCCACGGTCACGGACGTGCACCCTTACGTGATGCTCAACTATCTGGGCAAACCGCGCGACGTGATGACATTGGCGCATGAGCTGGGCCACGGCGTGCATCAGGTGCTGGCCGCCGAACAGGGCGAGCTTTTGTCGTCGACCCCGCTGACGCTGGCCGAGACCGCCAGCGTGTTCGGCGAGATGCTGACCTTCCGCCGGATGCTCGACGCGGCCGGGACCGACGCCGAGCGCAAGGTGCTGCTGGCCGGCAAGGTCGAGGACATGATCAACACCGTCGTGCGCCAGATCGCGTTCTACGATTTCGAATGCAAGCTGCACGCCGCGCGCCGCGAGGGCGAGCTGACCCCCGACGACATCAACGCGCTGTGGATGTCGGTGCAGGCCGAAAGCCTCGGCCCGGCGTTTGATTTCATGGACGGGTACGAGACCTTCTGGGCCTATATCCCGCATTTCGTGCATTCGCCCTTCTATGTCTACGCCTATGCCTTCGGTGACGGTCTGGTTAACGCGCTTTACGCGGTCTACGAGGAAAACCCCGACGGGTTTCAGGACAAGTATTTCGAGATGCTCAAGGCCGGCGGCTCCAAGCATCACAGCGAATTGCTGGCACCCTTCGGCCTCGATGCATCCGATCCGGCGTTCTGGGACAAGGGGCTGTCGATGATCTCGCGGCTGATCGACGAGCTGGAGGCGATGGAGGGCTGACCGGCCCGCCGTCGGTCCTTCGGCGGGTGCGGCCCCGGTCGAGAGATACCGAGCCCCTGCACTCCGCGGTCAGAAGCTGCCGAACGCGGTGCCCAGACCGATCAGCAGGATCAGCGCAAGAATCGGGATCACCACGGCCACCACGGCGATGTCGCGGTAGGCCTCGCGATGCGTCAGCCCGCAGATCGTCAGCAGCGTGATCACCGCGCCGTTATGCGGCAGCGCGTCCAGCCCGCCGGTCGCCACCGCCGTCACCCGGTGCAAGAGCGCGGGCGCGACGCCGGCCTCCTGTCCCATCTGCAGGTAGGTGTCGCCCAGAGTGGACAGCGCGATGCTCATCCCGCCAGAGGCCGATCCGGTCATCCCGGCCAGAAGGCTGGTGCCCACGGCCAGCGAAATCAGCGGGTTGTCGCCGCCCACCGTCACCACCCAGTCGCGGATCAGCGCAAAGGCCGAGAGCGAGGCGATCACCGCGCCGAAGCCCACGAGGCTGGCGGTGTTGAAGATCGGCTTGAGCGAGTCGGCCGCACCCCGGTCCAGCGTCTCGCCCAGGGTCGCGCGCAGCCGGCCGAGGTTCAGCACCACCAGCGCCACCGATGACAGCGTCAGCGCCGCGATGATCGACCAGACGCCGCGCAGCGAATCCACATCGGTCGCGCCATAGTCGGGCCGGGCCAGATAGGCGGTATCCAGCGCCGGGATGATCACGAAGGTGAAGGAAAGGTTCAGGACGATCACCAGCCCCAGCGGCAGCGCCGCCACGGCAAGCGACGGGGGATCTTTCATCCGGTCGCTGCCCTGCGCGGCCTCGTCATGCGTGCCATATCCGGGGCCGAGGCTGCGCGCCCGCCGCTCCAGCCATTGCCAGCCGAGCAGCAGCATCACCGCCCCGGTCAGAAGGCCCAGACCCGGTGCCGCGTAGGGTGTGGTGCCGAAATAGGGCATGGGGATCGCGTTCTGGATCGCCGGCGTGCCCGGCAGCGCGGTCATGGTGAAGGTGAAGGCCCCGAGCGCGATCGCAGCCGGAATCAGCACCTTGGGCAGATCCGCCTGCCGGAAGAGCGCCGCCGCGATGGGATAGACCGCAAATGCCACCACGAACAGCGACACGCCGCCATAGGTCATCACCGCACAGCACAGGATCACCGCCAGTATCGCCCGCGCGGCCCCCAGCCTGTGGATGATGCCATCGGCCAGAACCTGCGCGCTGCCCGAGGCCTCCATCAGCTTGCCGAACACCGCGCCCAGAAGGAACAGCGGGAAATACTGGATGATGAAGCCGCCCGCGGCCTGCATGAACACTTGCGTGTAGGTCGCCAGCACCGGGCCACCTTCGGACGCCGTCACCGCAAAGATGGCCATCGCGGGCGCGAGCAGCAGCAGGCTGACGCCGCGATAGGCCAGATAGACCAGAGCGCCGAGCGCGAGGATGATGACGACGATGCCGGTCATTCGGTCACGGTCCGCAACTCTTGTCCGACGCCGCACATTCCTTGCCGTCGCCACGGCCGGGCGGCAGGCCGGTTTGGCGCAGGAATGGGGCAGGTTTCAAGCTGTGAAAGCGTTCGAGTGGCTGTGGTCTGCGGCAATCCCGACTCACCAGGCTCAGAGTGTCATGATGGTGGATCCCGTGGTCTGCCGACCTTCGAGCGCCCGATGCGCATCGACGATCTGCTCGAGTGGAAAGGTCTGCCCGATCCTGACCTTGATGGCCCCGCTTTCGACCTTGGAGAAGAGGTGCTTTGCCATGGCCTGACAGCGGTCGTGATCGGCCAGGAAGGTGAAAAGCGTCGTGCGGGTCAGCTTGAGCGACCCCTTGCTGGCCAGGGTGAGCAGGCTCACCGGTTCGACCGGCCCGGACGCATTGCCAAACGAGATCATCATGCCGAGCGGTTTGAGGCAGTCGAGCGAGCCGGCGAAGGTATCCTTGCCGACGCCGTCCATCACGACGCTGACGCCCTTGTCATCCGTCAGTTTCTTCACCTCGGGGACGAAATCATGCGCTTGGTAATTGATGCAATGCGCGGCACCGTTGTCCAGCGCAAGCCTGCACTTTTCATCGGTTCCGGCCGTGCCGATCAGCTCGATGCCCTCGGATTTCGCCCATTGGCAGGCCAGAAGCCCGACCCCACCGGCCGCCGCGTGAAACAGGACCTTGTCACCCGCCTCGATCGGCCAGACCCTGTGGAAAAGATACTCGACCGTCATCCCCTGCAGCATGATGGCGGCGCCTTCCTCGAACGAGATGCCGTCAGGCAGGGGACAGACCTGTGCGGCCGGCATGATGCGCGCGTCGCAATAGGCCCCCGGCGGCATCGATGCGTAGGCGGCCCGGTCGCCGGGTTCGAGGTGGGTGACGCCATCGCCAACCGCCTCGACAATTCCCGCCGCCTCCATCCCGAGGGCATGTGGCAGCTCAAGCGGATAGAGACCGGTGCGCTGATAGACGTCGAGGTAGTTCAGCCCGCACGCCTTGTGCCGGATCCTGATTTCGCCGGGTCCGGGATCGCCGACCTCGGCATCGACAAGCTTCATTTGCTCCGGACCACCAAACTCTTCGATTATTACCCTGCGTGCCATCGGCCTATTCTCCATTCAATGTTCCAGAAGACGTGGTGTCGGGATCATGCACATCCGGGCCGGCCTTTGTCCAGCATCCGCATCGCGCCGGTTGCCGTGTAGGGGCCTACGCGAAATGCCCGCAATGCGTGCCTGAACCCTGGCAGGAACACCGCCGTCACATCGTCCGGGGATGACCCTGTCGCGGCCCTTACCGCATCAGGAGGACGGGCACCTTGCAACTGCGCACCATCTCGGTCGTGGTCGATCCGATCACGAGGCTGCGGATTCGACTGTGGCCGTACGCCCCCATCACGACCAACCCAAAGCTTTCCTCCTCGACCAGCTTGCCGAGCTCCGTTTCCGGTTGCCCCGGTACGACGCGTGTCTGCGCGTCGATGCCCGCCGCCTTGAGCAGCGCCCTGGCATCCGCGAGACCTTTCCTGATCTCGGGCGTCTCGTTGCCGACGGTCACGACGGTGATGGCAAGCCCGGCAAAGAGCGGGCTGCGCGCGATGTGATCCACCGCCTTCATCGACGAGGTGCCGCCGTCATAAGCGACCAGCACGGACGCGATCCGCTGAAACGCCCGTGACGCGACGAAAACCGGTCGATGGGCCGCGCGCACGATGCGTTCGAGGTTGGAGCCAAGATGCCCCTTGGCAAAATCCGCAGCCTCGCCGCGTTTTCCGATGAGGATGACGCGTGCCTCCTCTTCGATTTCGGAAATCGCCTCCACGATATCGCCGTGGCGCAGCCGCGTGGTGATGTCGGTCACGCCATCCTGATCGACGATGGCGCGTGCATCCTCCAGAACCGCGCGGCCGCGCTGGCTGACGAGCTTGGCACGCTGCGCGTCAAGCTCGGCAAGCTCCTCCATCAGCGTCGACCGTGCCCCGAGACGAATGGAGCCGGAGAGATCCTGCTTTTCGGGTGCGCCGCGGCGTCCGAGAACGTGGATCAGCTCGACCGGTGCGTCGGTTCTCTTGGCGATCCAGGCCGCGTGATGACAGACGCTTTCGGAATAGATCGACCCGTCCACCAATGCGATGATCTTGCGTGTCATGGTTTTCTGCCTCCCTCAGTGGTCCATCAACTTGTCCATCGCGCCGGGCTTGTCATGGATGGCAAGCCTGTCGACGAGGGTTTCGGTCGCCTTGTTCATGCCCACGACCTCGACCTCGGCCCCGTCCCGGCGAAACTTGAGGATCGCCATGTCGAGCGCCTGAACCGAGCTGATGTCCCAGATATGGGCGCGGCTCACATCGATCACGACTTGCTCTGGGGCTTCCCTGAAATCGAAGGCGTTCATGAAATCCTCGACCGAGCCGTAGAAAAGCTGGCCCTCGACATGGTAGGAGCACACGCGGCCATCATCGCTGATCTCGGAGCGGACGTTGAACAGTTGCGCGATCTTGCCCGCAAAGAAAATGCCCGACAGCAGCACGCCCACAAGCACCCCGATGGCGAGGTTGTGGGTGTAGACCACGGTGACCACGGTCGCGATCATCACCACCGAAGACGACCGCGGGTGGGTTCGCAGCGCCTTGATCGACGACCACGAGAACGTGCCGATCGACACCATGATCATGATCGCGACCAGCGCCGCCATGGGGATGATGCTGACCAGATCGCCCAGAACGACGACCATGAACAGCAGGAAGACCCCGGCCACAAAGCAAGACAGCCGCCCGCGCCCGCCGGATTTGACGTTGATGATCGACTGGCCGATCATCGCGCAGCCCGCCATGCCGCCGATGAAGCCGGTCGCGGTGTTCGCCACGCCCTGGCCGATGCACTCTTGGGTGCGGTTCGATTTCGTGTCGGTCAGATCGTCGACGATGTTCTGTGTCATCAGGCTTTCGAGAAGCCCCACGACAGCCACCGCCACCGAATAGGGCAGAATGATCATCAGCGTCTCGAAGTTGAGCGGGATCTGCGGAATCAGGAAGATCGGCAGCGTGTCGGGCAATTCGCCCATGTCGCCCACCGTGCGCACGTCGAGTCCGAGCGCGAAGGCGAGCGCGGTGAGCACGATGATGGTGACAAGCGGCGACGGGATCGCCGTGGTGACAAGCGGCAGAAGATAGATGATCGCCAGACCCGCCGCGACAAGCGCATAGGTCAACCAGGTGACGCTGCGCGGGTCCAGTTCGGGCAGTTGCGCCATGAAAATCAGTATGGCGAGCGCGTTCACGAAGCCGGTCATCACCGATCTGGACACGTAGCGCATGATGAAGCCCAGCTTCAGCACGCCGGCCCCGATCTGCAAAAGCCCCGCCAGAACGGTTGCCGCGAGCAGATATTGCAGACCGTGATCCTTCACGAGCGTGACCATCAGCACGGCGGTCGCGGCGGTCGCGGCCGAAATCATGCCGGGCCGGCCGCCGGTGATCGCGGTGATGACCGCGATGGAAAAGCTGGCATACAGTCCGACTTTCGGGTCGACGCCCGCAATGATCGAAAACGCGATGGCTTCGGGAATGAGCGCCAGCGCCACAACCAGCCCCGCGAGCAAGTCCCCGCGAATGTTTCCCAGCCACTGGCTGCGGTAAGCGTCGAGTGAAATCATGATATGGGTATCCGATACCGACCGGGCGAAGGTCGCAGGGCCGGTGTGCAACTGCACAGTTATCTGTCGTTGTCCGGCGGATCGGCGGCCGGAAAAGCCACCCGGGATCGCTCCCGGGTCCGGGTTCACAAGCATGGCGGATAGATGGTTCTCTCACCAAGAGCAACTCGAAAGCACCCGACGACCGAAGGGCGCGTTCGTCGGGGGGTCATGACTGTCGGCGGTGGCGACGGCGCAAGGACTTTGCTGCGAGCGCCAGTGAGCCTGAAAAGGAGGGGCATCAGACTCAGCGATCGAAAGACCGTCCGGATCGGCCCACATGATTGGCTCACATAGATGACGGTGATGACGGTGATGACGGCGCACAGATGGAACACCCCGTCGGGGCGATACCTGCAAACGGAAAACGGACCTGTCCGGTTCCATCCCGATTGTGATGATCTGCTTTCGGATCGGCTTTCCCGACTGGCCCGTTCGCCTCTCCACGTCATCGCGCCTCTCGAGCATGCTTGATCCGCGCGTCGCAGGGCATTTTCGCCTTGACGTCCGTAACGGGCTAGCTTACCCGCCACGCAGGTCCGGCGGAGTAGCTCAGGTGGTTAGAGCAGCGGAATCATAATCCGCGTGTCGGGGGTTCAAGTCCCTCCTCCGCTACCAAATTCCCTCTGCGAAATCAACGGCTTCCTCCCATGCAGAGTTATCCGCTCGAATCCGGAATGCGGTCCGGGGTCGCCGAATGACGCCGCTGCCTGCGTGTTTCCGCCATTCGTGCGTGTCCAGGCTCGGTCGTTCGTCGCTCTGACACCTGTCGAAGATCGACAGCATACATAGAAGAACCCGGTCCGGATCGCGGTGGCGACTGACCGCGCTACCTCCCCGATCAATCACCGCATGAAACACTGCGGCATGAGAAAGGGCCGTCGCGGCGGACGGCCCTTGGATGCATCTCGTGCAAAGCGTTCAGCGCTTGGAGAACTGGAAGCTCCGGCGCGCCTTGCGGCGACCGTATTTCTTGCGTTCCACCACGCGGCTGTCGCGGGTCAGGAACCCGGCGGCCTTGAGCGCGCCGCGCAGGCTCGGATCGTAGAGCTGCAGGGCCCGCGACACGCCATGCTTGACCGCGCCCGCCTGACCAGAAAGACCGCCACCCTTGACGGTGGCCATCACGTCGAACTGGTCCTCGGTGCCCGATACGGTGAACGGCTGCTTGAGGATCATCTGCAGCACGGGCCGCGCGAAATAGACGTTGATCGGCTTGCCGTTGACGACGACCTTGCCCGATCCGGGCTTGATCCAGACGCGGGCGACCGCGTCCTTGCGCCGGCCCGTCGCATAGGACCGGCCAAGCGCGTCGCGCACCGGCTCCCGCGGCTCCGCCATCGCTTCGGGGAGCGTGCCGATCTCGCCGGCGACGGCGTCGAGCCCTTCGAGGGATTTGATTTCTTCAGCCATCAGTAAGCCACCCGCGTGTTCTTGGAGTTCATGGTCTTCACGTCCAGCACGTCCGGGCTTTGCGCCTCGTGCGGATGCTCGGTGCCGGCATAGACGCGCAGGTTGGTCATCAGACCGCGGCCCAGACGATTGCCCGGCAGCATGCGCTTGACGGCCTGCATCACCACGCGCTCGGGGTGCTTGCCCTCGAGGATCTCGCCGGTCGAGCGCGACTTGATCCCGCCCGGATGGCCGGTATGCCAGTAATTCGGCTTGTCGCGCTTCTTGCCGGTCAGCTGCACCTTGTCGGCATTGATGACGATGACGTTGTCACCGGTATCCATGTGCGGGGTGAAACTGGCCTTGTGCTTGCCGCGCAGGCGCATCGCGATGATCGAGGCGAGACGGCCCAGAACGACACCTTCGGCGTCGATCAGGATCCATTTCTTGTCGATATCTGCAGGGGTTGCAGAGAATGTCTTCATGTCAGGCAGAACCTCGTGCTTGATCTGGTGTCGGGTCGGCGGGGCCTTTTGCGCCCTGCCCGTCGATCCCCGCGTTATAAAGGCCGGCACCACAGCGTCAACACACACCATGGACAATTAATATCGCAAAACCAATGTGTTATAAATTAGGTATCATATTACCCCATATCGGTGGCCGCCGAAACCGCCCTCGGCCTTTTTCTTGGCCCAAATACCCTCGGGTGTCCGGGGGGCAGACAGCCCCCCGCCTTACCGCCTACGGCGTCACTTCGGCGGTATCGAATAGGTCATGCTCGCCCGGGCCACAGGCTCGGCCATGCCGTCGGAATGCACCAGCACATCGCCCACGGCCAGCACCCGCCCCAGCTTGAGCAACCGGCAGTCGGCGATCAGATCGGTGCGCGCCGCCGGCTTGCGCATGAAATCGATGCTGCAATTGGTGGTCACAGCCAACCCCGCGGGCCCGATCATCGCCAGCACCGCCAGATAGACCGACACATCGGCCAGCGCGAAGATCGACGGGCCCGACACCGTGCCGCCGGGGCGCAGATGCCGCTCGCCGACCAGAAGCCGGACGCGCACGCGCATCTCGTCAACCTCCTCGATCGCGAAGTCACGTCCGACCTGCGGAAACTCCCTTTCGAGAAATTCCATCAGATCCGGTGCGCTCATCCTGACGCCCATGCTTTCCTCCCAAGGCCTTTTCGTGCCACAATGGCCACAACCGACTGGAGGACACAAGATGACACTTCTCGACCGCACCGACGAGGGCGCAATCGCGCGCCTGACGCTGAACTCGCCTGGCAATCTCAACGCGCTTTCGGATGCGATGCTGGCCGCATTGCTGGCCGAATTCGGTCGGCTGGCGACCGACCCGACCATTCGCGTCGTGACCCTGTCGGCCACTGGCAAGGCGTTCTGCGCGGGCCACGACCTCAAGGAAATGCAGGCCGGGCGTCAGTCCGAGGATGGCGGGCGCGGCTATTTCGCCGATCTCTTTTCGCGCTGCACCGCGGTGATGACGGCGATCCGCGACCTGCCGCAGCCGGTGATCGCCGCGCCGCACGGCATCGCCACCGCCGCCGGCTGTCAGCTTGTGGCGTCGTGTGACATGGCGGTGGCCGCGCATGGCACGCGGTTCGGCGTCAACGGTGTCAATATCGGGCTGTTCTGCTCCACGCCGATGGTGGCCCTGTCGCGCAACGTCCCGCGAAAGCAGGCCTTCGAGATGCTCACCACCGGCGCCTTCATCGACGCCTCCCGCGCGGTGGAGATCGGCCTCGTCAACCGCGCCGTGCCGCCCGAAGATCTCGAGGCCGAGACCCTCAAGCTCGCCGAGACCGTCGCGGCGAAACTCGGCTCGGCCGTGCGCATCGGCAAACGCGCCTTCTACGAACAGCTCGAAATGGGGATCGACGCCGCCTATGCCCATACCGGCGCGGTGATGGTCGAAAACATGCTCGACCGCGACACCGATGAGGGAATCAATGCCTTTCTCGGCAAGCGCACGCCCGACTGGACCCAGTGAGGATCTTTCCAAATGCCATGCAACCCCTTAGGTGACCGTCCATGACCAAGACATTGCATATCATCGGCGGCGGCATGGCGGGGTCCGAGGCCGCGTGGCAGGCCGCCAACATGGGCGTCCCCGTCGTCATCCATGAAATGCGCCCGCGTGTCGGCACCTTCGCGCACCGCACCGGCGATCTGGCGGAAATGGTCTGTTCCAATTCCTTCCGTTCGGATGATGACGAGCAGAACGCCGTCGGCCTGCTGCACTGGGAAATGCGCGCCGCCGGCGGTCTGGTCATGCAGATGGCCGACCATCACCGCCTGCCCGCCGGTGGCGCGCTTGCCGTCGATCGCGACGCCTTCGCCCAAGGCGTCACCGAACGGCTGATGCAGCACCCGAATATCACCGTGCAACATGATGAAATCACGGACCTTCCCGCAGACGGCCACTGGATCATCGCCACCGGTCCGCTGACCTCCGAAGGTCTCGGGCGCGCGATCGCCACCGAGACGGGCACCGACGCGCTCGCCTTCTTCGATGCCATCGCGCCCATCGTGCATCGCGACAGCATCGACATGTCCACCGCATGGATGCAATCGCGCTACGACAAGGGCGACACCGAAGAAGAGCGCACGGCCTATCTCAACTGCCCGATGGACCGGGACCGATACGAGGCCTTCATCGACGCGCTGCTGGCGGCCGAAAAGACCGCCTTTCACTCTGGCGAGGCCGAGATATCGCCCGATGGCACGCCCTATTTCGATGGCTGCCTGCCGATCGAGGTGATGGCCGAGCGCGGTCGCGAAACCCTGCGTCACGGCCCGATGAAGCCCGTGGGGCTGACCAACCCGCACGCACCCGAGATCAAGCCGCATGCCGTCGTGCAACTGCGCCGCGACAACGCGCTCGGCACGCTCTACAACATCGTCGGCTTCCAGACCAAGATGAAGTACGGCGCACAAACGGCTGTTTTTCGGACGATTCCCGGGCTGGAGAACGCGAGCTTCGCGCGGCTTGGCGGCATGCACCGCAACACGTTCCTCAACGCCCCAACGCTGCTCGATGCGCAGATGCGCCTGCGCGCGCGGCCCCATATCCGGTTTGCCGGCCAGATCACCGGGGTCGAAGGGTATGTCGAATCCGCGGCCATGGGCCTCGTCGCCGGGCGTCTCGCAGCCGCCGAGATCCTTGGCCACTCCCTGCCCTCCGTGCCGCAGGACAGCGCCATGGGCGCGCTCATCCACCACATCACCGGCGGTGCCGAGGCGAAGACGTTTCAGCCGATGAACGTCAATTTCGGCCTCTTCCGCCCCGTGGAGGGGTTCAAGGGCGGTCGTCGCGGGCGCATGGACCGCTACAAGGCCTATACCGATCGCGCCAAGGCCGCGTGGACAGGCTGGCTCGCCGCGCAAGCCCCCGACCAAGACATGAGCGTCGCGTCCTGAGCCTGCACGCGCATGTTCATCACGCGGTTTGCGCCCTCACCCACCGGTCCGCTGCATCTGGGCCATGCCTATTCGGCCATGCTGGCCCATGATCGAGCCCTCGCAGCGGGTGGCACGTTTCACCTGCGCATCGACGATCTCGACCAGACCCGCGCCCGCCCCGAATGGGAGGCGCGGATCTGCGACGATCTCGCCTGGCTCGGACTGGACTGGCCCCGCCCCACCTTGCGCCAGTCGACGCGCCTGCCGCGCTACCGCGCGGCGCTCGACACCCTGTGGCGGATGGGCCTGCTATACCCCTGCAGTTGCACGCGCAGCGACATCCGCGCCGCGGTCGCCGCCCCGCAGGAGGGCGCGCCGCTGCACGGACCCGACGGGGTGATCTATCCCGGCACCTGCCGGCCCGACGCGCCACCGGAGGGGCCGATGCCCGCAGACAGCGCCCTGCGGCTCGACATGGCCCGCGCCGTCGCGCGTCTGGACGGACCCCTCCGCTACCGGGAAAAGGACGAGACCATCGCGCCACCGGACATGACCGAAACCGTCGGCGACGTGGTGCTCGCCCGCCGCGACATGGGCGCCTCCTACCATCTCGCGGTCGTGCTCGACGATGCCGATCAGGCCATCACCCATGTCATCCGGGGCGAGGATCTGTCCGCGGCCACGCCGATCCATGTGCTGCTGCAACACCTCTTGGGGCTGACCAGCCCGGCCTATCACCACCACCGGCTGATCCGCGACGAGACGGGCAAACGCCTTGCCAAACGCGACGACGCCCGCGCCATCGCCACCTATCGCGCCGAGGGCACCACGCCC